>Ga0193723_1000047_pt1 | contig 34111 bp, 30 predicted proteins | sample H2m2metaG_FD_143042 | JGI IMG/M metagenome (GOLD analysis project Ga0193723, IMG submission 143042) | Soil microbial communities from a riparian zone of the East river system, Colorado, United States - H2m2 | ecosystem: Environmental > Terrestrial > Soil > Riparian zone | place: USA: East River...
CGATTCGCCTGCGCGAGCGCGCAGGAGGTCGGCGGCGGTCCGGAGCCGCCGGTCGGCTTCGGCACCCTCGAGGTTCCAGGCACTCAGCCGGAGGTCGACTCCCTCCAGCCCGGGCAAATACGCCAGGCTGAGCGGGGCGATGTCTTGCTCGATCTCACCCAATCGCTCGGCCAAGGACGACTCCGGTATGCCGCTGGTGCGAACGACCAGGGAGCGGATGACCAGCCCGGTTGCCCGCGATCCCAGGCGGGGCACCACCTCAGTCTCGAGCAACCTGCGCATCTCGTGGGGCACCCCCGGCAACATGATCGCCAGTCCGGGCGCTCCCTCGAGCCACAAGCCTGGTGCGGTACCCCACCGGTTCCGAAGGACGGTGGCCCCTCGAGGCACCTCGGCCTGGCTCCGGTTAGTCGCGGCGGGCGTTCTCTCCAGGCGGGCAAAGCGCTCGAGCAGGGCAGCCCAGACTTCCTCATCAAACTCGAGCGGAGCGTTGAACAGGTCGGCTACCACTTTCTTGGTGATATCGTCGCGGGTGGGTCCGAGCCCGCCGGTCGTCAGCACGGCGCCGGTGCGCTGCAAGGCGTCAGACACCGCGTGACGGATCTGGTCGGCGGCATCGACGACCGACACCCGGCGAGTCACTCGGACGCCCTGCGCCGCCAGCGTCCGGGCGATTTCGGCGCCATTTGTATCCACGGTGAGCCCGAGGAGGAGCTCGGTTCCGATGGTGACCAGTTCGATTTCCACTAGGCTTCCCCAATAACAAAGCAACAGCTTACCACGGAGGACACGGAATTAAACACGGAGGGCTCTAGGCAACGGGATTCTTCGGAAAGCTGTTGGTGTGCTGTAAGCTGTTGCTTTGGCCTTATGTGGAGGAAGGGGTATTCGCTGGAGTCGTGTCGGTGAAGAGCCGGCGATTGCGGTACAGGTAGACCCCGAAGGAGTAGACCGTGAGCAACGCCGCGCAGGCGAGGGTGACCGCGACGAAGCCACCGTGGAACTCGTTCCAGTATTGAGCATACTGGTTATGCTCCCAGCCCATTGGCTTCCGGGCGTCACGGAAGGCGAACCACAGAATAACGGCGCCGACGAAGATGTTCTGAATCGTGGTCTTGAGCTTGCCCGCCCCGGCAGCCGGGATCACCACGCCCCGCCGGCTGGCCCACCAGCGAAAGCCGGTCATCGCAAGCTCACGGCCAATCAGCAGGAGGCAGACCCACAAGGGAATGCTGCCCCAGACGGGGATGTCATAGAGATCGTGCCGCTGGCGGGAGATCCAGTAGATCGGGATCAGGGTGGCGAAGAGCAGCAGCTTGTCGGCGATGGGATCGAGGAGCTTGCCCAGATCGGTGACTTCGTTCCGGCTGCGGGCCAGGTGGCCGTCGAAGATGTCACTCACGGCGGCGATGATGAAGATGATGAACGCGATCAGCTTGGGCCAGTAACCATCGATGAACGGCAGCAGCGCGATCACGGGGGTAAAGCAGATCCGCACCAGCGTGATGATATTGGGCAGAGTCCACATAACTGTCCTACCCCAGGGTCTTGACGACGGTCTTGCTGATCGCCTTCAGCGTGTCGAAGACGCCCTCACCGGTGAGCGCCACCGCTTCGAAGTACGGAGCCCGCTCGATCCAGTGCCCGTCTTCCTGGTTGACGAGAAACTCCGAATCGTGGTGCGGGTCCGGCGTCACCCGCTGCTTGGCCGGCTCGGCCACCGGCCAGCCCGGGTTGAGCGCCGCCTGGAGCTCGTCGATCGGCGCGGCGTTGGGCAGGTCGCGCTTGTTGTACTGGATCGCGAACGGGAGCTTGGTGACATCGTAACCGTGCTGCGTCATGTTCTCGTACAGATTCTGCATCGCCTCGATGTTCGCGTCCATGCGCTCGATCTGGCTGTCCGCCACGAACACGACCCCATCGACCCCCTTGAGGATCAGCTTCCGCGAGGCGTTGTAGTACACCTGGCCGGGAACGGTGTAGAGGTGGAACTTGACCTTGAAGCCACGGATGTTCCCGAGATCCACCGGAAGGAAGTCGAAGAAGAGCGTACGCTCCGTCTCGGTTGCCAGGGAGATCATCTTGCCGCGTGAGGCGGGGGCCACCTTGTTGTACACGTGCTCCAGGTTGGTGGTCTTCCCGCCCAAGCCGGGGCCATAGTACACCAGCTTGCAGTTGATCTCGCGCGAGGCGTAGTTGATCATCGACATGGGTGCGTTTCCTCAGGCCCCGAACAGTTTGTCGATCTCGTCTTCCGCCTCACCGAGAAACGCGGATTCCACGCCCGGCGCACTCGTTCCATCGCGATTGAACATGTCGGTGAATACCTGCGTCAGCTGGACCACTGTCGGCTTCACCCGCAACTTGACCATCCCCAACGTCGTGCGATTGTCGAAGAGCACCACCAGGATCACCCGGCGAGCAATATCGGCCAGGTACATCGACTCCCGCTCGCCCTGGTGGAACAGGGCGCCGAACTCCGTCTCGCCCAGCATGCGGGCAAGCTGATCATTGGCGCTGAAGTCGGCGGCGGTGAGGGACGCGAACGCGGTCGGGTCGAAGGCGGGCGCCTGGCCCACCGTCGCCACCATCTGTCCGGTCCGGTCCACGATCAGAGCGGTCCGCGCGTTGGACTCCCCGAGAAAGGTGCCGAGGATCGATTGAATGCGCTGGGCGTCTTCCTCTCGGAAGGACCAGCTCGAAGCTCCGCTCATCGACCCTGCCTCATGCGATGGTGGCTTCCATCCGGCGCACGATTGCCTCCGCGCGCCGGCGCAGCATCGGCTGCCGCTCCCAGGCGAGATAGTCCCGGAGCAGGCGTACCGTGTCCACCTCGTTCTGCCCGGCCAGAAACCCCAACGCCGCAAGCCGGCGGAGCGGCCGGGGGCTGAACAGATCGCGGCGGTGATAGGTCAGCCGGCGCTGCGCCACCAGCCAGCCGGCCGAGACGCCGAGCAGGACAGCGCCGGTAAAGACCCAGCCACGGGAGCGCATCAGGTCACCTCCTGCCGCGCCACCAGCGCGTGCGCCAGGGTGACACCATCCACGTACTCCAGGTCCCCACCCATGGGGAGCCCACGAGCGAGCCGGGTCACCCGGACACCCATCCCCGACAGCAGCTGTTGAATGTAGGTCGCGGTGACCTCGCCTTCCATCGACGGGTTGGTCGCAAGAATGACTTCCCGAACCCCACCCTTCTGGACTCGGTGCAGCAGCCCCTCCAGCCTCAGCGCCTCGGGTCCGATACCATCCAGTGGCGAAAGATGACCGCCGAGGACGTGATAATGCCCCCGAAAATCGGTAGATCGATCCACCACCGCCACCGTCGAGGGTTCCTCTACCACGCAGACCAGGCCCGCGTCCCGCCGGGGATCGCTGCAGATGGCGCACGGCTGCTCCTCAGTGAGGTTGCCACAGTCCTCGCAAGCCCGGACCCGCTCGGTGACCGAGGCAAGTACAGACGCGAGCCGTTCGGCCTGTTCAGGGGGTTGTTGGAGCAGATGAAAGGTGAGCCGCTGGGCGGTCTTCCGGCCGATCCCCGGGAGCCTGGCAAGTTCGGTGATCAGCTCCTCGATCGCGCTCACCGGTCAGAAAGGCGAGGCAAAAGGCAGCGGCGGCACCTTCCGCATCTCGGCTTGAAGCATCTCGGCGGCGCGGCGCTGGGCCTCCGCGACGGCGGTGAGCACCAGGTCGCTGAGAAAATCGGCGTCGCGGTCCTGGAAGACCGTGGGGTCGATCGAGACCGCACGCACGGTGCCCCGGCCATCGGCGGTGACCTTGACCATGCCGCCGCCGGCCGTCGTCTCGATGGTGCGGGTTGCCAGCTCGCTCTGCAGTTGCTGCAGCCGGCCTTGCACCTGCTGTCCGAGCTGAAAGAGCTGCTGAAGATCTGCCATGCTATCGGGTAATCCTGCCATGGTCGGGAAGGTAGAGAGAGTGTGAGTGGACTGCAACATTTGGCAGTCCCTAGTCGCTAGTCCCTAGTCGCTAGTATCGGTTCTCCGCCGATTCCACCAAACTCCCAGCGGCCGGCAATTCGAGTCTTGTGACTAGCGACTAGCGACTAGTCCACTATCTCCAAATCTAATGCATCGGCCGCCGTATCCAGGGCAGGGTCCTTGGACCTGAACTCTCGCAATCGCTCGGCATTGAGGCTCGACTCGGACATCCTTCGGGGCTTGCTCGGCGAGGCCTCCTGGATGGCCGGTGCAGCGGTGACCCGGAGGCGCACCGGCTGGCCGAGGCTCCGGGTCAGAACCTCCTCCACCTTCCCAGCCTCCTGGAGCAGCCGCTCGGCGAAGAGCGGATTGGGCTCGCGCATGACGACGGTGAGCAAGGGCAGCTCGAGCTCCACCGGCTCGGTCGCCGCGAACGCCTCGCCCAGGAATCGATTGTGGGCCTTCACGGCCATTACCATGGCGGGCCAGGCTGCGCTGATGGCGTCGAGGGCGGGGGCGGCTGACGGGGCCGCGGGGCTGCGGGGCTGCGGGGCGGCCTGCTGGGCAGCGGGGCCGCGGGGCGGCGGGCCGGTTGGGGCAGATTCGATAGCTGACGCTGGTGTACTCTTGCGCGGACTTGGACCTTCTGGCCCGCTGGCCTGCCCAGCCGCCGCGCCAGCCTGCCCCGCCGCCGCGCCAGCCTGCCCCGCTGCCCCGCTGCCCCGCTGCCCCGCTTTTATCACCTGCTCGAGATCTACGGTCCGGTCCATCATGGCCCAGCGTAGCAGCAGCGTTTCCACTACCAGCCGAGGGCTCACGCTGCGCCTGATTCCGGTCTCATTGTCCGCGAGGAGCCTCAGCATCCGAAGCACGTCTCCCGCGTCCAGCCGGTCACGGTAGCGCTGGAGGGTCGCACGCAGCGCCTCGGTCAGACCCTCGGGCTCCGCACCGACCTGCAGCATCAGCACCCCACGAAGTACGTCCGCCACCCCGCCGATGAACTCGGCGAGGTCCACTCCGGCCTCCATCAAGCGATCCAGCAAGGCGAAGACGCCGGCGGGGCGGCGCTCCGCGACCAGCTGCAGCACTTCCTCGTAGAGCTCCTCATGCACCAAGCCGAGCACCTCGCGCACCCGCTCAGCGGTGACGGCACCCTCGCCGAAGCTGAGGCATTGGTCCAGAACGGAGAGCGCGTCTCGCATCCCGCCGTCGGCGTGGCGGGCGATCAGCGTGAGGGCATCGTCATCGGCCTGAAGCTGTTCGGCCGCCAGCACCTGGCGGAGCCGATCGCGGATGGCGGCCGGGCCGATGCGGCGAAAGTCGAACCGCTGCAAGCGGGACATGACGGGGGCGGCCGCCGCCGCGATCTTCTGGGGCTCGGTCGTGGCGAACACGAACACGACACCGGGAGGTGGCTCCTCGAGGATCTTGAGCAGCGCGTTCCACGCCTCCCGGGTCAGCATGTGGGCTTCGTCCACGATGTAGACCTTGTGGTGCCCTTCCCTCGACGCCGCATACATGGCCCGCTCGCGCAGGTCGCGAGCATCATCGACGCCCCGATTGCTGGCGGCATCGATCTCGACCACGTCGAGGTCGGCCGATCCGTTCCACACCCGGAGGCAGTTCTCGCATGCGCCGCAGGGTTCGCCCGAAGGCTCCCGTTGCGGGCAGTTGAGCGCCATTGCCAGGATGCGCGCGGCCGTCGTCTTCCCCACGCCCCTGGGCCCGGTGAGCAAGTAGCCGTGGCCAACCCGCCCCCGGGATACTGCGCCACGGAGGACGGCGGCGACGTGGTCCTGTACCAGGAGATCGGCAAAGCGTTTGGGGCGATATCGGCGAGCGAGGGCAATCATTATAGATAGGGGGGCGGGTGCTCTCTGGGCGGATGGCTGAAAAAAGAAAAGTGCCTCAGGCACCCCGAAGCGACACCGGACATCGCTTAGCGCTGCTACCGGCGAGGTCCTGACGCGGTTCACGCGCCGGCGCCCTTCGGACCTGAGGCATCAGTAATATAACCCGGCCAGAGGCGGCAGGAAACCGCGGACTCAACGAGGCGGGGCCAAGTTGGAGTTGTAAATATCCACGGCGTACTTCCAGGTGCCGTCCGGCTGCTTCTTGAGAATCTCCACGAATTTCCCTTCATCCGCGATCCCGGGCGCGCTCTTTGACTTGGGCACCGCGGTGAACCGATAGTGTCCCATATTGTAGGCCAGGTCGCCCCGGCCTTCAATCATGTCGGAGGTGATTTCAAGCTTCACCATATACGCCTCGAGGAGGCCACTCCAGAATTTCTGGATAGCGCCGCGACCCCGTTGGAGTGGGAGATTGGGCGGTAGCAGCGAGGCATCACTGGCGTACACCGCGGCGACGGCAGCCGCATTGCCGGAGTCGGCGGCGACGCTGAAGGCGGAGTCCGCCGCCGCGATCCCCGCCGAGTCACTCGCCGAGAGCGAAGCCGGTGCATCCCCAGCGCTGACCGCCGACCCACGGCTTCCGGGTCCGCAGGCTGACATGCCAACGGCCATCACAACCAGAACCATCGCACTACGGCATAGCTCGAGCACAGCTGCCTCCACTGAAGAGACCGTCGGGTTGGGCTCAGCCAAGAATGGCGCGTTGACGCTGCTGCATCTTGCGCAGCTCCCACGTCTCCGCGACGACCGCACCGAGCAGGAACACGATCGCGGTATAGTACACCCACAGGATGAACAGCACTGCCGCACCCAGGTTGGCATCTCCGCCTTGCGACTCGAAGGTGGCGAAGTTGGCGAGGTACAGGCCATAGAGTCGCTTGGCGACTTCGAAGAGCACTGCCGTGAAGATCGAAGCCAGCAGCCCGGTGCTCCAGGGGAGCCGGCGCACCGAGGCATACCGGTAGGTCACGTAAAAGAGGGACACGGAAAAGGCGAAGGCGAGCAGCTCGGCAAACAGGCGGCCGAGGGTGGAGAGGAAGAAAGCAAACTGGGGAACGCTGGCAGCGCCCCGCGCCTGGAGAATCGCTAGTCCGGTCGTGAGCAGGGTATTGGCCAGGAACAGGATGACCGTGCCCAGGACCATAAATGAATCGCGGATCTTGGCCAGGAGGTACACCAGGACGAACGGTTTCGGCCGGGGCGGCCGAACCGACACGTCGTAGATGTCGTTGAGCGAGGTCCGGATGCCGGCGAAGAGACGGGTACTGAACCAGAGGAAAGCCGGCGCGGCATACACTGAGAGCTTTCCGCGGTGCTCGGTGATGCCGGTCAGGAGCCGCTCGATGACGCCGAAAGGATCCTGGCCCGGCAATGCCGAGTGGGGGGGCAGGAAGCGATGAAACAGGGTGAGGGTATCGGCCTCGGGCCCTTGGGTCACTGCCTGCGCCAGGTGGGTGAAGCCGATCAGCAGCAGCAGGACGAACGGCACTGCCGCCAGCAGCGCGTCGAAGGTCAGGGCACTTGCGAGGAACGGAATGTTGTCTTCGTCGGCCGCCTGCAGCGTGCGGCGAATGAAGCCGGCGGGTGAATGGTGCCACCCGCCCGGCCGAGCGCCGCTCAGGCGAGCGGCTCCTCGAGATCAGCGGGCGACCGCCGCCGCGCGCGCGCATCTGCCAACCGCCGTTCCAGCTCCTCTCGCGGCGACGACCTGCTGCGGCTCTGGAAGCCGCGGGCCTCGAGGTCGCCCTCGTTTTCCTCGTCCTCGTCCTCGTCCATCACTCCTTCCAGCGAGTCCTTGGCGCCACCGAACTGCTGGGTGATCTCGTCCAGTTTTTCCTCCGTCATGGCGCGAAACTTCCACAGCTTGCGCTGGAGATTGCGACGGGTTTCTTCACCGGCGCTCGGCGCGTAGAGCAGCGCCACCCCGGCGCCGAGCAGCGCGCCCCAGAAGAGCCATTTGGCGGACGAGTCGCCTCCCCGCTCCACGTATACGACTTCCCTATGCTGATTGCGACGCATGCGGTTCCTCCTATTCCCCGGCATCCGGGTCGTCGGCCGCCGCAACCAGCACCGGCTTGAGCGCCGCATGGTGCTGTATGGGGGCCTGGATGAATCGGTGTACCTGGTCTTCCGTGCCGTTCACGTTCAGCTGCTCGAACAGGAAAGCGAAGGTCTTCTCTAGATCGGCCGCGATGGCGCTGCGCACCTCCTCCGACATCGACCAGAGATCGCGCTTGAACGGGCCAATCGCCTTCTTGCGCGCCTTATAGTAGAACTGCTCGTTGGTGTCTCCGCTCTTCCGCTCACTGGCGGCATTCTCGTCCAGCCAGCTGCGCATCCGCTCTCTCAGATCGGCCGGGAGTCTCGGGTGATCGAACACGATGTTCTGGAAGTTGGTCGCGAGGTGGATCTCGGCCGTCTCGATGCGGGGGAAGTTGCCGAAGGCGTTGGACGGGAGGGTGCTGGCCCCGTGCTGCACCGCCCCAGCCAACTCATATTCCTCCCGAGCCACCTTCGAGAGGGCGGCCAGGGCCTGGAGGTCCAGCTTCACGTCCGCCATGCTTCCATCGGGAAGCACCACACCGCCGTGAGAGGTGCCGGTCTGGACCGAGATCTTGCTGATGCCGGCCTGCCCGCCACCAGCGGCAAGGCTCCGATTGTAGCCCTGCATGAAGGCATGCAGCTCCTCCACCGTGCTGTTCTTCATACCGACTTCACCGATCTCCGCGCCGACGGAGACGGTCACTCCCTCCGGTTCGAGCCCTCGAATGAAACGGGTGATATCGGCGGCGCGCTCGTAGTTGATCCGCTGCTGCTCCGACAGGGTGGGGCGGGAAAGGTCGACCAGGGTGGACGTGTCCACGTCGATGTTGTAGAACCCCGCGCCCACCTCCTCGGCGATGAGCTTCTTCACCTCACCAACCTCTCCCTCCGGATCGGCCTGGTACTTCTTGTGGTTCACCTGGCAGTGGTCGCCCTGGATGAAGAGCGGGAGAGTGTAGCCCTCGCGGAGCGCGGCGGCGATCATCACCGACACGTACTCGGCCGGACGCTGCTCAGTATAGGCGATCTCCGACCGGGCAATCTCCAGGATGATAGCGCCGGCCTTGCGGGCCCGGGCGGCACGGAAGATTGCCCGGGCGGTGTCGTACGCGAGCATCCGCACGTTGATGGCCGGCACAGTGAAGCCACCACACTCGCCGCGACCCCTGGCCAGGTACAAATCGTTGATCGAGGCCGGCCGGGCCCCGGTCACCTGCCCCAGCTCCCAGAGGAGCCACCGTGCCGCCTCGCGCTCGTCGGCGGAGCCGAATACGGCCTGCCAGGCCAGCCGGTCGGTGGCCACCGAGCGCAGCTTTGACGGATCCCGCACTTTGACCCCACCCGGCACCTGACTGACCGCCCCATCGTATAGATCTACCACTCGCTGGATTGCATCTGCCATGCCGGTCCATCCTCTTGGAAAACCTTGGCCTGGGACTGTTTGCCAAAAGTAGGGCCGGAGCGGGGGAGCGTCAAACGCGGCCCAGGATCAGACCACGTCGCCCAAAGACTGATCGTGCTCCTCTGACACATACCCGGGCCGGCCCATCGCCGCGTAGGTGAGTCGCTTGCCCAGCTCCACGCCAGGTTGATCGAACGGGTCGATTCCGTACCAGGCACCTGCATACCCGGTGGCAAGCTGGAAGAACATGATGGCTTCTCCCAGCGTGTCAGCCGAGAGATCGGGGAGGCGGAGCGTGCAATTCATCCGTCCCATCTGAGCCAAGGCCGCCGACGTGGCCTGGTACTCTGCCCGCAGCAGCTCTCCCAGGGTATGGCCGGGTAGGTAGGCCAGGTCGGGAGGAAGCGCTTCGGGAAGGTCGGGCGCATTCGGTATCGCCACGTCCACGCCGAAGTCCTCGACACTGATGAAGGTGATCACCTTGTCGAACGGACCTTCCATGAACAGCTGCACCTGGCTGTGCTGGTCGGTAACGCCGACCGCGCCGACCGGAGTGGGTCCGACGTGAACGACCTTGCCATTCCGATCAACCCGCTTCCCCAGGCTTTCGGCCCACAGCTGCCGGTACCACTCGGCGAACTCCCGCAGTCGATCGGTATACGGCATCAGCACGTGGACCCGGGCACCGAGGCTGACGTCGGCCGACCAGTGCAGCGCGGCATAGAGTGCGGGGGGATTCTGGAGCAGGTCGTCCGATTCCGCGCGCTCCAGCGCCCGACGGGCCCCGGACAGCAGCCCATCGATGTCGATGCCGACCAGCGCCGCCGGCAGCAGTCCTACTGGGGAGAGTACGCTGAATCTGCCGCCGACATCCGCGGGTACGTCGAGTGTAGAGATGTGATCGCGCCGGGCCAGCTCCCGTAGGGCTCCCCGGTTTGGGTCGGTAGTGAACACCAAGTGGCGGTCTGCGGCCTGCCCGAGCGCCTTTTCCAGCCAGGCACGCACCACGAGGTACTGCGCCATCGTCTCGGCTGTCCCCCCGGACTTGCTGATCACGTTTACCAGCACCCGCCGGGGATCGATCCGCTCCAATGCCGCGGCCACCGATGTGGGATCCACGTTCTCCAGCACGGTCAGCCGGGGAAAGAATTCCCTTCCCTCGTCATCCCACTCGTTCCATCCCGGCCGGCGTAACGCGTTGAGCAGTGCCTTGGTACCAAGGGCCGACCCGCCGATCCCTAACACCAGCACGTGATCGTGGGCCTGGCCCAGCCCTTCGGCGAAGGTCTTGATGGCGCGCACAGTAGGGCCCTGGTCGACCAGTCCGTAGAAGCCGTACTCCCCGGCAGCTCGCCGGCTCTGCACCTCCTGACGGATCGGGGTAAACCGCCGGGCCAGGTCGGCCAGCTGCTCGCGGGGGAGACCGTGCTCGCCGCCGAGGGCATCGCGCAGCATGCGCCCATAGGCCAGCCGGATCATGCTACCTCCACCGTTAATCCGTCATATGCCGGGAGAATCCCTGCCGGGAGCCTTGCCTCCAGGTCCGCATGGCCGGTCTCGTGGGTCAGATGCGTGAGGTAGGTTCGCCGGGCGCCCAGCGCCCGGGCCGTGTCCACCGCCTCGGCGATGCTCATGTGAGTTGGGTGCGGACGCCACCACAGGGCATTGAGCACGAGCACGTCGAGATCGCGAAGCCGCGCCCGCTCGGGCTCGCCGATTGCTTTGACATCGGTGATGTACGCGAGGTTCCCGAAGCGGTAGCCGAACACCCGGAGATGTCCGTGTTCGAACGCCAACGGGAGAACCTTCACACCAGCAACGTCGATCATCCGGCCCGGCTCGGCCACGTGCAGTCCCAGAATGGGTTTCGAGGTTCCCTCGAACGGATGCACCGCATCGTCGAAAATGTAATTGAAGGAAGCGCGCAGACGCTCCAGCGTTTCCGCGGGCCCATAGAGTGGTAGCGGTTCCCGGCGCCGGACCGAGAAGATGCGCAGATCGTCGATCCCGTTGATGTGATCGGCATGCTCGTGGGTATACACCACCGCATCGATCCGGGAGAAGCCGGCGGTAATGAGCTGAAGCCGGAGCTCAGGTGGCGTATCGATGAGTATGGCCGCGCCGGCGGACTCGAGGACTGCGCCCGAGCGGGTCCGTTTGTCTCGCGGGTCGGTCGAGCGACAGACCGCGCAGTCGCACCCGATCTGGGGCACGCCGAACGACGTGCCCGTGCCCAGGAACGTGAGCCGCATCTTCTAAACTGCTTCGACCTTGAGGAGGTTGGTAGTCCCGGGCATGTCGAAGGGAACGCCGGCAGTTACCACCAGGCGCTCGCCCGGCTGGGCCAGGCCGCGCTCGAGGATCTGCTGCCGCGCCACCGCGAGCATGCTGTCGTAGTTGGTGGAGTGCTCGGTGAGCGCCGGCGTGACGCCCCACACAAGTGACAGCTGCCGGAACGTCTCCGGCTCCGGGGTACAGGCGAAGACCGGCACCGTGGGGCGGCAGGTGGCCACCTTCCGCGCGGTGAACCCGCTGCTGGTAAAGCAGACGATGAGGGGCGCCGATAGCATCTCCGCCGCCGCGCAGACCGCGACGGCGATGGCGTCCTCCGTGCGGATGGGACCGCTCTGGGGCGAGCGATTGTGGTGCAACAGCGCCCCATCGTCGGCAGAACGGCGGCCCAAGGCGACGTCGATGGAGGCACCGCGGGCCTGTCGCTGGCTTTCCATCTCCCGGGCGATGCGGTCCATCGCCTGGACCGCCTCCAGCGGATACTCCCCGACCGCGGTCTCGGCGGAGAGCATGACCGCGTCGGTTCCATCCAGAATGGCGTTGGCGACGTCGGACGCCTCCGCACGGGTAGGACGGGGCGCGTGGACCATGGACTCGAGCATCTGCGTGGCCGTGATCACCGGCTTTCCATGCAGGCTGGACTCGCGGATGATCTGCTTCTGGATGAGCGGCACTTCCTCGAACGGCAACTCCACACCCAGGTCGCCACGAGCGACCATGATCGCGTCGGACGCGTCCAGAATGCCGCAGAGGTTCTTGAGGGCCGTGTCCTTCTCGATCTTGGCCACCAGCTTCACGCCCCGGGGCACCAGCTCGCGCAGCTGCTCCATATCCTCCGGCCGGCGCACGAACGAGAGGGCGATGTAGTCTACGCCCAGCGCGGCAGCCTGGCTGACGTCCTCGATGTCCTTCTCGGTCAGGGCCGGCGCGCTCACCTCGATCCCCGGCAAGTTCATCCCTTTGTGAGCCCTGAGCTCGCCGCCATAGTGGACCACCGCCTCGACCCGCGCCTCCTTCACGCCGCGAACCTCGAGCGACAGCAGGCCATCGTCGAGCAGGATCCTGGAGCCGATCCGAACGTCTCGCGCGAGATCCTCGTACGTAGTGGGGATCTCCTCCGGCCTGGCCACGGCTTCGGGTGCAAACACGACCCGCTGCCCGGGCGCAAGCCTCAGGGGCGTGGCCAGGTCGCCGATCCGAATCCGGGGGCCCTGCAGATCGAGCAGAACGGCAGCGGCCTGGCGCCGCCCCTCCAAGACGCTCCGGAGCTGATGGATCCATCTCGCCCGGATTTCTGGAGTCCCGTGTGACGCATTGATTCTGACGACATCGACCCCGGCGTCGAGCAATGCGGTCATCTGGGGCGGCTGTTCCCAAGCCGGACCGAGGGTGGCAACGATTTTGGTTCGTCGAATGGGGCTGCGCAGCATGGGGGGAGTCTAATTGAGCCGGGTCATGCCTGCATCACGGCAGCGCCTCCGACGAGCGGAATCCGGGCAGCCTGCCACCAGATGGCGTCAGCCTCGGGCCTAGGCGTCATACAGCCTCAGCGCCTAGGACAGGGCTGTGGTCTTTCGATACGAAATCAGCCTTTCCACATGTGGAAAAACCCAGGAAGTGAATATCTGATTTGCGTGCAAAACCGGAGAAAGTCGTTGAGGTCCACCTCTGGCGTTACATCGGCTGCACCCTTTAGCCAATTGCAGGAACGCAACTTATGCGGACCACCTCGAGCATCACTTGTTCATGACGACAGTGTCGCCTCAGGCTCATTAATTATGCAGATAATCTACTTATGAACATCATTCACATGGACTTGCGGGTGCATAGGGGGTCTTGGGGGCCAAGTCCGCGAAAAAGGCCGATTTCAGAGGGAAAGGAGCGCCAGAACGCGAAGAAAAAGCCGCCCGAATGGGGAGCGGCTTGGACGGCTAGAGGGGCTGAGATCCTGGCGGAAGTGACCGGCGAACGCGCGGAAGGTGTCGGCTAGGTGGCGGGGAAGTTCAGCGGGTAAACCGGAGCTCCCCTCCACCACCGCGATAAAACGGGCCCACAAAGCGGATCGGAGAAGCCTTGAGGGCCTTGGCGAGGTCCCCCTTCCCTTCGACCCTCAGCGAGCCAACCAGGCCTCGAGTCCATGCGGGAGAGAGGGAGAGCTGAGCCGACCAGGTGACGCCCCGGACCCCGGGGACACGCCAAGCTTCCACGATAGGGCGCCCGATCCGCGAGCTATCTCCGGTGGTCCGGCCGCTCCAGACCAGTTGAGTCTTGCCGATCGTCTGGCGGTACTCAGTCCCGCTGGTGTCCGTGGCGGCTCGGAAGCCCGCTTCAGCCTCGTGCAGCTGGACCAGGTTAGCCGCGGCGGCCGTTCTGAGCCGCTCGCGGCTCGCGTACATGTCGAGCACCAGGTCCCGCCGGGCACCGCTTCCCTGCTCTACCGCCGCCAAGCTCCAGATCCCGACCATTTGCGCAATTCGGGGATCCCTCTCCGCAATGCGGCGGGCCCCGACCTGGACCGCGTCGGTGTAATAGAAGCAGAGACTCGAGGGGACCCAGGGAGCGAACTCCGGCTGCGATTGGACCACCTGCCGAAGAGCGGAATGCAGGGTTTCATCCTGATCGGCGCGGACGAGCAGGAATCCTTGCTTGAGGTTGCCAGCCGCCGTTTCGGGATCAACGAGGAAGCGCACGCAGTACCCCGCCCGGAGCCCCTGAAGGTTCCAGACGCGTTCACCCTTGACTTGGTCGCCCGTCTGTGCGCCGAGTGAGGAGGCATAGCAGGTGGCCAGAGCGACGCCCAGGCCGAGACGGGTGAGAATAGGACCTCAACAGCTCAGGGGGTCAATATCTCAGCTTTCGCCGCCAGGGGCGTTGATGGCTTGGCGGAGCTCCTTATAGTCGTGCGGATCCAGCGCGTTGAACTTCATGTTTCGGAACTTCACTCTTCCGTCGGGACCGATCACATACACCGTGCGCCGGTTATAGCCGCCCTTGTCTTTGCTGGCGTACTGCTTCGATACCCGCTGATCCGGATCACTCAGAAGGCGAAATGGCAGCTTCAGGCTGGAGGCGAACCGCTGGTGAGTCTCGATGGAATCGGTGCTGATCCCCACCAACACAACGTCGGGGCCGATCAGACTATCGTACTGCTCGGCAAAAGTCCGCATTTCCGCGGTGCACCCGTTGGTGAAGTCTCGAGGGTAGAACGCCACGACCACGGTCTTGCCCCGATCGCTGGCTAACTGATACGGCGCCTCGATGGGGCCGATGCCATCCTTGGTGGCCCAGGGGAGCGAGAAGTCCGGAGCGCGTCGCCCTACCTCGGGTCCTCCTATGAGGACAACGGTGTAACTCTCGGGCTTCTTGTTCTGAGCCGACGCAACGGGCACAACCGCGACCAGGAAGGCCACGAGGAGAGATAGAGTAGAAAAGAGTCGCATGGAGAATCGATCCTGGCTATAGTGGAGAATCATTCGCTGACCTGGCGCAGCACCCGATCGAAGCTCTGGGTGCCGCCGATCCCGGTGTACACAATCTGGCCGGAGCGGTCTACGATGACGACGTAGGATGTGGCCGGTACCCGGTAGGCTCGGGTGCTGGTTCCCTCGTCGTCGAAGAGTGTACGGAAACCAGGCTCATGCGCCTCCAGGTACTGCCGGACGCCACCGGGAGACTGGTTGACGGCGACGTTGATGCCGATGAATTCGACCTGGGACCCATAGGCCTTCTGAGCGGCGCGAACCCGCGGCTGCAGCTCCCGGCAGGATTCGCACCAGGTGGCCCAGAACTCCAAGAAGACCGGCTTGGCGCCTATATACTGCCCCAGATCGACCGGCTTCCCGGCCAGGTCGTGAACCGCGACGCGAGGCGCCCTGTCCCCAACCTTTAGCGCGCTATCCTGACTGGCGAGCCGCTGCGCGCCAAGGAGCACCAGGAAGAAAGGCATAACGGCCCTGAGCGCGCTCATCAGAGCAGGCTGCCCGTACGTCCCACGTGCCCGGCGGGCTCGCCGGCCCCATAGCGAGACACCACGTATTCGTTCAGTATCCCCAGGAATTCGGCCACGATATTCTCGCCCCGTAGGGTGACGAGGAGTCGGCCGTCAACGTACACAGGCGCCGTGGGATCTTCGAAGGTGCCGGGGAGAGAGATACCGATGTCTGCGTGCTTCGACTCGCCGGGTCCGTTTACCACGCAGCCCATGACGGCCACTTTCATATCCTCGACCCCGGGGTGCTCTGCACGCCAGGCCGGCATTCTCTCGCGCAGATAGTCCTGAATGTCCTGGGCCATCTGCTGAAAGAAGGTACTGGTCGTCCGGCCGCAGCCGGGACACGCCGTGACCTGAGGGGTGAAGCTCCTGAGTCCAAGAGACTGGAGAATTTGCTGGGCGACGCGGACCTCCTCGCAGCGGTCTCCCCCGGGAACGGGAGTGAGGGAGACCCGGATAGTGTCGCCGATGCCCTCCTGGAGGAGGAGACTCAGCCCGGCAGTGCTGGCAACGACGCCCTTGGTACCGAGGCCTGCCTCGGTCAGCCCCAGGTGCAAGGGATAGTCGCACCTGACGCTCAGCAGCCGATATACCTCGACCAGATCCTGGACCCCCGATACCTTGGCGCTGAGCACGATGCGGTCGTGAGGCATACCGGTTGCCTCGGCCAGGGCGGCGGATTGGAGTGCGCTCTCCACCATTGCCTCCATCACCACCGCCCGCGCCTCCCGCGGCGAAGCCAGCGAGGCGTTGGCATCCATCATCTCAGTCAGGAGATTCTGGTCGAGCGATCCCCAGTTGACACCAATGCGGACGGGCTTGTCGTTTGCGAGGGCGATGTCGATGATCGCGCGGAAGTTCTCGTCCCGGCGCTTCCCACCCACATTGCCCGGATTGATCCGGTACTTGGCCAGGGCCCGCGCGCAGTCCGGATACTTCGCGAGGAGCAAATGCCCGTTGTAGTGGAAGTCGCCGATGATCGGCACGGCGACGCCCATATCCTGGAGCCGGTCAACGATCGCGGGTACAGCCGCAGCGGATTCCTCATTGTTCACCGTGACCCGCACCAGCTCGCTGCCGGCGCTCGCCAGGTCGGTCACCTGCCGAACCGTGGCGGCCACATCGGCCGTGTCGGTGTTGGTCATCGACTGGACGACAATCGGCTGTCCGGAACCGACTGGGACACCACCGATTGTGGCGGTCACAGTCTGGCGGCGGGTTGTGGGCGGCATGGTGCCAAATATAACCGGAGAAAAGCATTAGCCGGATGCCGGGCTGACGCTTGCGTCGGATTCCCGGTCAGGACGAGATTCGGGCATGCCTGAGCTCTCCACCCCGCGGCGTGCGACCATTTCGGCGGTGGCGAGCTACGTCCCAGAGCGCATTGTCACCAATGCCGAGCTCGCCAAGCGGCTGGACACCTCGGACGACTGGATCGTGACCCGAACCGGCATTCGTGAGCGCCGGATGGGTGCGCCCGGCGAGACCACCTCGACCATGGGCGCGGAGGCGGTACGGCGGCTCCTGGCTCGCCGAGGCCTGAGCCCCGACAACGTGGACGCACTGATCGTGGCGACCGCCACGCCCGACATGATGTTCCCTGCGACCGCCTGTCTCATCCAGGATCAGCTGGGACTCAGCCAGGCATGGGGGTTCGACCTGTCGGCCGCGTGCTCGGGGTTCCTCTACGCCATGACGGTGGGTGCGCAGCTCGTGGCCGCTGGTGCCCACGAGCGGGTCATTGTCGTCGGTGCCGACCTCATGAGCTCGATCATCGATCCGTTCGACCGCACCACCGCCGTGCTCTTCGGAGACGGCGCCGGTGCCGCCCTGCTCGAGCCCGCCGAGCCCGAATACGGCCTTCTGGATTTCTATCATCGGGTCGACGGCAGCGGCCGGAATGACCTGCTCATGCCTGCCGGCGGGAGCTTACTGCCGGCGAGCGCGGCCACGGTCGCTGCCCGCCAGCATTTCCTCAAACAGAACGGGAAGGTGGTGTTCAAGTTCGCGGTGACGCAGATGGTCGAGAGCGTCAACATCCTGCTGCGACGCAACGGGCTCACCGCGAGCGATCTGACGCTGGTGATTCCGCACCAGGCCAACCAGCGGATCCTGGATGCGGTAGCCGAGCGACTGTGCGTGCCGCACGAGCGAGTGGCGTCGGTGCTGGCCCGCTACGGCAACACCACCGGGGCCACCCTCCCGCTGGCGCTGGATGCGGCGTTGGCTGAGGGGAAGATCAAACGTGGTGATCTGGTCGTGTTCGCCGCGGTCGGCGCGGGGTTTTCGGCCGGCGCGACGCTGGTGCGGTGGTCGTAAACGGGAAGAGCTTGCCCTGAGCGCAGCGAAGGGACGGGAAGGACGGGAAGGACGGAAGGACGGAAGGACGGGAAGGAAACGAGAAACCTTCCCCTTATGCCCGGGAGAACTCGGCAGTCGTAATTGCTGCCAGGTCGGCCTCGCTCAAGGTCAGGTCGGCGGCGCTCACACTGTCGAGCGCATGCTCCACGGTGCGGGCACTTGGTATCACGATCACTGACGGCGAACGAGCCAGCACCCACGCCAGCACCAGCGCATGGGGAGTGGTGCCGAGCCGGGCCGCCATGGGTTGAAGCACCGGGTGTGCCGGCAGCTTCCGGTTGAGGCGCCCGCCGCCGGTTGGGCTGTAGGCCAGGAAGCCGATCCCTCGCTCGGTACAATACTGCACGACGCCTTCCGCCAACGCCTCGCGAAAGAATGGATTCAACCGGTTCTGCACCGTGCTCACCGGGGCGATTGCCTCCGCCTCGCGGATTTCCGCCACCGAGACATTGGAGAGCCCGATCCAGCGGATCTTGCCCTCCTGCTTGAGCTCGGCCAGGGCTCCAACACTCTCTGCCAGCGGGACCTTCGGGTCCGGCGCATGCAGCTGATAGAGATCGAGGCTCTCCACCCCGAGGGCCTTGAGCGACCGTTCGCAGGCGGCTCGCAGATGCTGGGGCCGGCCATCGGTGTCCCAGCGGCCGGCAGGTCTGGTCACGCCGCCCTTCGTCGCCACAGTGACCTGGTCCCGGTCACCCTGCCAGCTCCCGAGGGCACGGGCCACGAGCCGTTCGTTGTGGCCGATATCCTGGTTGTCGAGGCAGTAGACATCGGCGGTGTCGATGAGCGTGACCCCGGCATCCAGCGCCGCGTGGATCACCCGGATTCCCTGCTCCTCCGGCGGACGATCCTGAATGGATAGATGCATGCCACCATAGCCCACCGCCGAAACCAGCGGGGCGTCGCGCCCCAGCCGGCGACGGGCAATGACCGCACGCTGGACTCCCGCGTGGCCACCGCGCACCGGTCCACGCTCAGGCGAGCCCCAGCTGCTTGGTGAGCCGCTGCCAGTCCACCAGGGAGATAATGCCCTGATCCTTGAGAGGGGTCAGGGTACCGAGGATCTCCGCTCGGCTGCCGTCGATGCGTCGATCACGCAGCTCGGTGATCATGCGCGCGAAGCGGTGCTCGTATTCGTCCGGTTCCAGCTTCCCCTCCTTCCGCTGGGCACTCAGCTTCTTGAGCTCATCCGCGACGCGCGCAGGCGTCACAGGCTTGAGGGCGCCCTCCTGCTTATCAGCCGACATGTCGTACCTCCGAAGCCGTAGACGGTGGATCTCCTGACTGCATTATGGCGGCTACGGGCCGGTCCCGACAGGGAGCAGCGTAATCCGCCCTGGCGTGGCGAGCGAGTTGTTGGTTTCGGTCTGCTCGGGCACGATGTCGGTCACATCAACGATCGACCCGATGTAATAGTCGCCGGCAACGACGCCGGAGAGCTTCTTGTTACGGAGATAGAGATCCTGGCCTCCCGGAGGAAGGTCCCGGGTGGCCACGAACTGGTCGATCTGGTGATCGGACGATTCGATGTGCGAGTCGCTCGAGATGAAGACGCGTACTACCCAGCCCGGTCCCGCGCTCCGGTTGCCGCTGTTTCTCACCCCTACTCTCATCTGCAGCAGCGCATCGACGCGAAGGTCTCCGGGGGTCTCGATCGCCCCGGGTGAGAGATCGGCCTTGAGTACGTCAGGGTCGCCCGGCGTGGCGGGACTGTGGACCTCGAGCGAAGTGACCTCGCACGCGGTGAGAAGCCCGGTCAGGAGCAGCAGCCGGCAGGACGAGACCATGATACCCTCCAGAGTTCCCGTCTCCAATATACGCCAAAATATGCCAACGCCCGCCAACCTTGCGGTCAGCGGGCGTTGTCCTGTGCGACTGGCGCTATCTACGGATGACCACGATCACCCGCACTCGCTGAAGCCGCACACGTGGCACTTCATGCATCCCTCGGCGAACTCGAGCTGTGAGCCGCAGTCGGGGCACGCACCCGAAAGCATCTGCTGCATCCCACCGAAGATCATCTGCTCGCCCCGGCCACTGCCTTGCGATACCGGCTGTGACACCACGGGTGCGAGCTCCGGCTGGCCAGCCTGGGGCAGCAGCTCCTGCTGAATCCCCTGCTTCTCCTGCATCCAGCGCTCGATGGCGATGCCCACCGCGTCCGGAACCGAGAGGATCTTGTTCGGTCCCAGGCCGATGACGCGATCTGAGCTGATGCCCCGGAGCTGACGATAGATCTCCTTGATCGGAATGCCCGAGCGGAGCGCCAGGCTGATCAGCCGCCCGAGCGACTCGACGTCGGCCATGAGGGCACCGCCGGCCTTGCCGAGTGTCATGAACACCTCGAACGGCTGACCCCTGTCGTCTTCGGTGATCGTGACATAAAGGGTTCCCAGGGGAGTCTCCACCCGGCGGGTGGTTCCACGGAGTACCTCGGGACGGGACCGTTTCTGCCGCCGCTGAAGGTTCTCGGCTTCGAGCTCGTGCACGGTCCGGAGCAGGCGCTCGTTCTCCGCGCGAAGCTCGGCGATCTCGCCGTGGAGATCGGCCGTGGCCGCACCGACGTGTCCTTCCTTGACCTTCTTGGCCGTGGAGCCGGTGGACAGGACCTGCATGTCCCGGCTTCCGTCGCGGTATACCGTCACGCCCTTGCAGTTCAGCCGGTAGGCCAGGCGGTAGATCTCCTCCACGTACTCCTCGGTGGCATCGTGAGCGAAGTTGCAGGTCTTCGAGATGGCACTGTCGTTGAACTCCTGGAATGCCGCCTGCATCCGGATGTGCCACTCGGGCTTGATCGCGTTGGCGGTCACGAATACCCGCTGCCACTGGGCCGGCACCTCAGGGAAGTTGATGTGTCCCGCTTCGGCGATCCTGCGCATGAGATCGTCGGAGTACCACCCCTCCGCTTTGGCGATAGCGACGAAATCCTCGTTCACGTCCGGCATCAGCGCGCCGGCCTGATTCCGCATAAAGGCCACCGCGAACAGCGGCTCGATGCCCGAGCTGCATCCGGCGATGATGGAGATCGTTCCGGTGGGCGCCACCGTCGTCACGTTACAGTTGCGCAGCCTCCGCATGGGGCGGATCCGCTGGCCGCTGGCATCCCGGGCGGCCGTTTCATCCGGGCCCCAGATGCTCCGCTCCCACTCGGGGAAGACTCCCCGCTCGGCGGCGAGCCGCTCCGATTCGACCTTGGCTTCCTCATCCACGAACTGCTGAATCCGGCGCCCCAGGGCCACTCCCTCATCCGAGTCATACGGCACCCCGAGCTTGACGAACACATCGGCCAGGCCCATCACGCCGAGTCCGATGCGCCGGATCCGCTGCGCCAACTCGGTAATCTCGGACAGGGGATACTGGTTGGCGTCGATCACGTTCTCGAGAAAATGGGTCGAGAGATGCACCACCTGGCGCAGATGTTCCCAATCGATCTCGGCGTCTGCGGCCTTCCCGTCCAGGGTTTTCCCGTCTTTCCCGTCCTTCCCGTCTTTCCCGCCCTCCTTCACAAAGGCCCCGAGATTGATCGAGCCAAGATTGCAGACGTCGTACGGCAGGAGCGGCTGCTCGCCACACGGGTTGGTGGCCTCGTAGGCACCCAGGTGGGGCACCGGATTGTAGTAGTTGGCCTTGTCCACGAAGAAGACGCCCGGCTCGCCGGTCTTCCAGGCGCCGTGGATGATCATCTCCCAGACCTCGCGGGCCCGGAGCTGCCCGGTAACCTGGCCGGTCTTGGGATGGATCAGGTCGTACGTGCCGTTGGCTTCGACCGCCGCCATGAACGCGTCGGTGACCGCAACCGAGATGTTGAAGTTCGTGATCTTGCTCGTGTCGTCCTTGCAGCGGATGAACTCCAGGATATCGGGATGGTCCACCCGCAGGATGCCCATGTTGGCCCCCCGCCTGGTGCCGCCCTGCTTGACCACGTCGGTGGAAGCATCGAAGAGGCTCATGAACGACACCGGGCCGGACGCTACGCCCATGGTCGAGCGAACGATGTCGTTCTTGGGACGAAGCCGGGAGAAGCTAAAGCCGGTGCCGCCACCCGACTGGTGCACCAGCGCCATGGCGCGCAGGGTATCGTAGATGCCGCTCTTCCCGTTGGAGAGCGCATCGTCCACCGGGAGCACGAAGCAGGCGGAGAGCTGGCCCAGGGGACGGCCCGCATTCATCAGGGTCGGCGAGTTGGGCACGAAGAGGCGCTGTGCCATGAGGCCGAAGAAGTCCTGAGCCACTTCCGTGACCTTCGCCTCGCTGGCGCCGTATCGCTTGTCCGCCTCAGCTACGGTTTGCGCCACCCGCCAGAACAGGTCTCGTGGACTCTCGATGGGGGCGCCGGTCTCATCCTTGAGGAGATAGCGCTTCTCGAGGACCGTAATCGCATTAGGCGACAGCCGGACCGCGTCCCTTGGGGTGGACGATTTCATAGAACTCCCTCGCCTTGGCATGATGATCGCGAAGAGGGTGGGGGCGACCCTGCTGCACCATCGCACTGCCCAACCGAAACGGAAGGCCAAGCTAGGTCCGTTACCCGAGCGAGACAATACCACGCAAAACTGACGGCCCTACGTCCAATCCCACTGTTCACATCACAAATATAGTCGGTTGTAGACATGTGGAGAAAGTGGATCACTGCGGATAAAGGACGGGAAAGTCGGGAAGGGCGGGAGGGGCGGGAATGAAAGCTTGTAACAACTCCAGTTTACTGGCTTCTATTAAGCTCACCGTCCTTCCCGTCCTTCCCGACTTTCCCGTCCTTCCCGACTTAACGGATACCGGCCTGCTTTATGCGCTCTCGCCTCCTCCACGTAGTGACTCCAGGTGGCAGCCACCCGCTCCGCGAGCACGGCATCGACCGGGCGGGCGATGCGTCCCGGCACTCCCATCACCAGAGAGCGAGGGGGAACTCGCATCCCCTCCGGCACAACAGCCCCGGCCGCGACGACACTGCCGCTACCGATGACGACACCGTTCAGCAGAACGCTGCCCATCGCGATCAGGCAATCGTCCTCCACGGTACAGCCGTGGAGAACGACCCGGTGGCCTACACCAACCCGTTGGCCGACCTGACACGGCATGCCTTCATCTACGTGCACGACGGTGCCGTCCTGGATGTTCGATTGGGCGCCAATGACGATCGGCGCCATGTCGCCGCGGAGCACCGCGCAATACCAGACGCTCGCCTCTGCGCCCAGCGTCACGTCTCCCATTACGGCCGCGGTGGACGCAATGAAGGCCGTGGGATGGATCGTTGGAGAGCGCATGCCAGCGCCCCTACTGGTCTCGTGCCGGCGGGAAAAGCATTTGGGTCCAGGCCTCGACCGGCGCTCCGTCCTTGACGGCGGGATGCCAGGTCACGGTCCAGACGAAGTTGCGGACTTCACGCTCGTAGGCAGGATCGTTGGAGGGACGGAGCCGCATGATATCCACCGTGCGGCCTTCCGCCGACACCTTGATCCACAGCAGCGAAGGCCGGGGAGAGGGCCCGGCATCGGCGGGTACCGTCACGAACGGCGGGTTGACCGGTTTCGGCCGTTCATCGAAGCACGAGCCGTCGGCGTTGTAGCCGGGACCGGGCACGCAGCCGACGGCCGCACGCCCCTGGTCTTTACGCTGCGTCGGCGCTGGTGCGCCGAGCTGAGTGAGCTGAGGCGTCAGCTCCTGGATCTGGCCCGGGCGGACCACAATGGTGTCGGAGTAGAAATTGAATCGGGGCGCCGAAATGGCGAGCGCGTGTGGTCCCGGCGGAAGCTTGGTCAGCGCCTGGGTCACCGGCTGCTCGTCGATCATGACGGTGGACCCTCGGGGCAAACCGATCAGCCGTATGCCGCCACTATCGATCGGACCGACGACGTCGTCTGCTGCCGGGCCCAAAGCCGGCTCGGAGCTGGTGCCGGAATCCGCTGCCGGCCTCCGAGGAGGAACGGAGCCATCGGTTCGCACCGGCGCCGAAACAGCGGGCACCGTGCTGTCTGTGGGCGGCGGGGCGTGGGCCACGGCAGTATCGCTACGGACCAGCGAGTCGCCTTGTCGTGGCCCAGAGCTCACCACCGTATCGGCCACGCTCGTGCCCGGTGCGAATCCGCGGGCTTTGTAGTAGTAGAATGCTCCCCCCACCCCGCCGAGCACCGCCAGGAGGATCCAGAGCCAGGCCCAGGACGACGTGCTGGTGCGCATGGCCATCGACCGGTCGGCTACCCGGCGCGGTATCTCTCGCCGTTCTCCCGGGGTCAGACGCCGGTTGACCAGGGGCGAGTCCAGGGGCGTGGTCGGCTGGCTCACAATGGGAGGAAAGCCTCCCCCGCCGACTGACGCTCCGGCGCCCACGGCGGCGGCACCGGTGAAGCTCCCCACCGAGCTGATTCGCATCGAGCCCGCCGCTGCGATGGGATGCCCCTGGAAGGAAGCGATCAGCTCCTCGCAGGTCTGGAAGCGGTCGAAGGGATCCTTCATGAGCATCCGCTTGATGATCTCGAAGATGCGGCGCTCGTCGGCGGTGACCAGGCTGGGCATCGGGATCGGCTCGGTAATGTGCTTGTAGCCGATGGAGAAGCTGTCCTCGCCGTCATAGGGCACGGTACCCGTCAGGCACTGATAGGCCACCACCCCGAGACTGTAGATGTCGCTCCGGCCATCGATCGGCTGGGCCCTGGCCTGCTCCGGGCTCATGTAGTGCGGGGTGCCGATAGACATGCCGGTGCCGGTCAGCTTCTGGCCCGAGGCCGCCTTGGCGATACCGAAGTCGGTCAGAACGCTCTGGCCGAATTCGTCGAACATGATGTTGTCCGGCTTGATGTCCCGATGCACGATGCCGCGCTGCGCGGCGTAGCCCAGGGCGCTCCCCGCCTCCAGCAGGAGGCGGCGGATCTCGGGCGGCGACAGCTTCTTGCGATTACCGAGCAGGTGGGAGAGTGAGTTGCCTCGGAGCAACTTCATGACAAAGTAGATCACCCGTCCGGAACGACCGACCCGATAGATCGCGATAATGTTGGGGTGCTCGAGCTGGGCCGCCGTGCGGGCTTCGCGCTGAAAGCGCTCTACGAACTCGGTGTCGAAGGCGAGGGAAAAGGGGAGGACCTTGATGGCGACCTCGCGCTCGAGCTGACGATCCTTGCCTCGATACACCATGGCCATCCCACCCCGCCCCAGCTCCTCGATGATCTCATACTCGGAGGCAAGGGCCTCGCGCACGAGGTCCAGCTCCTGGAGCACACCGGTGGCGATCGCGTGAACCGGTGTGGTCGCCATGAGGTCGAGACCGCAGGAGGGGCAGAACTTCGATTTCCCGGTGATTTCGCTGCCACAGCGGGAGCAGAACATGCGCGCAACCTACGCTACCGCCCGTCTGAGTCAAGCGGAAACGCGTGGCGTATCGCGAGAGGGTTTGCGATAAGCGGGGCAGCCGGGCGGCGGGGCAGCGGGGCAGAAATACCCGTCCTAACTAACGTGGCTTCAACGTCTAGAGGGAAAACTGTCCCCCTGCCCCGCTGCCCCGCTGCCCCGCTCGGTTGGCACGTCACGTGCAGCGAGGTGACCCCGACAAACCCGCGCTATCACCCCGGAGAGCATGTGGTACCGTATCACACGATCGCTTTCAGTCAACAGAAGCTCAGGGCCGCGCTGCGCCGTGCCGCGGGCCAGGAACCCTTGTTCAACTATGGGTTCGTGGTCCACTCTCGCCGGCAGAGCGAGCGGCCGACCTTGGGCCTGATCACCCTGCACGGGGAGAGCCTCGCGTTCAACGAGCGCCTGCTGAAATCCCTGGACGGCCTTCCGCTCTGGCTGTTTGGCCATGCCCGGATCACGCTCATGCCGGGAACCTCGATCAACCCGGGGGAAGGTGGCCGCACCAAGCCCGCAGACCGGCCGCTCAGTTCCATGCTGATGCACATCGCCACCTTCGATACCAGCACCGGCGTCACCCAGCATCTGGTCCAGGTGGAGGCGGTGGTCCGGGCTGAGAGCCTGGTCCAGCCGCTCTTGATCCTCACGCCGACTCGCCCAGCCGCGTGGCCGATGTAGGTCTAAAAGCGGTGAGCGGTAAGCGGTAAGCAGTGAGGCCAACCCACCCCAAGCAAAACCCTCCGGTGTCCATCGACGCGGAGGGTTTCTCATTCTCGGAGCAGCCCGCTCACCGCTTACTGCTTACCGCTTACATCCTTTTTCTCCTCCACCACCTGAAATTCCTGCCGGCGGCGGTCCTTTCGGCCTTCCGCATCGGTCACTGCCAGCTCCAGGACGTAATTCCCCGGCTTGAGGCGGTCGAGCTTGAGTCGCCGGTGAGTGCTGACGGTGGAGGTGGTGGCTTGCTCCTCGAACTTCAGTCGCAGCGCCGCGCCACCCCCCCCGAAGATCTTCTTTAACAACCCCCCGCTTGATCCCTTCTTCCGAACCGTGAGCTCCACCGTGTAGGGGGTCGGTTTCAAGCCTTCGATCTCATAATAGAGCTCCATCTCATCGCTGCGCCGGTAGGTGCGAAGCGGATTGAAGAGCACCGTGTCGTCGGCGGTACGGCGCCAGTCGAGGTTGGCAGCGCGAGTGCCCAATACCAGATCGCTGAGACTCAGCGCTGCCGAATTCACGGGGCCAACCCGCACGCTGTCGCGGGGGACCGTGATGCCGGCGTCCTCGCCCTGCTGGATCGCGAGGCGGTATTGAATGGGGCCGGCCGGAACCGTGGCGGCGACACGGCCCACCAGGTGCTCGTTCGGGGGTACCGGTGCAGGAGCGACAAAATGGCGGGTGGTGTCGAGCGAGGCCACGACCTGGCCGCGCTGGTCCATTGCCGCAAAGCGAAGCCGAACACTGTAGAGATAGCCCCTGGTCACGGTCACGGGCTCGAGGCTGGAACCCGCGATGGCATAGGCGATCTGCACCTGGTGGCCCGCGGAGTCCTGTCCCACTGCGAGGACCTCCCAGTGGGCCTTGAGCTCCTTGGGAAACCGCAGCTCGTAGCTGTCGCTGTTGGTGCCCAGCGCGATGCTCTCCTGCCCTGCCCGCCGCTCCTGGGTCTGGTAGCGGCCGGTGCTCATGTGCCCGGCACCTTGCAGCCGCCGGTAGATCGGAGAGAGCTGCTCCCGGGACAGCATGAGCTGCTCGGCCACTGCGTTGTCTGTCGCTCCGTTGGTCTGGCCCTGAAGTTTGACTACATCGCTGAATCCGAGCACGTCGAAGAGGCTCTCGACCAACTTGAAGTCCTGGACATCTTCCCGGGCGATGAAATGGAAGATCAGGTCTCCATCGGGCCGGCTGTAGCGCCAGGACTCGTTTGGCTCCAGGCCCGGCGCGGCGTAACTCGCCCGCTTACTGGGTTCACCGTGCCGGATGTAGATAACGCCGCGATCGTCGAAATCCCGGCTGCCCGATCGATACCGCTCGACGATGTCGTAGTGCCGGTTGTTCGACGTCAGCTGAAAGTTCTTCCGGGCGTAGAACAGCCGGCGGTAATGCTCCCGCAGCCGCTCGCCGTCCGAGCGAAGCTCGACCCGGTCCCGCTGTTCCCAGAACCGCCGGAGATAGTCGCTGCGACGGGGACCCCGTTGCTGATCAAACTCCTGGAGGACGCTGTCCGAAGCGATGGTGGCCAGATCGGCCCGGTAGCCTGCAACCGTCACGGAATCGTCGATCGCGGCACCCTCGAAGTAGGGTCTCAATCCATCAAAGCGGCCGAGCAGGAACAACGTCCGGGAGGCTTCGAGCAAACCGAGGGCGCGGTTGGGCCCGTATTGCAGATAGCCGTTGAAGGCGGCGAGGGCCGAGTCTCCATCGCCCACCTCACGCTCGACTCTGCCCCGGGCCAGCAGAACCTGAGGATCGCCCCCCGCCGGTGTGTGACCGGCCCGCCGGAGAGCCTCGAGCGCGACGCCGAGCTTGATGTTGACCCGCTGCCGGAGCGCCGTATTGGCGAGATCTACCAGCCCTCGAACGAACCCCGGATCCACCTCGGCGGACTTTGCAAATGCCACTGCCGACCGGGTGAGCGCGTCCTTTCCCAACATCGTCTTAAGGCCGGTCACGAAGGAAATCTGGGAATCACCCACTCCATATTCGGCCAGCCCCATGCCATACCAGGCGTAGGGCCACTTCGGCTGGAGATCGATGGCCCACTGGAATTCCGAGGCGGCGTCATCATAGTGCGAGTGTCCGCCCAAGTCACCCAGGCGGAGTGAAAGAAATCCCAGCTTGAGGTGAAGCAGGCTGTTTCCTCGCTCGACCTTGGCGGAGTCTATCATCCGCTTTTCGAAAACGAGAAGACCGGTAGAATCCGAGGTGGCCGCGAGCGAATCGCGGAAACGTTCCAACTCCATTCGGTCGGCCGGACTCTGAGCGTGGATGGAGCGCGGGATGGTCGGGAGCAGAGCCAGGAGGAGCGTGCCCGCAATGTTCCAGCAGCGCGGATGGAAGAGGCACCCTGGACTTTTCAGCCGCACAATGGGGGAAAACATCAGACGGACCTCGGCACTACACTCTAGTGAGCGACATCGCCGTTCGAGGCACCGGCCGCTGGCGCACCGGGCGACGTGGTGGGTTTCGCCTTAGGAGACGCGCCTGGTGGCGGGCGGCCCACACGGCGAGTGGACCGAGCCTCCGCACGGTCCCGGAGAAAGCGACCAATCCCATCGTACACGCCCCGAGCGTACAGCCACTGCCCGCGGGCCGACCTGAGTGCGGTCTCCTGGTCCGGCATGATCAGGAACATTCCCTCGCAGAGGACCGCGGGCATCCAGGTGGGGCGCACCACCGCGAGGTCGCCACGGCTGATGCCGAGATCGGGTAACCCGAGTCGGCGGACCAGCGCGCTCTGGATCTCGGTGGCGAGCGGCACGCTGCGCGGCTGGTTATAGAATACGCTGGTGCCGTTATTGGTGAAGGGGTTGACGCCATCGGGCAGGGCGTTGTTGTGAATCGAGATCAGCAGCTCCGCACCGCCGGTATCGGCGAGAGCCACGCGGTGCCAGAGATCCACGGCAGTGTCGGTCGTGCGAGTCATCAGCACCCGGGCTCCGGCCGACTCCAGCATTCTCCGGAGCTGAAGCGCCACGGCCAGGTTGGCCTCGGCCTCCCGCAGGCCGGTAGGTCCGGTGGCGCCGAGTGGTGGATGACCGGGGTCCACTGCGATGACCCGGCCCTGAAACGGATGACTACGGAGAATCCGGGGCGGGCGCCGGATCTCGAGCAGGAGGTCGTTTTGACTCCAATGGGTGCGATAGCCCCACACCGGCGCGGTGAGATTGACCGTGAGCGTCACCTCATCTCGCTCGGGCTGCGCCCAGCTCAGCCGTGCCACGAGAGAGTCGCGCCCATACCGCATCCAATCGACGTCTCCCCCCGCACTATAGAGCCGCAGGGTGAGGCTGTTCTCGGTTTCGAGGACCTGAAACGGCACTCGCTGGCTGAGGGGGATCCGGAGCGTCACTCGATCATCCCCGGGCGTCAGCGTTACCGCGCCGACAATCGCGTGCGGGGCTGGCACGCCAGCCGGGAGGGCCTGCGCGTCCGCCACCGGCACCCACGCCTCGGCCTCAGGCGAGAGGCGGATACGCACGTCGTCATTGATCCGGCCGGTGACGGCTCCACGCGTGCCGGTCGGGAAGAACCAGTGGTAGGTGCCACCAGGAACCGCCCGGCCAATGGTGACGCTGTCGGTGGTTCCGGTACCGGCGGTGTCATCGTCGAACTCGGTGACAATCGGTAGGGTGTCGAGGAGGGCCAGTTGCAGCGGCCAGCGAATGCGAACCGTGTCGCCGTCCCGGGCGGCCTCGAGCACTGACCAGGAGTCCTCGGGAGCAACCAGCTCGTCATACGGGGCAGGACACCGTCTACCGGTTACGCAATGGAGCGCCGCACGGGCCAGCACCCGAACCAGTGACGCCGACGGTCCGTGCAGCACCGGGCCGGGATCGGGCCCCATCTCCCGGCCGCGGACCACACCGACGTATCGCACTTCATCCGGGGTGCGAAGCTTGGTGGTGTCCCGCTCGAACGCGCGCGTGGCTGGGAGCAGTTCCTCCGGCTGTCTCTGCGGCAGTAGGCGGACGATTTCCCCGCTGGGAAGATGCAGCCGCACCACAGAGCCTTCGGCAGCACGGGCCGACAGGGTGAGGTACTCAGCCGGTGGGAGCCACACCTGTCCTCGGGGCGAGAGCGCCATCGAGTCGATCCAAGCGCTACCCTTCGCGATCACGCCCGGGAAGTACCGGAGATCCCGTCGCACCGGATAGACCAGGATCGATGAGTCTCCGTCCAGATGCGCCTCGATGCGAAACCGCATCAGGGTGTCAGACGGGAACGGAACCCAGGCGAGCCATGCCCCATTTGGCCATACGCGCACCGGGGTGCCGTCGATGGTCAACCGGACGTCGTTGTTCACCACGTTGCCGAACAGAAAGCTCGAATCGCGTACTCGAACGAGATCGGTGAGCGCCGGATAGACCACCGTCAGGCCAATGGGATCGGACACTCTGGGCGCCGCCGGAAGCTCCGCCCGGCTCAGGGACAAACGCGAGGGAACGGCAACCGATGAACCCGCGGTTGTGGTGGAGGCCGCGGTGTGGGACTGGCGTGAGCAGTCCACGGCGGTGACGGCAAGCGCCAGCGCCATCCCCCAGAATCGTCTGACGAGCATAGTTGCAAGGTATATAGTGGCTAGGACTTACGCCAAGACCACGTTGACGCTCCCAACCCTGCTCTCTAGATTCGTCAGACCGCGAACCTCGTTGGATCGGCGGACGGGACTCGGTGTGACTCATCGCTGGAGGTGTTACATCTGCCCGAGGAGTGCGTGAGCAGCGGTTCGGTACGAGTCTCCGTCTTCGGCAAGACCGACCTGGGCCGCGCCCGCGATCACAACGAGGACACGTTCCTGGTGGCCGATCTGAGCACGGGGAACGCCAGCCTGCAGGCCGCAGTGCGCAGTCACGAAGTTGGCCCTCGCGGCTCGCTCTTCATGGTCGCGGACGGCATGGGCGGAGCGGCCGCCGGCGAGCTGGCCAGCGCCATGGCCGCTGACCTCATCTATCGCCACATGATCACGGCCTGGGCCGGCGACTCGACCCAGAATGCCGCCCGCTTCGCGTACCGGATGAAGGAAGCGGTCGAGCTCGCCAACGCGCGGATTTACTCCTACGCCAAGGAGCATCCCGAGGTCCGGGGTATGGGAACGACCGTGACCGCGGCGGGTGTCTACGAGAGCGATCTGTATGTGACCCAAATCGGCGATAGCCGGGCGTACCTCGTGCGGGGGTCGGAGGCCATCCAGCTTACCAAGGATCAGAGCCTCATGCAGCGCCTGGTCGATGCCGGCGAGCTCACCGAAGACGAAGCCGAGCAGAGTGAGCGACGCAATATCATCCTCCAGGCCCTGGGGCCCGATCCAAGGGTCAAGGTCGATCTCACCCACCAGTCCCTCCGGCGCGGCGATACGCTGATCGTGTGCTCAGATGGACTCTCCGGGTTGGTTCGGCGGGAGGAATTTGCCGAGCTCGCACGGGAGCACGCCGATCTGCCCGCCCTCTGTTCCGCACTGATCGATCTTGCCAACGGGCGGGGTGGTCCGGATAACATCACGGTGGTGACGGCCCGGTTCGAGGGTGCGGGCTTGCCGGAAGCGGACGCGGCGGACGGTGTTGGCTATAGCACCTACCAGCTTCCGCCAGATACGGCCGAGCCTGACGCGGACACCACGACAGAGGTGGAGTCGCTCCAGCCGCGCACCTCCAACTCGTCCTCTACGCTCGAGCACCTGCGCAGCCTCGGGCTTATCGTGGTGATTCTCGGCGTGCTCATGCTCCTGCTTAAAGTGTGGCGCTGAGCGTTGGCCACACCGCTCAAAACTCGCCTCGCCTGGATCGCGGCCCTCGCGTTTGCCTCCGGATTTCCTTTTGGCCTCGTCAATGAAACCGTCCCGATCTATTTCCGCACGCACGGCGTTGGACTGGTCGAGATCGGACAGCTGAACAAGCTGAGCCTGCCCTGGAGCATCAAGTGGCTGTGGGCTCCGCTGGTGGATCGCCACGGCACGAGGCGTCAGTGGATTGGTGCATGCCTGGCCGGGCTTGCCGCACTCACCTTTGCGCTAGGCCGCCTGGAGGCTGGTGAGCTCGGGACGGGGCTCTGGATCATCCTCGTGCTGATCGTCCTGCTGTCGGCAACCCAGGATGTGGCGATCGACGCCTACACCATCCAGTCGACCACCACTCGCGAGCTGGGGGTGGCGAACTCGGTGCGCATCACCCTGTACCGCGTCGCGATGCTTACTGCGGGTGGGCTGTTGGTCTGGCTGGCAGGACGGATCGGATGGTCGGAGAGTTTTTCCGTGGGGTCTGTGGTACTCGCCGCGCTCGCCCTATGCGCCTTCCTGGTGCCGGCGGTGGATCGTGCGTCGGGGCGGGCGGAAAGGCTGGGGGAACCGCTGAGGGAGCTCTTCTCCCGGCCCGGCATCGCGACCGTGATCGTCTTCGCTCTCATCTTTAAGCTCGACATCGCCGCGCTGGAGCCGATGATGCGGCCCTTCTGGGTGGACCGAGGCCTCTCGCTGGCGGAAATTGGAGCGGTGGTCGCGTCCGGCCGGTTGATCGCCACCATTGCCGGGGCGGCCGCAGGCGGTGTGTTCACCACCCGCTACGGGATCTTCACCGGCCTCTGGGTGCTCGGCCTGATCCAGGCGTTCTCGGCGCTGGTGTATTGGGCGACTGCCACGTTCGCGTCCTCCAATTCGCTCGTGGTCCTCGCCGCCTATTTCGAGAGCTTCGCGGCCGGTCTCGGCACCTCCGCCTATCTGGCGTTTCTCATGTCGATCTGTGAGAAGCGATACGCGGCCACACAGTTCGCCGTGCTCTCCGCCCTTCTAGCCGTGACTCGCTACATCACCGGCGAATACTCGGGTGGGCTGGCCGAGCGGCTCGGTTACGCCAACTACTTCCTGGCAACGTTCTTCCTCGGCCTCCCGGCGTTCCTGCTCATCCCGCGCCTGCGACATGCCTCGCGCACTGCCCGAGCCTCGGCCTAGCCGAGCCTCCCGCGCAGCCACCGGGCGACTGCCTCCTGCATCAGCCGCTGGCGATGCCAAGCCAGCAGCACCGGTGTCCGGCTCGGCAGATCGGCCAGCAGGCGGGGGTGCCCGAACAGCACGATCAGATCGGCGCCCGACCCATGATGGGAGAGTGCTTCACGAGTCCCAGCCCCAAACCCGGATCGACCTTTCCAGGCCCGGGGCTCGATAAACACCATCACGACCCTCGAGCCGCCAGTGTAGCGGCCGATCAGCTCGGGACCCAGCGCCCGTTGGGCGTAGTCGCTCGGGCCCGGTGGGTAGGGACCACCGACGTCGTCATCCACCACGATCAGGTCGAGCGGCCCGGTGAGTGACGGTGGCGTCCCTCGAGCCATTCCCCCCTTCAGCAGAGCATCCGCCAGCGCCTCCGCAGATTCGAATGGCCCCCGGGTAACGGGAGGCGTCGGGGCCGTCGCGACGGCGAGGGCCCGGTCGTAGCGCCGCTGTGACTCCTCCAGCCGCGCCTCGGAGAGCGCTCCGCTCGAGAGTGCGGCCAGCAACGCGTCTCGCACGCGGCGCGGATCATTGGGATACAGGAGCAGGTCAGCACCCGCCTGGATCGCCTCGACCGCGGCATCGGACTCCCGGCGGCCGAGCAGAGCGCCGTCCATGATCAGGGCGTCCGTCACCACCAGCCCATCGAACCTGGAGCGCAGTTCCCCCAGGAGGGCGCGGGATAGCGTAGCGGGCAGCCCCGAGTCATCGAGACTGGGGTACGCCACATGTGCGGTCATGATCGAGGCGACACCGCTTTCGATGGCAACGGTGAACGGAAGCAGGTCGGAGGCGCGAAGCGTGGCGGCCGATGCTTCCACGACCGGAAGTGTGATATGGGAATCCACGGTGGTCCTGCCGTGACCGGGATAGTGCTTGGCGCACGCCAGCGCCCCGGCCGCCTGGCAGCCTTCCACCCATTGTCTCACGTGGGTGGCCACCTCGTTGGCGTCCGCACCGAAGGCCCGCGTCTGCACGATGGGATTGTCCGGCAGCACATCGAGGTCGGCCACCGGAGCGAAGACCCAGTTGATCCCTACCGCCCGGGCTTCCTGGGCGGTAACGGAGGCGGCCCATCGGATCACCGCAGGGTCGCCGAGTGAGGCGAGCGCCATGGGAGGCGGGAAC
>Ga0193723_1000048_pt1 | contig 34002 bp, 26 predicted proteins | sample H2m2metaG_FD_143042 | JGI IMG/M metagenome (GOLD analysis project Ga0193723, IMG submission 143042) | Soil microbial communities from a riparian zone of the East river system, Colorado, United States - H2m2 | ecosystem: Environmental > Terrestrial > Soil > Riparian zone | place: USA: East River...
AGCGCAGGATGCGATTCTGCGCGGCACGGTGACGTCGGATCGTGGCGACGTCGTGCAGGTCGCGGCGGTGCAGCTCCCGGACCTCAATCTCCAGGTGCTGACGGGCGCGAACGGCCAGTACACATTCATCATTCCCGGCGCCCGCGTGCGCGGTCAGTCGATTGCGCTGCGCGTCCGGTCGATCGGCTACAAACCGGCCACCAAGGTCATCACGCTGAGCGCCGGTGAGCAGACGATCGACTTCACGCTCGCGACCGACGTCAACATGCTCGAGGCGATCGTCGTCACGGGCGTGCAGGAGGCCACCGAGCGCGGCAAAGTCGGATTCGATGTGCGCCGCGTCGACGTGGCCAACCTGCCCATGGCGGCCTCCGATCCCTTGCGCACGCTGCAGGGCAAGATCGGCGCGAACATCGTCTCGGGGTCGGGGCGGCCGGGCACGCAGCCGTCGGTGCTGCTGCGCGGTCCGACGATGCTCAATGCGGCCGGCCGCAGTCAGGATCCCCTCTACATCGTCGACGGCGTCATCATCAACGGCAACCTGCCGGAGATCAGCCCCAACGACATCGAGAGCGTCGAAGTCGTGAAGGGTGCCGCGGCCGCGTCGCTGTACGGCGCCCGCGCCGGGAATGGCGTCATCACGATTACCACCAAGACCGGGAGCCGCTCGCTCGAGGGTGTGAAGTTCACCGCCCGTACGGAAGCTGGAGTGAGCGACATTGAACGCGACTTCGGCCTCGCCCGCTTCCACGGCATGGTCACGGATGAGACCGGCACGCGCTTTTGTCAGACGGTCACGGGCCAGCCCGCCTGCGCGCGGACGTTCGACTACTTGACCGAGCAGCAGAAGCTGAACAACGACCCCGCGCTCTTCACCGGGGATCCCCCGGGCTTCCCGGTGGACCCGGGGTCGAACGCGACCGGCGCCGCTTCCGGGATCTCGGGGAACTGGCTGCGCAACCGCTTCCAGATTTCGCCGTGGCCGGGCACGGGGTACAACGCCGTGGCCCAGACGGTCGCGCCCCATCCGTACATGAGCAACAGCGTGGATGTGACCGGGCGCGTCGGCTCGGCGACGCGGTTCTACGCCAGCGCCACGAACCTGTCGGAGCAGGGCGCCATGCAGTTCCTGAAAGGGTTCGATCGCAGCTCATTCCGCGCCAACGTGGACCAGGTGATCGGGACGCAATGGACGATTGGCTTGACCGCGTCGTACGCTCGCTCCAACAACGACGGCGCGAACAACGACGGCGGCAACAACGCGTTCTTCGTGCTCACCCGCCAGCCGGCGCTCGCGAACGTGCTGGCGCGCGACACGCTGGGCCGCCTCTGGATCCGTCCCAACCTTCAGGGTGGCGGCGGGCAGAACTCGAATCCGATGTACGCCTTTGCCAACGCGCTCCGCACCGACGTCGCGAACCGCTTCATCGGCGGCGCGCGCGTGCAATACAATCCCATGGCCTGGCTCAATTTCGACGCCAACATCGGCTACGATCTGCGCCGCGCGACGGGCGCGCAGATCCAGGACAAGGGCTACCGGACGACGTCGTCGACGCCGACGACGAACAACGGCTTCATCTTCCGCAGCACCGCGGGCGACGAGGAGGTCAATGGGAGCTTTAACGCGCGCGTCCGTCGCGATCTGACGCCCGAGTTGAAGGCCACGCTCTCGGCACGATACCTGTTCGAGCAGCGCGACCAGGAGGCGAACAGCGGCCAGGGGCGCACCCTGTCGGTGAAGGGTGTCACCACGCTGGACAACGCCACCGATTCCAAGATTATCGCCTCGAGCTTCTCGCGTATTCGCGAGCTGAGCCAGTTCGTCGGCTTCAATCTGGACTTCAAGGATCGCTACGTGCTCGACGCGCTGGTGCGTCGCGACGGCAGCTCGCTCTTCGGCGTGGACAACCGCTGGGCCACGTTCGGCCGCGCGTCTATCGCCTGGCGCACCAGTCAGGAGCCGTGGTGGTTCCTGCCGCAGGTGACCGATCTGAAGCTGCGCGGATCGTACGGGACCGCCGGCGGCTCGCCGCGCTTCAACGCGCAGTACGAGGCCTTCGCCATCACCGACGGCGGCATTCTGCAACTGGTGACGCTCGGCAATCGCTCGCTCAAGCCCGAGCTGCACAAGGAGCTCGAGATCGGTGCCGACATCGAGCTGTTCGGCAAGTACGGCATCACCGCGACGTACGCCCGCGCCAACATCGACCGGCAGATTCTGCTACCGCCGCTGCCGTCGTCGACCGGATACCAGAACCAGTGGCAGAACGCTGGGGCCCTGCTCAACATCACCCACGAGCTGTCCCTGAATATCCCGCTGCTGACGGGGCGGGAAACGCAGTGGTCGATGAACCTGGTGTACGACCACAACCGCAGCTGGATCGCGCGCCTCGACGTGCCGTCGTACTTCTATGGGCCCCCGCAGCAGGGCGCCGAAGCGATGTTCCAGGCCCGCCAGGGCGAGTTGGTCGGCACGTTCTACGGCCGTTACTTCCTGCGCGGCTGCCGCGATCTGCCCGCGTCGTTCCAAAGCGATTGCGGCGGTGCGACCAGCTCGTTCCAGCTGAACGACGAGGGCTGGCTGGTGTGGGTCGGGCGCAACCACAACCCCGGGGAAGGCATCACCAGCAACCTGTGGGAGACGCAGCTGCCAGGCGCGTCGGCGCCGTGGGGCGTTGCGCTCAACTGGGGCATGCCGATCATCCTGCGCGGCAATCCCGTCGATCCGACGGGTGCGCTGTCGGTACCCCTCGGCAACGCGCTCCCCGATTTCCGGTTCGCGATCACGCAGAACTTCCGGTGGCGCGCGATTTCGGTGTATGCCCTGCTCGACGCCGCCATCGGCCAGCGCGTGTGGGACGAGGGCTTCCACTGGGCACACCTCGACTTCCTGTCGCATGACGTCGATCAGGTGGGCAAGACGGTCGAGACCGCCAAGCCGATGGGGTACTACTACCGCGCGGGGAACCCCGACAACCCGACCGGTCTCGGCGGGTTCTACGATATTCTCGGACCCAACAACTTCAGCGTGGAAGACGCGAGCTACGCGAAGTTGCGCGAGCTCTCCGTGTCGTACCACTTGGGCCGGATCGGCGGCAGCGGCGACTGGGATGTCAGCGCCTCCGCGCGCAACCTGTTCACGATCACCGGGTACCGGGGCTTCGACCCGGAGACCGGGATCACAGGTGGCGACGGCGCATCACGGGCGCTCAACGCCGTCGACGCGTTCGTGTTCCCGAATCTGCGGACGTTTACGGTCCGCCTGTCCACGAGCTTCTAAACCGCAGGCCGGTCTGGATGTAGGGGCGCAGCATGCTGCGCCCCTACAGTCCGGCGGCCCAGCGGCGTCCCTATCGTTAGGAGCGATCGGTCTATGACGAAGCGCTATCTGTTCGGCGGCATCCTGGTGCTCACCCTCGCCGCGTGCGCGAATCCGCTCGACGTGTCGAATCTCAACGACCCCGACCGGACGCGGACCTTCAACAACCCCCAGGACCTGACGGTGTTCATCTCCGGCCTGTACGCCGTGGCCCACGGCGCCACCATCGGCGCCTCGAACGACGGCCTGCAGACCCAGATGATGGTCATGTCGATGGAGAACGTGTCGGGCCTCGCGAACTTCGCGATGGGGCCGCGGGGCGGGATCCCCCGCAACCCCGTCTCGAACCAGCGCGGCGCCCAGGGGAACGTCGGCAACTACAATGACTGGCTCCGTGGCCATCGCGCGGCGCGCCAAGCGGCGCTCGGCATCGGCGCGCTCGAGCGCGTGAACCTCGGTTCGGCGGCGGCCCAAGCGCGCGCCCGCCTCTTCTGTCGTTTCGTGCAGGGCGTCGCGCTCGGCAACTTGGCACTGGCATACGACTCCGCCTCGATTCTCACCGAGGCGGACAACCCGCAGGCCGACGCCGCGGTGACGGTCAAGCTGTCGGGATACCAGGCGGTCATGACGGCGGCCCTGGGCTACCTCGACTCCGCCCTCGCGATCGCCCAGGCTACGCCGGCGGCGTTGCCCTTGCCGACCAATGCGAACTTTTGGATCAACGGGCTCACCGTCGATACGACTCTGTTCCGCCGGCTCGTGCACTCGTACAAGGCTCGTTTCCGCGCCAACGTGGCGCGCACACCCGCCGAACGGGCAGCCGTGGATTGGGCCAAGGTGATCGCCGACGCGGACTCCGGCATCACCGTGAACAACTCCGGCATCATCGTGAACTTCGATCCCCAGGCGGACCGCCTGAACGGTTGGGACATCGCGTGGTTCGCCCAGCATCACGCGGGTGCGCAATGGCACCAGATGTCCCAGTTCTGGCTCGGCATGGCCGACACGTCGACCGGCACGCTGAGCTACGCTGCCTATCTCGCGAATACCGTACCGTCGACGCGCACCCAGATGTTGATCGTGACGCCCGATAAGCGCTTCCCGCGCGGCACGACCCGGGCAGCGCAGCAGGACACCCTGGCCAACGTCGGCACGGGGAACCGCGGTCAGGCGTTCGCCAACACCCCGTACTTCCGCAACCGGCCGACGAGCAGCGACATCGCCGGCGACCCGCTCCAGGTGGGCATGTACGACTTCTGGCGGGGACGCCAGTTCCAGCAGGCCGGCCGGGTCGGGCGCTATCCGGTCATGACCGCGGCGGAAATCCGCTTGCTCGCAGCGGAAGGGTACCTACGGACCGGGAACTTCGCGGAAGCGATTAACCGCATCAACGTGTCGCGCCAGGGCGTCGGCGGTCTACCCGCGCTCAACGCGGTGACGGACACGCTCGCGGTCGCGGCGCCAGGCGGCGTCGCCTGCGTGCCCAAGGTCCCGGATGCGGCGGCGAACTACCGCGCCGCGCGGTGCGGCAACATCTGGGACGCCCTCAAGTACGAGTATCGCCTGGAGACGGCCTACACGGGGTACGGCAACTGGTTCTTCCCCGCACGGGGCTGGGGTGACCTGCCGCAGTACACCGCCACGCAGTGGCCCGTCCCCTACAACGAGATGGATGCACGGGGCCAGGCGTTCTACGGCTTCGGTGGCCCGGGGGGCGTCTCAGGGGCGGCTCCCGGCAACTACGGGCTCTTCAGCCCGGGTGGCGTCTACTAGCATGGGTCGCCGCGGCATCGCACGCGTCTTCAGCTCGGCGGCCGGGCTTGTCCTGCCCGGTCTCCTCGGCGCGTGCTATTCATATCGCTTGGTGCCGTCCACCGAGATCCAGCCGGCGACGCGCGTGGCGGTCGTGCTGAGCGACTACGGCCGAATGGAAGCGTCGCGGCAGATCGGTCCCCAGGCGGTGCGCGTGGAAGGGGCGGTGCTGTCGACCAATGACAGCGCGTACCTCCTGTCGGTGACCGGCGTCAAACCGATCAGCGGTAATTGGGTGCGGTGGACCGGCGAGCCGGTCTCGATGCGGCGAGACTACGTGGCCTTCACGTATGAGCGGCGCCCGTCGCGCAGCCGCACGCTGCTGCTCATCGGCGGCGCGACGTTCACGTTGCTCACGGTGATGGTGAACTTCAACATCCTGGGGTTTGGCAGCCTCGACATCCCCCTCATTCCGGGTGCGAATGGGGATCCGGGTGACCAATAACTTCTTGCGAGTGAGAATGCACATGACGCCACTTCGGTCTATGGCCATCTGCGCTGCGGCGGTCGCGATCCTGGGTTGTAAAAAGGACGCCACCTTCACCGAGCCCATCCCCGACTACGCCGCGATCCACTGGCTGAACGCGGTCCCCGATACCGGCCAGCAGGACATCCGCGTGATCGACATCGTGTCGAACGCCGGGCTGCCCGACGCGAACTTCCGCACCGCGAAGATGTACTACGATCCGATCGAGCCGGGCGCGCGCACGGTGCGCATCTTCAATAGCAGCCTCGTCGACTCGATCGCCAGTCAGGTGCTCACGACGACGACCATCAACACGACCGCCGGCCAGGGCTACACGTTCATCCATGCGGGCTTCGCGCGCACCGGCGGGACGCCGGCGCGCACGGTGCTCGTCATCCCCGACAACCCGGCCGACCCCGGCGCGGGAAACATCGGCGTGCGCTTCATCAACGTTGCCGCGGGGCTCGGGAATTTGGATTTCAACGTGATTCGGAAGGGGTCGGACACGCTGCCCGATCTGCCGCTGCGCGGCGCCGTGGCCTTCGGCACGGCCGCGACGTACGCGGCGGTCAAGACCGATTCGATGCGAGTCTTCCATCCGCGGGCCGGCGTGGACAGCACCGTGTTCTACGACACGTTGCGCGTGGTGGTGACTGCCGCCGGCACGAAGCTCCCGATTCTCTTCACGACGCTTCTGCCCCTGGGGTCGCCGAACACGATCAATCAGGTCGTCCAGCCCATCGCCGGTGGGGCGCTCGCCGGCTCGGTGATCACGACCGTGGCCGTGCCCCGCTCGGTCGCGGGGAGTGCGGCGCCGCAGACCCCAGCGGCGACGTTCGGTGTCCCGGCCGGCGTGGTGTTGGTCGATCGGCGTCCCGCGTCGCTGTCGCCCGCGCCGTAGGACGATAGCAGGAAGCAGGCCCCGCCGGTCCGCTGAGGACCGGCGGGGTTTCCCTTTCAGGGGACCGGCTTCCAGCGCGGCATCGTCTCGAGGCGCTGCTGGTTGGTAGTGCGGGTAATGCGCTGGCTATTGGTACCGTCAGGGCTCGCGACAACGATGTCGCCGTCGCAGTCGAAGGCGATGCGCAGGCCATCGGGCGTCCAGCTGGGCAGCTCGCACGGCGGATCGGTGGGGCTGATCTTCACCGCCCCCGTTCCGTTGGCGTTCATCACCCAGACGCCGAACCCCGAGGGGTCGCGGTTCGAGTGGAAGGCGATCTTCTGGCTGTCGGGGGACCAAGCCGGGGCGAGGTCGACCGCGGCATCGTTCGTCAGATTGACCACGTTGTTGCCCAGCGTGTCCATCACGTAGATGTCCGTGCCCCCACCGCCGCGCCGGTCGGACACGAACGCGATCCGGCTGCCGTCGGGAGACCACGTGGGTTGGGCTTCATTGCTCGAATCCGTCGTGAGCCGCTTCACGTTGCCGCCGTCGACATCCATCAGATAGATGTCCGTGCCCGCGCTGTCGCGATCAGAGGCGAACGCGATACGCGTGCTTAACGGCGACCATGCCGGTTGGCCGTCCACGAACCCGCTATCGTCGGTGAGGCGCGTCGTGGTCCCTGTGCCCAGGTCGATGACGTAGACCTCAGTCTTGGTGGAGTCGTCGCGGTTCGACTCGAACGCGACCTGGTTGCCGTCGGGAGACCAGGAGGGCCAGAAGTCGTAGAATCGCGACAGCGTGATGTTCGAATCGATGGTGGCGTCGGCGTTGAGTATGAAGACATCGTTGCGGAAGGCTATCCCGGCGCTGACGTAGGCAATCGCCCGGCCGGGGGGCAGGGGAGGCAGGACCTGATCCGGTTCGAGCGCACAGGCGGCGCCCAGGGCGAGGAGGAGGGCCGCGGCCACACGAGAATTGCGCATGGAAGCTATTCTACACCGACCTTGCGGCCTCGGGCAACGGCCTTCACTATAGAGGGTGACTCCCTTGTCCGTCAGGAGGCGATGCATGACCCAAATTTCCGTTCGCTGCATTCCTCACCTTCAGCGCAACATCATCATCCCCGGCCGATGTAGTAGGTAGGCTGGCGCCTTCTCCAAGCTGCGCAGCCACGCGGTCTTCGGACCGGCGGCTGGGTTGTCACTGATGCCATTTCGCGTGGGACGTGAACCCTCCAGTTGAGGAAGGGGACTATGCGATTCACAATTGGTAGGACGGGGCTCGGCGCCGCTTTGGCGCTGGCCATGGTGGTGTGGGCGCCGCCGCTCGCGGCGCAGCAGCGCGCCACGATTCAGGGCGCGGTGACGGACGCCGCCTCAGGCGCGCCGATCGGCGACGCCCGAGTCGCGATTGCAGGTACGACGCTGCAGGCGGTGAGCAACGCCCGCGGCGTGTATCGGATCACCGGTGTGCCCGCCGGTACCGTGACCGTGCAGATACGCCGGATCGGATACAAGACGTTCGAGACCACCGTGACGCTGGCCGAGGGCCAAGAGTTCACGGGCGATTATCAGCTCACCGGATCGGTGGTGTTGCTCGAGGAGGTCGTCGTCACCGGCACGGCGGGCGCACAGCAGCGGCGCGCCCAGGCGGCGACCGTCTCCGACATCGACGCCGCGGGCCTTACAGCAGTCGCACCGGTCTCTACGGTGTCGGACATCCTGCGGTCCCGTGTGCCGGGCGTGTCGGTGACGAGCGCGTCGGGCACGTCTGGCACGTCGAACCAGATCCGCGTGCGGGGTGTGTCGTCGATCTCGCTCAGCAATGAGCCGCTGCTGTACATTGACGGGATCCGGGTGTCGACCGGCGGAGGCGCGACGTTCGGCCTCGGAGGGCAGCTCTACGAGCGCCTCAACGACATCGATCCGGCGGACATCGAATCGATCGAACTGGTGAAGGGGCCGGCGGCGGCGACGCTGTACGGAGCCGATGCCTCCACCGGCGTGATCCAGGTCATCACCAAGCGGGGGCGCCCGGGTGCCGGCAGCCGCTTCAGCCAGAGCATCACGCTCGATTACAACTCCATCGACCGGAACTTCGAGCCGCGCACCAACTACGCGCGCTGCACCCCGGCGAACGTTGCCAACAGCAACAATCTGCTGTGCTTCAACCAGCCGGTGAACACGCTGGTGAGTGACAATCCCTTGCTGCGGCAGAACGCGTTCCGGACCGGGCAGACCGTCGGCGTCGGCTGGAGCGGGCGCGGCGGAGGCCTGAACTACGGTTATTACACCTCGCTGAATAGAGAGGCCGAAGACGGCGTCCTGCCCAACAACGCCTATAACCGGCAGTCCGGCCGCGTCAACTTCAACTGGTTCCCCGCGCCGAACCTGACCATCGATGCCGGAATCGGGATGACACTCTCGATGGCGGATCTGCCCGACAATGACAACAATATCTTCGGCTGGTTGGGCAACTCGCACCTCGGCCTGCCGAGCACGCGGACCGTGGATGGCACCGGCCAAGATGGCTGGTTCGGCACGCAACGCGATGTGGCGGCGATGAAGGTGATCGAGAACGAACGGCTGACGCACCGGACGATCGGCACCCTGACGGCCAATTGGACGCCCAGGCCCTGGTTCACCAACCGGTTCACCGCCGGGGCCGACTGGCTTCGCGAGGAGGACCGGCGGTTCTTTCCCAAGAACGCCCGTGGCTCGTATGCCATCAATTCGGGGCAGATTCAGGAGGGCCGTCGCGGGATCGAGCGCTACACCCTCGACTACCTTGGCAACATTCAGAACAACCTGTCACCGAACGTGGTGTCCAACGTCTCGTTCGGATTCCAGCTCGTCGATACTCGAGAAGAGCTGGTCTTCGCGACGGGCGAGGGCCTGGCGGTCAATTCCAACAACGTCGTGACGGCGGCCTCGCTCCGCTCCGGCGGCCAGACCTGGGAGTTGCAGCGGGGTATCGGCTTCATCGGTCAGTGGCAGGTCGGCCTGAACAACCGCCTCTACGGTCAGCTCGGCCTGCGGTTCGACAACGCGTCCTCGTTCGGCACCGAGTCCAAGTGGGTCACGCTGCCGAAGGTCGGAGTATCGTGGGTGCTGAGTGAGGAGCCCTTCTGGAAGGTCGACCTGGTGAACACGCTGCGCCTCCGCGCAGCCTGGGGCTCGACCGGGCGGATACCGGGTGCGGGCGCGTCCCTCTTCACGCTGGCGCCGGCGCCTTACCTCGACGGCACGAACATAGCGCCTGGCGCGGTGCCCCAGAACCCCGGTAACCCGGGGCTGCGCTTCGAGCGGGGCGAGGAATTCGAAGGCGGATTCGATGCCAGCTTCCTCCACGACCAGCTTGGCATCGAGCTGACCTATTTCAACAAGGTCAGCAACGACCTGCTCTTACGGAAGCCGCTCGCGCCGTCGGAAGGATTCACCACGAACCCGTTCGTGAACATTGGCTCGATGGTCAATCGCGGGCTCGAGGTTTCCGTGCGGGCGATGGTGGTGAACACGCCGACCCTGTCGTGGGACCTGCGGCTCGGCGCCAACACGCTGCACAACGAAGTGACGGACATGGGCGACGTCGCGCCCTTCGGCACACTGAACCGGATCGAAGCGGGGATGCAAGTCGGGGCCTGGGTCGCGGACCGGATCCGGAGCGTCGATACGGTCACCGGCGTGGTCCTGGTCGATTCGATCCGTTCGTTCATCGGCAACACGCTGCCGACGTTTGAAGCCAATCTCTCGACCAACGTCACGGTGCTGCGGAACCTGCGGCTCTATGGGTCGCTCGACACGAAGCGCGGCCACAAGGTCCGGAATTTCACGGATTTCTTCCGGGAGACGCAGTTGGTCCGGAGCGACAATCGCCTCGATACCTTGAAGCTCAGCCGGACCGAGCGGCTGCGGCGCTACGGTAATCCAAACGCTGGCCTGGGCGTGCCGGCGTTCATCACCGTGCCCGGTTGTACCGGACTCCCCGGCGGCCCCGGCGGCACTACCTGCGCGCGGACGGTGAACGACGTCCAGGAGGAGTACATCCAGGACGCCAGCTTCGTCCGGCTGCGCGAGCTGTCGTTGACGTACACCATGCCGCCGACCTTCGCGCGCGCGCTCCGCGCCCAGACCGCGTCCATCACCGTCGCGGGTCAGAACCTCGGGCTGTGGACGAAGTATGAGGGGTACGATCCCGAGGTGGTCTCAGCCGCGGGGTCGGACTTTAACCGTGACGACTTCTTCACCCAGCCGCCGGTACGGCGCTGGGTGTTCCGCGTCAACCTTACCTTCTGAAAGGAGCCTGGACCGATGCGCACGCTCAAGCGCTTTGTCAGCACCGCCATCGTCGCCGGGGCTCTGAGCCTCGGTGGCTGCACGGACTGGCTGGCGGTGGACAATCCCAACGTGATCGACAACAACGTGTTGGATCCCGTGGCGGACGCGCCCCTGCTTGCCAGGTCGACGCAGCAGAACTTCGCCTCCGCCTACGGGCACCTGATCGTGTACTCGTCCTGGTTCACCGACGAGACCGATGTATCCGAGACGTTCCCGACGCGGAACGAGTTCGGGCGGCGCGACATCACGATTCAAAACGGCAGTCTCGATACCGACCTCTGGTTCCCGCTCTCCCAGACGGTGGCGTCGGCGTACATTGTGCTCGACGCGGCGCTCCCGGACACCAGCCGCAACATCAACTACGCCCGGGTGAATCTCTTCCTTGGCTACGCCTACGTGTTCATGGCGGAGCAGTTCTGCCAGGGCGCGGTGCGAGCCGGGCCGGCGTTGACCACGATCGACATGCTCGACTCGGCGATCGTGCACTTCAACGTTGCCATCACCCAGGGTACTGGGGCCGCTGGCGAGGGCCTCATCCTCGCGAATGTTGCGCGGGTGGGCATTGCCCGGGCGGAGCTTCAGGCCGGGCGCTTGCCGCAGGCCATCGCCGCAGCCAACGCGGTACCGGCCGGCTTCACCTATAACCTGACTTTCATAGACGACCTCGCCCAGCGGTTCCGGCTGGCCAACCGGATGTGGTTCTATGTCCGGGACCGCGGCTCGATTGCGGTCGCGCCGATTTGGCGGATCGGGCCGCAGTTGCCGCCGGGTCAGGTCCAGGATTCCGTCGAGCCGCGGGTGCCGTGGATGCTTCCGGTCACCAGCGGCCCGACCGCGTACGCTCCGCAGGACGCCGCCTATTCAAGCGACCGCGGGGTGCCGTATGCCATTCAGCAGAAGTATCCAGCCTACGACACGCCGGTGCGGCTCGCCTCGAAGCTCGAGGCCGATTACATCACGGCCGAAGCACAGGGCACCGCGGCCCAGTTGACGTTGATAGGTGCGCGCCGGACGGCGAACGGGCAGGCGGCCTACGGCGGGGCAACCGATTCGAACTCCGTGCTGACGGAGTTCTTTACGCAGAAGGGTCTGGACTTCTTCCTTGAGGGGAAACGCCTGGGCGACTTCCGCCGCCACCCCGCCAACATCATCGGGGTCCCGGTGCCGGGCTCGACGTACTGGAAGCCAGGGTTCGCGCCGGTGGGGAACAACGTCTGCTACCCGTTGCCGATTACGGAGACGGACAACAACCCGAATTTCCCGTAGCCCGCCGGTAGTGCCGCAGCGGCACAGCGCCACAGGGGAGGCCTCGGCCTCCCCTGTTGGCGTTTCTACTGGACGATGACGGTGCCGGTCATGCCGGCGTGTTGCGAACAGTGGTAGTCAAACGTCCCGGTGCTGTCGAAGCGCACCTCGAACCACGTCCGCGGCGCGATGAGGCCGCTTTGCCACAAGCCACTGTCCGCGACGACGGTGTGGTACACCGTCCCGTCGTTCGTCCAGCGGACGCTGCGCGTGACCATGACGGTCACCGTCTCCGCTTGGAAGAAGCTGTCTCGGGCGCTGACGAAGACGGTGCCCGGCGGCGCCGCGCCGATCGGATCGGCGCGGCACGCCGGTAGCGCGAACGCCGCGATCGCGGCGATCAGAATAGGAGCGATGGTGATCGGCCGTGTCTTGGTCATGCACAGTTTCTCACGGAGTCACTGCTGCGGGTCGGACTGTCGTTGCGCGGAGGACGTCCAGATCACGATCGCACCACAGTACGCACTCCCCGAGTGAAACTGCAGTGGCACCCGCGAGGTGCCGCTGTACACCTCGATCGCCGCGATATCGCTGGGCTGGATGAGGTTGTTGATACCGATGTCGCCCGTCACGGGGAACAGGACGCCGTCCAGAAAATACTGCATCGGGCAGGCACGCGTTCCTGACACTCGTCCGGCGACGGCTTGGTAGCTGCTCCCGGACGGTCCGCGCACCGGCTGGAGGCGCACGCCGGGGGCTCGTCGCAGCAGGTCTGTGAAGAGGCGCGCGTGCATCTCGGCGATCTCCTCGCGGGTCAGGAAAAAACCGCCACCGCGGCTCTTGCGTTCGTAAAACCCGCGCAGCAACACGGGCGCGGGCGGATCCGCTTGCACGTCAACGCTGGGTAGCGCGACCGCCTCGAGTTCCAGTACGACCTCGACATGCAAGGTTTCTCCCGCCGCGATCTGCACCGAGGAAGTGGTCTTCCCGTACCCGAGGCGCTCAATCTCGATGATCTGAAGGCCCGGGCGCACGCGGGCGATGGTGAAACGGCCGTCGGCGTCACTCAAGGTCACCAGGTGGCTCCGCGCGATGACGATCCGCGCCAAGCCCAGGGGCGTCTCATCCACGGTCATGACGACGCCGGTGAGCGTCCCCGGTGTTTGCGTTGCCAGAGAGGCGGGGCAGAGCAGCAGTAAGAACGCGAATGGTGCACCGCGCATCGTTTCATGCTCACCCCGGAAACGTCACTTGTCAACAAGGAGCGGAGGTGATGGTCCAAGGGGGCCGCTTCGCGGCTCATGTTTTTCGTTGCGTCGCCTCCACAGGGAGGACGTATTGCCGACGCACCGCGTACGTGATTGCACGGACCAGAATCCATAGCAAGACGCCAGACGCCAAAACGCCACGAGAGCGAAGCTGCCCTCGTGGCGTCTTGACGTCTTGACGTCTGCTTCTTAGTCGACGATCGCGTCGGGCAGCACGTACTTGGCGGGATCGGCGGCCTTGCCGTTCACCCACACTTCGTAGTGCAGGTGCGGACCCGTCGACAATCCCGTCGAACCCACGCGCGCGATCACCTGGCCGCGCTTCACGCGCTGCCCGCGCACGACGAGAATCTTGGAGCAGTGCGCGTAGCGCGTCACGAGGCCGTAGCCGTGGTCGATCGTCAGCATGTTACCGTAGCCTTCGACCCAGTCGACCTTCGTCACGATGCCGCCCGCGGGCGCCTCGATCGGCGCGCCCATCGGCGCCGACACGTCGATCCCCTCGTGCGGCCGCGCCAGGTGCAGGATCGGGTGCACGCGCTCCCGCGCAAACGCGCTCGTGAGCCAGCCGTTGGTCGGCATGATCGACGGCGTGGCGGCGTAGCGCGCTTGATGGCTGGAGAGCGAGTCGTAGGCTTCGCCGATCGAGCGCACGAGAATGTTCGCGCGCCGCGTCAGCTGATCCATGTCGACGCGCGCGGCGAGCGCCTGTGAGCCGTTCGGTCCGGCGGCGGCGAGACTGTCGCGCTCCGACCACTGACCCGCGGGCCCGCCGATGCCGGCCTGCTGCACGTCGGCGTCCGTCGGCGCGAGACCGGCGAGGAGACGCAGTCCCTGCTCGCGCTCGCTGAAGACGTTCAACGTATCCTGCAGGCCGGCCAGGCGATCGCGGAGCCGTTGAATCTCACTCGCGAGCAACCGGTTCTCGCGCTCGAGCGCGCGACTGCGCGTGACGTTCACGCCGCGCGACAACGCGGCGCCACCCAGGACGAGGAGCAGCAGCGCGACGACGCTGCCGATCCCGACCAGAGTTTTGACGACGGTCTGCGATACCTCCACGGCGCGGGACGCTCCCGCTCCGTGAGGCACCAACATGACCGTCCAGCGGCGCTCCGCGTGCTTTCGCATAGGGGCAGCAAAAATACGCTCCGGCGCATAGAGCCGTCAACCACGGCTCTGTGCGCCACATCACCAGCCTTCAGGTAGCATGCTTAGGCCGCGTCAGGCTTGGGGAACAACGGGGGGGGCTTGGCGACCCGCTGCCCTGTGACCGGCAGGTCTGTGAGGTCGGCGAACCCAACCGCCTCGAGGGGGCGCGGCGCCCCGAGGGCACCCCAGACGAGGGGCGCCTTCCCCGGGACGAACGGCGCGGCCAGCACGGCCAGCCGGGCCACTGTCCGCACCAGGTTCGCGAGCACCGAGTCGAGCTCTGCCTCCTTCTTTTCCTTGGCGAGCTTCCACGGCGCCGTCTCTTCGACGTAGCGATTCGCGCGCGAAGCCAACTCGATCACCTGCGCGGCGCCATCCTGCAGGCTCAGCGCATCCATCGCGCGCGCGTACGCGGCGAGCGCGTCGAGCGACGCGCGCTCGAGCGGCGTGTCCCAGTTGCGCGGGTCGGCCGGCACGACCCCGCCGCGATAGCGCTCGACCATCGACAGCGTGCGCGACACGAAATTGCCGAGCGTGTCGGCGAGGTCGGCGGTGTAGCGGGCGTCGAACCGCTCCCAGGTGAAGTTGCCGTCTCCCTCGAAGCCGACTTCGCGCAGCAGGAAGTACCGCAGGGCGTCGACGCCATGCCGCTCGATCGCCGTGCCGAGGGTGACGACCGTCCCGGCGGTCTTGCTCATCTTCGCGCCTTCCCACAGGACGTAGCCGTGCGCCCAGACCGCGCGCGGCAACGGCAGGTCCGCGGCGAGCAGCATCGCCGGCCAGATCACGCAGTGGAAGCGCGTGATGTTCTTGCCGATGATGTGCACATCGGCGGGCCACAGTTTCTCGTAGCCCGCGCCCGGGAAGCCCGTCGCCGTCAGGTAGTTGATCAGCGCGTCGAACCAGACGTAGATCGTCTGATCGGCGTCACCGGGGAAGGGAATGCCCCAAGGCAGCCGCTGACGCGAAATCGAGACGTCCTGCAGCCCCGCTTCGAGTAAGCGGATGACTTCGTTGCGGCGGATCGCCGGCTCGACCGACAGCTGCCCCGACGTGATCCGCTCCAGCACGCGATCCCTGTAAACGCTGAGCCGAAAGAAATGATTCCGCTCCTTGGTCGGCACGAGCGTCAGCGTCGGATGCTCGATGCAGTGCCCGTCCACGATCTGCGCGCCCTGCTTGAACTCCTCGCACCCGGTGCAGTAGAGCCCCTCGTAGTCGGCGACGAACATGTCGTCGGGGCGGCGCTGCTGGATGCGCTCGAGCAACGCGACCACGCCGTTGATGTGGCGCGGCTCCGTGGTGCGGATCCAGTCGTCGTTGCTGCACTCGAGCCGCTTCCAGTAGTCCGCGAACACCCCGGCCATCCGGTCGACCCAGGCGCGCGGGGTCACACCGCCGCGCTCGGCGGCCTGAATCACCGATTGGCTGTGTTCGTCCATCCCCATCAGGAAATGGACCTGGTCGCCGCACAGCCGGCGATAGCGCGCGATGCAGTCGGCGCCGACTTTCTCGAGGGCGTGCCCCAGATGGGGGTCGCCGTTCGAGTAATCGATGGCGGTCGTGAGGTAGAACTTCGACACTAGACCCTAGAGACTGATCTGCGCGAGCGGGACAACGCGCGTGCTGCCGTCCTCGGCGCGCAGGGTCACGCGCTCGCGGAAAATGTCGATCGCCAGCACCCGCTCGAGGCCGTCGGGCGTGCGAACGACTTTCCCCTCCTTGGGAAAGCGTTTGCGCTGCTGAACGTAGAAGTCGTGCTCGTAGTGGAGGCAGCAGAGCAGGCGGCCGCAGGGCCCGGAGATCTGCGTGGGGTTCAAGGAGAGGCCCTGGTCCTTGGCGAGCGACAGGCTCACGGGCCGGCCCTCGGGCAGCCAGCTCGCAATGCACAGCTGCCGCCCGCAGCGCCCGATGCCGTCGAGCCGCTTCGCCTCGTCGCGCGCGCCGATCTGCCGCAACTCGATCCGCGTGCGGAACACGCCCGCCAGGTCGCGGACCAGGGCGCGGAAATCGACGCGCTGTTCGGCGGTGAAATAGATGGTGAGCTTGCGGCGGTCCCACTGCCACTCGGCGTCCGACACCTTCATCGGCAGGCTGTGGTCGCGCACCCGGTCGCGCACCTTGCGGCGTACGTCGTCCTCGGTGCGGCGCAGCTCACTCTCGACGCGGAGATCGGCTTCGGTCGCGCGGCGGACCACGCGGGATTCGACGGTCGCGGGAGCTTCGCTCAGGGAGCAGCCGTTACAGCGCGAGCAGCGCTTGAGCGCGCCGTCTCCCAACGCCGACACCCGGCCGCAGTCCTGCCCCCGCTCCACTTCGACGATCACGGGATCGTCGAGGCGCAGCGAGGTGGGGTCATCGGTCGGCCAGCTGAAATATGCCTTACGGTTCCCTTTGAACCGGACTTCGACCACGAAGGTCAACGAAGGTCAACTCATTTCTCGGTCAGCGCACCCATGGAAAGGTACTTCTCCTCGCGCCGTTTGAGGAGCTTGTCGATCTTGAGCTTCGTCAACTGGCTGAGGTGGCGCTTCAAGGCCTCGCTCAGGGATTCTGCTGCGGTTTCGGGATCGGCGTGGGCGCCGCCCGCCGGCTCGGGAATGATCTCGTCGATCACGCCCAGCTCGAGCAGGTCCTTCGCGGTGATCTTCAGGGCCTCCGCGGCCCGCTCACGCTGGGTCGCGTCCTTCCACAGAATGGCGGCGCACCCCTCCGGCGAGATCACGGAGTAGACGGAGTTCTCGAACATCAGCACGCGGTCGGCGAGGCCGACCGCGAGCGCTCCGCCCGAGCCCCCCTCGCCGATCACCGCGGTGATGATGGGCGTCTTGAGCGACGCCATCTCGATCAGGCTGCGCGCGATCGCTTCGGCCTGGCCCCGCTCCTCCGCACCGAGCCCGGGGTACGCGCCCGGCGTATCGACCAGCGTGATCACCGGCGCGTCGAACTTCTCCGCCAGGTGCATCAGGCGCATCGCCTTGCGGTAGCCCTCGGGATGGGCCATCCCGAAATTGCGGCGCAGGTTTTCCTTGGTATCGCGGCCCTTTTGATGGCCGATGGCCATCACCGTCGTGCCGTCGAGCCGGGCCCACCCGCCCACGATCGCGGGGTCGTCGCGGAAGAGGCGGTCACCGTGGAGCTCGACGAAATCGGTGAAGACGGTGTTCAGGTAGTCGAGCGGGTAAGGCCGCTTGGGGTGCCGGGCGACCTGCACACGCTGCATCGGCGTCAAGTTCTTGTAGACCTCGACGCGCAGCTCCGCCAGCTTGGCTTCGAGCGGGCGCAGCTCCTTGGTCACGTCCACCGTGTCTCCGGCGGCGCGCTTCATCTCCTCGATCTGGCGTTCCAGCTCGAGGAGGGGCCGCTCGAAGTCGAGTGTGTGCGTCGCCATGCGGTGCCCTCTATGCGCGTACGAGGTGGACCCGGTCGGCTCCCAGCAGGTCCTTCAGCGCAGCCATCAAATCGTCGGCGGCATCAACCCGCAGCGACCGGCTGCGCAGCCGGGCCGTCGGTGCTTCGCCGTTGCCTTCACCCGCCCATTCGACCAGCACCGGCGTGGGCCCCGGATGCGCGGCGCACAGCGCCGCGATCGCCCGCGTCGTCTCGGGATCGGGCCTGGTCCCGACCGTCCAGCGCAGCGCGATGCCGATCGCGCCACTCGGCTTCAGGTCGTCGAGGGGGCGGGCCCCTTCGACAATGAAAGGCGCCTGCTCCTCGCCGCGGTCCCGTGCGCTGTACCCGCCCGTCAACAGCAGGGCCCCGTCCGGCTTGATCACGCCGTTCAGCTTCGCCCACGCCTCCGGGAAGACCAGCGCTTCCGCGGTACCGTGGAAGTCCTCGAGCGTGAGCCGGGCGTATTCCGCGCCGGTCTTCTTCGACGTCTGCCGTTTGACCACGGTCATGACGGCGGCCACGGTGATCTTCTGGTCGGTCCAGGTGCCCAGCGTGGCGGTCGTACGGGTCCCGAAAAGCTCCACCTCCGCACGGTACTTGGCGAGGGGGTGCCCGGAGATAAAGAAGCCCAGCACGGCTTTCTCGCGCGTCAGGCGCTCGTGTTCCGTCCAGGGCGCCACCTCGGGAAGCGGGGACGAGGGGCGCGGGACGGGGGTCGTCTCGCCGAACAGGCCGTGCTGGCCCGAGGTGCGTTCTTGCTGGCGCACCTGCGCCTCGCTGAACGCATGATCGAGCGCGGCGACGAGCTGGGCGCGATGCCCGCCCAGTGAGTCGCAGGCGCCGGCGTCGACCAGCGATTCGATCACGCGCTTGTTGCACAGCCGAAGATCGATGCGGTCGCACAGCTCGACGAGAGCGCGATAGGGTGCGGCGGTCCGCCCCGCGATGATCGAGGCGATGGCGCCCTCACCCACATTCTTCACGGCGCCGAGTCCGAAGCGAATGCGCTGGTCGCCGACCACGGTGAACTTGAACCCGGACTCGTTCACGTCGGGGGCGAGCACCTCGAGCCCCAGCTCGCGCGCTTCGTTGATGTACCGGACGACGCTGTCGGTGTCGCCGATGACCGACGACAGCATCGCGGCCATGAACTCGGCCGGGTAGTACACCTTGAACCAGGCGGTCTGATAGGAGAGGATCGAATAGGCGACCGCGTGTGATTTGTTGAACCCGTAGCGCCCGAAGGTCTCGATCTGCGCCGCGATGTCCTCGATTACCCGGCGGTCGTGGCCGCGTTGCACGGCGCGCTGCACGAAATTCGCCAGCTCTTCCTGGATCAACTCCTTGATCTTCTTGCCCACGGCCTTGCGCAGCACGTCGGCTTCGGCGAGCGAGTAGCCCGCGAGCACGTTCGCGATGCGCATCACCTGCTCCTGGTAGGTGATCACACCGTAGGTGGGCGCGAGGATCTCCTCGAGCGCGGGGTGCGGGTAACGCACCTTCTCGCGCCCCAGCTTGCGATTGATGAAGACGAGGTGCATTCCCGTGTCGAGCGGCCCGGGCCGCATCAGGGCATTCGTGGCTACCAAATCGTCAAATCGATCGCACTTCATGTTGCGCAGGCAGTCGGTGGCGAGCGGCGACTCGAACTGGAATACGCCCGCCGTGCGTCCCGAGCGGAGCAGGGCGTAGACCTTGGGGTCCTCGAGATCGGGCTGCTCCAGGTCCACGGCGACGCCGTGGCGCTCCTTCACCATCTGGGCCGCATCGTGCAGCACGGTGAGGGTCTTCAAGCCGAGGAGGTCGATCTTGAGCATGCCGACCTTCTCGAGGGCGACCATGTCGTACTGCGTGATGATTGCGTCGGTGTCCTTGGGGTCCAGGCACACGGGCACGTAGTCGGACAGCGGACCCGGCGCGATCACGATGCCGGCGGCGTGTACGGACGAATGCCGCGCCAGCCCCTCGATGCGAGAGCCGAGCTGCAGCACCTTGCGGATGCGCTCGTCCTGCGCCGCCGCGGCCTTCACTTCGGGCACCTTCTCCGCGGCCTCGGTGAGCGTCAAGGAGAACCCGGGGCCAGACGGAATCAGCTTCGTGAGCCGGTCCACGTCGCCCATCTCGACGCGCAGGGTGCGGGCGACATCACGGAAGGCCGCGCGCGCCTTGAGCGTCCCGAACGTGACGATCTGGCCGACCGACTCCCGCCCGTAGCGCTGGCGCACGTACTCGATGATCTCCCCGCGCCGCTCGAAGCAGAAATCGAGATCGATATCCGGCATCGAGATCCGCTCGGGGTTCAGGAAGCGCTCGAACAGCAGGTCGAAGCGCAGGGGATCGACAGTGGTGATCCGCAGCGCGTACGCGACGAGAGAGCCCGCCGCCGAGCCACGGCCCGGGCCGACGGGGATGTCGCGGTCGCGCGCGGCCTTGATGAGGTCGTACACGATCAGGAAGTAGCCGGCGTAACCCGTCGTCGCGATCACGTCAAGCTCGTAGCGCAGGCGCTGCTCCACGTGACCGGGCAGGGGATCGCCGTAGCGGTCGATCGCCCCCCGGCGGGCGAGATCCTCGAGTAAGGCTTGATCGCTGGCGAACTCGGCGGGCCGGGGGAACTGCGGCAGGAAGTAGCGCTTCTCGAAGTCAAACTCGCACAGCTCTGCCACCCGGGCCGTCTCCGCGAGCACATCGGTACGGTCGGGGAACAACACCTTCATTTCCTTCTCCGACTTGACGTAGCTCTCCTGGCCGAAGAAGCGGAATCGCTTGGGATCGTCGAGGTCCTTGCCCGTCCCGATGGCGAGAAGCACATCGTGGGCTTCGGCGTCGTCCTTCTTGAGATAGTGGGCGTCGTTCGTCGCCACGACGGGAATCCCCAACTCGGCGGCGAGCTGGAACATCCCGGCGCTCACGACCTTTTCCTCGGCGATGCCATGGTCCTGCACTTCGAGCCAGAAGTTGCCCGGCCCCAACGTCTGGGCGAACCACATCGCGCTCGCCTTGGCCGCCTCGTAGTTACCCTGGCGCAGGTACAGCGCGATCTCCCCCGACAGGCACGCCGCGAGCCCGACCAGGCCCTCGTGGTGCTGCGCCAGCACTTCCTTGTCGATGCGCGGGCGGCGGTAATAGCCCTCGAGAAAACCGATCGACGAGAGCTTGATCAGGTTCTGATAGCCGACCTTGTTCTTGGCGAGCAGGACGAGATGGGAATAGGCCGCCGGGGCATCCGCGACCTTCTCGCGGGCATGGCGGCTTCCGAAGGCCACGTACGCCTCGAAGCCGAGGATTGCCCGGATCTTCCGGGCCTTGGCCTCTTCGTAGAACGACCAGGCGCCGTGCAGGTTGCCGTGGTCGGTGATGGCGAGCGAATCCATGCCCAGCGCCTGGATCCGGTCCAGCAGTTCGGGGATCCGGTTGGCGCCGTCGAGGAGAGAGTACTCGCTGTGCGTGTGGAGGTGAACGAACGACACCCCGATGAAAATACCGGCGCTGCACTGCATTGTCAAAACCCGCCCGCATCGTATCTTGCGCGGTCATGCCGTGGATCGCGCTCGTTTTTTCGCTGGCTCTCATGGGCCTCTTTCAGCTGCTCACGCGGGCGGGACCGCTCGAGGCGCGCGCGACACTCGCGCTCGGGTTCCTGTTGCTCGCGGCGCATCTGGGCGGCGATCTCGCCAAACGGTTCCGCCTGCCACGCATCACCGGCCTGCTCGTCACGGGTCTTCTGGTCGGCCCCGCGTTGCTCGGCCTCGTGCGCGGCGACGAGGTCGCCGCGCTCGGGTTCGTGGGCGACGCCGCGGCCGCACTCATCGCCTTCACCGTCGGCTCGAAGCTGAACCTGGAGATGCTGCGCCAGGGCCGCGGCATGCTGGCGCGCGTCACCGGCGCGACGATCGTATTCCCGCTCGCGATCGTCGCCGCCGTGCTGCTGTCGGTGTCGCCGTGGTTTCCTCTCACCGTGCACCAGCCGTTCGGCGATGCCCTGGCCGTCGCGCTGGTCCTGGGCGCGATCGCCGCTGCATCGTCGTCGACCCTGACGGTCGCCCTGATGGACGACCTCGACGCGCGAGGTCCCGTGGCTCGCGCCGTCCTGAGTGTCGCGGCCGTCAAGGACGTTGCGATCATCGTGGTCTTCGCAATCACCCTTTTGATTGCGCGGCCCCTGGCGAGCGGCGGTGCGCTGGACCTGAGCGTCGTGGGGAGGGTGCTGCTCTACGGCGTGGCGTCCATCGCCGCCGGTGTGGTCCTGGGCGTGCTCATCTCACAGTACCTGAAGCTGTTGCGGAGCGATTCGCCGCTATTTCTCGTGGCTGTGGCATTCCTCACAGCCCAGGCGGCGCGCGTCCTTAATTTGGAACTGCTCCTCATCGCCCTCACCGCCGGATTCTACGTGGTGACCTTCTCCCCAGCGGAGGGGTCGCGGCTCGAGACGCAGCTCAAGCGCGCCGCCTTGCCGGTCTACGCGCTCTTCTTCGCGCTGGCGGGTGCAGGCCTGCAGGTCGATTTCCTGCGAGACAATTGGGGGTGGGTGCTGTTGCTGGTCGCCCTGCGCGCCCTGGGGCTGCGCGTTGGCACTCGCTTTGCGGGACGATCGACCTTGGTCCCCGCCGGCCTGGCGAACCATGGCTGGTTGGGCCTCATCTCCCAGACGGGGGTCACATTCGGCCTGGCGGCGGCAGCCCGCCGCGCTTTTCCCGAGTGGGGGGTATCTTTGGAGGCGCTGGTCGTGGCCATGATCGGCGTGCACGAGATCGTCGGCCCGCTCTGCTTCCAGCGGGCCCTGCGGCTGGCGGGCGAAGTGACTGAGGAGGAACATGTTACGCAGAAGGACGACACAGCTGGGCCTGCTCTTGTTCCTGGGAGCGGTGGCATGTAGCGACGGCGTGAGCCCCAGGCTCGCGCCCTGCACGGACGCGGGATCCCATGTGACGCTCCCCGTGGTCAGCGCTTACACCTCACTCGATCCAGCGACGTCCAACGGCTGCATCGTCTTCCCCACGAACGTTTCCGCGGACAGCGCCGAGTTCGTCCTCGTTCCCCAGCTCACCACCGGCATCCCCGGGAAGACGTCCACCTACCGCCTCGCAGGCGACACCATCAGGCCCGCGCCCGTCGGCCCGGCCTACTCGGCTTCGTTCGCTTCGCTGGAGGATCTCCCGCCCGCCGAGCGATTCCACCGGTTCCTGCGGCTTGGTGACGAGACACACTGGCGCGAGCTCAATCCGCAGATCGCGCCACCCCTGCAGGCGGCCCGCTCACCCGCGGCGCCGGCCGGGCCGCCCGCCATGGGCAGCCAACGCACGTTCAAAGTGTGCGCCAAGCTCACTTGCGCGTCGTTCGACAATGTGACGGCGACCGTGCGCGCTCTGAAGAGCAACGTGGCGATCTATGTCGACAACAGCGCCCCGCCGGGCGGTCTCGATTCCACGGCGCTCGACTCCCTGGCTATTCTGTTCGAGACGCGGCTCTACCCGACCGACACGGCGGCGTTTGGACGCGAATCGGACATCGACACGAACTCCGTCGTCATGGTGTTGATGACGAATACGGTGAACAAGCTGGTGAGCACAGCGGATTGCCAGAAACAGGGTGGCGGGTATATCGCCGGATTCTTCTTCGGGGCCGACCTGGATCCCGCGTTCCGCAACGATTCACGCTCCAACAAGGGCGAGGTTTTCTACTCGATCGTGGCGGACCCCACGGGGACTCTCAGCTGCGCCCATAGCGCGTTGACGGTGCAGCGTACGGTGCCCGTGACGTTCGTCCACGAATTCCAGCACATGATCAGCTTCAATCAGCACGTGCTGGTGCGCGGCGGTGACCCCGAGGTGCTCTGGTTGAACGAAGGCTTCTCGCATTACGCGGAGGAGCTGGGGGGGCGGACGTACGCGTCGGGGACGCCCGAGTTCTCGCGCTTCGTCATCGGCGATCTCCTCAACGCGTATCAGTATCTCGACTCCACCGACAAGCACTTCCTGATACCGACCGCGGGGATCGGCAGCCTCACAGAGCGCGGCGCGGCATGGCTCTTCGTTCGATATGTGGTGGATCAGTACGCCAGCGATACGACGGTGGCGGCGTGGAACGCGTTCACCCGGCAGTTAATCGCCACCACTGATGTGGGAGCGGCGAACATCGCGAACCGGACGGGGGACACGTTCATCGACGTCGTGACCCGCTGGGCGCTGGCCAACTGGGTGTCGGACCTGCCGGGGTTTACGACGCCGGCGCAGCTCCAGTACGACTCGTGGAAGTTCCGCACGACCTACGCTTCGCTCCACGCGCAGGATGCCGGGCACTTCCCGAAGAGTTTCCCCCTGACACCCCCGACGAGCGGCGGGCGATCGGTGAACATGACCGGGACGCTGCGCGCGGGCTCGGGGGTGTACATGCGAGCGTTCCAAACGCCGGGCGCGCCCGGCTTCACACTCCTCTTCAGCAATGGGTCCGGAGGCCCGATCGATCCGACCAACGTCCCGCGGTTGACTGTGATCCGCGTTCGATGACCCCGGTTGCCGGGATCGTGGTCGCCCTGCTGGCCTTCCAAACGGAGGGCAGCATCGTGACCGCGCTCCCCGGCACCACGCGCTCGGCGGGGTTGGGCGGTGCGGGCGCGGCGCTCGTGGGTGACGCCGGGGCCGTGTTCGCGAACCCCGCGGCCATCGCCACCATTCGTCATCTGTCCGTCGAGGGATCGTACGAACCGTACCTCGCGGGCACGGCGGTCTCGAGTGCTGCGGTCGCGCTGCGGGTGGGTCGAGTCACCTGGGGCTTCGGAGCGCAGACGCTCGACTACGGCCCCGAGCCGGAGATCGTGCCCGATCCCGCGACGAGCGGTCGACGCGGCATGGCGACCGGCGCCTCGTTTCACCCGTACGAAGCGCTCGCCGTGTCATCCCTGGTGATACGGCGCGGCCTCATCGCTTTCGGCGTATCGGCGAAGTACAACCGCCAGCAGATCGGCGACGCGGTGAGCGACGCCTGGGCCGGGGACGTCGGCATCGCGATCGCGATCTTCGACCTCGCGGCGTTGGGCGTGAGCGTACAGAACATGGGCGGCGACTTTGGCGCTGACGCCCGCATGCCGCGGCGCATCCGCGCCGGGTTCACCTTCAACTACACCGATCCGCAGGGCGCCTACCGCCTGCTCACGACCTTGGAAGGGCAGTGGACGCAGGACCGGGCGGCCGTCCTCATCCAGGGCGTAGAGGGCGGCATCGTGAGGGGTGGCGTCGGGCTGGTGGGACGCGTGGGCTACGCCACGCGCGCGGCCGTGACTGACGCCTCGCGGTTCACCTTCGGCGGCGGCGTCGTGCTCGGGCACCTGCAGATGGATTACGCCTTCCAGGGCTATCAGGCGCTGGGCGGCGGGACACACCGCGTCGGCGTGCGATGGACCCCCTAAAGGAACGGGCGCGCCCCCGCTGGGGCCGGCTGTTGAAACGCGTCCTCGTGATCGTCGTGGGCGCGGCGGCCGCGATCGTGGTCCTCCTGCTGCTCGTCAGCGCCGATGCGCGCTACGTGGCGCGGGCCGGCGTCGAGGAAGCCCGGATTCTGTGGCGGCGCCGCTCGATCGAGACGCTCATCGCCGATACGAGCCGCCCCGCGGCGCTGCGCCAGCGGCTGCGGTTGGTGCTCGAGGCGCGCCGGTTCGCGGCGGAGTCGCTGGGACTCGCCGTCGGAGCGACGTATACGACCTACGTCGACGTCGGCCGCGACACCCTGCTCCTCGTGCTCTCGGGGAGCCGGCACGACCGGCTGCGCGAGGTGACGTGGAGCTTCCCGATCGTCGGCGTCGTGCCGTACAAGGGGTTCTTCTCCGCCGATCGCGCGCGGCGGGCGGCCAAGGACCTGGAGGCGCAGGGGCTCGATGTGTACCTGCGTCCCTCGGGAGCCTTCTCGACGCTGGGCTATTTCTCGGACCCGCTCTTCTCCACCGCGATGAGCCGCGACACGATGGAGCTCGTCGCCACGGTGCTGCACGAGCTCGCGCACAACACGCTGTACGTGAAGAGCCAGACGCCGTTCAACGAAAGTTTCGCCAGTTTCGTGGGGTACCGCGGCGCCGAGGCGTTCTTCCGCATGCGGCACGACACGACCGACGCGCGGCGCGCGGCGGCGCGCTGGCGTGACGAGCGCACGCTGGACGTCTTCTACGCGGAGCTGGCGCGGCGGCTCGATTCCGCGTACGCCGAGACACCCGCCCCGACCGGTGACAAGCTCGAGCGCACGCGCACCACCCTGTTCGGCTGGGCGCGCACGCAGCTGACGGGACCGGTGGGGCAGTCGCTGGAGACGTATGACTGGCGCTGGTTCGCGCAGGCGCCGCTCAACAATGCGGTCGTCATCGCGCAGCGGTTATACCGAATGGATTTGAATCTCTTCGACGAGATCTACCTGCAGAGCAACGCGGACATCTCGGAGACGATTCGGGCGATCCAGATCCGGGTGTTTACGCAGCCGGACAGAGATCCGTATCGGGCTTTGTATTCGCGACCGGGGATGAAGGTCGAGTAATAGAAGCGGCGGTCAAGAAGCAAAGGCGGCGGTCAAGAGGCAAAGGCGGCGGTCGGGGCGGTCAAACAACAAGAGCGGCGGTCAAGAACCAGTAGCGGCGGTCGGCGCGGTCATTGGCTTGCATTCGCGACGCGCTTGTAAAGCAGCCACGTCAGGCGGCTTGCGCCTGCCCGCAGGGCGTCGAGGTCGCGCCATTCCGCAGCCGTGAGGTATTCCAACCTGGACGAGAGCCGCAGCACATATGCGAGCTCCGAAAGAGAACCGATCGAAATGTCGAGGTAGCGCCGGAACTCACGGGCACCGCGCTTGGCGGATCCCTCAGCAATGTTTGCCGCGGCACTGAAGGCGGCGCGCCGGGCTTGAGATGTCAATCCATAGAGTTCGTGACGGGGAAATGTCGCGGTAGTGCGGTAGACGGCAACAGCCAACTCGTCGCAAGCCTTCCATGCGTGAAATCGCTCGTACGGCATCATTGATACAATCTGATGCGAGACGCGGGTTCAGCCGAACCACGTCAACGCGCACTGTACCAAACGACCGCCCTGACCGCCGCCTGTTCTTTTTGACCGCCGTCTTACAGTTTGACCGCCGTTGTTCAGTTGCCTCTCAGCCGTTCAGCCTCCGCCACCCGCTGCAGCGCGATCCCGTACGCCGCGGTGCGAAACGCGACGGCCTTCTCCTTTGCCATGTCCCGCACCGCCGTGTAGGCCTTGGTGATCGTCGCCTTGAGCTCCTTGTTGACCTGCTCGTGCGTCCAGCGGTACTGCTGGAGGTTCTGCGCCCACTCGTAGTAGCTGACGGTCACGCCACCCGCATTGGCCAGGAAGTCGGGGAGCACCGGGATGCCGCGCTCCTCGAGAATCGAATCGGCGGTGGGCGTGGTAGGCTCGTTCGCGCCCTCGACCACGACCTTGCAGTCGATCGTCTTGGCGTTGGCTTCCTTGGTGATCACGCCGCCGAGCGCCGCCGGGACGAGCCATTCGCAGGGAACCGTCCACAGCTCTTCATTGGTGATGCGCTTGCCGCCCTTCCACTCCGAGACGGGGCGCTTTTGGGCGACGTGGCCGAGCAGGCCCGGGACATCGAGGCCTGTGTCGTTATAGATCCCGCCCTCCACGTCGCTCACCGCCACCACCTTGGCGTGCGATTCGACATCGAGCAGCCGCGCCAGGTGGCTGCCGACGTTCCCGAATCCCTGAATCACGACCCGCCCGCCCTTGAGCGGGACGCCGAAGTCACGCGCGTATTCCTCCATCACATACATGACGCCGCGGCCCGTCGCCTCTTCGCGACCCAGAGAGCCGCCCAGTGAGATCGGCTTCCCCGTGACCACGGCGGGCGTGTACCCCTGGCGGCTCGAGTACTCGTCGAGGATCCAGGCCATCACCTGCGCGTTGGTGTTCACGTCGGGGGCGGGAATGTCGCGGTAGGGGCCGAGCACGATGGCGATCCGCTGCGTGAAGCGGCGCGTCAGGCGCTCCAGCTCGAGCTTCGAGAGCTTCTTGGGGTCGACGGTGATGCCACCCTTCGCGCCACCGAACGGGATGTCCATCAGGGCCGTCTTCCACGTCATGATCGTGGCGAGTCCCAGGACCTCGTCGTGGTCGGCCTCCGGGTGATAGCGGATTCCGCCCTTGCAAGGGCCGCGCGCGCCGTTGTGTTGGATGCGATAGCCCGTGTACACCTCGATGCGGCCGTCATCCATTCGCACCGGGACCTCGACCGTCACCTCGCGGAACGGCGCCAGCAAGATGCGCCGCATGTACGCCTCGAGGTTGATGATGTTGGCGGCTTTTTCGAAGTGCGAGGCGACGATCGCCTTCCCCGACATGGGGGCGCGCGGTGCAGCGGGAGCGGTCACGAGGGTCTCGAGAGACGGCGTCCCGCCAGACGGGCACCGGGATGTTGAGCCTCGGACAGCGCGTGCGCGGGGTTGGGCGCGCGCATGCGGCGCTGACCGTCATCGGTGAGGACGCCGATCACGTCGGGTCCTGCCGCTCCTCCTGCGCCCGACTCGGCGGGATGCTCGAGGACGAACACGAGACCCGCGCCCTCGGCCTGCACGGCGTCGGCGAGTTTGGTCCACGTCCGATCGGCGACGTCGGCCGTCTCGGCCACGACGAGGGGGATCGTCGCGGGATCGAACGCGTCGGGACCGGCGAGCGGCGCGCCCAGACGCTCCGCGAGGTCGCTCCACACCGGCAGGTCGGGATCGACCGCGATCACCTGCCCGAATCGCCATCCCGAATCCTCGGCGACTTCGGCGAACGTCGCGACGAGCGTCTCGTCGCCCGGCGGGACGGGACCGGCATCGGGGGCGAGGACGACCGCCCCGGTATCGGCGAACCAGCGTTCCCCGGGCCCAAGGTCGTCGGGCTTGCGAGGGGCGTAGAAGGCGTAGCGACGAGTCGCGGCGATCTCCCGTTCTGCATCGGCCCGCTGCTCGGGATGCTCTGCCGCCTGCGCCGCCCCCTCGAAGGCTACTTCGGCCGCCTGGTAGCGCCCCGCGTCGCGCAGCACGCGGCCGCGCAGCTTGAGGGTCTCCGTGTGCGGCTCCAGCGCGAACGCCCGGTCGAGCGCCAGCAGCGCCCGATTCTTGTCGCCGAGCTTGTACGCTGCCCAACCCAGCTCGTGCCAGACGAGCGCCAGATCGGGATCGGCCTCGACGGCGCGCTCCAGGGCCGCGAGCGCGTCCGGGTAGCGGCCCAGCTCGACCAGGGCGGCGCCTTGCAGCGTCAGGGCAAAGCCGGTCTCCCCGAATTGGGCGCGCGCGCGCTCGGCGAGCTCGAGCGCCGCCGCACTCCGTCCACTCGCGCGCAGCAGCTCGAAGTATTCGGCCCAACACACTTTCAGATCGGGGTGGGACGACAACAGGCTCATGTACGCGGACTCGGCATCGGCCGTGCGACCTTCCCGCGCCAGCCACCGCGCCCGCGCCATCGCCCGCTCGCTCGGCGCGTCGGGGAACAGATCGTAGGACGCGGTGGTCCGCATGGCCCTCAATCTACCCCTCACCCACTCGCTGGCTAGGCGAGCCCGCCGTCCCTACATTGTGCCCCCATGGATCGAGAGCATTTGCTGCGCGAGCTGAATGAATTCCTTCGCATCCCTTCGGTGTCGACTTTGCCCGCGCACGATGATGACTGTCGCGCGGCCGCGGCATGGGTCGCCGACGAATTGCGACGCCTCGGTTGCTCCGAAGTGGAATTCCTCGGCAGCGAGAAACATCCCGTGGTCTGGGGTGTCGGGCCGCACGTCCCCGGCGCTCCCACACTCCTCTTGTACGGGCACTACGACGTTCAGCCACCCGATCCGCTGAATGAATGGACGACACCGCCCTTCGAGCCCACGGTCCGCGATGGCCGCCTCTACGCGCGCGGTGCCGCCGACGACAAGGGTCAGGTCTTCGCCCTGCTCAAGGCGATCGACGCGAGCCGGCCTCCCGTCAACTTCCGGTTCTTGATCGAGGGCGAAGAAGAGTTCGGGTCGAAGGTGCTCTTCGACCTGCTGAAACGCGAACCGCAACGCACCAAGGCCGACGTCGCGCTCGTGGCCGACATGTCGTACGTCGCGCCTGGCTGGCCCGCGGTCTACTCGACCCTGCGCGGGCTCTGCTACGCCGAGATCACCGTGCGCACCGCCAAGAGCGACCTGCATTCGGGAGAGTACGGGGGCGCCGCGCCCAACGCGCATGAAGAGCTGGCTCGCCTCCTGGGCCGTCTGAAAGGCGAGGACGGGCGGGTCAACGTGCCGGGGTTCTACGGGCCCGTGAAGCCCCCCGGCAAGGCCGAGCTGGCCGCGTGGAAGAAGCTGCCCTTCAAGGAGAAGGACTTCCTCGTCAAGCGGGTGCGGGCCAAGGGGCTGACTGGCATCAAGCAGTACTCGGTGCTGGAACGGCTCTGGGCCCTCCCCACCTTCGAGATCCACGGCATTCTGGGGGGCTTCACGGGGCAGGGCGCGAAGACGGTGATTCCCGCGGAGGCGACCGCCAAGGTCAGTCTGCGGTTAGTGCCGAATCAGACGCTCAAGAAGGTGCAACAGCAGGTGGCGGCTGCCGTGAAGCGATTCACGCCCAAACACATCACGGCCACCGTGAAGTTCTTGCACGGCGCAGACCCGGCGCAGATCAAGCTCGACCACCCGTCGTTCAAGCTGCTCGATCAAGCCTTCCGCGAAGTGGTGGGGCGGGGGACGGTGCCGGCGCGGGCTGGAGGGTCGATTCCCGTGGTCCCGGCGCTCGGGGCGAGCGGGGCGCCAGTGATCCTGACGGGGATCGGTCTCCCCGACGACCGCCTGCACGCGCCCGACGAGAAGCTCGACCTGAAGCAGTTGTGGGACGGGATCGAGGTGTTCCGGCGGTTCTACGACCTCCTGGGAAGTCGCGCCCCCTAAGCACTTCCCTGCACGGTGTGACGGTGTGCACAGCGGGCCCCACCGGTCGTCTCTTATAGTCGCATGACGATGAACCGGGCACTCTATCTCGTCGGCTTCGGCTACCTCGCGATCTGCGGGGCGGTCGTGCTGCGGTCCCGGGCGACCGCCGCCCCCACGCCGGCAGCGGCTGTGCAGCCGCAAGGTCAGGCACCAGGATTCGACGGCCCTGCGCAGGAATGGTTCGCGGCGATGAAGCCGTTTTGCAATGCCGTAGAGGTGGAGCTCGTACACAGCCGTCATCCCGCGCCGCCGACAATCGAGGGACAGGGCTACAGCGCCGCCTGCTACGCGTTGGGGGGGAAGCTCGAGGTTGCGCATGCGGTCATCGATCGGCTGCCGGAATCCGAGCGTGCTCGTGCCGCGGGCATCGTGTTCGAGGTCGCGCATCCCGTCGCCGATGCCGGCGACAATCGTTCCGCTGGGCCGATCATGGAGCTCGTCGTTTCGTATTGGCCCAATCACTATATGGCGCTGTACCACGCCGGGATGGCGGAATTCGCCCTGGGCCAATCGACCGACGCCACGAAGAATCTCACGGCCTTCCTCTCTTATTACCACGAGAACGACGGCTGGACGCGAAGCGCGCGTGACGCGCTGGCGCACTTGGAGGTCCAGCCGTGACCGCCGCCGCATTGCGCGCTCCCGTTCCGTCCGAAGTCATCGCGCTGATCGCCGCGGTGGCCATCGGGGGAGCTGTCGCCGGAATCGTGGCGCCAGCTCCGCTGCTCCTGGTCACGAGCCCAATAGTCGCGGCAGGCCTCGCGGCGGCGGCGGCCTTCGGACACCGGAAGCCGGAATGGCACCGCCTGGCGGTCGATGCCCTGGCCCTGCTCCCGGGCGGCAATGCCCGCACGCTGCTGGCCGACTTGCTCCGGCGAGCGGAGGCGGTTCCCGCTGCGGCGCACGCCGGTCCGTTGGTAGCCGCGGCATGCGACGCCGCGCGGCAGCTATCTGCTCTGGCGCTGCACTTGGCGGCGTTCGAGGCCCAACAGGGCAGGGAGCTCGAACCGTCCCCTCGTTGGCGCGACGCCCTCACTCGCTGCCAGCGGGGCAGCGCCCTCCTCACGCAACGGTTGCAGGACGCGAGCGCTGCGCTCAGCCGCTGGCAGGCGGCGCAAGGCGCCGGCGAGAGCCTCGGTGAGTTGGCGCGGGAATTGAATGATGAGAGCCGCTACCAGCAGGATGCGGCGCACGAGGTGGAATTGCTGCTGGCCTAGAGGTGCTTCTTACTCGCGTTGCGAAACTTGTTGATCTCGTGCTGTGTCAGTCCTCGCCCGCCGTACCGTTCTTCCGTCCACGGATCTCCGCGCATGTGATAGCCGTTCTGCTCCCAGAACCCCGGGATGTCGTCGTCGAGCAGCTCGAAGCCGCGCACCCACTTGGCGCTCTTCCATAAATACAGATGTGGTACGAGGAGCCGCGCCGGCCATCCATGATCCGGCGTCAGCCACTCACCACCCCACCTGAGTGCGATGAGGTTGTCAGGCCGGTTGAGATCGGCGAGCGGCAGATTCGTCGTGAACCCCTGCTCGGCCACCACGAGGCAGAACTTGGCCGCGGTCTTGAGTCCCGCCCGTTCGAGCAGCGCCTGCACCGGCACACCTTCAAACGTGTTGTCGAGCCGGCTCCAGGTCGTGACGCAGTGCATGTCGCACACGATCGTCTTGCGCGGCAGCGTCAGCAGCTCCTCGTACGTGATCGAGAAGGGCCGGTCCACGAGGCCCGACACCATGAACGTCCACTTGGTCGTATCGACGCGGGGCACGTTGCCGTAATGCAGGACGGGCCACTTGGTGGTGAGAATCTGGCCGGGGGGGACGCGATCGTTCAACGAACTTCGTCGAGCTGAGGTGTCAAGCTACCACGTCGAGCAGAGACGTCGAACGCTTGCGTAAAGCCCTGAATCACCGCTTCCACGGTCTCGTCCCAAAACCGCTCCCGGCTCCCAGCTCCTAGTTCCTTCTCGACCGACGTCATCTCCACCCCCGCAATCCCGCAGGGAACGATCCGCTGAAACTCCGTGAGATCAGTCGTCACGTTTAGTGCGAACCCGTGCCAGGTCACCCATTTCTTCACGTGCACGCCGATGCTCGCGATCTTGCGTCCGCGAGTCCAGACGCCGGTGTAGCCGGGATTCCGCTCGGCGGGGATATGGAGTGCGGCGAGCGCGTTGATCAACGCCTGCTCCAATGTCCGCAGGTACCAGTGGAGGTCCTGCTTGTAGGCAGTGAGATCGATGATGGGGTAGCCGACGAGCTGGCCTGGGCCGTGAAAGGTCACGTCGCCGCCGCGCTCGACTTCGATGACATCGACGCCGGCCGGCCGCAGCAGGTGGGATTCCTGGGAATTGCGGCCGAGCGTCACCACCGGTGGGTGCTCGAGCAGCAACAGCAGATCGTGGGGAATCCGTCCGTCGATGCGGGCCTGCGCCAGGCTGCGTTGCCAGTCCAGCGCTTCGGTGTAGGGAACGAGACCCGCTTCGATCACCTCCAGTACGCGATCGCTCACGCCCCCCCCCCGGTCCCCTTAACCGCCCACCGGCTCCCCAGGATGCCAAGGGCGAGGCTGGCGCAGCCCCACATGGAGAGCCCGACCACGCCCCCCAGGCCGTGAGCCAATGCCGCGAGGAATCCGATCATGAGCGCGCCGACGGCGGCCAGTATGGCGATCACGCCGCGCTGCCAGATGTTGTCGATGCCGTGGCTTCGGACCCAGCCGAAGAACGCGCCCAGCGCGATCCCGGCTCCGATGCCCGTCCACAGCGGGTCGTCACCGACATAGCGCCAGTAGACCGGGTCCACGCGGTCTCGCAGGACCGACACGACGCCCTGCGCCACCGTCATCGCCGCGCCGCCGAGTCCGACACCGGTCGCGAGCGCGCCCAAACCGATCGCGAGCAGGTCCTTCTCCGCGGCATCGGGTGCGGCGGGAACGTTCGTCAAATGTGAATGACCCGGCCGAGCGAGTCGAGCGCGGCCTCGGCCACCGCCTCCGACATCGTCGGATGCGCGTGGATCGCGAGCTCGATCTCCTCCACGGTGTACTCGTTCTCGCGCGCCACAGCCAACTCGTGAATGATCTCCGAGGCGTGCCCGCCGACGATGTGCGCGCCCAGGATCTCGCCGTACTTCTTGTCGCGCAGGATCTTCACGAACCCCTCGGTCTCACCGGTGCCC
>Ga0193723_1000049_pt1 | contig 33993 bp, 31 predicted proteins | sample H2m2metaG_FD_143042 | JGI IMG/M metagenome (GOLD analysis project Ga0193723, IMG submission 143042) | Soil microbial communities from a riparian zone of the East river system, Colorado, United States - H2m2 | ecosystem: Environmental > Terrestrial > Soil > Riparian zone | place: USA: East River...
CCGTGCAGCCCGATCGAGAGAGCGCGCCTGCCGGCCTTTGCCTCGCTCGCCAGTCGCAGCGCGTCCTCGAGATCGTCGGCACGGACGTCAAGGTAGCGGTGCTCCAGCCGGCGCTTGATGCGGTCGTCATCCGCCTCCACACAGATGGCGACGCCCCCATTTAGAGTGACAGCGAGCGGCTGCGCCCCGCCCATGCCTCCCAGACCGGCGGTCAGCGTGATCGTCCCGGCAAGGGAGCCTTGAAATCGCTTCTGCGCGATCGCGGCGAAAGTCTCGTAAGTCCCCTGGAGGATTCCCTGGGTCCCGATGTAGATCCAGGAGCCGGCAGTCATCTGCCCGTACATGGTCAGCCCGAGAGCCTCGAGGCGACGGAACTCGTCCCACGTTGCCCATTCAGGGACGAGCATCGAGTTGGAGATCAGCACTCGCGGAGCCCATTCGTGTGTGTCGAACACGCCCACCGGCTTGCCCGATTGCACGAGAAGGGTCTGGTCACCCTTCAGAACCTTCAGCTCCCTGACGATGGCGTCGAAGGCCTCCCACGATCGGGCGGCACGACCTGTGCCGCCGTACACGACTAGGTCTTCCGGGCGCTCCGCGACCTCTGGATCGAGGTTGTTCATCAGCATGCGCATCGCGGCTTCCTGCGGCCAGCCCAGGCACGTGATCTTTGAGCCCCGAGGCGCGCGAATCGTGCGCGTCACTTCAGCTTGCCGATGACTGCCTCGGCGGCTTCAAGCACCGCTCCGCTGCGCACCAGGGCCTCAGCCGCAGTCAGATCCGGTGCAAGAAAGCGGTCGGGACCGGGTCCGCCCACGTGCTTTCGCACAAGATCCCGAACCGCGGAGGTGGCGGGAGCCGGCTGTAGTGGACGGCGCAGATCGAGAGCCCTGGAGGACGCGGCCAGCTCGACGGCGAGGATGTGGGTGAGGTTCTCCAGCACGGTGCGCAACTTGAGCGCCGCACCCCAACCCATCGAAACGTGGTCCTCCTGCATGCCGGAGGTTGGGATCGAGTCGACACTGGCAGGCGCAGCAAGGCGCCGGTTCTCGGCGACGAGGGCCGCGGCAGTGTATTGGGCCACCATGAGACCCGAGTTGACTCCGGGTTCTTCGGCCAGAAAAGGAGGCAAGCCCTCGGAGCGATGAGGATCGAGCAGCCGGTCGAGCCGCCGCTCAGAGATCGCGCCGACCTCGGCGGCGGCGATCGCGAGGAAGTCGGCGGCGAACGCCAGCGGCTCTCCGTGAAAGTTGCCGGTGGACTCCACTTCACCGCTCTCCAGGACAACCGGGTTGTCGACCACCGAGGCAAGCTCGATGGCGGCCGTGCGGCGTGCGAAATCCAATGTGTCTCGCGCGGCACCGGCCACCTGCGGGCTGCACCGCACCGAATAGGAGTCCTGGACTGCGTGCTGCGAATGGCGGTGCGAGGCGACGATCCCCGAGCCGCGCAGAAGACGCGACAGGTTGGCGGCGCTTGCCACCTGGCCGGGGTGGGGGCGGATCTCGTGAAGCTGCCGCTGGAAAGTGCGGTCTGTCCCCATAAGGGCCTCGGCCGACATTGCCGCTGTGATATCGGCGATTCGGAAGCACCGCTCGGCGTCGGCGCAAGCGAGAGCGAGCATGCCGAGCATCCCGTCTGTGCCGTTGATCAGGGAGAGCCCTTCCTTCGTCTCGAGCTTGAGAGGTTTCAGCCTGGCTGTCTTGAGAGCCTGCAGAGCCGGCTTTCTCGCGCCGTCGGCGTCAGCCACCTCTCCCTCGCCGACCAGCGCCAGGGCGATGTGCGCGAGCGGAGCGAGATCGCCGCTGCATCCGACGGAGCCATGTCGTGGCACCACCGGCGTGATCTGCGCGTTGAGCAGGCCGATGAGCGCCTCCGCGACGGCGGGGCGAACGCCCGAGAGCCCCATCGAAAGAGTACGTGCCCGCAGCAGCATCGTCGCCCGCACCACCTCGTCCTCGACGGGCGGTCCCATCCCGGCGGCATGCGATCGGATCAGCGCCAGCTGCAGCTCCGGCTGCCGGAGCGGGGCGACCCGGGTGCCGGCCAGGGCTCCGAAGCCTGTCGACACTCCGTAAACCGGCTCTCTTGAAGCTGCAGCGCGCTCCACACGCGTCCGGCTGCGCTCCATCCGGGTCCGCGCCGCGGCGGCCAAAGCCACCTTCTCACCGTGACGGGCTACCGCGACCACCTGCTCTTCGGCAAGGCCGGCGCCCCGCAGCGTGACTGTCACAGGTGGAAGGCTAACGCGAGGAGGCAGCGCGGGATGGCCGCGTCTTCTGGACGTTCTTGAGCGCTTCGCGCCGGCTCAAGCCGCTCAGCCTTGCCTCGTTCTGAGCCACATACCGCTCCACCTCGTCTGGGTCGGTCCAGGCATACGCCCTGAGGGCCCATCCGATCGCTTTCCGGATGAAGAAGTTCCGCTCCGTGAGGTTGGGCTCGATGTTGGAGTAGAGCAGATCGAGGTCGGTGTCCTTCTTGAACGAGATCTGGCAGATGATCGACACTCTCCTCTTCCAAAGATCTTTGTCGGTGCTCCACGCACGCATCACCGGCTTCATCTCCTGAGGATGCGATCGAAGCAGGTTGGCGACGTGGTGAGATACCTCGTCAACGTAGTCCCACCAAGCGCCTGTCGTGATCATCTCTTCGTAAAGAGGCAAAACATCGGGCGTCCTGCAGTCCTTGTGACGTCGATGGGCCAACAGCTCGATCGCGGCGTATCGCTCTTCGCGGAAACGGGCACCCCGCCATAGCTCCAGAACTGCGGCACGCCATTCGGTGCATGACGCGAGGGAATGGGCGGCGATCACATGCTTTGCGATGGCCCGCATATCCGGAGCCGATATGCCGCGATAGGGCATCTCGGATTTCATGTAGGCCTGCATCCCTGGCGCCCGCTCGGGATCCGCGGCAGCGGCAAGAGCGGAGCGCATCGCCGTCGCGAACGCGCTCACGGCGCGGGAATGTAACGGGCGCTCACAGGCGTGCCATCCTCGACCTCGATGACCCAGGTCGAGGCCTTTTCGAGGGCCATGTGCGATGCCTTTACGATGCGGCGCCTGATCAGGTCTTCGACCAGCTCCTGCATCACGTCCCCGTGCGTGCACAGGACTGTGTCGTCGAGCTCCGGGTCCTCGATGAACCGAAAGGCACCTTTCAGCCGCGCGCCTTCGGCCAGGTGCCGCGTCTCTTGGACCTTGATTCGCCTCGCTCGCGCCAGGGGCTCGACGGTCTGCACGCATCGTTCGTATGGGCTCGAAAGGATCGCCGAGATCGAGTAAGGTCCGAGCGTCGCAACCAGCGCATCGGCCTGCTTGAGGCCATTCTTGGTGAGCGGGCGAGCGCGGTCATCCTCATCCCAATTGGTGCGACTCCCCGCTTTCGCATGCCTGACGAAATAGAGAGTTGGCACTTAGTAGATAGTCCCGAACGTCATGGCATCCAGTCGCGAAGGTTCTTGCGGTCAAGAGCTTTCCAGACTTTCGTCCACTTCTTTCTTGCGTCTTCCGCGGCGACGTGTTCCATGGCGATGAGCTCGCCCGCCACAAACGCTCTTCGCCCACTGATTCTTGTGCCGCGCAACCACGTCTGGGCGGTGACGCTGTCCTGGTGCTCACCCAGGATTGTCTGTAGCTTGGCAGCCGCCCTCGCGAAGGCCGCCGCGCTTGGGCCGGCCACTGGCGCAACGGCCTCGGCCGCGTATCTCGCGCGCTTGGCAAGGATGCGAATGCGATGCAGATCTGCATCGGCAGGTGGGTCGGTCAGGTTCTTGACGGCTGACCGTAGGCGCCGCCAGGGCCCAGTTGCCAGCGCCGGCAACACCGAGGCCGCCGGTTGATCAGCTTCGGGCAGTGTGGCAGGCGCATGCGCCGCCGCGACCAGCCTTTCGAGAAGGTCGACGTAGCGGGCGGAGTCCATATCATCCATGAGCTTCTTCCGGAGCGCTTCGATGTCCACCTCGAGAAGATGGAGAACTCCGACCGCCGATCGCAAGTCGTTCGCAGGGAGTGATTTCGCCCGCTCGCGCAGCCTTTCGAGCAGCACCTCCTGGTCGCGCACCGCACCTAGCCCAAGCGCCAGCCAGCCCAGCTCGGAACGCAAAGGCTCCGTCCATTCCGGGTCGAGCAATGGCCCGAACGTTCGAAGGTGAGAACGCAGCTTGCGAGTCGCCACCCTTGCCTGGTGAACAGCTTCGGGATCGCCGCTGGTCCTGACGAGAGGGTCGTGATAGAGCAAGGCGGCAACCGATTGGGCGATCACGCTGCGAACGACCTCCCGCGCGGGGGAGTCTGGCTGCACGAGTGCCGGAGCAACCTCCGGCGGCTCCATCGCGCGCGGACCCAGAGCTCGAACATGCTTCGGAGTCAGGTCCGGCGATCCGGCCCCGGCACCACGCAGGCGGGCCACCAGTGGAGCCACGATTCCATCGCTGCCGTCCTCGGTTCCCATAACCTCGACTTCGATCTCCCTGAATCGGGCTGCCACGCGCCGGCCGTCCCGCACCGACACCTCGTCGTCAACCACCTCCGCCAGGCGGCCGCCGGCTCCATCGAGCAACCTGACGCGACGGCGAACTGTCGACAGGCGGGCGACGGGGATCAACTCGGCGTTACGGACGTAGGCGCGAACGATGGCCACGGCCGCCGCCGGTGGTTTCTTTGCGCCTCCCTGGAAGGTGAGCTCATCACGTTCGAGAAACGCCTGGCTCTGGCCATCCGTGGAGGATCTGGTCGGTGGCAGCTTCAACGTCCACCCCTCGCCCGCCCTGTGGCGCAAAGAAACTCCCCACCGCGCGAGCCGCAGATCTGCGGTATCGAAGTAGACAGTTTCGAGTCGGACCGCTTCGGGCGCGGTGACCGTGACTCCATCGATGACCCCGGTCAGGTCGGGGAGGTGGAAGGCAGGTCCAGCCCCGAGCTTTACCTCACGCTCGAGCATTCGGGACGCCGTGCACCACCCCGTTGCCGCGAGCGCTCTCCAGCGCAAGCTCCTGGAAGCGCTTGTGTGAGTTGAATCCTTTGATCGTCGGCGCGTGCTTCCAAGTGCCATCTGGGCACAGCTCCCAGGCAAGAACATCGTCGGCCAGCAACGTCTCGAAGATCTGGGCTAGCCTCGCGCAAAGCTTGGCGTCGGTGACGGGCACCACAGCCTCCACCCGCCGATCAAGGTTGCGTGGCATCAGGTCTGAAGAACCGAGGTAGAACTCGGGTTGGGCGCCGCCGAAAGAGAAGACCCGCGAATGCTCCAGGAATCGACCGACGATGGAGCGCACCCTGATTCGCTCTGAAAGGCCGGGGACGCCTGGTCGAAGCGAGCAGATGCTGCGGACGATGAGGTCGACCTGCGCACCCGCCTGGGAGGCCGCATACAGCGCGTCGATCATCTCTGGATCGACCAGGTTGTTGACCTTGATGATGATCCGGCCGCCAACCACCGCTTCGCGCTCGATGAGCTGCTTGACGCCTGTGCGAAGGCTCGTGGGCGCGACCAACAGCTTTCGGTAACGGTGCTGCCGGCTGTAACCGGTCAGGAGGTTGAACAGCTCGGTGACATCAGAACCAAGGTCCGCGTCAGCAGAAAGCAGGCTTATGTCCTCGTACAGGTGTGCGGTGCTGGGGTTGTAGTTCCCGGTGCCCACGTGGAGGTAGTGCTGGATGTGCCTGCCCTCGCGTCTCACCACGAGGGTCACTTTCGCGTGGGTCTTCAGGCCGACCAGGCCGTACACGACGTGAACGTTTGCTTCCTCGAGCGCCCGTGCCCACGCTATGTTGGCCTGCTCGTCGCCGCGCGCTTTGAGCTCAACCAGCGCGACCACCTGCTTGCCCGCCTCGGCCGCGCGGATCAGCGCGCGAACTATCGGGCTCGCCGGACCAGAGGTCCGGTACAGCGTCTGCTTGATGGCAAGCACATTGGGATCGCTGGCGGCATGGTCGATGAATGCTTCGACCGATGTCGCGAACGAGTCATAGGGATGATGTGCAAGAAGATCGCCGGATCGAAGAACTGCGAACAGGTCAGGCACCTCGAATCCCAGGCCGCGCAACCGTGGCTGTGTCGTCGGGGTCCAGGGCTCCTCTTTCAAGTCAGGTCGGTCCAGCTGCGAGAGAGCGCCAAGGCTCCCGAGGTCGAGAAGGCCCTTCGCCTGGTAGACGTCGCTAGGCTGCAGCTCGAGCTCTCGCGTCAGCAGCTCGAGCACCTCCGCCGACATCCCTGGATCCACCTCGAGGCGCACGACTCGAGCGTGGCGACGCCGGCGCCGAAGCTCGGTCTGAATCGCCGCGAGAAGGTCCTCGGCGTCGCTGTCGATCTCGTCGAGGTCCCCGTCTCGCGTGACGCGGAAGGGGTGATGCGCAACGATCTCCATGCCAGGGAAAAGAGCCTGCATATGCAGCGCGATGACATCCTCTAGCGGCACATAGCGCTTGCCCTCCACAAGCGGTATGAACCGGGGCAGCACGGGCGGCACCTTGACGCGGGCAAAGCGCTGCTGGTGGCGCTGCGGGTCGCGAACCATCACCGCGAGGTTCAGCGACAGATGCGAGATATAGGGAAAAGGATGGCCGGGATCAACGGCGAGCGGCGTGAGCACCGGGAAGATCTGCTGACGGAAGACAGTGTGGAGCTGGCTGAGCTCCTTCTTGGTTACTTCGTTGGCGCGAACTATCACGATGCCGGCTTCCGCCAGCTCGGGAACTATCTCCTCGCTGAATAGGGTGACCTGGCGCTCGACAAGTCCCTCGACCCGGCTCCGGATCGCGCGGAGCTGCTCGAGAGGCGACATGCCGTCAGGCGACGATGCGGCGACAGCTGCCAGGACCTGCTCCTTGAGCCCGGCGACGCGGACCTGGAAGAAATCGTCGAGGTTCTGGCTGAAGATCGCCAGGAATCGGACCCGCTCGAGCAGGGGCACCTTGGGATCGCCGGCCATGGAGAGCACGCGCTCGTCGAAATCGAGTCGTGAGAGCTCCCGGTTGAGGTACCGGGGCGCCTCCGGGACCGGATTCGGGCCTGCTTCATCCGGATCCATCTGGACCCCCACCACCATGAACGGAAGATTACCCGTTGCCGACCGCAGGTAGGTTATGCGGCAGTTAAGGCCGCACCGCCCGCGGGGCAATGCGGCTATACCAGCCGATCGAAATCGCCAGGATGCTAGCGATAACCGAGGGCTGTCCGATCGGCTGGGCGATGCGCCAACCATGAGCCGATAGCCTGGCTACCGGAGCTCGTCAGGCAACGCCTCTCACGGCGCCAGGTTGTCGAGCCAGGCGCCGGAGTTCGCCGGGAGAATCAGCCGGCCTTTGCGGTGGCTCGCCAGTGGATGGGTGGCGATGAGGAGCCTGCCGCGCGAGACAAGCTCCACAGGACGGCCAAGGAAGTTGACGGCCACTGTCAAGCGGCCGTGCTCATAGACCAGGACACCTTGAGGTGCGGGGCACCATCTGACCTGGTTCGGCAGAATCCCCACCAGCTGACGTCGAAGGGCGAGCACGCGCCGGTAGAAGGTGAGCATCGAGCCGGCTGACCCGTCCTGAGCGTCGACTGCATAACGGTCCCAGCCCGGAGGCGTCGGCAGCCATGGAGCCACTGTTGAAAAACCTGCGTTCGGAAGACCCCTTGACCACGGCATTGGAACGCGGCAGCCATCTCGCCCCGCCTCCTTGCCCCCGCTGAGAATGAAAAACGGGTCCTGCCGCTGGTCAGGCGGAACGTCGACCTCCTCGAGGCCCAACTCCTCGCCCTGATACAGGAAGGCCTGGCCAGGCAGTCCGAGCAGGAGAAGCAGCGCGGCGCGAGCGCGAGCGCGACCCATGAAGCCGCCGCCCAGCCGCGTGACGTGGCGGACCACATCGTGGTTGGATTGGGTCCAGCTTGGGGCCGCAACGGGCCCGGGTGAAGCTCGTTGATCCACCTCGATCGACCGCTTCCACAGCGCTGCATTCCAACGCGCCCTGACCATGGCGAAGGCCATGTCGAGCTGGTCAGGAAGGATGTAGCGCGCCTGTCGCCGAGGCTCGAAGATCTCGCCCACGAGAACTCGGGGAGGTTGGTACTGGTTGAGGATGCGGCGCCATGCTCGATACACCTCGTGCACCTCGGGCTGATCGATCATCTTGAAAGTGGCATCGAGCTTGGGCTGGCCGGTGACCGGGTCTTTGACCGTGGGTCTGTCGGCGAGGTCCTTTCGCTTGAAAAGCGCGGACGCGACATCGATTCGGTAACCGTCGGCGCCGTGATCAAGCCAGAACTTCAGAATCTTTTCAAACTCTTTCGGCACCTTGGGATTCCACCAGTTCAGGTCGGGTTGCTCTGGCGCAAAGAGGTGCATGTACCACTGCCCGCTCCGGTCATCCTTCGTCCATGCAGGCACGCCGAACGCCGACTCCCAATTGTTGGGAGGCGAGCCATCTGGCTTGCCGTCGGCGAAGTAGTACAGAGATCGGTGCGGATCATCCGGAGACTTGAGGGCCGCCTGGAACCATGGGTGCTGGTCGGACGTGTGGTTGGGGACGAGGTCGACCAGGACTTTCAGACGGAGCGCGTGGGCCCTGGAGACGACCTCGTCGAAATCCTTCAACGTTCCGTACTCAGGATTGACGTCGTAATAGTCGGCCACGTCATAGCCGTGGTCCTTCTGCGGCGAGGGATAGAACGGGGTGATCCAGATGGCGTCGACACCAAGGCGCTTGAGATACTCGAGCCGGGAGATGATTCCCTGAAGATCGCCGATGCCGTCGTCGTTTGAGTCAGCGAAGCTTCGAATGTAGATTTGGTAGAAGACAGCGCCGCGCCACCAGGGGCGCGACCACGTTTCGACGGCTGGGACAGCCTTCAGGTGTTTGGCCGGCCTCAGCCGACGTTTCGTTTTAGCCAATCGTTGAGTGGATCAGCATCGCTGAAGACCTTGACTACTTGCTTACGCGCGGCGTTACTGCCGAGCCATGGCTGCAAGCCGAAGTTCTTGTAGATATAGAGGATCTTGTGCCGCAGGAGGCGAGCTCTCGGGTGGTCTTGAGGCCAGCCGCTGGGCACGCGCTTGAGGGCTTCGCCACCGATTCCGTAGCCTGCCTTCTCAAGCTTGGCGACGATGGCGGCGAGCGGCGCACCGGTGACATCAGCCGCGACCTTCTTTCGATATTTGACGACCTGTGGCGGCGTCATCTCGTAGCGGCCGGCGGCGACAGTGAGGCCGCGCGCATCCAGCGAGATGTAGCCGCCATGACCTCCCATGCCTGCTGTGCCGGCGATGTTCGTCTTGTACGGCGACTTGTCTTTCGAGAACCGGATGTCGCGGTTGGCTCGGAAGACTTTGCCCTCACCGTACTCGTCGGCAAGCGAGTCGATCAGCGCAACCATCGGAGCCTTGACGGCGTCCTCGTAGACCTTGCGATTGGCCTCGAAGTAGCGCTTGGAGTTGTCGAGCTCTAGGCCGATGAAGAAGCGCTGGAACTCCTCCGGCCAGCCGCGGAATGCTGACGCCATGTGTCCCGACAGGGTAACCGGCGAGAATATCGAGGTGGAACCCCAAGTGATCCAGACTCGCGGGCTCCGACGCCTCTTCAAATCGCGCAACCGGACGGTCGAGGCGGTTGTCGGAGTCGACATGGCTGTGAGGACTGGCGAGATCTTCGGTTTTCTCGGCCCCAACGGCGCCGGAAAGACGACCACACTTCGCATGCTCGCGACGCTCCTACCGCCCAGCGGAGGCACGGCCACTGTGGCCGGCTACGACCTTCTCAAACAGCAGGACAAGGTGCGTGAAGGGATTGGCTACGTGGGCCAGGCGGGCGGCTCCGACCGCGAGATCATCGGCCGTACGGAGCTGGTGTTCCAGGGCCGGCTATACGGAATGCCGTTGAACGCCGCGAAGAAGCGCGCGGCCGAGCTCATCGAGATGCTGGAGCTCGAGTCGTGCGCCGATCGCAAGGTGGGAACCTATTCAGGCGGGCAGAAACGCCGCCTCGACATCGGGCTCGGGCTGGTGCACGATCCGCAGCTCCTCTTCCTCGACGAGCCGACCACCGGTCTCGACCCACAGAGCCGAGCACGAGTGTGGGACGAGGTTCGCCGCATGCACGACCGCGGCACAACAGTATTTCTCACCACCCACTACCTCGACGAGGCCGACGCTCTCTGCGACCGCATCGCCATCATCGACCACGGCAAGATCGTCGCCGAGGGGACACCGGACGAGCTCAAGCGCGAGGTGGCAGGAGACCTTGTGACATTCAGCGTCACCGGCGACCAGCATCGCGCCCTGGGGCTTGTCAAGGACCAGCCGTTCGTGCGCGAGGCGTCGACTGAAGATGGCCTCGTCAGGCTTTATGTAGACCACGGCGAGGCCGCGATGCCAACGATCCTGCGCCTGCTCGACTCAGCAGGGATTCATCTGGTGACGATCGGGCTTCAGCGTCCAAGCCTTGACGACGTCTTCCTGCGCAAGACCGGCCGCTCCCTTCGCGAGACAGCGGCGTGAAGGTGGTCGAGAGCCGATGAAAGTCCTGCGTGACACGTGGCTGGTGTTCGGCCGCTACTGGGGCCTGTTCGTCCACAACCCCGTATGGGTTGTGATCGGAGTGGTTCAGCCCCTCCTTTACCTGATCCTGTTCGCGCCGCTGCTCGGCTCGATTGCGAAAACGCCTGGCTTTCCTTCAGGGGGCGCCTACAACGTTTTCGTTCCCGGCCTCCTGGTCCAGTTGGGCATGTTCGGAGCGGCGGGTGTCGGGTTCAGCCTCATCGCCGAGCTGCGCATGGGGGTGATCGAGCGCCTGAGGGTGACACCGGTGAGCCGGGTTGCGCTGCTGCTCGGGCGAGCGCTCCGCGACATCGTCTCGATCGTCATTCAGTCCCTGATCCTGATCCTGCTCGCCCTGCCCTTCGGACTGAGCATCCACCCGATCGGAGTGGTAGTGGTCCTGGCGCTGATTGGTCTGATCGGTTTGCTGACTGCATCAATTGCATACGCGGTGGCGTTGTGGGTGCGCAGCGAGGACAGCTACGCGCCTCTCATCTTCACGTCCAGCCTTCCGATCCTCTTGCTCTCGGGAGTGCTGCTCCCGCTGGGCCTCGCCCCGCAGTGGCTTCGAAACATTGCAGCCGCGAATCCCCTGTCCTACGCAGTGGACGCCGCGCGCGCGGTGTTCAACGACCACCTGGGCGACCCGAGCGTCGTCAAGGGCGTCGCCATCATGGCGATCCTCTCGATCTTCGCCATCTTCATCGGCGCTCGCGCGTTCGGTAGAGCGGTAGCCTAATTACTCGAAAGCGCTCAGGCTCGCTCGCTCCGCCTCCCACATCTCATCAAACATGTTCTCGATCTCCTCGAGTGAGCAGACTGCGGCGGTGAGGGGGTCGAGCATCAGCGCGTACATGGCCTTGGTTCGGTCACGCTCGAGCAGTGCCTGCACAACCAGCTCGTGCACCGCCATGTGAGAGCGGTTGAGCGCTGCAAGCTGTTCGGGCAGGCTGCCAAACGAGACCGGCCGGATTCCATCGGGTCCCACCGTGCACTCGACCTCGACGCATCCGTCAGGCAGGTTCTCGATCGAGCCCGCATTGGTCACGTTACCGTGGATGCTGGTCGTGCGCCCATGCTCCATCGCCTCGATGATGTAGCTGGCGTACTCGTGACTTCTGGCGAGGGGAATTTCGGTCTCGCCTCTCAACATCGAGTGGATTCGCTCGTCGTTGGCCTTCCTCCAGTCCGGCCAGTTGTTGGCGTAGAAGCCGCTCTCACCGAGATATCCCTGCCGCGAGTACCTGTCCAAGAGCTCAGGCCGCTTGCGGTAGTACGGCACGTACTCGGAGAAGTGCCCGCTGGACTCCGTCACGAACGCCCCGAGGTGAAGCATCACGTCGAAGCGGACGGGGTCTCGCTCGTAAATCTCCGAGTGCGTGGCGCGTTCGCGCAGCTGTGGATAGAGATCCTTGCCATGGCGTTCGAGCCTGGTGAACCAAGCGTTGTGGTTGATACCGGCGCACCGCCAGTCCAGCTCGTCATATGGGACGTCGAGGAACTCGGCGAGCAGCCTGGATGTGCCCTGCACGCTGTGACACAGCCCGACCACCGCCAGGCCGGATGAACGGCTCGCCGCCAGCGTGAGAATCGACATGGGGTTCGTGTAGTTGAGGACCACTGCGTTGGGCGCCGTGCGCTCGACGTCGGCGACGATCTCAAGCCAGGCGGGACCGGTGCGCAGCGCTTTGAAGATGCCGCCCGGTCCGATCGTGTCCCCGATGCATTGGTCCACGCCATATTTCTTGGGGATGTCGTAGTCGTGGCGCACGTTCTGCAGGCCTGCGACCTCAATTGAGTTGACCACGTAGTCGGTGCCCTTGAGCACATCCATACGCTCGGTGGAAGCTTCGACGGTCCACTCCTTTCCCGAGACCTCAACCAGCCGCTCAGCGATTCGGCGCGCAAGGTCAAGCCGAACGGGATCGATGTCGACGAGGGCGAAAACGCCCCGATCGAGGCCGTCGACGGCGAGGATGTCAGTGATGATCTGACGGGCGAAAACCGCGCTGCCGGCCCCCACCAGCGTCACTTTCGGCATCGCCGAATTCTAACCGCGACTATTCAGGCGGATCGGCTATTGCCTTTATGGCGCGAAACTGCGCGTGGCTCATGACGAGCAGGTGAGCCTCGGTGTCAACGACTGCCGTTGCATCGTTCGGTAATCGCTTCCACATTGCGTCCCACCCCAGGCTGTCGCCGGCCCGCAGCGTGCGCGTGTGAGTTGAACTCCCCTCGGTGTGCAAACGGCCATTCAGGACGACCACGAACTCCGAGCAACGCTCGCCTTCCAGCGCGACCACACTTCCAGCCGGCACCGTGATCTCGTCGAAGTAAGGCAGAAGTGTCTTGAGGTCGCGGTCCGAATACAAAGCAAGCTCGGGCGCGGCCCGAAGGGCATCGATCCGCGTGCCTTGGGGGACGAACCAGGCCCTCATCGGGAACCGCCGGCAGGCCTGACCGGAAGGACCAATTCGCACTCGCCCTGTGAACAGGTCGCCTGCTGAAACGGGCGGAAGCGGCGAAGCAATCCAAGCGCCCGCTGGTTGTCGCCCTGGACGGTCGCTGTGAAAGTCTCGATTCCCGCCCCGAGGGCAAGGTCCGCCAGGCCGCTGAGCATTCTGGTGGCGACTCCCTGGCGCTGCCAGTCGTCGGCAACGACCACCGCGAGGTCGGCCTTATCTGTGTCCCGCCATCGTGCGTAGCGAGCGACCCCGACGATCTCTCCGTCGACGACGGCGACCACAGCCTCTCGATCGTGGTGGTCGATGTCGAGCAGCCCCTCCGGGCGCGCCTGTTCGGGTCGAACTATCGGGCTGTGGAAACGGCGGTAGACGGTCTCCGGCGATAGCCTGAAGAACAGCCTGCGCAACGCCTCGCCGTCCGACCTCTCGAGTTGCGCCAGGCTGACGTGCCCTGCCGCTGCCGCCTGCATCGCGATCATCCGTTCCACCTCCAACCGAGCCTCGTTGAGAACTCCTAACAAATAGCACGATCGGTCGTATATGTCAAGTAAGACCGACCGGTCGTGCTAAGATCTGGCTATGGCGAAGGCGTCCACCGCTCTCACCACCGACCGCCGGCTGTTGCGCGGGGAGCGAACCCGGCAGGCGATCCTCAGCCACGCCTCCCGTTTGGCCTCAGCCGAGGGCCTTGAGGCAGTCTCCCTTCAGCGCCTTGCAAGCGACCTCGGAATCAGCAAGAGCGGATTGTTCGCGCACTTCGGGTCCAAAGAGGAGCTGCAGCTCGCAACTGTTGAAGAGGCAGGCAGGGTTTTCACCGAAGAGGTGCTCAAGCCCGGACTCAAAACACCCGCTGGAATCGGCCGAGTGTGGGCGATGTGCAACTCCTTCCTTTCATATCTGAGCCGGGGCGTGTTTCCGGGCGGTTGTTTCTTCGAAGCGGCACTGTCCGAGTTCGACAGCAAGCCCGGACGCGTCAGGGATGCCGTGGTCGAAAAGCGAGGCTACTGGGTCGCCAGCCTCGCCCGAGCCATCCGGGAAGCTAAGCCCGCCGGGGACATTCAGGCAGATGTCGACGCCGATCAGGTTGCGTGGGAGCTGGGCTCCCTTCTCGTCGGCGCCAACTCCAGCTTCGTCCAGGACGGCGGAACGGTCGGCATCGAGCGGGCGCGGCGTGCAATTAGGGACCGGCTGGAGCGCATCGCGACGCCTTCGGCGACGAGGCTTCCGACCCGCTAAGCGCCGGTCGACCCGAGCGGCAGCCTCAAGTCTAAATCCCCACTATGCTCGGACACGTGTACGACAGAAGCGCACAGGTCTATGACTTGCTGTACACCGGGACCGGAATCAAGGATTACCCAACCGAGGCTGAGGAGCTCCATCAGATCATTACCGACGCCAATCCGACCGCACGGACATTACTCGACGTTGCCTGCGGGACGGGAGCCCACCTGGCCGAACTTCGCCGGTGGTATGCGGTCGAGGGTTGTGATATCAGCCCTGCGATGCTTCAAGTCGCAGCCACGAGATTGCCGGACGTACCTCTCCATCTTGCCGACATGCGACAGCTGGACCTTGGTCGCCAATTCGATGCTGTTATCTGCCTCTTCAGCAGCATCGGCTACATAACGATTCCCTCCGAGCTCGCGACGACAATCGAACGCCTCGCAGCACATGTCGGTCAGGGCGGGGTCTTGATCCTTGATGGATGGATTCGGCCCGACGAATGGAGCGACGAATATCGGGGTGGCCCCGACATCGCTCGTGACGATGAGATGATGATCGTCCGCCTGGCTTTCAGCCGCAGGATTGGCAACGTTACTGAGCTCGACATGCACCACCTTGTTCGTACTGAGTCAGGCATCGAGCACTTCGTCGAGAACCACCGGCTTGCGCTGACCTCAACCGAGTCTTATGTCTCGGCTATCGAAGGCGCTGGTCTCAGCGCCAGAGTCATGCCGGATTTCATGCCGGGGCGCGACCGGATCGTAGGTACTCGGCCTCCTGCTTAGACGTCAGAGAATTTCGGTCAGCGTCCGTAATAGTCCGCTAGGGCGGCGAACGCGACCTTAGGTTCCCAATGCATGTCCGGGTACGCGCTTCCGAACCGATCCTCGAGCGCCTTGACCACGCCATAGCTGGCCAGATCGAGGTCCTTAAGAGGGTCCGTCCTGTGCGGGAAGTGGTAGCACGCGAAGGTGTTCACAAAAGCCGTATCGACGCCTTCGCCGTTGAAGACGTCCAGCAGCTCGGTCAGGTACCTCGCCTGCTCATCTTCGTCGCGGGCGTACTCGCCTTTCAGTCGGACAGGCGCTGTCCCTTCCCATTCGACGATGCTGTCCCCGTGGCCCCCACGATCGGCCGCACCACGGTACGTACAACAGCCGAACTCTGTGATCGCGGCCGGCTTTCCTTGTCCGACAAAATTGTGGATGTCGCTCCGGTAGCGATCAGCAAGCTCGATCGACCGATAGGCGGCATCGGTTGAGATGTAGTCGAATGGCGCCCAATCGACGCGCTCAAATGGGAGTGAGGCATAGCTGATCTTCCCGCCGAAATGCGCCCTGGCGGTCGTCACCGCCCTGCCGAGGAAGTCATTGATGAGACCTGGCACCTTCCAGGTGTTCCCGCAGCCGCGGTCGGGCGATGCAAGCAGGCCGAGCCTTTCGCTCAGAGTGTCGCCCGGCAGGAAGCCCTTGTTGACGAGACCCAGTTCGGAGCCCATCAACAGGACGATCTCGGCACCGTGGCTATCTAGTCGCTGGGCGCGTTGGGCGCAGTCATCGATCAGCATCAACATGTCGTCTGTGGTCAGATCGCACGTAAAAGGGCAAAACCAAACCTCGAGGCCGGCACCGGCAGCGTGCGTCGCCGCAATCTCGAGCCGGTCTGCATTGCCGCCAGTAACTCGAACGGCGTTGCAGTGCAGATCGTCGTGAATGATGTGCATTTCCCGTTTGACGAGGTCGGGCTCAAAGGGTTCGTGGGTGCTCACGCCCGCATTGAAGAAGCCGGTGTCATAGGTGATGCCGTTGCCACGCAAATTGGGGGACCCCTGGTTGAAAGTCGGGGAGGGGGGATTTGAACCCCCGACCACCTGACCCCCAGTCAGGTGCGCTACCGAGCTGCGCTACTCCCCGATGGAATGGCTAATCGTAGCGACTTCGTTACGGCCGTCCCGAACGACCGCCGTATGCGACGAGACCTCTATGACTCGAGGCAAATCCTGCTTCTCGCAACAGTGCTGCGATCGGCGATTCCATTACCGGCGCGCCGTCCACGCGCTGGATCTCAACCTTGCCTGCGATGGTGGCGACACCCATCAGGGCGCGCACGTGCTCAGACCGGATATCACCGTTGGTGATCAGCGACCTGCCGCCCCTTTCGAGGTAGAGGACCAGCTCGCCCGCATCCAGCACGCAGTACGCACCCGCGGCGCGGGCCATACGTCCATCGGACCGCGGCCACGGAAGGATCGCGCCGTAGGCGTTGGCAGGGTCGCAGGCCGCGAGCGCGACGACGTCTCCGCGCTCCGGTTCCCGCATCGAACGCAAGCGGTCGACCGCTCCGGGTAGGGCGAACTGCGAACCGCCCAGCCCTTCGACGAAGTAGCCCCTCCGGATGCGGCCCGACTCCTCCATTGCGCGCAACACTGGATAGAGCCCCGCGAAGCCGCCAGGCCAGCCCTCTGCGACCACCGCCTCCCTGGTCAGAACTCCGTGGCGCTGCAGCAGAACGCCGGCCTCAGCATGAAGGCGCTCTGTGGGCGACGCTCCCGAACCGAGCACCTCGGCGACCGATGACCACCTGCCCGCTGCTCGGGGCTGAGTGAGGCGCGGTAGGCGCGGGCCTCGCGCCGGCCTGCGCGCGGCCGGGCCCAAAAGGCGCAATGGCGCAAACGTGTCGTTGGTGACCTCCCCCGACCACACCAGGTCCCACAGAGCGTCGAGCATTGCTTCCTCGTCGCCGCCCCCACATGCGCCGTAGATGTCTCGGAAAAAGCTGGCACCACGGGCGCGCAAGTGATCGCGCAGGCGGCTGTGAAGGTCACCGCTCGGCGGTTCGATTGGCTCGGCGACCAGCCGCGGAGCATCGCCTCGCAGGTAAAGCGCCACCCGTCCGTCGGTGGCGCCCAGGCCGCCACGCCCGACCCATACCACCTCGCCCATCGAAACCAGCTCGTCGAGCAGGCGCGGGTTGTAGCCGGTGACCCTTGTGGCGATCACATCCCGCTCAATTACCGATGCCGGAAGAGGTAGCCCTTGAAGCTGGAAGACGACCTCGAGCAGACGGTCGACTCCTGCTGCTCTCCCACCGATGCCATGCCACGGCGGTAGGAAACGCGCGACGACCACCGGCGGCACCGATTCGACCTCGCGCCGTAGAGCAGCCAGAGAGCGACGGCGCAGCATCCGGAGCACCTCGGGATGGCAGTACTCGCGTCCCTGGGCTGCACGACGAAACTCACCGGCGACGATCTCGCCTCGTGCGGCGAGCTGGCTGAGCGCTCCCTCGACTGCCATCACCGGCATTCCCCACCGCGCCGAAAGCTCCGACGTGACGAAAGGGATGTGCGTGCGCGCCCAGCGCCTTGCCAGCGACTCGAGGGGCAGGCCTCCGGGACTGAGAAACGCGTCGGGTAGCCCGACCGGCAGGCTCGCTCCCAATGCCTCGCGATACCGCCCGGCGTCTTCGGCTGCGATCCAGCGCGCCTCGCCCGCCACACGGACGCTGACCGCGCGCCGCTCACGTTCCAATCCGCGCAGCCACTCCTGGGAGATCCCGCGCGCTGACGTCTCCGTGTCGTTTAGGTCGCCGAGGCGGACCAGCAGGTCGTGAGCCTCGTCAGGGTCGCGTGGAAAACGCTCAGGCAGCAGACCCTGCAGCTCGAGCTCGACCGCCACGATCGCCTCGGGGTCGAGGAGCTCGCGGAGGTCTTCGCTTCCAAGCAGCTCGGCCAGCAGCTCACGATCGAGAGTCAGCGCCTGCGCCCGCCGTTCCGCCAGCGGCGAGTCGCCGGCGTACATGAACTCCGCCACGTACGAGAAGAGCAGCGACGATGCAAATGGCGATGCCCGCTCGGTGTCGACCGCCACGACGCGGACCTCGCGCGAGCGAATCGCGCGCAGCAGAGTCATGAGGGCGGGCATGTCGAAGTGGTCCGCCATGCACTCCCTCCACGTTTCGGCCAGGATCGGAAAGTCTGGATACTGGCCCGCGACCTGCAGCAGGCCGGCGCTGCGCATGCGCTGCTGCCACAGGGGAGTCCGTTGGCCTGGTCGGCGGCGGGGCAGCAGCAGCGAGCGCGCCGCATTCTCGCGGAACCGCGAAGCGAAAAGCGCCGACCCCGGGAGCTGCGCCTGCACGAGGGCCTCGACCTCTTCCGGGTCGAGCAGCAGCTCATCAAGGGAAGGCGCCGACTCAACGTCAGGCAAGTGGAGCGCGATTCCGTCGTCGGTCCACATCGCCCGGGCGTCGATTCCAAGCCGCTCCTGCAACCGGGACTCGAGGGCGAGGGCCAGCGGCGCGTGCACGCGGCCACCGAGTGGTGAGTGCACGCACACTCTCCAGTCCCCCACCTCATCGCGGAACCGTTCGACCACGACCGTGCGGTCGTCGGGCACGGCGCCGGTGGCTGCCGCCTGGTCGTCCAGATACGCGAGCAGATTCTTGATCGCGCGATCGTCGAAGCCGGCCCGAGTTCTCAATCGATCGGCGGCCGCCTCTGGTTGGAGTGCCCGCAGCTCGCGCACCATCTTCCCGAGCGCCATGCCGAGCTCGACTGGGCGGCTCGGCGAGTCGGCGTGCCAGAACGCGATCTTCCCCGGCTCGCCGGGCGCCGGCGTGACAAGGACCTGCGATGGCCCGATCTCGGCGATGCGCCAGGTCGAAGCGCCGAGGATGAACGTCTCGCCAACCCGGCTCTCGTACACCATCTCTTCGTCAAGCTCGCCCACGCGCCGCCCGTTGTCGACGAGGTTTACGGTGAAAAGTCCTCGGTCGGGGATGGTTCCTGGGTTGGTCACCGCCAGCCGTTGCGCGCCGGCTCGCCCGCGGACCGTTCCCGCCACGCGGTCCCATACGATGCGCGGCCGCAGCTCGGCAAACTCGTCCGACGGATAACGGCCGCTCAGCATGTCGAGCACCGACTCCATCGCTCGCGGGCCGAGATCGCTGTACGGGTAGGCGCGGCGGACCACACTCGCGAGCTCATCGACTCGCCATTCGTCCATCGCGCACATGGCGACCACCTGCTGCGCGAGCACGTCGAGAGGCTTGCGTGGCACGACAGTGGACTCGATCCGGCCCTCGAGCATCCCCTCGACCACAGCCGCGGACTCGAGGAGGCCTCCACGAAAGTTGGGGATCACCACGCCTCTCGAAACCTCGCCGACGGAATGGCCCGCACGACCGACGCGCTGGATGCCGGCTGCCACGCTCGGCGGCGCCTCGACCTGAAGAACCAGGTCGACAGCGCCCATGTCGATGCCGAGCTCGAGGGTCGAGGTCGCAATCAGCCCGCGAACGACTCCTGCCTTCAGCTGGTCCTCGATCAGCAGGCGCTGCTCGCGCGCGATCGATCCGTGGTGGGCAAGGACGAGGTCTTCGCCGGCCAGCTCGTTGATTCGCGCAGCGAGCCGCTCCGCGAGTCGCCGGGAGTTGACGAAGACGATGGTGGATCGGTGCTCCCGGATCAAAGCAAGAAGTCGCGGGTAGATCGCGGGCCAGATGCTGCCCGCGGGCCGGCCATTGTCGTCTTCGACTGAGAGGCGCGCCATGTCGTCGACCGGCACCTCGACTCGGACCTCCATCGTTTTCAGCCGCCCCGCGTCGACAATGGCAACTTCACGGTTGGTGCCGCCAAGGAATCGCGCCACCTCTTCAAGAGGGCGCTGTGTCGCGGACAGCCCGATCCGCTGCGGCTCGACTTTAGTAAGGGCGCAGAGTCGCTCGAGGCTCAGCGCGAGGTGCGACCCGCGCTTGGTAGCGGCTACCGAGTGAATCTCATCGATGATGAGCCACCTGACGGAAGCGAGGATTCGTCGCGCCGCGCTGGTCAGCAGCAGGTAGAGGGATTCGGGGGTGGTGATGAGTATGTCGGGCGGGTGGCGCTCCATCGATCGCCTGACTTCTGCCGGCGTGTCACCGGTGCGTATGGCGACGGAGATGTCAGGCGCCGTCAAGCCCGACGTTTCCATCTGGTGGCGGATCCCGACGAGCGGGGAGCGCAGGTTCCGATCCACGTCGTGTGCGAGCGCTTTCATCGGCGATACATAAAGGACCCGACAGCGTTCTCCGTCGGGAGGGGTCGCTTCAGCATTCAGGCGGTCGATGCACCAAAGGAAGGCAGCGAGAGTCTTACCGCTGCCTGTCGGCGCGGCCATCAGGACATGACGACCTGCCGCGACTTCTTGCCAACCGCGCTCCTGGACTGGCGTCGGATCCGCAAACGAGCCGCGAAACCAGTCCTTCGTCGCCGGCGCGAACCTGTCGAGTGAGCTCCCCACCCGCTAAGTTTGAGCGGTCCAGTGATCGATCTTCAGCGCTTCCGAGAGGTCATGGCGAGCTTTCCGAGCGGGGTGGTGGTGCTCACCGCATTCGGTGACGACGGCCTGCCACGGGGGCTGACAGTCAGCGCGTTCTGCGCCGTCTCACTTGAGCCTCCGTTGGCGCTGGCCTGCATCGACAAGACGTCGAACACCCTGCCGGCCGTAAGGCTAACTGGCGGTTTCACAGCCAACATCCTTGCCTCCGGTCGGGAGCAGCTCGCCAGGCGGATGGCGACCAAGGTCTCGGATAAGTTCGAAGGGATCAAATGGCGCAAGCCTGCGGGCGCGGACGGTGGCCCGATCCTCGAAGAGGATGCTGCTGCCTATGCCGTGTGCACGCTTCGCGAGACGATCGAGGCTGGCGACCACTGGATCCTCATCGGGCTCGTGATCGACGGCGCGGAGCGCGAAGGCGTATCGCCGATGATTTACAGCCGTCGTCTCTATGACGCGATAGGAGGGCTCTGATGGCAATACCTCCGCGGGTGAGCCTGGTCACGCTCGGCGTCAAGGATGTGTCCCGCAGCACGCTCTTCTACGTCGCTCTGGGCTGGCCCTTGTCGTCTGCTTCAGTAGCTGGGGAGGTCAGCTTCTTCAAGACGGCTGGAGGTCTCCTGGCTCTCTGGAGTGAAGAGGCCCTCGCTGCGGACGCCGGGGTGGACGCCACTCCTGGAACTGGGCATCTCAGCGCGCTGGCGATCAACCTGGACAGCCGCGAGCAGGTCGACTCCGCGCTCGCCACTGCGGCGGCTGCGGGCGCCAGGATCCTGGTACCTGGGCGCGAGACCGATTGGGGCGGCTACAACGGCTATTTCGCCGACCCTGACGGCCACCTCTGGGAGGTGGCGCACAACCCGTTCTGGCCAATTGGTCAGGACGGCCGGCCGTTACTGCCTGACTGATCAGAGGGTCGGCGACGGCCAGGCCGGGACGAGCTGCGACAGTCCTGCGGCCAGGATGGTCAGGTTGTTGGTCAGCAGGAGAAGCCCCATCACGAGCAGCACAGCCGCGGAGACAAGGTCAATCGCCCGCCGGTGGCTGTTGACGAGGCGGACCAGCGGGCGTGCGCTCTCCAGGGCGAATGCGAGGGCGATGAAGGGTAGACCAAGTCCGAGGCAGTAGGCGATCATCAGAACGAGTCCTTGCGCCGTGGTACCCGCAGAAACCGCGGAGCTGAGCACCGCGCTGAGAGTCACACCGATGCACGGCGTCCACCCGCTGGCGAATCCCATGCCGAGGAAGAACCCACCAGCGACCCCCCCACGAGCCGGTGCCTTTTGGACCAGCCGATATTCGCCTGACAGGAAGGGAATCCGAATCACGCCGGCGACGTGAAAGGCGAGCGCGATCACGAACACGCCGGCGACCATCGGCACATAACCGCGTATGGGCTGAACAGCGATCGAGAAGACATAGAAGAAAAGGATGAAGACAAGGGAGAGCCCGGCCACGAAGCCGAGGCCGGCGGTCACCACAGGCCACGATGGTGATGCCGAAACGGTGGCGACCGCGCCTGGGCCAACCGCCACCGCAGGCTGGCCTGCGCGGGCGCCCAGGTATGCGAGGTACGCCGGCACCAGGGGCAGCACGCAGGGCGAAACAAATGAGACAAGGCCGGCCAGTACGGCCAGGGCGGGGCTGATGCCGTCGAGCGTGGCCATGAGATCTACCGAGGCTGCAGCGGGGTCGCCTGTCGCGCAAGCTCCACGATGGCGTCAAGGACCTGAGGCCATACTCGTTCGGGCAGGTTGTGACCCATGCCGTCGATTTCGAGCAGGCGCGCCCCCGGCACTGCAGCCGCCACGTTTCTGCCGTTTTCGACGGGTACGAGCACGTCGTCCGCTCCGTGGATCACCAGGGTCGGGACCTTCAACTGGCTCAGCCTCTTCAGCCGGCCCTCGGCAGCGAGTATCGCGACGAGCTGGCGACCAGTGCCGACAGGGTAGTAGGAGCGGTCGTAAGCACGCTCCGAACGCTTCGTCTCCGCAACCTCGTCGAATGGGTCACTTGAGCCGTTGAGCACCCTTCGAAACCAGACACCATGCTGGATGCGCTCCTCACGAGTGTCGGGCGGTATCGCCGTCAGCACCACCGCACCCTCAGGCTTGGGCGGCACCGCATCGCGACCTCCCGGTCCCGACATGATCGACGTCAGTGAGAGCACGCGGTCCGGGTGGTTGAGCGCCATGAGCTGCGCGATGAACCCACCCATCGAAGCGCCGACGATGTGCGCCGCGCCGATGCCTAGCGCATCGAGCAGACCGACTGCATCGTCGGCGAGATCGTCCAGCGCGTAAGCGGGATTCGGACTTCCCGCAAAAGCTGCAAGCACGTCCGGCTCGCCGGCGGTCTCCAGCTTGGTCGAGAGCCCCGAGTCTCGGTTGTCGAAGCGGATTACGTAAAAGCCACGTGCGGCAAGGCGGCTGCAGAAGCCTTCGTCCCAGCTGATCATCTGTGCGCCCAACCCCATGACCAGCAAGAGCGGCGCGTCATTGGATTCACCGAATGTCTCGTACTCGATCTCCATCCCGTTCGCTTCTGCGCGAGGCATGAGGCCATCCTACCGCCGCACCGTCAGCCCGGTACCCTTTCCGGCCGTGAGCGGAGGCCTGCCCGATCGGACAGAGGTCGACAAGAGATTCACCTGGGACGCCGAGAGCGTGTTTCCCGATGAGGCCGCCTGGGAGGCTGCTGTCGAGACCATCCTCGCCAAGCTCCCCGACCTGGCCGAGTTCAAGGGCCACCTTGGCCAGGGGCCCGAAATGCTGGCCGACTGGTTCGACGCCGCCGAAAGCGCACAACGCTTGATGGGCAAGGTCACGGTGTACGCCTCGATGTCGTACGCGGTGGATTCGGCGGACCAGCAAGCGGCCGCCCGGTCGGATCGCGCCCGCACCACGTACACCCAGCTCGGCGCGGCGATGTCATTTGCGATCCCGGAGATGATCTCGATCGGCTTCCCCAAACTCAGGGAATGGGTGGCGAGCTCGGCCCGCCTGGAGCACCTTGGCCACCACTTCGATCGCCTTGAAAAGATGCAGGCGCACGTGCGCAGCCCTGAGGTGGAAGAGGTGCTTACGCAAGCTTCCGATCCGCTCACCACAGCGATCTCAGTCCATGGAGTGCTCGCCAACACCGACCTGAAGTTTGTTTCCGCATCGGGTGCGCATGGAGATGAAGAGGTGGCGCAGGGCACCATCGCAGCGCTGCTGACAAGCCCTGACCGAGACCTACGGCGCAGCGCTTTCGAGAACTATGCCGATGCGCACCTGGCGATGCAGCACGCCATGGCCGCCAACCTGGCAGCCGGCGTCAAACGCGACGTTTTCTACGCGCGAGCTCGCGGTTACTCGTCTTCTCTCGAGGCGGCGCTTGAACCCAACCACATCCCAGCCACGGTGTTTCACAACGTCATTCGCGCATTTCGCGACAACCTCGACACATGGCATCGCTACTGGCGAGTCCGCCGCAAAGCGCTCGGGGTGCCAGCTCTCAAGCCGTTCGACACCCGAGCTCAGCTTGGATCGTCGATGAAGGTTCCATACGAGCAGGCTGTGGATTGGATCTCCGAGGGAGTGAAGCCTCTAGGCGAGGACTACGTACGCACTCTGCGCGAGGGAGCGCTCGCAGAGCGATGGGTTGACATTTACCCCAACAAGGGCAAGCGCATGGGCGCCTTCTCGAGTGGAGTGCCGGGAACTTTCCCCTTCATCTTCATGAGCTACAACGACGACATCTATTCGATGAGCACCCTGGCTCACGAGCTGGGACACTCCATGCACTCGCACTTCACGCGCACGACACAGCCATATGTCTACTCGGGCTATGGGCTCTTCCAGGCGGAAGTGGCCTCGAACATGCACCAAGCGCTGACCCGACGCCACCTGTTCGCCACCAACAAGGATCCGGAGTTTCAGATCGCAGTCATAGAAGAGGCGATGGCCAACTTCTATCGCTACTTTTTCATAATGCCGTCGCTGGCCCGCCTCGAGCTCGAAATACACGAGCGCGTCGAGGGAGGCGGCGCCTTGACCGCTGATTACCTCAACGAGACCATGGCGGACCTGATGTGCGAGGTCTTCGGCTCCGAGGTTGAGGTGAGCGACAAGGATCGGGACCGTATCGGCTCGACGTGGGCGCAGTTTCACACCCATCTTTACAGCAACTTCTACGTGTACCAGTACGCAACAGGGATCGCCGGTGCCAATCACCTCGCTGAACGAGTCGCTGCCGGCGATCATGCCGCGGTTGAGTCGTACCTTGCGTTCCTGAAGAGCGGGGGCTCGATGTACCCGCTGGAGGGACTCAAACTAGCGGGCGTCGACATGGAGTCTCCAGAGCCGGTCGCGTCTGCCTTTGCGGTGCTCGCCGAGATGGTGGGGCGCCTCGAGGTATTGGTCGCCGCGAGGGCCTGACGGCGTGGCGGCGATTCGTGCCACCGGTCGAACGCAGCGCCTGGTCCTCGGGTTCTTCGCGTTTGTCTGGCTTGCCTTATTGACGATCCTTCTCGCAGCGCCCCAGATCTACGACTCGACACTGGCTCTCGGACCTGGCCCCCACCTCGTTGCAGACCTGGCCTTCTTGATTTCGATCTCTGGGCTGATCGCGATCCTGGTGGTCGGCGTGCTCGGGCGATGGCGCTGGATGTTCTGGCTGATCGTGATCGCATTCCTGTTCGGCGCCGTCCGCGTGGTCGCTTCTGCGTTGCAGCTCATAAATGTCCTCCCGCCCTCCGGGCCGGCTTGGTACTCCACGCTCCAGGGTGCAATTGGTGTAGTCCAGCTCTTGATCGCGCTGGCGATGATTTCCGGCTACCGGAAAGCCGGTACCTGGGGAGACTTCTGACGAACTAGCGCAACGTCATCCGGTACACGTTGCTCTCGCGCTTCTCAAAGCCCATCCGTGGATAGAGGCGGTTTGCGACCTCGCGCCTCCGTGCCGATTGCAGCTCCACCACACTTGCGCCGCGCTTTCGCGCCACATTGAGGCATTCCTTGATGAGCGCCTCACCGATGCCGCGCCCCCGCGCACCTTCGTCAACTACCACGTCCTCGATTCGGGCCTTCACCCAGGCGGGTGTCTTGTAAACGACAACTGTCGCCGTAGCGATGATCGTCGCGTCATCGCTGGCGACGATCAGAGTGGTTGCCGGATCGGCGATAAGCGCCGTCAGGTCCTCTCGCGTGGGACCCACAAGGGCCGGATTGAGCTGCGGCATCAGGGACGCCATCGCACGTTCGAGCTCAAGGGTCGGTTCGGTCGCCGCCTCGATGTGAAAGGTCACCGCCGACAAGGCTAAACCTCCCTTAGAGAAGTCGCACCAGCGCGGCGGTCGCTGCGCCGCCGGCCACAACGACCAGGAACGGGGCACGCAAAAGGACGGCGATACCGGCGACGGCCAGGGCGGCGGCGCGTGCGTCAACCACCAGGTGAGTGCCTGTTGAAAAGCTATTGATCGCGATCAAGGCCGCCAGCAGCGCGACAGGAAGCAGCGGAACGGTTCTTTGAATGCGCGGATCTTCCAGGAACCGCTGGGGCAGCGAGAGGCCGGACAGCTTGATCAGATAACACGCGACTGAGGCGACGAGCAGCGGCGCCCAGATCATCGTGCCGGCCTCAGTCCGATAACCCCGACTAGCAGGGCGACCAGAAGCAGAGGAACGCCGGGAGGTACGACCCGCCCATGCGCTCCCACCGGCGCCGACGACACCGACGAAAGCGAACTGGATGCGCCAGTGAACATGAGTAGGGAGAGAGCGCACGTCTGCGGCAGCGAGAGGCCCGCGGTGACCGAGATCGCCCCGAACGACAGGGCATAGGCGCCGCTTGCGACACCAATGCCCGGGGCATTTCGAATTACGCCCCTACGGGTCTGATCCCGGGCGCGGGAGGAAGCCACCTGCAGAAGTTAACGGCTCCTGCAGGTGGCTTCGGTTGATCTACTTCTTCTCGACCGCTGCGCCCGAAGGGTTCATGACCCACCAGAGGGCGCCGAAGCCGTTGACGCCCTGCCCTTTCGTGTCGCCTGCCGCTTTGTCGTTCAGGAAGTAATACAGAGGGTGGCCTGCGTAGGTCACCTCAGTGGTTCCGTCCGTTCGCTGAGTCGTCCCGAGCAGCGACGCCTGCGCGCCGGCACCCGCTATTGGGGCACCTTTCGTGACGACAGGCGGCCAGAACTTGGCGCAGTCCGTGTAGCAGGTCGAAGCCGTCCCGGTGTCTTTCACGAACAGGTAGACGGTCTTCCCTTCGCCATCCACCAGGATGGTGCCCAGCTTCGCATCGGTCGCAACTTTGATCGTCTCCGCTGACGCCTCAGGGCTGGATGCCGGCGATGGGCTTGCGGTTGCAGCCGTGGGGGTAGTGTCTCCACAGGCGACGATCAAGGCCATGAAAACAGTTGCCACTGTAGCTATGACTTTCGATTGCATTTGGATGCTCCTGAATAAGTTCCGGGGACGCATCCCGATACCGCCGCGGGTTACGAAATAGCTACTCGGGCGTCACGTAAGCGGCGCTGAGGCCGCCATCGACGAGGAAGGTGGTGCCGTTGACGTAGCTCGATTCGTCGCTTGCCAGGAACAGCGCTGCGTTGGCGATCTCTTTCGCCTGTGCTAGGCGCCCCATCGGAAGGTGCACGCGGCGCCGCTCATACGCGCCAGGAGTCTCGGAAAAGAGGCGCATGAGGAGCGGCGTCTCGACAGGCCCAGGGCAAAGCGCATTGACCCTGACCCCCTGGCGCGCGAACTGCACGGCGAGCTCGCGGCTCATCGACAGGACCGCGCCCTTCGAGGCCGTGTACGCGATCTGAGACGTCGCAGCTCCCATCAGGGCGACAAATGAAGCCACGTTGATGACAGAGCCGCCGCCGCCCTTCAGCAAATGGGGAATCCCGTACTTGCAGCAGAGGTAAACGCCTTTCGCATTGACCGCCTGGACCCTGTCCCACGCGTCTGGTTCCGTGGTGAGGATGGAGTCGTCGTCCGCGGGCATGATGCCCGCATTGTTGTAGAGGATGTCGATTCGCCCGTAGCGCTTTGCGGTCTCGGCATACATCGCCTGGACGCTCTTCGGGTCGCTGACGTCTGCCTTGAAAAAGAACGCTTCCCTGCATGCGGCTGCCGCCTTTTCGCCTGCGTCGGCGCCAACATCGGCGACGCAAACCCGCGCGCCCTCGCCCGAGAACAGGATCGCCGCCTCGCGACCAATCCCGCCCGCAGCGCCGGTGATGACGGCAACCTTGCCGTCAAGCCTTCCACTGCTCAAGCTTCAGTCGAGAAATACACGTTCTTCACCTCTGAATAACCGTCCATTGCGTGCATGCCGAGCTCGCGACCGAAGCCGGATTGTTTGAACCCGCCGAACGGTGTGGTCACGCGAACCGAGCTGTTCGAGTTGATCGAGAGCACGCCGGTCTCGAGGGCACGCGCAACGCGCAACGCACGCCCCCCATCGCGAGTCCAGATCGAGCCCGACAGACCGTAAGGCGTGTCGTTGGCAATGCGAACCGCGTCTTCCTCGTCCGAGAACGGGATGACCGCGGCCACTGGCCCAAACACCTCTTCGCGAGCGACGGGGTCCTGGTTGGTCGCCGCGACGAGGGTGCAGGGAAACCAGAAACCGTCACCCTCGGGGACCTTGCCTTTGAAGAGTGGCGTGCCGTTGACAAACGCCGCGACCTTCCGCCTATGGTCGGCCGAGATCAGGGGTCCCATATCGGTGCCATCCTTCTCGGGATCGCCAACCTTGAATTTCGACGTCGCGTCGACCAGGAGTTTCAGGAAGCGGTCGTAGACCGATTTCTGGACCAGGATCCGCGACCGCGCGCAGCAGTCCTGCCCGGCATTTCCGAACACCGCACCCGGCGCCGCCGCGGCGGCTCGCTCGAGGTCTGCGTCGTCGAAGATCACGTTGGCCGACTTGCCGCCCAGCTCGAGCGTCACCCTCTTGATGGTCTTCGCGGCGCCTTCCATCACTCGACTGCCGACCTCCGTCGAGCCGGTGAACCCGATCTTGGCGACGTCAGGGTGGGCAATCAGGCGCTCGCCCGCCACCGAACCCGGGCCCACCACCACATTGACCACACCTTCAGGAATTCCGGCCTCGAGCGCCAGCTCGGAGAAGCGAAGAGCGGTGAGCGGTGTCAGCTCCGCCGGCTTGAGGACTACCGTGTTGCCGCAGGCGAGCGCCGGACCGAGCTTCCAGCTGGCGAGCATCAAAGGGAAGTTCCAGGGCACGATCAAGCCGACTACGCCCAGCGGCTCGCGAAACGTGAAGTCGACGCCGCCGGCCACGGGGATCGTCTCGCCATAGTGCTTCTCAACCGCGCCTGCGTAGAAGTGGAAAACGTCGGCGACCATCCCCATCTCCCATCGCGAATCGCCGAGCGGCTTGCCCACGTTTGACGTTTCCAGCCGAGCCAGGGCATCGAGGTGCTCTTCGACCAGCGCCGCCACGCGACGCAGAAGGCGCGCACGATCGGCAGGCTTGACGGCACGCCAGGCCGGGTAAGCGGCACGCGCAGCGGCCACGGCGCGATCGGTTTCTTCGACTCCCGCCCTATCCAGCTGCGCGATGGGCTTCGCGGTCGCGGGGTTGAGGACCTCGAGCGTCACCCGCGCTCGTAAAGCCTCTCGCGCTCGTAACCGGTCACGACCCTGTCGAACTGCTCCTGCTCCGTGCGCGCGTAATTGAGGTAGTGGTCGACGACGTCGTCGCCGAAAGCCTTGCGCACCATCGTGCCCTTCTCCAGCGCGGCGATGGCATCGCGGAGCGCGTGCGGGAATCGCTTGACGTCCGATTCGTAGGCGTTGCCCTTGAAGGCAGGCCCGAGCTCGAGCTTCTGCTCGATGCCATGCAGACCCGCGGCGATCAGCGCGGCGATGGCCAGGTATGGGTTCACGTCCGCGCCGGGTATGCGCGATTCCGTACGCAGGTGCTGGCCGTGGCCGACGATGCGGAAGCCGCAGGTCCTGTTGTCGTGGCCCCAAGCCAACGTGGTGGGCGCCCACGATGCCGCGGCGTAGCGCTTGTATGAGTTGATGTTGGGAGCCAGGAAGATCGCGATCTCGTCAGCGCAAGCGATGTGTCCCGCCAGGTAGCGCTTGAAAGTGTCCGACTCGCCGTCGAATGTGTTTTTGCCGTCTTTCCAAAGGCTCGAGTGGACGTGGCATGAGCTGCCGATCCAGCGGTGGTCGGGCTTCGCCATGAAAGTCACCGAGCAGCCGTGCTGCTGAGCCATCTCCTTGATCCCGTTCTTGTAGATGACGTGGTTGTCGGCCATCGTCAGCGCATCCGCGAAATGGAAATTGATCTCCTGCTGGCCAGGCCATGCCTCGCCCTTGGAACTCTCGACCTTGATGCCCGCTTCCTTCATGCCCTTGCGGACGGCGCGGATGAACGGCTCGTCGTAGCTCGTCGCGAGCACGTGGTAATCGAGGATGTACGGGACCGATGGGGTGAGGTTGGAGTAGTTCTTCGTGTGCGCTTCCGCGAACGTCTCCTTCATCAGATAGAACTCGAGCTCGGTGCCGAACATCGGCTCGAAGCCCATCGCCTTAGCGCGCTCGATCTGAGCTCTCAACACCTGTCGCGGCGAAGGCTTCACCGGCTTGCGGTCGTGCCATGCGACGTCGCTGAGGACGAGCGCTGTGCCCTCCAGCCACGGGATCCGCCGCAGCGTGTCGAAGTCGGGAATCATGTCGAAGTCGCCGTAGCCGCTCTCCCAGTTCGCCATCGCGTAGCCGGGGACCGGGTCCATGTCCATGTCGACTGCCAGCAGGTAGTTGCAGCCTTCGACCGCTTCGCCGTGGACAGCTGATTCCATGAAGTACTCGCCGTCCACGCGCTTGCCCATGAGGCGTCCCTGCATGTCGGTGAATGCGACGACGATGGTGTCGATCTCCCCTTTCTTGACCGCCGCCCCCAGCTGCTCTTTAGTCAGCACGTCCCCTTTACCCCCCGATGTTGCGATGGCGGCCGCGAGCCCTGACGACGAAACGCTCGAAGAGCTTGGACGCCCAGGGGAGGTCGCCGGTCAACTCTTCCGGGTGGCACTGGACGGCGACGATCAAGCCGTCGTTAGACTCGAGGCCTTCGACAGTGCCGTCATCTCCGGTCGCGGTCTGCCGCAGTCCCGACGCCACCAACCGCACCGCCTGGTGGTGGAGGCTGTTGACCTGTATCTCGCGGCCCTCCGCCGCCTGGCCGAGCTCGGAAGCCGGATCGACGGCGGCAGTGTGGGCAAGATGCTTGCGGCCGAACGCGCGAACCTCATGGCCTTCGAGGTGCTGGATCAGGGAGCCGCCCATCGCCACGTTGATCACCTGCTGGCCGCGGCAGATCCCAAGCACCGGGATCTCGCGCGCGCGGGCCTCCTTGAACAGGCGGATCTCCGTTTCGTCGAGCTCCGGGTCGATGTCGCCGACCTTGGCGTCGGGCTTCTCGCCATACCGGGCAGGGTCGACGTCCCAGCCGCCCGGCAGCAGGAGGCCGTCGAGGCCGGCGACGGAAGGCGTTCCGGGCGGCAGGTAAACGGCCTCCGCGCCGGCCGCCTCGACGGCGCGGCCGTAGGTCAGGTAGTAGCCCGACTCCCGCTTCGGGCTCGTCGTTATCCCGATCTTTGGCCGCTCACCGTCGTGCACCACAGCTTCGCGATCATTTAACCGCGAAGCTGCTTCGGCGTGTTTCGTCAGACCTTGATCTCCGACACGCTCGTCTTGCCGTAGCCCTCCGTCTGCGGATTGCCGTGCTCCCCGAGGGTGAGCGCGAACTCCTCCTCAGGCGAAAGCACCAGGCGGTGGCGTCCCACGACGGCGAAGTAGGCGACGCCAAGCAAGAAGTACACGAGCGTCCCGACGACGCCCCAGACGTACAGGGGGTTCGTGTACAGCGAGACCAGGGAGACGAGTGCAATCACGCCGGCGATACCCGCGCCCCAAACGCCCACCGGGCTCCGGTAGGGACGTTCGATGTTCGGCAAACGCCGTCGGAGAAAGATGAACGATAGACACTGCATCGCGTACGAGATCACGGCGCCGAACACCGCCATGTTGAGCAGCGAGGCCACGAACTGGCCGGCGGACGCCCCGCCGCGCTGGCTGATGAAGTAGACGACGATGGCCAGGATGCAGCCAACCACCCCGCCGGCGACGAGCGCGATGTGCGGAGTCTTGAGCGTCGGGTGCGTGAGGGATAGGAAGTGCGGAAAGTAACCCGCCCGGGACAGCGAGTAGGTGTTCCGACCGTAGGCGTAGATGATCGTGAAGAAGCTGGCGATCAGTCCACAGAGCCCGATCAACGCCAGCGCCGTCGTGCCGACTCCAGTACCGAACACAGCGATGAAGCCGTCGAACAGGGGTTGTCCCGAGCCGCCCAGCGCCTTGGCTCCGCCGCCGACGGCTGGGTTCAGGAGGAAGACCAGGGCCCCGGTGATGATCAGTGTGGTGAGGCCCCAGACCGCGGCTTTCGGGACGTCTTTCTTCGGGTCATGTGATTCCTCGGCCGCCAGCGGCAGCTCCTCGATCGCCAGGTAGAACCAGATCGCGAACGGGATGGCGGTGAAGATGCCCCCGATACCGAAGGGCAGGAAGGACGAGTTCCCGCTGGTCGGTGGGATGTTGAAGAGCAGACCAAAATCCAGCTTGCCCGAGAAGATGATGGCAAGGAAGAAGAAGGCAAGGATGCCCAGCGCGAGCACGTTGATCACCACCGTGAACCGCATCGTGGCCACGATGCCGCGGATGTTGATGGCGACGAAGATGATGTAGAAAATGACGAACCACGTCACCGGGCTGTTCCACCACGGATCGCCGGTGACGTTGAAGGGCGGGTTCCGGACGATGCTCTGCATCAGGACGCCCATCGCGCCCACGACCACAGCGGGGGTGATGACGTACTCCATGTTCTCCGCGAGTCCGGTGATGAAGCCGCCCCACGGCCCAAACGCAGACCTCGCGAATGAGTAGGCGCCGCCGGTGTGCGGCAGCGCGGGCGACATCTCGGCGATGCTAAAAACGAGGCCGTAGTACATCACCGCGATGAAGATCGTCGCGATCAGCAGTCCGCCAAACCCGCCGACCGCGAGCCCGACGTTCCACCCATAGAAGTCGCCTGAGATGACGGCGGCGACCCCCAGCGACCACAGCGACCAGAAGGCGGCGTGCCGCTTCAGGCCACGCTTGGCGAAATATCCTTCCTCCGCGTTTTTGTAAGCAACCGACCCGACTTTGCGTCGCTCCTCAGCCAAGGCAATTTCCCCCTTTCACGGTTGCCGATGGCGTCCCAGCTGTCCGTAAGTTGTCTGACCGCCGGTCGCTTGCCGGTATGCTAAGCGAGCGTTCCGGGAGTGTCAAGATGGGCAAATCGCCCGTCAAACGCCCCATCGACTGCGGGACCAGTCGATAACGGCGCAGGACCCAATTTTCGGCTTGACGGGGAAAGTTGTCTGACAAATACTAATAACGCAATGACAAGCCACCGCCTGGCGAAGCCACGCGCCCGGCCCCGGAGCGTGTCCGTGCGAGACGAGCTCACCGATCGGATTGACAAGGGGCTCCTGACGGCAGGCAGCAGGCTGCCTTCGGAACCCGCCCTGGCGACTGAGCTGGGGGTGTCCCGCGCCACGCTTCGCGAGGCGCTCCGAACCCTGGAGGCAGAGGGACTCGTTCGCCGGATGTGGGGCTCGGGCACCTACGTGGCGCAGGGTTCTCGTGTCGTGAACAGCCTGGACGTGAACTTCGGTGTCACCGAGGCCATCAGGGCGGCGGGAATGGAGGCCGGAACCGAGCAGGGACGCTACTGGTTCGAACCGGCTTCCGCGGCCGAGGCCGGGCAGCTCAACCTTGAGCCAGGCCAGGACGTCCTGGTCGTAGAGCGCGTCAGGACCGCCGACGGCAAGCCCGTCGTCCTCTCGCGCGACATCCTACCGGCGCGTTTCGTGGCAGACCGCCCAGGGCTGGCAGACCAGATGCTGAAGCGGTCGATGTACGAGGTCCTGGAGAAAGACCTCGGGATCGCCATCCACCATGGCGTCGCCAGCTTTCGACCGATCCGGGCCGATGTCACAGTCGCGCGGCAGCTGGACATAACCCGCGGAGAGCTCCTCCTCGCCATCTGGCAGGTGGACTATGACGAAGACGGCGTTGCAATCGTGTCCTCGCATGAGTATCACCTCGCCGATGCGTTTGATTTCACCGTGCATCGGCGCGGACCAGGAAGGAGAGTGCAGTGAGCTCACAGGTAGGCAAGTCGATGCGGCTGAAGCGCGTGATCGACCAGGCAGGCGTGTCTGTGATCTGCGCGCTGGATCACGGAATGACGTCCCCCACTTTTCTCGAGCCCCTCGCGGACATCGCGACGCGCACCGCTGAAGCGGTGGCCGGGGGCGCGAACGTGATCATGATGTCGAAGGGGATGATCCGGATCGCCGAGCCCGCGTTCTCCCCCACCACGTCGTTGGCACTTC
>Ga0193723_1000050_pt1 | contig 33964 bp, 32 predicted proteins | sample H2m2metaG_FD_143042 | JGI IMG/M metagenome (GOLD analysis project Ga0193723, IMG submission 143042) | Soil microbial communities from a riparian zone of the East river system, Colorado, United States - H2m2 | ecosystem: Environmental > Terrestrial > Soil > Riparian zone | place: USA: East River...
CGGGTTACGACAAGCTCCGCAAACAGCAGGAAGAGGGCCGCAAGAAGGGCAAGTACCTCGGCATCGGACTGTCGAGCTGGATCGAGATCTGCGGCTTCGGGCCGAGCGCGGCCACAGCGCCCGCGACCGGAGGCATAGCGCTTGTCGAATCGGCACAGGTCCGCGTATTCCCGACCGGCTCGGTCGCGGTCTACGTCGGCACCCATTCACACGGTCAGGGCCACGACACCACTTTCCCGCAGATCGTGGCTGACACCCTGGGCGTGCCTTACGACTCGATTGAGTTGCGCCACGGCGACACTGCCGAGGGGCCGGCCTTCGGTTATGGGACGTACGGCAGCCGCTCGCTTGCGGTTGGCGGAATGGCTGTTTTCAAGGCGAGCAAGAAGGTTGTCGACAAGGCTCGCAAGCTCGCCGCCCACATCTTTGAAGCAGCTGAAGAGGATGTCGTATTCGATCAGGGCCACTTCTACGTCAAAGGAAGCCCTGACAAGCGCAAAGCGTTCGGTGAGGTGGCGTTCGCCTCTTACGGCGCCGGCCTGCCTGAGGGCATGGAGCAGGGGCTTGAGGCGGTCGCGTACTACGACCCGAGCAACTTTGTTTGGCCTTTCGGCACTCACATCGCTGTTGTGGAGGTCGATGTCGAGACCGGTCATATCGACCTGCAGCGCTATATCGCAGTCGACGACTGCGGCAACATCATCAACCCGATGATCGTCGACGGCCAGATCCACGGCGGCGTGGCGCAGGGCATTTCGCAAGCCCTTTACGAAGAGGTCGTTTACGACGACGAATCAGGGCAGATGAGGACCGGAACTTTCACCGACTATCTGCTCCCGAGTGCCAACGAGTTCCCGACCTTCGAGCTCGGCCGAACCATCACCCCGTCCCCAACCAACGAGCTTGGCGTCAAGGGCATCGGTGAAGCCGGCACCATCGCCAGCTCTGTCGCAGTCATCAATGCCGTCTGCGACGCGCTCTCGCCGTTCGGCATCAAGCACGTTGACATGCCCGCAAGCCCAGATCGGATCTGGAAACAGATCAAGGATTCGCACGGCACGAACCACGACCACGACGGAAAGGAGGCACGCAAGTGATCCCGGCCGCTTTCGAATACGCCAAGGCCTCCTCAGTTGAGGAGGCTGTGAAGCTGCTCAACAAGTACGGCGACGACGCCAAGGTGCTGGCAGGAGGCCACAGCCTGATCCCGCTCATGCGCCTCCGACTCGCGCAGCCCAAGGCGCTTGTCGACATCAACGATGTAAAAGGCCTTGATCAGATCAAGGAGAGTGGCGGCAAGCTGCATGTCGGTGCTCTGGTGCGCCATGTCACGCTTCAGAACTCGCAGGTCGTCAAAGACAAGCTGCCCATCCTCGGTGAAGTGGCAGGCGAAGTGGGGGACAACCAGGTTCGCAATATGGGCACCATCGGCGGGGTCGTCGCCCATGCGGATTCGGCGGGAGACTACCCGACGATCGCACTGATGCTGGACGCGGACATCGTGACCAACCAGCGCACGATCGCGGCGAAGGACTTCTTCAAGGACATCTTCACGACGCCACTGGCGGCGGACGAGATAGTCACCGAGATCGTGTTCCCTGTCGCTGATGGCCCGCACAAGTACATCAAGTTCCGCCGGCGCCTGTTCGACTGGGCCATCGTTGGCGCCGCCGCCCAGAAGATGAACGGAGGCTGGCGAATCGGCCTTACCAACGTTGGCTCGACCCCGGTGCGCGCGAAAGCCGTCGAGGAGGCTCTGCACAAGGGCGCCAAGCCGGAGGAGGCCGCGCAGCACGCGTCCGACGGGCTGAACCCGTCTGGCGACCTGCGCGCGAGCCCCGAGTACAAGAAGCACCTGGCAAGGGTTCTGACCAAGAGGGCGATCGAGCAAGCAGGCTAGCCTGGAGTTGGTCCTTTCACTACCGGCCGCGTTTCGCCTACGCGGCCGGTAGTCTTTTCGGCGATGCCTTCTGCACCCGCCACTATCGACGAAGTCGAGTCGCGTCTGCGCGAGCGCCGCTACATCGGCGACCGCGGGCTGGCGACCTCGATCTTCCTCGCGCTGAAGCTCGGCAAGCCGCTGTTCATCGAAGGCGAGGCTGGTGTTGGCAAGACAGAGGCCGCCAAGGTAATGGCTGACGTGTTGGGCGCCAGGCTCATCCGCCTTCAGTGCTACGAGGGCATCGACCTCGCGCACGCGGTCTACGAGTGGAACTACCCGCGCCAGCTCCTCCACATCCGGCTTCTTGACGAGAAGGGCGATCGGAAGGCCGCCGAGCGCGAAATCTTCAGCTCCGAGTTCCTGTTGAGGCGCCCTCTCCTGGATGCCATCGATAACGACGACGCCACTCCGCCAGTGCTGCTCATCGACGAGATAGACCGGTCGGACGAGGAGTTCGAGGCTTTCCTCCTGGAGCTGCTTTCCGACTTCCAGGTCTCGATCCCGGAGATCGGCACGATCAAAGCGAAGAAGCCTCCCTTCGTGGTCATCACCTCCAACCGGACCCGCGAGGTCCACGACGCGCTCAAGCGCCGCTGCCTGTATCACTGGATCGACTACCCCGACCTCGAGAAGGAGGTCGAGATCGTGAGGGCCCGCGCGCCGGAAGCCGCCGACGGGCTCGCCCGCGAGGTGGCCGCCCTGGTCCAGGGGCTGCGAGGGATGGACCTGTACAAGGTGCCGGGTGTCGCTGAGACGCTGGACTGGGCGCGCTCGCTCGCTGCGCTCGGCGCCACGCGGATTGACGCATCCCTCGTCGACGCCACGCTGGGCGCGGCTCTCAAGTACCAGGAAGACCTGGAGCGCGTCCGCGAGCAGGTGCCGGCGATGGTCGAGAAGGCGAGAGGTGCCTGAGCTCGACGCCCCCTCCGGCCCTTGGGGAGGAGAACGGAGGTCCGGCGAGCCGGACCTCCTGCCAAGGCTAGGAGCTTTCGCGCGACTCCTTCACGATGCGGGTATGGAGGCTGGTCCTCGGCGGTTGACCGACGCGACCCGCGCGCTCAACCACATCGAGCTGCGGAACCAGGTCGATTTTCGTAATGCGCTCAGGTCCGTGTTCGTGAGCAGGAAGGATGAGCTCGCCACCTTCGAGGCCGCCTTCGACATCTTCTGGGCGCCGGCGGATCCGCGAGCTTCGGGGGGCCAGGTGCCCGGGCGCAGCCGCGCTTTGCCGATGTCACCGGAGCGGGCCAAGGCCTGGTCGAACGCGCTTGGGCTGAACCAGTCCCAGATGAACCGCGAGCAGGATGTCACGATCGTCCCGGCCAGCTCGAGCGGCTACAGCGCCGAGGAGCTGTTGCGACACAAGGACTTTGAGCAGATGACCTGGCAAGAGACGGAGCAGGTGCGCCGCCTGCTCGAACAGGCGCCATGGCGGGTTGCCGAACGCCGCACTCGACGATTGCGGCCCGCGAAGGCGGGGCGAATCGATCTAAGGCGAACGGCACGCCACGCGATCCGCTCGAGCGGGGAGCTCATGCAGCTGTTTCACCGCCGCCCAAGGCTTCGGCGCAGACCGCTCGTGCTCATCTGCGACGTGAGCGGCTCAATGGAGAAATACTCGCGCCTGCTCATGATCTTCACCCACGCAATCGCGCGCCGCGAGGACCTCGAGGCTTTCGTCTTTTCCACCCGGCTGACCCGTGTCACGCGATTGTTGCGCCAACGCGACCTCGATCGCGCGTTGGACTCGTTGAGCAAGGGCGTACACGATTTCAGCGGAGGCACGCGGATCGGTGATGCGCTCGCGGACTTCAACCGCCACTGGGCCCGCCGCGTGCTTGGCCACGGGGCTGTGGTGATCATCGTCAGCGACGGCTGGGATCGTGGCGATCCCGCGCAGCTCACCGCGGAGCTGATCCATCTGAGGCGTTCGGCACACCGGCTGATCTGGCTCAACCCGCTGATCGGCTCGGATGGTTACCAACCTCTGACCCGTGGAATGGCGGCGGCGCTTCCGTACTGCGACGACTTCCTCGCCGCCCACAACCTGAAGGCCCTTGACGACCTCGGCAGCCTGCTCGCGGGACTAGGCACCCGCTCAAACAGGAGATAGGGGAAGTGCGCGAGGTCCTGCATGAGCTTGAGCAGTGGACGAGGGCGGGGGAGGAAATCGCGCTCGCGACTGTCGTCGAGACCTGGGGCTCGAGCCCACGGCCGCTCGGATCGAAGATGGTGGTCACGCGGTCGGGCAAGATGGCAGGCTCGGTGTCCAATGGATGCATCGAGGGCGCGGTTTTCGAGGAAGCGCAAAAGGTGCTCCAGACGAAAAGGCCGAAGGTGGCCGCTTTTGGAGTCGCCGACGATGTGGCTTTTGAGGTCGGCCTCGCCTGCGGCGGCCATATCGAGGTGTTTGTGCAGCCGTTGACCCATACCCATGAACAGCTGCTTGCGATGCTGGAGCGGAACGAGGCCGCGACGCTGCGCACGAACTTGGTCACAGGGGAGGTGGACCTCTCATCAGGCGCGCCGTCGGGCAGCGAGCTGGCACGGCGCGAAGGAGACTGGTTCATCGAACCAATGCGCCGCCCGGCTCACCTTGTCATCGTCGGCGCCATCCACATCGCCATTCCGTTGCACCGCCTTGCGAAATTGATGGGCTATCGCGTGACGGTGGTCGACGCGCGCGCGAAGTTCGCAACGAGGATGCGGTTTCCAGAGGCTGACGAGCTGATGGTGTCGTGGCCAGACGAGGCGCTATCGAGGCTGACGCTTGACAACTCGACCTACGTGGTGATCCTCACCCACGACCCCAAGTTCGACCTGCCGGCACTTCGCTCGGTGCTTGGCAAGAATGTCGGCTACATCGGGGCGATTGGAAGCCGCAAGACCAACCAGAACCGGTTCGACGCGCTGCGAGCAGAAGGGTTCACGGACGAGCAGCTTTCACGAGTGCATGGGCCGGTCGGCCTCGACCTGGGAGGCCGTGGGGCAGAGGAGACTGCGCTGGGCATCCTCGCCGAGATCACCGCAGTGCGGTTTGGCGGCTCGGGCGCATTCATGCGCGAGGCGCGAAAAACCTCAATCGCTTGAGCCGGCCAGTCGTTCGCGAAGTATCGGCAGCACGAGGTAGAAGATCGTTATCAGCGCGTAAATCGCAAGGCTGAGCCTGTAGCTGGCGAGTGTCAGCAGGGTCGCCAATGGGTAGAGGAACAGCCCGAACGAGAAGCCGATCCAGTCGAGCGGCACGTAAGTCCGGCGGAAACGCCTTGCATAGAGAGTGAAGCAGCTGAATGCGACAGCCATCGACGACATGGCAAGCCCGTATGCGAAAGCCGCCGCCTGCTGGTCGTGCCCAGCCTGCAGATACTTCGCCAGCACCCCTGTCGGGAAAGGAATGACAGCGACCGTCAACAGCAGCAGCGCGTTGAGGAAAAGGAGGGGGCGGTCGATTCGGTCCATCGAATCGAACACGACGTGGTGGTTGACCCAGATGACCACGATGGTCAAAAAGCTGATCGCATAGGCGGCATACGAGGGCCACTCGGCGAGCAACGCGTTCGCGAGGAGGCCGTCCTCGACATCGGGCACCAGGATGGCGAACACCAGCACCGTGGCAGCAACCGCGAAGACGCCGTCGCTGAAGGTCTCGGCTCGAGCTTTGTTCACCGATCAGCGCTGTCCACTCGCGGCCTCGAAGCGCTCAGGTTGCCTTTACGCGCTCGCGAAACCGCCTCGCCTTCTGTCGGTTGCCGCACGAGGCCATCCTGCACCAGCGGCTGGAGTGGTTGCGCGACCTGTCGTAGAACGCCCACCGGCAGGTGTGCGAATCACACAGCTTCAGGTGCGTCCAGCCCTCCTCGCCCATGGCTGTGAAAACCGCAGCCACGACGCGTCCGAGGGCGCCCTCGACTCCGCCCGCTTCCGGCTCCAGGCGGGCCCTGGCATCCGGGCCGAAGCGCGCCCGCAGGCCGCTGGCAGCGGCCGCCTCGTTGAGGGTGGCGATGTCGACGGGGTAGACCACGGAGCCCGAATTGGCGCCGATGACTCCCCGGATCGCCTCCCGCACCGCTATCGCGTGCCTGCGGTCAGCCTCGGTCCCAGGCTGCTGTTGCCGCATCAGCCCACGTGCAACCAACCAGGTAGTCAGCGTGTTTGGGTCACTGAATGCGTCGGTCCCGGCTTCCAGATCGACAGTGTTCACGTAGGCCTGAACCAGGCCCAAAACGCCGTCGGCGGTCTCTCGATCATCCATCAGTTGGCTAGTTCGTCCATCTTTTCGCCATAACCTGCAAACAGACTATAGCGGTTATACTAACTGGTGTACTGGAAATAATAGTTACGAGGAGGTTGGAATTGCATCAGCACATTGACCAGGACGCTGCTTGGCTCCGAGTGCAGGACGCCCAGCGCGAGGCTGAAAACCGACGGCTTTGGGCCGGCGAGCACCGGTCGGCGTTGATTGTCGCCATCAAGCGCCTCTTCGGACGCGCGAACCTTTCGGCCAAGCACAGGCGCGAGACGGCTTAGTCGCGCGCCAAGCGCCGCAGGACTTCAACCTGTCCGGCGTCTGGCCCACCGCCTGCTCCCGGCACCTCGAGGATGAACGGGAGCTTGGCCAGACGCGGCTCGCGAAGCAGTGCTCGGAACCCTTCCTCGCCAATCTGGCCTGCGCCGATGTTGGCGTGCCGGTCGCGATTGGATCCGAGGCCTGTCACCGAGTCGTTGCAATGGATCACGTCGACCCGATCAAGACCGACGACCTTGTCCAGCTCATCCAATGTGTTGGCGACATCCTTAACCGTTCGCTCGTCATAACCCGATGCGAAGGCGTGACACGTGTCGAAACACACCGAAGCCCTCGGATCACCCAGGGCAGCCAACATCTGCGCGATCTCCTCAAAACGCGCCCCGACGCAGCCGCCAAGACCCGCATTGTTCTCTATCACCAGGCGTGCGATCTTCGGATCGGCCCGCTCCATCACGCGCTTCAAGTGTTCGACGATGTTCGGCAGCCGGGCGTCGAAGCCGGCTCCCTTGTGCGACCCGGTGTGAAAGATCACCCCGTTGATGCCAAGGTCGTCGGCCGCCTTGAGGTAGCCGGCAAGAGTGCTTTCGGATCGCTGGCGCATGCCAGGATCGTCGCCTGCCAGATTGATCAGGTAGACGGCGTGGAAGTAAAAGGGAGGATGGCCGTGCTTCGCAGCGGCTTCCTTGAAGGTCGAGATGCGCAGCTCATCGAGCTTGGGCGAGCCCCAGAAGCCAGGCGGAGTCGGATGGACCTGGATCGCTTCAGCGCCCATAGCCGCGGCACGCTCGAAGGCAAGGTGCAGGCCGCCTGACGAATCGACGTGAGCGCCAAGTAGAGGCATTAAAAAAGACTAAAGCGTGGCGGCCACGCCGGTCTAATCCCGCCGCATTTCCTCCCCACATGGCCAATGCATTGGATGGCGCAGCGTCTATCGGGGCGAGGCTTTCAATCCTCCCACGTGATTTGTCTGGCATGCTGGAGGGGCCATGGTGTTCGTGATGAGCGACCTCGAGCTGCCCATCCGAGGCCGCACGTATCGAGAGCCGGATGGACCTCACAGCGTGGTGGTGCGCGGACGCGATATCCAGCACGCCCTCGAACACGTTGCAGCGCGGGATGATTGCCGGTCGCTGGCAGTCATCACCCTCCCCGACTCAGTCCCCGATCTCGCCGTCCTGGCCGGCCGGCGTCTCCTGCTGATTGATGGCGACAGCGCCCGCCTGCGCGACTTCGCCGAGCTCGCCCTCCGCGCGGACGTTGAGGTCGAATGGATTCGATCGGCGAGGCCGCCTTTGGAGCGCCTCGCCGCGGCTCTCCTTCCCGTCGCCGCCATCGTGCTCGCGGCAGGCTCCAGCACGCGAATGCCGGGCTCGCAAAAGCTGCTCCTCGAGTTCGATGGAAGGCCGATGGTCAGGCACGCGGTCGAAGCAGCTGCCGACGGTGGATGCCACCAGGTGGTCGTCGTGTACTCCTCTGATGACGTCAAGGACGCGGTCGAGGGCGCGGCGGAGGTCGTCAACAATCCCGACGCACACACCGGCATGGCCTCCTCCCTCAAGGCGGGCCTTCGGGCCGTCAGGCCCGAGATCCAGGCCGCCGTGGTCCTGCTGGGCGACCAGCCGTTGGTCGGCTCGCGGACCGTCGCCGCCTTGCTGCGGGCCTGGCGGCGCGAGGGCTCGCGACCGGCTGTCGCAGTGTCCAAGAAAGGCGGCCAATGGACGCCACCTGTCGTCCTTGCTCGCGAGCTGTGGGAATCGCTCTATGCCCTCGACGGCGATGCCGGCGCCCGGCAGATCCTCGACGGACACCCCGAGCTGCTTGACACGGTGCCGGCTCCGGGCCGTCCCGACGACATCGACACGCCCGAGGACTACGCCAAGATCTTGAGCTTGTTCCCCAAGCGCAAGTCTCGCAAGCGCGCATAACCGGGTTTTTCGATTCAGCTACGATTCGAATAGTGCTAGTGATCGCTCTAGGAGTACCAGCTTGAAGGGTCGATCCAAGCCCTCCGGCTCCAGAGCCACCGAGCGGCGTGGCTGGCGCCGTTCGGGACGCTATACCGACATTGTCTATCAGACCTGGGACGGCATCGCCAAGATCACCATCAACCGCCCGGAGGTTCGCAACGCGTTCCGCCCGACCACTGTCGTCGAGATGTCGCGGGCGTTTGAGGTCGCTCGCGACGATCCGAAGATTGGAGTGATCATCCTTACAGGAGCCGGCACCGAGGCGTTCTGCTCTGGCGGTGACCAGCGCATCAGGGGGGATGACGGCTACATCGACCCCAAAGGCACGGGGCGCCTGAACGTGCTCGACCTTCAGGTCCAGATCCGCCGCCTGCCGAAACCGGTGGTGGCCATGGTCGCGGGGTATGCGATTGGTGGTGGGCACGTGCTTCATGTCGTCTGCGACCTGACGATCGCCGCCGACAACGCTCGGTTCGGCCAGACCGGGCCGCGCGTCGGCAGCTTCGACGGCGGATATGGAGCCGGTCTCCTCGCCCGCATCGTCGGGCAGAAGAAGGCGCGAGAGATCTGGTTTCTCTGCGAGCAGTACGACGCCCGCCAAGCGCTCGAGATGGGCCTGGTCAACAAGGTGGTACCGCTGGCCGACCTGGAAAAAGAGACAGTGGCCTGGTGCCGGCGGATGCTCGAGCTGAGCCCGTTGGCGCTGCGAATGCTCAAGGCGGGCCTCAACGCGGCCGACGATGGCCTGGCTGGAATCCAGCAGCTCGCCGGTGACGCGACGTTGCTCTACTACATGAGCGACGAGGCACAGGAGGGCAGGGACGCTTACGTGCAGAAACGCAAACCGGACTTTTCCAAGTTTCCCAAGAGGCCGTGAGGATCATGGCCACGACCCCAACGCTGAGCCCCGCGCGGGTGTGGTGGCTCGCCATGCGGCCGGCGACGCTGGCTGCTTCGGTTGCGCCGGTGCTTGCCGGCACCGCGGTCGCGGTGCACGAAGGCGGCGCGCGACCGTGGGCAGGTATCGCCGCCCTGGTGATCGCGCTGGCGATACAGATCGGAGTGAACCTCGCCAACGATTACTCGGACTTCGTGCGCGGCGCCGACACGCCGCTGCGCATCGGGCCGTTGCGGGCAGCGGCATCCGGCGTTGTCGCGCCACAGCGTGTCAAGTGGGCTGCGATTGCATCGTTCGGCGTGGCCGGCTTGGTCGGACTCGGGCTCAGCCTGGCCACCGATTGGCGCCTTCTTATTGTTGGCGCGGCATGCCTGCTGGCAGGTTGGCTGTACACAGGTGGCCCGCGGCCATACGGCTATCTCGGCCTGGGCGAGCTGTTCGTGTTCGTCTTCTTCGGTTTGGTTGCGACGGTTGGCACCGTCTACGTGGAGGAGCTGCGAGTGACTCCGCTGGCGGTCCTCGCGGGGTGCGGAATCGGGTTCATGGCGACAGCCATCCTGATCCTCAACAACCTGCGCGACATCGATACTGACGCCGCGGCAGGAAAACTGACGCTCGCGACGCGGATAGGTAGGCGGAGGACTCTCGTCCTTTTGTTGGTCGTGGTGGTTGCAGCTTTCACTGTCCCGCTCGCCATCATGTTCTCGCGGCTGGCCAGCGTGACGATCATGGCTATGCACTTCGGGATTCCCATCGCCGCGGTCCCGGTGCGCACCGCGTTCGCAACGCGAAGCGGTCCGGCGCTCGTCAGGGCCCTGAAGCGGATGGCCGCGGCTGAGCTGGCTTACGCGCTGCTCATGACGGTTGGGCTGCTCTTGTCATGAGGGCCTACATCACGGCCCGCCGGCCGTCGGACGTCGCGGACGACGTCGAGCGATGGCGCAAGCGTGGATGCCAATCGTTCGTCCTTCGCCAGGTGAATGGTGGCGGCGAGCTCGACCGCGAGCGATTGGGCGCCGCCCGATACGCGGCGGGACTTCACGCCGACGTGGAGCTCGAGGGCGACGCTTCCGATCTCTCCGACGCAGCCTCCAGGTGAGCCAGCAGCAAACGCGCGAACGCGTCGGGCCGCTCCTGGTGCACCGTATGGCCCGCGCGCTGCACGACAACCACGCGTCCGTTGGGCACCGACTCGGCCAGCCGACGGGCGGAAGCGGCGTAGCCGTGGTCGAGCTGTCCTGCGACAAACGTGCAAGGACAGGTGACCCGAGCGAGCTGGTCCCAAACCGGCCGCATCGCACCCGCGCCCATCCCGCGCAGCGATTCCGCCAGCCCGACCACCCTGTTGTTCATCCGTTCCGCGCGCGCTTGCGCGACAAACGACGGTCCCCGTCGCTCAAGGCCGGCGAACAGGGGCAGGCTGCTCCAGTAATTGACGAAAGCCTCGAGGCCGTCATTCTCGATACGCTGCGCCATCGCCTCATCGCCCCGGCGCCTGCCCTCTCGGGCGTCCTCCTCCAACCCCGCATGGGCTCCGATCGTGAGCAGCGACAGGATTCGGTCGGGTCGCGAAGCAGCCACGTGGAGCGCGAGGCGGCCCCCCATCGAGTAGCCGACAAGGTGGGTTCGCGCGATGCCCAGATGGTCCCAGAGCATCTCGAGATCAGCCGTGCATGCATCCATCGTGTAGGGGCCACCCGGACGTACTCGAGTGTCGCCGTGGCCTCGCAGGTCGGGCAGCACCCATTGCCAGCCGGCCGGCATCTTCAAGATGACCTCATGCCAGCTGCGGCCCCCCTGGGTGAAGCCGTGGAGCAGGGTGACCGGCGTACCGTCGCCGATGACTTCATAGTTGAGCCGAACGTCAGCCCCTTCCAGCAGCGTCACAAATAGATCCTATGGATGTAACGCAATCTTTCGCCGCAACTTTCGTCGATGAGCTCGCCGCCCAGGGCGTCGAGTTTGCTTGCATCTCGCCTGGCTCGCGATCGGCCCCCATCGCCATCGCACTGCAGCGCCACCCCAAGATCCGAGTCTTCGTCCATATAGACGAGAGGTCTGGTTCGTTCTTCGGGCTGGGTCTTGCCAAGGCCACCGGCAAGCCAGTCATCTTGCTGTCGACCTCAGGCACTGCGGCAGCGGAGTTCCACCCGGCTGTCGTCGAGGCCTCACATTCGCGGACGCCCCTGATCGTCCTCACTGCTGACCGGCCGCCCGAGCTGCGCGACGTTGGCGCCAACCAGTCGATCGACCAGCAGCGCCTCTACGGAACGGCGGTGCGGTGGTTTTTCGACCCGGGCCCGCCTGTCGAGCTGGCCAACGCATCACGGCTGTGGCGTCGCTTGGCAGTGCGCACGTGGGCGGAGGCTGCAACAGGGCCTGTTCACATCAACCTTCCGTTTCGGGAGCCGCTGGTGCCAACTCCCGGCGAGGTGCCCACGGCCCTGGGGGAGTCCGGACAGACGGTGAGCGCGGGCCGCACGATGCCTACGCCGAGCCAGGTCACCACGCTTGCGTCCGCGCTCCAGAGAGCCCAGCGCCCTCTGATCGTGGTGGGCGAGATGCGTGATGGCGACCGGCTCGCGCCGGCGCTGAGCCGGCTGGGTGTTCCTGTGCTCGCCGAGCCGAGCTCGCAGCTGCGCCGGGCTGAGACAGGCGCCGCAGTCGAGTCATACGAGGCACTGCTGCGAGCCGGCTGGTCGCTGCAACATGGGCCCGACCTTGTCGTCAGGCTCGGCGGTACCCCCACGTCGAAAGTGCTCAGCGCCTGGCTCGCGGCGACATCCGCGCCGACCTTCCTCATCGACCCGGATCGTGCATGGCGTGACCAGGACCAAGTTGCCAATCAGGTAATCGCCTGCGATCCACAGGGGCTTATGGAGGCCCTGCCGGCGATGGACCGAAGCGCTTGGCGCGATGAATGGGTGTCAGCGGGCAAGCGGGCGACCGCAGCGATCGCTGCAACGTTTGTCTCGACGCCGATTCACGAGGGCCACATAGTGCGTGCGCTGGCCTCGCGTATCCCCGACAACGCTCAGGTCTTCGTCGGCTCGAGCATGCCGATCCGGGCGGCAGACAGCTTCTGGCCGCACGCCAAGACCCAGCAGCGATTTTTCGGTAACAGAGGGGCGAGCGGCATTGACGGACTGGTTTCGACTGGCCTTGGATTGGCTGCCGGGCGCAGCAGCATCCCGACAGTTCTACTGCTGGGCGACCTTTCCCTGTATCACGACATGAACGGCCTGTGGGCAATGCGGCGCCACGGGCTCAAGGCGACGATCGTCGTCTGCGACAACAATGGGGGAGGCGTTTTCAGCTTCCTGCCACAGGCTCAACACCAGGACGTGTTCGAAGAGCTTTTCGCGACCCCGCTAGGCCTCGACTTCGCACAGGTCGCGCGCCTGTACGACCTCGTTTACAGCCCTGTGACCGACAGGTCGGGGCTGGAGCCCGCGATCGCCGATGCCGTCGCGGCGCAGACCCCGACGATGGTGGTTGTCAAGTTCAAGCGCGAGGACAGCGTCAACGGGCACCGCATCTGTTGGGAGGCAGCAGCCGCAGCACTTCGCACCTGACAACCTGCCGCCCGTCGCCGCCGCCCTGCGGGCTTAACCGTTAAGGAAATCCAACAACAGTCGGTTGAACTTCTCGGGGTGTTCGAGGTTTGGCAGGTGGGCTGCGTCGAGGATTACCGCTTTACGCGCAGCGCGAATTCTTGACACAAGCAGGTCGGCGGTCTTCTGGATTTTGGGGAGGTCGTGGTCTCCGACGACGACAAGTGTGGGTGCTTCGATCTCCTCCAGCCGTCCGAACGCCGGCGGATCGAGCTTTTGCATCGGCGCGCTTTCGAAGTCGTTCTGTAGGGCGCGCCCGTTCATGTCGAGGAACAGGTCGCGAAGGGGCTTGTCGACGTGCGCCGGGGTCCTGCCAGGGCCGACCAGCCATAGCTTCATCTCGGCCTCGTTCAACGCCACCATGTCCTTCGCCTTGTCGGCGGCAATGATCTCGGCGTAAAGCTCGTCGTCCTCGTCATCAGACGGCTGGCCGCTCACGCCCGCTCCAACAAGCACCAGCTTTGACACGCGTTCACGGTGCTCCAGAGCGAAGTCGATAGCCGTCCTGCCGCCGATCGAACAGCCGATCAAGTGCGGCGCCTGCCTGAGGCCAAGCGCATCCATCAGAGCGAGGACGTCCGCAGTGGGCGACCATGGCTCTGCGGGTAGCTCCGATTCGCCAAAGCCGCGCATGTCAGGTGTGATGACGTCGAAGTGCTTGCCGAGCTCCGTGGCCTGCGATTCCCACATCCGCGAATCCGCTACTCCGGCGTGCAAGAAGACGACTGGAAAACCGGCGCCCGAGCGCCGGTAGTGGATTCGTGCGCCGTTGAGCTGAACTTCCATTTAGCGGGACACTACGTGAGGGCCATCAGGAGGGCTTTGAATTTCAGCTCCGTTTCCTCTAGCTCACGGGCCGGGTCTGAGTCAGGCATCACTCCGACACCCGCGTACAACCGGGCGCCGTCTTCCCACAGGAGGCCACACCTCAAGGCTACCGCGAACTCGCCGTCGCCCCCGCCGTCGATCCAACCGACCGCCCCCGCGTACCAGCCACGGTCCAGCCCTTCCAGCTCGTCGATGAGAGCGTCTGCCGCTTCGCGCGGCCAGCCCCCGACTGCGGGGGTGGGGTGGAGGGCGGCGGCGAGGTCCAGGGCGTCTGTGGCAGGGTCGCCGAGCTCGGCTGTGACGGCGGTGGCGAGATGCTGGATGTTGGTGAAGCGAACCACCTCCGGTGCTCTGGCTTCGACTGACCTGGCGAACGGCCTGAGGGCCTCGACCACAAAATCCGAGACGAGGCGGTGCTCCGCCTTGTCCTTTTCGCTGTCTTCGAGCTCGCGAGCCAGGCGGTCGTCGTCGAAGTCGGTGGCGCCTCGAGCCACCGAACCGGCCATCGGCTGCGAGTAGGCACGGGTCCCAGAGCGCCTGACGAGAAGCTCGGGAGATGCCCCGGCGAACGCCGTCCCGTCCGCCCCGGTAACCAGGTACGTGAAGCAGGACGGATACGCGGCGCGCAGCGAGCGCGCGACCATGCCGGCGGAGACAACCCCGTCGCCGCGGGCTACGACTTCGCGAGCAAGAACAACCTTGGCTGCCTCACCCGCTCGCAGGCGCATCGCTGCGGTTTCGACGGCGCCGGTCCACGCCATAGGGTTGAGAACTGAGGTGACGTCGAGCCGGCGCGCCGCGGGCGCGCGCACTCCCGCGTTTGCAAGCTCTAGCAACTCTTCCGCCCCCGCCCCCGCCGCAGTGGCAAACGTGCGTCCTCGAACCCTTGTCACAGCAAGAGCCGGCACTCGAAGCAGAACAGCGGGGAACCCCAACCATGGGCCGCTCGGGTCGCGGTCGAACCTGTATGCGAAACCGCCGACTGCGATCGGGCGGGTCGCGGCCCCTGCCTGAGTCATCGAGGCGCTCAGCCGGCGCCAGAGTCGGGACGCTGCTTGAAGCCGGTTGTCGCCGGGCTCGAAATCGATCACCTTCCCCCCGGCCTCCTCCAGGGAGACTCCTCCCGGTGCCGCCACGATGTCGTACGCCTTACCCAGCGCCGCGACACTTACCGCGTCGGGCATCGGTCGCTCGATGAGCATCACCTCGTGTCCCGCGTCGCGTGCGGCGCTCACCAGGTCGACAAGGTCAGGCGTGCGGTCAAGCTCCCAGCTATGTACAGGCGCCACAGCGATCATCTGGGCGTCTTTTCGATGTGTTCGCGCGCCGCGCGCAGCAGGGTGCGCTGGAAGTGATGACGCACGAGGGTCCCGCTTGCGGCGAGAAGCTCGTTGAACAGCTCGAGCAGCCTCCGCTCAGCGGCTTCGGCCTCTCCACCTTCGGCCTGGATACGCTCACGCACGTGCCGGTCGAACAGCTGCACCGCCTGGCGGGCTGTGCGATCGACAGCGGCCGAATAATCCTTGCCCAGGTCGATCAACGCGCCAATTGGCACCCCTGCGGCGATCAGCTGCATGCCGGCGGCGATGGCTTCGAGATCCTCGGCCGGGTAGAGGGGCTGGTCGCCGGCCTCGACAGGAACGAGAAGGCCTGCCTGCTCGAGGGAGGCGAGCAGCGGGGCAGCCACGCCGCTGCGTTCGGCCAGCTCTGCCAGCGTCAGCGTCTGCGGCGAGGACGGATGCGTCACCGCCGCGACGAGGGATTCGTCCGACGCCTCGAGCTCACCGGCCAGGAAGCGCTGGATCACCGTCAGGGTGAACCCACGCTGCTGAAGGTCCCGGATCCTGCGAAGCCTTTCCAGGTGGCCGTCGCCATACCAGGTGACCCTACCGTCTCGGCGCGGCGCTTCAAGCAGGCCTTTGCCCTGGTAAAAGCGGATGGTGTCCACCGCCACGCCGGCGGTGCGCGCTAACTGTTCGATCCGGTACTCCATGAGTACTTACTCTAAGAGACGCGGGGGAGTCAGGCCTCCCCCACGGGGCCCCCTCCGGCGTGACACATCGCCCGGCGGCGATTGGAAGAGGCATATGTGACGGCCGGAGTAAATCCGGCCTTCCGCCCCGCCTAGCTCAGATTTAGGTAGTTACCCTGTCGTGTTCCAGTAGTACATGCGGTCCAGCCACGCCGGGTTGGCTCGATACGCTCGCGCGAAGGACTCGACCGAGTCGACGTAGTTGTAGTCGAGGTTGTAGTGCCAGATCGCCGTCCTCATGTCCCCTGGCGCGCCGTAGTGGACTAGGTATCGCGCCGCGGCAAGGATCGCATCGTGCGGATCATTGACGTCGCCGCCATCGCCGTAGTTTTCCCAGGTACCTGGAAGGAACTGCATCGGACCCAGGGCGCCTGCCGAGGACGGCCCGTTCGCGCGCCCGAAGTTGCTTTCGATGAAGTTGATCGAGGCCAGATAGCTTGGGTCGACCCCGTACGTCACGTAGGCCTCCTGGTAGTAGGAGCGCAGGAGATCCACCGGCTTGGCGTCCGTGTACGGGTGAATGAAGTGGACGTTGACGAGGTAGTACTCATCGATCCCGGCAAGGATGTAGAGGTAGTGAAGGCCCGCAATCGCGTTTTTAATCGAAGTTCTTAGCGCGGCAGGTAGCAGGGGGAGGACAGACGCTTCGACGCTGGCATAGCTCGCGAGCTCGTACACCCTCAGCTGCTCCTGGCGGGCGGCATTGCGATATGTGTAGTTGACGGCCGCGACGGCGAGCTCCCACCTCACACGATCCAGCCCCTGGGTCGGCGGCTGCGCGTTCAAGGTTTTCAGCTGTGTCAGAGCCTGAGACATCGCCAGCTCGGAGCTGAGAATCCGCGCCGCCTGATGGTGGGCGCTGGGCAGCACGTCAGGGTCCTTGGCGAGCGCGGATTGCGCAGGCAGCGCGATGACGAGTGCAACCAGCGCTGCCGCAGTGAATCGGATCAGGCTGTCCCCGAGACGGCGACCACGCCATCGCGCCGATCGGGCACCGCTGCCAGATCCTCCGGATAGGGATCCGATTCATCGGGGGCTCGCAGGCCGACAGAGTCGAGCAGACCGCTGATCTCGTCGCCGACGAGCTCGCCCTGCGCGATCAGCGCCTCCGCGGCCTGATCGATGGCCTCCTTGTTGACGTACATCAGGCGCCAGTCATCGATGTACGCGGAACCCAGGAGTTGAGCGACCACCCGGCGACCTCGCGGGTTGTTGATCACTGCGCCGACCCACGTTCCCTGGACGTGTACTCCCTGGGTGAGGTCGGCCACCGAGATGAGCTGTTCGCCGAAATTGGCGGCCTTGGCGGACATCTGCTGGTCGAGCTTGTCCGGACCCATTCCGATGGTCCCGACCATTCGACTGGCGATTGCGGTGGCCTGCATCAGGTCTCCGAAGACGCCGCTGGTGTTCTCCCCGTAGAAGACGTGCTCGCAGGCGATCGAACCCAGGAAATGGCGAATGTCGGCCGCCATCTGCGAGCGGAACTCCATCCACTCCTCTTCGGTGGGCAGCGACTTGTGGTACCCGCCGATCTCTCCCTGCGTCGTCGCTCGGCGCCGGATGGACAACCGAACGTGAGCGTGGTCGGCTTTGAAGAAATGCGATGCAACGGCATGTCCGAGCTCGTGCCGCGCGACAGCGATCTTGTCGCGCTCCGTGTATTCGACGGGAATCGCCAGACCCGCCTCCACGTTGCCCATCGCCTCACGAATGTCCTTCCACCCGAAGGCCTGGCGACCATCGTTGAACGCGTACAGCAGGGCGAGAGAAAGCACCTGCTCGATGTCGGCCGGCGAGTAACCCTCGGTGATGCGTGCGAACTCATCGCGCCTGCTCGGAGTGTCGAGGGTCGGGTCGTGCTGCTTCTTGTCGAAATACAGCGACGCGATGTCCTTACGGTCGTCGCGGGTGGGCAGCCGGAAAACGATCTGGCGTCCGAACCGCCCAGGCCTCGTCAGTGCCTCGTCAAGTACCGACGGGCGGTTGGTCGCGCCGATGAACAAGATGTTGTAAGCAGGTGCCTTCAGGGCTTTGATGCGAAGCGGGATGCGCGTCCCATTGAAGGCGATGACGCGAGGCAGGAAGAGCCCATCAAGGGTGAGGTTGACGAGGCCGCGCAGCTGACGGGCGATCATGCCGGGATTGTCGATCCCATCCATGAGGACCAGCAGCATGTTCAGGCCAAGCTGCCCGCCCCCCATCATTCCGCCCATCATTCCGCCCATCATTCCTCCGCCGGTGCCGGAGCGTCGCTGCCCCAGCGCGTCGATCTCGTCGATGAATACGATGCAGCCGCCCCACACCTTTGCTTTCTTGCGAGCGGCCCGGACCATGAGGAAGACGCTCAGCGCGTCGATGCCCATGAACATTCCGGCGAATGAACCGCCGTTAGCGACGTAAATGGGGACGTGAAGCGCGGCTGCGATCCCCTTGGCAAGCATCGTTTTGCCCGTTCCCGGCGGTCCAACCATCAGCACGCCCCGCTCGCGCTTGCCACCAGCCTTGACGAAAAGCCTTCCGTGCTCGATGAGATCGAGGATGCGGCGCATCTCCTTAACCGCCGCCTTTTGGCCGCGCACGTCCTCGATATTCACCCCGAAATTTGCGTCGTCGGGATTGATCATCGTCTTGCCGATGCGGGTGTAGATGTAGAAAGGACCAAGGAACAACATGAAGTTGGCCGCCAGCAGGAACAGGATGTAGATGAGGTTCGTGAGTCCCGCCACCATGGCTCCAGGCAGCGCGTCCAGGGCGTCCGCGGGCTCGAGCTGGAACATGTAGTAGGCGCCGACGAAATACAGAATCGGTAGAGCTGCCACGAAGAGAAATCGACGCCAGAAGATGGCGCGGTTGGTCTCGACGGTGCGCGTGAGAGTGTCAGTTTCCGGAGCAATGCGCTCGCGCAATATCAGCCAGCGCCGAACCATGCTCAGGATGCCGCGGCAAAGAAGCATCGCGATCACGGCGAAGCCGAGCGACCACATGATGTCGTACTGGAGGTAGATGTACGCGAAGGCGAACGCGGAGCTGCCGACGAAGAGCGTGAGAATCCAGAAGATGATCACGGCGGATAACTCCCTTTACGGCCTGAGGTTTCTTTCAGCTTAGTAGTTGGCGCCTGTCGCGTAGCGAAAAAGGCCACGATCGCGATGCCAAGTCCGACCACGGCGTCGCCTGGACTGTAAGCGCCGCCAAGCGGGCCTGGCACACCGATCCAGTCCGCAAGCCAATTGAGGTTTGTCCCGGCGCCCATGACCACGTACTGCCCGGCGTGTCCTTGTTCCACCAGCCTACCGGCGAGCGTTGGCGCCACAGGCATGCGGGCGCCGTTCGCGAGGATGACGACGAGGTTGAGCGCGGCTCCCACCGCAACGATCCACGCGCCGCGCACGCGTTGGGCGTGCCAGACGGTCCACGCGATGAGCGCAGCGAGGGCCGCCGCGTAAACGTACTGAACGCCATCGATGCGGGCGAGGGGGGTGAGGATTGACGCTTCCCTGACCACGAGCGCAGCGACCACGAACCAAGGCCATCGAAAGTTGAGGTTGCCGACGTTCCCGAGTTTCCCGCCAGACAGAATTCCCACCACCAGCCCGACGACGAGGGCTGCGAGAAGAACCATTTAGAGATGTCTCCGGCGATTCCAGCCGCTATTTCGCAGCGAGTCGGGCAGCGGCGCCGGCGAGGACCTTGACGCCGACCTCGAGACCGGATTCGTCGATCTTGAAACCGGGGGAGTGATGCGATGGGGGCGGAGCTCCTTCGGGCATCACGCCGAGCATGAAGTAGCAGCCTGGGATCCGGGTCAGGAACTCGGCGAAGTCGTCGCTCACAGTGAGTGGTCGCCCGAGGATGCTTGCTTTGTCTCCGATCAGCGAGCGCGCGACATCCAGCACGGTGCGCGTGACGTTGGGTTCGTTCATCAGCGGCACGGTCCCGTGGACGAGCTCAAGCGTCGACTTGACCTCGAATTCGGTATCGACCTCCACCAGAAGGTCGCGCAGCCGGCCCAGGGACTCTTCGCGAAGCGCGTCGTTGAATGTGCGCAGGCTGCCCTTGATCGCGACGCCTCGAGGCACGATGTTCCACGCTCCGTCGCTGCTTATGTTCCCGACCGTTGTATGGCACTGCACGCCGTCCTGCTCGAGGCCTTCGACAATCGTGTGGAGTCGCTCGAGCAGGAACGCCTGCGCCGACAGCACGTTCCCCCGCCTGCCCATCATGCCGCCGTGGCCGCCGGGCCCCGCGAAGCTGATCTCGTAAGCGTCGGACCCGGCCCACATCAGCCCCGGCCTCGTGATCACGGTGCCTGACTCGGTGAAGCTCGTGACGTGAAGGCCGATGACCGAGTCGGGGTGATGGTCGTCGAGCAGGCCCTTTGCGATCATGGCCTTGGCGCCGCTCACTATCTCCTCCGCCGGTTGAAAGACGAAAAGGTAGCGGCCGCTCACGTCCCAGATCCGGTCAACCAGGGTCCGTGCTACGCCGACCATGATCCCCATGTGAGCGTCATGACCGCACGCGTGCATCCGCCCATCCTCAGTCGATGCGAACTTGACCCCCGACTCTTCGTGGATGGGCAGCGCGTCGATGTCCGCGCGAAGCATCACAGTCTTGCCCGGCTTGCCGGTGTCGAGAACCGCAACGACTCCCGTTTCCGTGGGGCAGTGTTTGATCTCCAGGCCCAGCTCACGCAATCGCTCTTCCAACCGTTTGCTTGTCTCGTGCTCGCTGAAGCTCACCTCCGGGTGGCGGTGAAAGTGGCGCCGCAGCTCGATCACCTCGTCGATCACCGACTGGGTGGGAATCGGGGATGTCGGGGGATCGCCGCTCATGGCACCGCCACCAGGCTGTAGCCGCGCGCCGTGGCGCGCACGAAGTTCGGGCCGAGGCCCGTCTCCACCTCGTCCAGGCGCCTTCGGAGGGTCAGCAGGGCCGAATGCACCGTGGAGTGCGCAGCGTCGCTTCTGAACAATCCCGCCTCGATGAGGTCACGGGCGGTGGCCGGCTTTGAGCCTTGTGCGAGGTAAAGCACCAGCGCCGTCTGCTGAGGGGTCAGCCTGACCTCAGCCTGCCCGAGCTTGACCATCCGCCGCGTGGGGTCGAATTCGAGGCGCCCGAAGCGATAGCTTCCTGGGCGTCCTGTGCCCCTCTCGACGAGCCGCGCGGCGAGGTCAGAGTAGATGTGCGCCATCGGCACATTGCCCTTGACGAAATAGGAGCTCGCGCCAAGCTCGTATGCCTTGCGAATGGCTGCCGAGTTGACCTGGGCGGCCGACAGCACGATCACCGGCAGCCCGGGGTGGTGGTGGCGGATCCAGGTGAGCAGGTCGAACCCCGCGTCCTCGCCCTCGTCGAGGACGAGGTCAAGAAGCACGGCGGCGACCCGCTCACGCGCCAGCAGCTCCATCGCCTCGGGCGCCGACGACGCCACAGCGGGCCGGTAGCCGAGGTCGTGGAGGTCGATCCGAAGCTGCTGCTGCATTGCGGCCTCATCCTCGACCACGAGCACGGCCGAACCGAGCACCTCGGCTGGCCTGTAGACCTCGAGTCCGGGAGGCAGCGGCGGCAGCCGCAGATCGCGGTTTCGCTGATTTCCGTCTCTCAAAACCTTAATGCTGGGATTTTCCAAGGTTTAGGGCTATATGGAAATTAATAAGAATTCGCGGAATCTAAACAAGCACTCTTGTTCGCGCAGGTGCATACTCGCTGCCGAGTCTGGTCCAAGTTGGAAAAACCAAGGGGAGTAATGGGGATGACGTGGAAGTTCAAGGTGCAGAGGGTTGCCTTTGCGCTGGGTGTCGTGGCCGTGTTGGCCATGGGTTCAGGCGCAAACTGGTTCGGCAGTATCTACGGTCTTCTTCTCGACTTCTACTGGTAACCACCGGCTAGCTCTCATCCCGGCGCTCGCGGGAGCGCCGGATCGCAGGCGGAAGCAAGGCATAGAGATCGGCCCTGTCAACCGCTTTGCTCATGTACCCGACCACATCGGGGTCATCTGTCCCCGATGGGAATACGGGGTAGGCGGTGTAGAAGATCACAGGCAGCTTCTGTCCGCGCGCGCGCAGCTCGTTGAGCAACCCCCACCCGTCCATCGGCTCGGGCAACATCAAATCGATGATGGCGACCTCTGGGCGGTCCGATTTGGCCCGATCGAGCGCCTGATCGGCGTCCTCGGCCATTGAGACCTTGTATCCGAGCATGCGCAGGTCAGTTTCCAGGATCACCCGCCACGCGCGCTCATCATCGACAACGAGGATGGTGGAGCCGCGCAGATCGTCGGGCGTCGGCGCGATTGGTTTCGGCGGAGTGAACGGCAAGGGGTTCGTAGCGCAGTATATCGGTGGCAATGCCTAGTCCAGCCCGCAAGCGGTTGGTTCGCCGTTCTTCGGCCAGGCCGTCGAAAGGTCGTGATCTCCATGCGCCCCCGTCCAGGGCGGTCCCGAGCCGGCGCGCCCAGAAGGCGTTGCCGCCGTCGACCCCCGCCGCCCTGGTGCACGAGCTGGGGAGCTGCGTCACCGAGGCCGATCTCGTCCAGGTCCTGTACCGCGGTCTGGAGCCGCTCTTCGGATACGACGTGGTGGTGCTTCAAGGCCTGGAACGTGAAGGTTGGTATCACATGCTCGCCATCGACTCTGGCGTGCTGCAGGACATCCGCCGACGTCCGCTTGCCAACTCGATGTTCGCTCCCCTGTACACCAATCCCCGGACCACGCTGGTGCCCCCGAGGGATCCCACCATGGAGGAGCAGGCGAAGGGTCCTGGCGCGGGACAGAGCCCAAGGTTGGTGATCTGGGTGCCTGTCGAACATCAGGGGGAGGTGATCGGCAGCATCATCTACCAGTCCTATCGCAAGCGCCGAGTGCCGGCGACTGAGATCGCATTCCTCGACGAGGTGCACAAGCGCCTTGGCGTGATGGTCGCCAACGCCTCGCTGAACGAGCTCACGCGAAACCAGGCCCGCCGGCTCGAGGCGCTGAACAACATAGCTCGCGCGATGGCTTCGACCCTCGACGAGGCGAGCGTCCTGACCGGGCTGCGCGCGACGCTGAGCGAGCTGCTCCCAGTGGATTCCCTCGACATGATCTCACTGGCGCAGGACAGGACCGACAAGGCTCGTCTCCTGCACCTCGAAGCGGATTCCGCACCGACCTCCAGGTGGATCTCAATGCGAAACGCCGAGGCTGCTCCTGCGCGCACTGTGTTGCGCACCCCGAAGCCCCTGCTCATTCACGAACCAACTTCGTCGCTATGGGTCCCGATTAAAGAAGGTGGTGTCGTTCGCGGCGTTCTTGGCATCAAGTGCTCGCGCCCCTACGCATACGAAGCATCGACGGCGGCCTTCCTCGAGCTGGTCGCGGATGAGGTCACTTTGGCGCTGCGCAACGCCCGCAGCTATGAAGCAATCGAAGACCAGAAACGCCAGCTGGAGGTTGTCAACTCGATCGGGAGGCGGTTGGCGTCAAGCCTTGACAAGTGGTCGATCATGCGGACCTTGCGAGAGGAGCTGGCCGCGTTCCTCGACTTTGACGGCTTCATCCTCGCGACAATCACCGAGTCGGCCGAAGGCCCAATCGCGGAGGGCTACCAGTACGTGGCGGGGGTGGAGGAGGTGGTGCCTCCTGTCGCGCTCGCCGTCACCGGTCCCTCGCGAGAGGCCTATGAGACAGGCCGCCCGGTGCTGGTGCGCCACTCACCCTGGGCGCGCAGCTTCGAGCGCAAAGGACTCGAGCGCGAGCGTTGGAACGTGGGTCGCGGCGCTGCGGTCTTCGTCTCGGGTGCGCCTGGAAAGCATCGCGACGTGTCTCGATCGTTTGTGTGGGTGCCGGTTCTCAGTGGGGACCGGATCACTGCGATGCTCTCGCTGCAGTCCTACCACGACGCAGCGTTTGACGACTGGCACGTGAAGATCCTCCAGGACGTTGCCGCACACGTGAACCTGGCGCTCGCCAACGCCGACCACTTCGCTCAAGCGCAGGCCGAGCGGGCACGCCTCGAGGCTCTCCATGTTCTGGAGATGGGAGTCGCCGGCGCATCTGACGAAAGCCAGATTGCCGACGCGGTCTTCGCCGCGGTCAGCGACTACACGGATGCCGCACAGATGGTCCTCGCATACCTCGATGCTGCAGGCAATGTGGTCGGCTTCACGGGTGACCGCGAAGGCTCGACGATTCCGTTCGGCCCGAACTCGATCGAGGAGGAGCCTCACTTCAGGCGATTGATCGAAGGTGGCGGATCTGTCGTCGAATCGATGCCCGCTGAGGGCGATGATCTCGCGGCTGGTCAGAACGGCGATCGCCCAACGACCGCGAGTCATGTCGTGTGGATTCCTGTGACCCAGGGGGAGCGGGTCGTCGCAGGCATATCGGCCCAGCGCGACGACGGCGGCCATTTCCCACCCGCGCACCTCAAGCTTCTCGAGGCCGCTGCGCCAGTGGTGGGAATCGCATTGAGGACGATGCGCCTGCACCATGCGAATGAGCTCGCGCTGGCTCAGTCGGTGCGCATCCAGGAGCTGGCCGCGCTGGCGGGCCACGAGCTGATGAGTGTCGTGGCAAACATCGCGGACCAGGCGCTCACCATGCTCGAATGCGCCGGGGTCGTGTGCTGGGCGTTCGACACGGAAGGCCGGACCAGCGCGACACGCTCCAGTGGCGATCCGAGCGCTGAAGGCGTCCTTGCGTGGGCCGGATTGAACTCCGAGGACAACTGGCGCGACGCCCCGGCCGGGATGGTGACGGGCGTCGAGCGAGAACAGGCCTGGAGCCTGATCCCGCTTTGGTACGGCGATCGCCTGGTCGGCGCGATCGGCTCAGTTCACGCATCGACGCACCTGGCCGAGCCAGGTCCCGCGGCGCTCGATTTCGCCAGGCATGCCGCAGTCGCGATCGAAAACTCGCGACTGGTGGCCGAGACCAGGGGCCGAATCCGAACCCTGGAGGCTGTGGCCGCATTTACCGAGCTGACCCCGTCCGAGCCCGATCGGGCCCGTTCCGAGATGGCACGCCTGGTTGGACGCGCTCTGGCCAGCTCACAGGGCGAGCTCTGGCTGCTCGAGGACTCCCACCTGGTGCGCCGCGCCGCGGACTCGGACACCGACTTGATGCCACGGGTGCCGGTGACCGACAGCACCGGATTGCTCAAGGCCCTGAACTCCCCGACCGGCAGCCGCCGTTTGCGAGCCCTCCTCGATCTGCTCGGCGCGTCGCCAGACGCCTTCGCCATCCCCATCCAGGTGGAGGGCCGGCTCGCCGGCCTGTTGGTGGCGAGGATGACCGCCGGGGCGTCCGAAACCCGGCGTCTCGCGGCTGTGCTCGCCGGCCAGGCCGCGGTTCTGATCGGCCAGCTCGAGCTGGTGGACGCACTCGATCGCGAACGCCGGATGATGAACGCCATCCTCAGGCACTCGCCGGTCGGGGTGATGTTGGAGGATGCGGCGGGAAGCATCGTCTACGCAAACCCGGAGGTCGAATCGATCTACAACCTTCAAGCCTCCGAGATGCCTGGGAGGAAACCCGCCGAGATCTACGCGGCGGCCGGCGCGATTGCCAACGAAGACGTTGAGAGCGACGGCACTCTGGAGCTTCATCTGCGCGACCCCGACCGCATCGTCCACGTGCGGCGCGTTGTCATTCCGGGCATTGAAGGCGAGCCAGCTGGAATTCTGACGCTGCACGAGGACGTCACTGCGCAGCGCCTCGCGCTTGAAGCCAAAGACCTGATGTTGAGGGCGATCGGGCACGAGGTGCGCAGCCCGGCAGCCGCGATGAAGAACACGCTGGCCGGGATCATGCAGTGGGATGCGACCATCGACGCCGGCGGCCGGCGCGAGCTGCTGCAGGAGGCTTACGAGTCTTCTGACCGCCTGCTCAGCCTCGTCGAAAGCCAATTGATCATCGCCAAGCTCGAGACCCGCCACTTCGAGCCAAGCCCCGAACGCGTTGAGCTCGGCCCCGCGTTGGAAGGTGTCATGGCAGTCCTGCATCACCGTTACGCAGAGCGCGCGTCAGCCGTGGAGGTGAGCCTGCCGGAGGGCTTGCCGCCTGCTGCATGCGAGCCAACTCACCTGGCGCAAGTACTGACCAACCTGATCGGGAATGCTCTCGAGTACACGGGTAAAGCGGTGATGGTGCAGGCGCGCATCGCGCCTCGCGGCTGGTTAGAGATCACGGTCACCGACCATGGGCCAGGACTTCCGGCCCCGAGCCTGGATCGGCTTTTCGAGAAGACCGGTCCAGCCGGACGCAACAGGTCGCAGGGTGGCCTGGGCCTTGGGCTGTACCTATGCCGGCTCGTCGTGGAGCGCTCTTTTGGTGGTCGAATCTGGGTCGCCTCCAGCGACCGCACGGGGACCACTTTCAAGTTCATCGTGCCCGCCATCGATGCGGCGATCAAGAGCAGGACGCAAGAGTCGGTAGGAAGTGGTCGTTAGATCGGTAAATGAAGACCCAGCCTTGGCTGTAGCGACTGGGGGACGGCGCTCTTCATCACCGGGTCCAACGTGGGTGCGGGTTGGCGGCGGAATGGAGTCGATTCCGGACCACCTCCGTCACGGCCCCGCTGATATCGATTTCCCGCCGCCCGGGGGTCCATGGGAAGCCCTGGCGCTCAACGGTCGCCTGGTCGGTTGGGCGGAGCATTCCGGCCTGGCCCTGGCACGGCGCAGCGCGGAGCTCGGCCAGCAGCTGGCCGACGAGCACCGGGTGTACCTCCTCAGCAGGCTGGGGCACAAGCTCCGCTCGGCGGTGCTCGCCCTTCAAGAGTCGGCCCGGCAGGCTGCGTTTGGGCGTCCCGAGCTGCTGGAGACCGTGTTCGAGCAGGCGCAGGAGGTTGCTCGGCGGGCGGCGGCGGTCGAAGCCGCGGCAGCGCAGTCAAAGGACGGCGCGAGAGGCGTTGTGCTCGGTGCGGTGCTCAACCTGGCCCTCGCCACCGCAGAGCAGAGTCTGCCTCCCGAGGCGGTGGTCCTCGGCTCCGAGCCGGCCTTGGTCGAAGCGTTCACTCGAGCCAAGGAATGGATGGGCGGCCAGAGCCTGACCGTCGAGGCTGAGCCGGTCGGCTCGTGGTGGAAGGTACGCATCGGCGCCAGCGGCCCGAGGCAGCCGATGCCCGTGCCTGAGATGGGCGAGCCTCTCATCCGGCTCATCGTGGAGGCCCATCTGGACGGCTGGTTCGACGCAAGCCAGCCCGATCGCGCTGACATCTACCTGCCGGCCCAACAGCCTCGTTGAGAAGGAGGGTCCGGCCGGAAGCCCTTTCGTGCCGGTAGTCAGTCGGGTGGTGGCGCCCAACCCGGGGCCGTACACGGGTCCGGGCACCAACACATGGATCGTCAATGCAGGACCTGTTGTCGTCGTCATCGATCCCGGGCCCGACGATCCCAGCCATCTGACTGCCATCGATCGAACGCTCGCCGGCGCGACGGTCAGCGTGGTCTTGGTGACGCATTCCCACCCTGATCACCTCCCATTGGCGGACCGGCTCGCGGCGGAGCACAGGGTCTCGGTACGCCGGTATCCCGAGCTTGGCGACGGGGACATCGTGCGGGCCGGCACCCTGAACCTGACTGCACTTCACACGCCTGGTCACAGCGCCGACCACCTGTGCTTCTGGATCGCTGAGGACCGAGCGCTTTTTACGGGCGACCTTGTGCTCGGGAAGGGCAGCTCGATGGTCACCTATCCCGAGGGAAACGTGGCGGCTTATCTGCGTTCGCTGGAAAGGCTCCTGACGTTGAAGCCAACCATCCTGTTTCCCGGGCACTGGGATCCCGTCAAGAATGCGGTCGCGAAGCTTGAGGAATATCGCAACCACCGCTTGGAGCGAGAAGCGCAGGTGCTCTCCGAGGTGAGGCGTCACAAGGGCACCGCCGAAGAGCTTACGCGGCGGGTCTACGGGCAGGAGGTGGGGGAGGAGCTGATCCAGGCGGCTGAGATGACGACGCGCGCGCACCTCCAAAAGCTTGTCGCCGAAGGCAAGGTGCGCCTGCTCGAGGGAGAGATTTTCGAGGTTTAGTAAGTCTCCTCCCCGCTCGCGGGGAGTTGGCGGGCAAAAGCCCGCCGGAGGGGGCGTCCATCAAACGGCAGCCTCTATCCCGATCGTTGACGTAGCCTCAACGACGTGACTGACCAAAGGCCAGCGATCCTCGCACTCTCCGTGGCGGACCTCGAGGCGTGGCTCGTCGCGAACGATGCGGGGGCTTACCGGCGAAAGCAGCTGTGGGGCTGGCTTGCGCGCGGAGCCGCGTCGTTCGAAGAGATGCACGACATTCCCAAGCCTTTACGCGCCGCTCTTGCCCAAGAGTTCCGCATCACCTCGTTGCGATCGGTTGCGAACACCGAGGCCGATCGTGGCCTGACGTCGAAAACGCTTTACGAGCTCGACGGCGGCCATTCGGTCGAGGCGGTGGTCATGCGATACGCCGACCGTTCCACGCTGTGCATCTCCTCACAGGCGGGCTGCCCGATCGGCTGTCCTTTCTGCGCGACCGGCAAGTTCCCGTTTGGAAGGAACCTCAAAGCCCACGAGATCGTGGAGCAGGGGACTGACGCGGTGCGTTTGCTCGCAGGGGAAGGGAGGCGCCTCTCTCACGTGGTGTTCATGGGGATGGGCGAGCCCATGGCCAACTATCAAGCTGTCCTCGACTCGGTGCGGCGTATCACAGACCCCGAGCTGCTGGGCATCAGCCCGCGCCGCATCGTCATCTCGACCAGCGGACTGATCCCCCGCATCGAACAGCTCGGTGCGGAAAAGTTGCCCGTCACTCTTGCGATCTCACTTCATGCGGCGCGGGACGAGCTTCGCGATGTGCTTGTTCCCATCAACCGCAAATATCCGCTGGAGGACCTGATCAAAGCATCGCAGGGTTATGCCGAGACCTCAGGACGCCGCGTGAGCTACGAATGGGTTCTGCTGGCCGGAGTCAACGACACCGAGCGCGACGCGAAGGAGCTCGGCAGACTGCTTCGGCGCAAGCTCGCACACGTCAACCTGATTCCGTTCAATCCTGTGGAGGACACTCCTTATCGCGCTCCCGATCGCACATCGATCCGCCGTTTCAAAGAGATGGTGGAAGGACAGGGCTTGAACGTCACCGTGCGCGACACACGCGGCCGCGATGCCGACGCGGCGTGCGGGCAGCTGCATGAGCGCGTCAAGCGAGAGCTGTCGGCCGCGGGCCGAGCACCGGTGAAAGTGCCATAGGCGGCTCGCTCTATGCCGGGACTTCCGGTTTCAGCTACTCGAGTTGGAAAGGCATTTTCTATCCATCAAACCTCGCTGGAGCTCGAATGCTCCAGTACTACGCGCAGCGGCTGAACGGCGTCGAGCTGAACGGCAGCTTCTATCGCACTCCGCCAGCGTCGACGCTGATGAAGTGGGCTGAGGAAACGGGTCCTGCGTTTCGGTTCTGCATGAAAGCCAATCGCGGACTTACCTACTCCGCAGAGGGCTTCGATCGCGTTGGGCTGGCCAGGATTCTCGGCGAGCGCCTGGCGCCCCTGGGCGAGCGCCTGGGCCCGGTCCTGCTGCAGTTCCCGCCGACCAGACAGCGCAATACGGGCCTTCTCGACTCGTTGCTCCACGCCCTAGGCCGCCCTGTCGCTGCCGAATTTCGCCACGAATCGTGGTTTGACGAGGAGACCTATCGGGTGCTGCGCGCTCACGGCGGCGCCCTGGTGGTGACTGACGAGGAGAAGTGGCCGCGCGCCCCGATCATGGCGCTCGGACCCATCGCGTACTTCCGGCTTCGTCGGGGCTATGACGACAGTTCCCTGCAGCCATGGCTCGACCAGCTAAGGGCCGCAGTCGGCGCGCACGACAAGGTTCACGTGTACTTCAAGCACGATCCAGCTTCGCCCGCGCTGGCCGAACGATTGCTGGAATCAGTTGGGGTCGGGAGGGCTGGCGGGGGGCTCTAGGCGCCGAGCCCGTCGGCGCGGCATGGGTGGGGGGGACGCCGGAACAGGCCCGGCTGGTTCCACGGGCGCCTCAGGAATTGGCGCCTCCGGCTCTGCGGCTTCCGCTGCCACGGGTGGAGGCTCCTCCACCGCCGGCTCCGACTCCACCGGCTCGGACACGACCACGTCGGGCGCGGCGGGCATCGCCTCGTCCAACTCCGGTTCCGTGGGCTCCTGCGCCGCGGGCATCGTCGAGCCACCGCGCCGGAACAGGATGGGCATCGCAATCAGGGCGAACGCCACCATCAGCAGCGAAGCAAGCTGAGCCTGGCGTAAGCCGGCAAACACGGCGGGGTCGGTGCGGAAGTAGCTGAGAAAGAATCGGCCGGCGCCGTACAGCCCTAAATACGTGAGCCCGAGGACTCCGTCTGGCAGCCTCGCCTTCAAGCGCTGGTGGAAGGGCAGAATCGCCCCAAACAGCACCAGCGTGAGGATCATCTCGTAAGCAACCTCGGGGTGCACCACCTGGCCCGGCTGGCCCAACGTGTCGGGATTGACGTATTCGACGCCCCACGGGAGCGTGGTCGGTGTGCCGTGGTGCTCGCCGTTAATCACATCTCCGATCCTGCCGATGGCGAGCCCGATCATCGCGGCCGCCCCCGCGGCATCCAGCAGCTTCCAGTAGGAGAACGCCGAGCGCCGCGCCCAGATGTAGGCGCCGACCATGGCGCCGAACAGCCCGCCCCACTGACTGATGCCACCCTCTGTGACGAGAAAGATCCTCGTCAGGTTGCCGGAGAAAAGCTTGAAGTTCTCCCACACATACAGGAGACGGGCGCCGATAAGACCGACCAGCACCATCCACGCCACGCCATCCGCGCCGCGGCTCACGTCAACGCCGTCCTTGCTCAGGAGCCAAAGCCCGAGCCTCGCGCCCGCGAGGATGCCAAGCACTGCGAACACGCCGTGCCAGGTGATCAGGAATGGCCCGATCCGGAAGAGGTTCGGCTCGAGGTCGATGACGATCGTCAGTGGTATCAAGCAGGAACCCCGGCAACTCTAGCGAGGCGCGACATCGCCACGTCCTTAGGCAGGAGCGCAAGCGTGTAGTCGATCGGCGGCGAGATCTTCTTGCCCGTCACTGCGAGACGGATCGGCATGAATGTCTTGTTCGGCCCCAGCCCCGACGCCTCGACGACTGCCATCAGCGCTTCGTGGATTGGGGCAGGCTCCCATTCAACATCCTGCAGCGCCTTCATGGCGGCACGCACGCGTTCGACGGCGTCGGGCTCGAGCACCGGCGGGGGTGGATCGGTCCAGAGGTAATCGAGCAGAGCGACAGCGTCCGCGAGCTTGGCCAGACGGGTCTTCAGTGCGGGAGCCGCGCGCAGGATCGTCGCTTCGTCGAGCTGGGGCAGGAAAGGTTTGAGGCGTCGCGTGAGCTCCTCGTCGTCGACGGCGCGGATGTACTCGCCGTTGATCCAGTTGAGCTTCTCCCAATCGAATCGCGCGCCACCATGCTGGACGCGCTCGAACGAGAAGAGCCTGACCAGCTCGTCGAAGGTGAAGATCTCCTGTTCGGTGCCCGGGTTCCATCCAAGCAGGGCCAGGTAGTTGAGCAGCGCCTCAGGAAGGTAGCCCTGCTCGCGATAGAGCATCAGGTTGAGCTCGGGATGCTTGCGCTTGGACATCTTGCTGCCGTCCTTGGCGAGGATCAGCGGCATGTGCGCGTAGGCGCGCGGTCGCGGGTAACCGAGAGCGTCGACCAACATCAGCTGGTATGGCGTGTTCGACAAATGCTCTTCGCCGCGGATCACATGCGTGATCGCCATCGTCGCGTCGTCGACAGGGCTCGCGAAGTTGTAGGTCGGGTACGTGTCCGACTTGACGATGATGAAGTCGCCGATCAGGCCTGAGTCAAAGGTCATCTCGCCGCGGATCATGTCGGTGAACTTGACATCGCCCCCCGGAACCTGGAAGCGGACAGTGAACTCGGTGCGGCCGGCGGGCGGATTGTTCAAGCACCTGCGTGAGTACTTGTACGGGCGCTTTTCCGCCTGCGCCTGCTTGCGTTCCGCGTCGAGCTCCTCGGCGGTGCAGTAGCACCTGTAAGCCTTTTTGTCGCTCAGCAGCCTGGCAGCGTGCTCCTTGTACACGTCGAGGCGCTCGGACTGGCGATACGGTGCGTACGGCCCGCCTTTGTCAGGGCCTTCGTCCCAGTCGAGGCCAAGCCAGTGCAGCCCTTCGTAGATGACCTGCTCGTACTCGGGACGGTTGCGCTCGAGGTCGGTGTCGTCAACGCGAAGCACGAAAGTACCGCGTTTCGCGCGAGCGAAGAGCACGTTGCAGAGGGCGGTGCTGGCAGTGCCAAGGTGCGCGAACCCAGTAGGGCTCGGCGCGATTCGCACCCTGACCGAAGAGTCTTCAGACACCGCCATATGCTAAGTGCCCCACGCCGGCAGCTCCTTGCTGCGGCGGATCCACCGGCGCGGGACACTATGAACATGCCCGGACTGATCGCCCTGGTGGGAGGCGACGAGTTCAACCCAGGCAACGAGGAGCAGGACCGCATGCTCGCTGCTGCGGCCGGCGCAGGCACAGCATTTGTCGTCCCGACGGCGGCCGCGCGCCAGAAGCCAGAGCAGTCGGTCGCCCACGCCAAGGCGTGGTTTCGGCAATTCGATGTCGAGCTCCAGGAGCTGCCTGTGCTGAAGCGTGCTGACGCGAACTCAGACGTCCTCGCCAAGCGCGCGCGGGACGGCGGCTTCTTCTATTTGGTCGGTGGCGATCCAGGGTGGGTTGCCGAGGTCCTGCGGGGCTCGCCTGTGTGGACAGCGATGTTCGACGCATGGCGCAATGGAGCGGCGCTCGCAGGCTCGTCGGCGGGGGCGATGGCGCTGTGCAGTCATACGCTTGTCCGCGCGAAGTGGCCAAATCACGTCAATCGCCGGCCGGCCGACGCCCTTGGCGTGCTTCCGAAGACGGCAGTGCTGCCGCATTTCGACACATTCGGGCACAAGTGGGTCGAGTCGGCGCAAGCCACGGCCTCCGACCTGGACCTGGTGGGTATCGACGAACGGAGCGCCGCGGTTTGGAATGGAGCGAGCTGGCTGGCCGCCGGCCCTGGCGCGGTCACCATCGTCAGAGGCGCGAAGGTCTCACGGTTCACCTCGGGCCACGAGGTTTCGGGCATCCGGCAGCCCGCACGTATGCTTCCGAAGCAGTGATCACTTCGGTCCTCAACCGCCCTCCGAGAACGCTGCACCCGGGAATGGTCCAGATGGGATCACTGCGCGTGCACCACATGCATGGCGGCCGCGGAACTCCTGTGCTGTTCATTCATGGCCTCGGATCGTCGGGCTACATGGAATGGCGCTTCAACCTCGAGTTCGCAGCCGCCAGGCACCGCGTTTACGCGCCTGACCTCCCCGGGTTCGGGAGGACCGAGAAGCCTCGCGCCAGGTATGGCGTGCCCTACTTCACGCGTTTCGTCGAGCGCTACATGGACGATCGAGGTCTGCGCTCGGCAGCCATCGTTGGCGCATCTCTTGGCGGGCGCATCGCGCTAGAGCTGGCGCTCGAGCGCCCCAAGCGTGTCCGCAAGCTGGTGCTTGTCAACGCGCTCGGCCTGGGGCGTCCCAATGTTCAATTCTCGTACGGATTGCTGACCCTACCCCGGATTGGCGAGGCGTTCATGAAATTTGCCGGCGACGCAGTTCGCCTGGCGCCGCGGCCGATGATCCGCCGCATCGCGGCTCGCTACGCCGGAGCGAGTGGGAACTTGAAACGAACCATGGATGACGACTACTTCGCAAACCTGCGCGAGCTTTACGCGGCGGACGGCTACCACGACGCCTACCTGGCCACGATCCGCTCGCTGGTTACGCCAAAGGCATTGCTGGCAGCGGATCACGATCTATCGAAGAGGTTGGGTGAGATCAAAGTACCCGTGCAGCTGATCTGGGGCGACAACGACCCCTTGTTCCCCCTGGCTCATGCCGCCCGTGCTCACGCACTGATCGGGCACTCGCGGTTGGCTGTGTTGGAGGGCGCCGGCCACACTCCTCAGGCAGAACGCCCCGAGGAGTTCAACCGCGTCCTCGACAATTTCCTCTCCACCTAAGCGGAGCCCGGCGCGGGATGCTCGACGGAGCTTCGGCGCCCATGCGAGCCATCTGCGTCGTTGCCGCCTCCGCTGCTCACTGCACGTATGTCGAATACGTGCCGCTCCGCTGCTCGGCGGCGCCTAGCATCTGA
>Ga0193723_1000051_pt1 | contig 33829 bp, 31 predicted proteins | sample H2m2metaG_FD_143042 | JGI IMG/M metagenome (GOLD analysis project Ga0193723, IMG submission 143042) | Soil microbial communities from a riparian zone of the East river system, Colorado, United States - H2m2 | ecosystem: Environmental > Terrestrial > Soil > Riparian zone | place: USA: East River...
CTTTGTGTAGAACTCGACGGCACGGGCTACATCTCTGACTTGATACCGCACTCCATGAAAGCCCAGGACAAACCTCTGCCCCGCCTCGAGCTCTTCCGAAACGATAGATGATCCGTTTCCCATCTGATCCATGGCACCTCCAGGTGGACACGACCATTCACCGTCAGGAAGCACGTCACGTGCCCATATTTGCTCTTGGCGCAGAACAGCTACATGCTTGGTGACTCGCCGTTGAATCTCAACTCATCCACTATGAAAATCGATCGCCGTAGTTTCCTCGTTGCGTCGTCTTCGGCATTGGTGTTGGGCAAAACAAAGCTGTCGCCGGCAGTATATGGGCAACTGTCCGAGACTCCAGAGCCGCCCGAGATCGACCGAAATCTCGAGGCGCGAGAGATAGCGGTCTACACCACTGCCGACAAAACCAATTATCGACTCTCCGCGACGGACAAACTGACATTCAAGCCCATGGGTCAGCCGCTCGAGACCCAGATATGCGTCTTTGTCGATCCTTCGAAGAGAGCTCAGACGATCCTGGGCATCGGCGGCGCGCTCACGGATTCCTCCGCTGAGGTATACGCAAAACTCCCGGCGGCCAAACAGCGGGAGTTTATGGATGCCTACTTCGACGCCGACAAAGGCATCGGATACAACCTGGGAAGAACCAACATCCACAGCTGCGACTTCTCATCCGGCAGCTACACCTACGTCAGCGAAGGCGACAAGGAGCTGAAGTCCTTCAGCGTCAACCACGACAAGCAGTTCCGCATTCCGTTCATCAAGCAGGCGCTCGCGACAGCCAAGGGGAAATTCACACTCTTCGGCAGCCCGTGGAGCCCACCGGCATTCATGAAGACCAACAATGACATGCTTCACGGTGGAAAACTGAAACCGGAGTTTGCTCAGTCGTGGGCCAACTACTACACGAAGTTCATCAAGGCTTACGAGCGCGAAGGAATTCCTATTTGGGGCATCAGCGTTCAGAACGAACCGATGGCGACGCAGAGATGGGAGTCGTGCATCTACTCCGCCGAAGACGAGCGAGACTTCCTGAAAAACTACCTCGGCCCCACAATGAATCGGGCGGGCCTGAGTGAAAAGAAGATCATCGCCTGGGATCACAACCGCGACCTCATCTACCAGAGAGTCAGCACCATCCTCGCCGACCCCAAAGCCGCGCAGTACGTGTGGGGCATTGGATTTCACTGGTACGAGCCATGGAGCGGCGGCGAGATGATGTTCGACAACGTCAGGCTCGTGCGCGAGACGTACCCGAACAAGCCGCTGATTTTCACCGAAGGTACCGTCGATTCCTTCAAGGCCGAGGATATCCGGAACTGGAGATTGGGCGAGTACTACGGGCGCTCGATGATCAATGACTTCAACGACGGCGCCGTCGGCTGGACGGACTGGAACGTGTTGTTGGACGAACAAGGCGGGCCAAATCACGTCGGCAACTTCTGCTTCGCCCCGGTTCACGCCGATACGAAGACGGGCGAGCTGATTTACACGAACTCGTATTACTACATCGGACACTTTTCAAAGTTTGTGCGTCCGGGCGCAAGGAAGATCGCCAGCTCACCCAGCAGAAGTGCGCTGCTCTCCACCGCTTTCATCAATCCCGATGGAAAAGTGTCGGTGGTCGTGATGAACAAAGGCGATCAGAAGATTTCCTATTTTCTCTGGCTGGATGGCAACGCCGCGGAAGTCAGCAGCCTACCGCATTCTATTCAAACGCTGATTTTTTAGCGCATCTGTTAGACGCGAGGAATTCGCAGTGGAGCTCTGGCTGTCGGAGATCGCCGAGGGTCGGTACGAGGCGGCCTGGGACATCATAGCTGAGCGATACAGCCGGCTCATCCTCGCGACGATCAGACGCCTCGTGAGCGACCACGATGAGGTCATGGATGTATTCTCGGACGTCTGTCAGGCGTTGTCCGAGAACGACCTCGCGCGACTCCGACGATTCGTCGACGAGCCGCGGCGCGCGCGGTTTTCCACGTGGCTCGTGGCCGTCGTGCGCAACCTGACCATAGATTGGCTGCGCAAGCACGAGGGCCGCCGGCAGCACCGTGTCCCTGCGGCGCTCTCCGGCCTGCAGCGCGAGATCTACACCGCGGTTTTTTTGGAAGGGCGCTCGCACCTCGAGGCGTATGAAATTATCGCCTCCCGTCACGGATCAGTGACATTCCGCGCGTTTCTCCGTGGGCTACGCGATACTTACCGCCTGTGTCCTCCGACGTCCGGTGCGGAGGCTCGCCGCCCTGCTGTGGAATTGAATAACGACGTCGCAATGCCCGCCACTGATGCTGTCGCAGAGGCCGACACGACTCGACGCCTCGCCGACGCACTCGCCACTTTCCCGCCGGCGCACCGCCTTGCCTTGGAGCTGTTCGTCATCGAGGGGATGCCGGCTGCCCAGGTTGCGCATACCGTCGGTTGGCGCAACGCCAAGGCAGTCTACAACAACGTCTACCGAATGCTCGACGCGCTCCGTGTCAGGCTGGAGCGTGTCGGTATCAGCTCCGAGGATCTTTCATGAGCAATCTCAGCGTGGTGTGCCGTGGCATTGTTCGATAGCGGTGCCGACGGTAGCGAGGCTCTGACTCCCGACGGCAGCGGTGACATCGTCTCCGACACCTGCCCGACAGACATGGACCTCCTGATGCTGGTGCTGAACGACTCCGGGACGCCGAGCGATCCCCTGGTTGAGCACGTAAGATCATGCAACTCCTGTCAACCGAGAGTTACCGGGCTCCGTCACGTTCTCGGCGAAATTGCGGCGGGTACCGATGACACAACCGCCGCCGGCAAGCAGTGCTTGCACGAAACAGCTCTGATACACCTCGCTGAGGGAGACGACGCGACGGCCGCGACACCCGAGCAAGTCGCTCACCTCGTGCGCTGCGCATACTGTCGGCGCGAGCTTGCGTCGCTCACGGATCTGCTCAACGACCCACAGGTCGAAGAGGAGATTCGCCGAGTCGAGGCGCCGCGAACTTCACGGACGTCGGCGCGTGGGCGCTACGCCTTCGACGCAGGCCGTGTCATTGCACTGGCAGCCGCGGCGGCCGTGCTCTTCCTCGTGTGGCCCCTCGGCGAACGCTTCTCACATACCGCCGAGCGATCCACCGGGGCAAATGCGGCCCCGCATCGGGCGCCCACCATCACGGCCTCCGAAGCGCCCGTGCCGACGTCGCCGACTGGCGACGTCGATGGGCTTCACGCCTTCAGGTGGAGCTCAGTTCTCGGCTCCGACCGTTATCGCCTGACGCTTTACGACGATGCCGGCCGCGTCATCTACGAGGCCCAGGTTCTCGATACGACATTCACGCTCCCCGGTTCGGTCGTCACCGTTCCCGGTCGCTCATACTTCTGGCAGGTCGAGGCGCGAAACGGCGTTGATCGGTGGACGCCATCGGAACTCGTCGAGTTCAGAGTCGTGGCGCGCCTAGCCCCATGATACTCCTCGGGCTTTCGATGCTGCTCATGGGGTCCGTCTCCCGGCAGCCGCCCACGGATTCGCTTCGATTGCGCGCCGGGCATCTCTCGGATTCGGCGCTCGTCATCGAAGCGAAGAAGGATCCCCTCGCCGCGCGCGACGCGATTAATGACATGCTCGCGCACGCCGTGCGTGGTACGACGGCAACTCGTGAGCAAGAGATCGCCGAAGCTCGCCGGGTCGCCGCAGCCTACTCTATTGCGTGGCGCGATTCGTTCTTCGTGCGGCAAGTCGCACGCTTCGCCGCGTCTACGCCGCAATGGAAATCAGCAAAGGTCACGGCCGACAGCGTGCGCCGCGTGGGCGTAGCGGCCTACGGCCGCCGCGGCCCTGGCGCCGCAATCGCGGTCTGGCGTCGCGCCCTTTTGCGCGCGGTCGCCATCGCTGACTCGGATGGCGCGGCGGCGACGTCAGGAAATATCGGGGCCGCACTCTCGCGGCTGGGGCAACTGGACAGTGCGACGTTCTATCTCGAGCGGGCGCGGCGACTCGCGGCGAGCATCGGCGACACGCGCGTCGAGGCAAACGCACTCGCCGAGCTCGCTGGCGTCAGTGAAGCCCGCGACAGCGCCCTCGCGGCACGAGATGGCTACGCGAAGTTGCGCTTCCTCCGCGAGCGAATCGGCGACACGCGCGGTCTGGCCGCGGACTACAACAATCTCGGGTTGCTCGTGCAGCGGCTCGGCGACATGGACGAAGCGCGTCGAGACTTCGAGGTAGCGCTCGCGCTCAATCGGCGTGAGGCGCGCGACGTCGTGGCCGCAACTAACCTCGTAAACCTCGCCGGGCTGGCGAGTCTTACCGGAGAATTGGTCCGAGCCGAGTCTCTCTACCACGAAGCGCTTGGGACGTGGCGTGCGCACGGACAGTGGACCGACGCGGCCGACGCACTTCGCGGTCTCGGCCAACTCGACTTGCGGCGAGGCGACTATCCTGCGGCGCGCTCAGAGCTGGCGAGGGCCCTTGCCGCCTACGAGCAGGGTGGTCTGTTCGACGACGCGCTCGCGGTTCGCCAGGATCTGGCAGCCGCCTTCGCCGGTGCCGGTCAGCTGCAAGCCGCGCTCGATGCCCTGCGTAATGCGCAGCGGTTCGCCGATTCCACGAAGGCCGCACCGCTGGTCCGCGCCGGTCTAGCACTCGGCCGTGCCGACCTGGCCGCTCACCTGAACGCGCGCGCCGAGAGCGAACGGTGGTATCGCAGCGCACGAGTGCTCTACCGGCGGGCGAGCGATCGCCTGGGTGAGGCTGAAGCTGCACAAGGGCTCGGACTGCTCTTGCTGGACGCGGACGACGCGCCTCGTGCGCGGATACTGCTGACCGAAGCGTTGAGGGGCGAGATGGCAACTGGGAACGCGCGCGCCGCCTCGGTCAGTCGCATGCTTCTCGGCCGCCTTTCGCTGCAGCAGCGAGATACCGCGGGCGCACGCCGCGCTTTAGCGCAGGCTGCGTCGGAGCTGGAGCGGCTTGGTGATCCGGTAGCGTCCGCTACCGCGTTGGGCGAGTTGGCCGCGCTCCAGGCGGACGCCGGCTTGAGCCGTACCGCCGATTCGCTGTATGCGGCGGCGCTGGCTCGGGTGGGTGAGCGGGTTGCGCCACATGTGACGTGGCGGCTCCGCTCTGGCCTCGGGTCGCTCCTCGAGAGGAGTGGCGCGCTCGACGACGCAGCGCGGGAGTTCCGCGCCGCGATCGCCGACGTCGAGCTGGCCGGCAACTCGCTCGCATTGGCTGAACAGCGTTCCGAATTTCTCTCTGACAAGGCCGACACGTATGTGCAGCTTGCGCTGGTGGAGCGAGCGCGCAATCGAATTAGCGACGCGTTCGAGGTTAGCGAACGCGTCCGCGCGCAAGAAATGCTCGAATTGCTCGCGCAGGGCCGAGTCTCTGCACCCGCCGATACGGCCGCGGAGCTGATAACGCGCGAACAAGATCTCCGACGTCGCATCACCGAGCTGACGCGCGAGCTCCAGGGCAGCTCCGAAGGACTGCGCGCACTGCGGGGACCTGATGTCTCGAAAGGGCACGGCGTGACCCGCGAAGCGCTGGTGAGCGCGCAGAGTGCGTATTCGGAGCTTCTACTCGAAATGCGCGCGCGCGCGCCTCGTCACGCTGCGCTGGTGTCGCCTGCTCGGGCGAATTGGCTGGACATCTCTCGCAGACTCGCTCCCGACCAGGCGTTCATCGAGTATCTCATCAGCGATGCTGGGTCGCTGGCGTTTGTCGTCACTTCGGACACCATCGCTGCCGTGGACCTCGTTGCGGAGCGCCACAGTCTGTCCAAGACGATCGGTTTCGTGCGCGGAGTCCTTCAGCCACGTGGCTCACCGCGTTTCGATGCGCTCTGGCGTGCTCCGTTGAGCGAGCTGCATCGAGAGCTGATCGGGCCGATCGAGGAATCGGGTCTGCTCGCGGGAAAGACCCAGCTCACAATCGTTCCGCACGGCGACCTGCACTACTTGCCGTTTGCGGCATTGCTGGACGGCGCGACCGGCCGGTTTCTCGTCGAGCGTTACGAAATCGCGGTCACTCCGTCGGCGGCCGTCTGGCTCACGCTGGGCGCGCGGGCGTCTGAACGCGCCACGGCGGGCCTGCTCGCGTTGGCGCCACGTCCCGATGCACTGCCCGCCTCGCGCAAGGAAGTGGAGGCCATCGCTCAGCTGGATGGGACGGGCGCCCGCGTGCTCATCGGAAGGGCGGCGACCAGGGAAGCGTTTCTCCGTGAGGCACCGAATCGCCGCGTGCTGCACCTCGCGACGTACGGCATTCTCAACAAGGTGAATCCGCTCTTTTCGTTCATCGAGCTGGCGCCGAGCGCGAGCGACGACGGCCGCCTCGAGGTGCACGACGTTTTCGGTTTGCGCCTGACGGCAGACCTCGTGGTGCTCTCGGCCTGTCAGACCGCGCTAGGCTCCGGTGCGCAGAGCGACGTTCCCGCCGGCGATGACTGGGTAGGACTCGCGCGCGCCTTTCTCCACGCTGGGGCTTCGCAAGTCGTCGCGAGCCTGTGGCCGGTCCAAGACCGAGCCACGTCGGTGCTCATGGAGCGGTTCTATCGACAGTACACGACGGGAGTGGCGCCGGCCACGGCGCTCGCCGTGGCGCAGCGCGCAGTGTTGGCTACGCCTGGTGCTGCGCATCCGTTCTACTGGGCGGGATTCGAGGTCATCGGGCAGCGGTGACGGGTATGAGCAACCTGCGCGACGTCTTACGTGTAACCACCAGGCAAGGACGGATCGTCGGCGATCTCTGGCACTCGGTGATCAGTCCGCCGTTCCCACACCCTCGAGTGGCCATGCGAATCGTACTGAGATGGCTGATATCATCCCGCCGCGTGAATCGCGGGTCCCTCATGAACACGGCCGCCGGTGGTCTCCTCATAATGGTTGCCGCGTTCGGCTGCTCCGACTCGCCGGCGGGTCTTGACGCCAGTGGCACATCGCCGTCGCCATTCGTCGTTTCCGCACCCCAAAGCGCCATCACGGCAGGGTACTCCGTCACTGGTGCCGCGCTCTTGGCGTCTAGCGAGACTCGGTTCGTCTACGTCTCGATGCCGCCCGGATCCTTCCCGGGCGCCGATGTCGTTACGATTCGCGTGCAGTCGAGCGCGGTCGTCGTTACGGCAAACGCGGTGGACGGTGGCCTCGACCCGGTCGCGGTGCCCGCCGCCTCGAATGACACGTTGCGGATCACGGTTTCCACGATGGGCAGTACCAGTTCCGCTTCGTACATCATGCCCGTGCTGAGGCTATCGCGGCCGGTCGTAATCCGCACCTCGCCGCCGCCGAAGAAGCGTGATGTACCGCTCAACTCGACTGTCGTTGTCCTGTTCAGCGAACCGATCGCCGCAGCGAGCCTAACGCCGGCCGCAGTGCAACTCACGAGGGGCGGCATTCCAGTCCCGGCGCATCTGGCCTTCGGTGATCTGAGTCAGTTGACGGCGGTGCTCATTCTGGACGCAGCGCTCATGCCGGCGACCGTGTACACGCTCACAATCACTCAGGAGATCAAGAATCTAGACGGGCAGCCGTTGAGTGCGCCGGTGAGCGTTGAGTTCACGACGGAGCCGCAGGCCAGTGTTGCGATCACGTATCACGTGGGTGGGACCGTAATCGACGACACCGGCGTGGTGATACCGGGCGCAAGGCTCATGGTCGACTTTGCCTCGGAACTAGTCTGGCGTAATGGCCTCGCGCAGTCCTTCGTCACGACCGATAGCGACGGGAAATTCAGCGTCGATGTATCCGGGTTCCGCATAGGTGCAACCCCGCCGGGTGTGATCGACGCGATCGCATTACTGGGGACCTCCAAGGGAGGGTACGATAGCGATTACCGGTACGTGCTGGGCAGCAACACTTCGGAGCTGCGCATTCGGCTTTACCGAAGCCAACAAATCCTGGCGGGTGATTCCTTGCGGATGGCCATTTCGCCTGACGATGCCATCTGCACCAACAACATGCAGGACTACCATCCGTGGCCCGTCGAATGGGTGTGTCGCACCACCTACGTGCTCCCGCCAGCCGACGGCTGGCTCACGATCTACGCCGGCGCATGCCAGCCGACCTGTCTTCCTATCGGGCTTGAAGCCGAACCAACCGACTGGACGACGTTCTATTTGTCTCTCTACCCTGCGACCGGGTGGCTTCAGATGCCGGTAAAAGGTGGGTTGCCTGTCCGAGTCGACCTCGAAATCCCCTTGGGATCGGCGGGCCAATCGTTCATGCTACGAACCTCGTTCATGGCAACGCCGTGATGGTTCGGAGTGCAGGGAGCCCCGCGTAAGGCGGATGCTTTGCCCTCGTCAACGGCCACGGTGCGGCCGTAGCGCTTGCCCCGGTTGGAGGCGGTTATGACGGGAATCACAACGAATGTTACCGACAGCGTTGAGGGCAGCACAGGCTTGAACTAGCACCTTCTGCCGTTATGCGATGCGGTGTGCATATTGAATCGATGACATCCTTCATCGCGTTGTTGCGCGCTGTGAATGTTGGGGGAACCGGCAAGCTTCCCATGACGCATCTCAAGGACATGTGCGAGGCTGCCGGCTTCCGCTCCGTTCGGACATTCATCGCGAGCGGAAACGTAGTTTTCGAAAGCAATCTCAGTGAGTCGGCGGTAAGGAAGAAGCTCGAGAGCCGGCTCCTCGCCTATGCGGGAAAGCCTGTTCGCGTTTTCATACGCACCGCCGCCGAAATGGCTCAGGTACTGAGCAGCAATCCATTTCCACATGCGGCGGGCAATCGCAACATGGCGATCTTCCTCGATGCTGAGCCCGGCAAAGATGTCCTGGGCAGCATCTCAGGCTGCGTCGACGAGAAAATTGGTTTGGGCCGGAGGGAAATCTACGTGCACTACGGCGCAAACATGGCGCGCTCGAAGCTGAAGATTCCCGGTGCATCGAACGGTACTGCTCGAAACATGAATACCGTCGCGAAGCTGGCTGCCATGGCTGCGGCGGACCTCCCCAAGCCGTAACGTGGACATCAACGAGATGGAGGGATCGCAGATGAATCGACTCACGCTCCTCGCCGGCGCAGCCGCGCTATCTATAGTTATAGCTCCTGCCGACATTCTCGCGCAGCAACCGCCCGGACCGCGGCCTCTCGTTGTCGGGAATCGCCTCGGTCTGCCCGTCGAGCCGGCCGCCGACGGAGCCTTCGCAGGAATTTCGTCGAACGTCAAAGTCTACGGCGCCATCTACTCCGCGGAGAGCTGCTCGTACGATGCCGAGCGTGGCCTCATCGTCGTGCCGAACCGCGGCGTTCCCCAGAATGTTCAGACCAATAATGCCTGGATTTCTTTCATCAATCACGACGGGTCGGTACACACGGCGCGATGGATCGGCGTGCAGAATGCTGCCGATCGAGCCAACCTGACGCCGCCGCTCGTGTTGAACGAGCCCCTCGGCAGCGACATCGCGAACGGCAAGCTGTACCTCGCCGACCGTGACGGCGGTACGACCGCGACCGAGCCGAGTGTCGCCGTCATTCGCAAGTTCGACATGCGGACAGGGGCGCCGGCGGGCGAGCTCCGCGTAGAACGTTCCGCCTGGTTCAACGATATCGAGGTCGCGGACGACGGCACCATCTACGCCACTCAGACCGGCGATCGTAGCGCCAATCCGGATCCGACCACGTGGCAGGTCTGGAAGATCACACCTGATGGGACGGCGTCGATCTTCGTGCAGGGTGCGCCGCTTCGTCAGCCCAACGGCATCGCGCTCGATCCACAGGGCAACATCGTCGTCGTCAACATCGGCGACAACGCAGTTGTGACCTTCTCTCGAGCGGGTCAGTTGATCAAGACCGAGAACGCCGTTCAGGCGGGCAACGATGGTCTGGTGATCATGCGGGACGGGACGAAGTACGTGAGCAGCGTCATCAACGGAGGTGTCTCTCGCATCCGTCCCGGCAAGTCCGCCGAGCTCATCGCGCGCAACATTCCGAGCGCCGCGTCGATGTGCTACGACGCCGGTGCTAACCAACTGGTGATCCCGATGAATGCCAACAACGGCCTCGCATTTATCCATATTGAGTAATCGCTTATGCTGACCACACGCAAACTCGGCACTCAGGGCCTCACGGTCTCCTCCCTCGGCCTCGGTCTGATGGGAATGACGCAGTCTTACGGGACACCGGAGGAACGTGACGAGCGCGAATCCATCGCCACGATTCAACGCGCCGTCGAGCTGGGCGTGACGTTGTTCGACACCGCTGAGGCGTACGGGCCGTACGCTAACGAAGAGCTGTTCGCTCGCGCCCTCAGGCAGCTAAATGTCTCGCGTGATCGCGTCGTCATCGCGACAAAGTTCGGCTTCAAGTTCGACGAGAAGGGAATCGCCGGCGTGGACAGCCGGCCCGCACACATCCGCGAGGCCGTCGAAGGATCGCTGCGCCGGCTTGAGACGGACCACATCGATCTGCTCTATCAGCACCGCGTCGATCCCGCGGTGCCGATCGAGGATGTCATCGGCGCGATGGCGGATCTCGTTCGAGAGGGGAAGGTTCGCTTTCTCGGTCTTTCCGAGGCTGGCGAGAAGACGATCCGCCGCGCGCACGCCGTGCACCCGATCTCGGCGCTCCAGAGCGAGTACTCGCTATGGGAGCGCAACCTCGAGACGCGCATCATTCCGCTGTTGCGCGAGCTCGGGATCGGTCTGGTGCCGTTCGCGCCGCTCGGTCGCGGATTTCTCACGGGCTCGGTGAAGCGCGCCGAGGAGTATCCGGAAGGCGACTTTCGTCGCAACGATCCGCGCTATCAGGGTGAAAATTTCGACGCGAACATGCGGGCTGCATCGGCGGTGCGTGAGATCGGCAAGCGGAAGGGCGCGACTCCGGGACAGATCGCGCTCGCGTGGCTGCTGCACAAAGGTCCGGACATCGTGCCGATTCCCGGGACCAAGAGGCGTAAGTACCTGGAAGAGAACGTGGGCGCGGCGGCCGTGACACTCAATGCCGGGGAGATGGCGACTCTCGACGCGACTCTCTCACCCGAAAAGGTTGCCGGCCCGCGCTACAACGAAAAGCAAATGTCAATGGTGGATCGCTGACGACACCGCGTACCGATGACCGCGGCCGTTAACATCCGCCCAGCTACGCCGGCAGACCTCACGGCCATTGGCAAGCTCGGCGCACTCCTCGTCCGTACGCACCACGACTTCGACCCGGGGCGCTTCATGGCGGCGACGTCCCAGACGGAGAAGTCGTACGGCTTGTTTCTCGGGACGCAGCTCGCTGAGCCGAACATCGTCATCCTGGTGGCCGAGCGGGACGGCGAGGTGATTGGCTACACCTACGCGGGCGTCGAGGGGAATGACTATATGTCGCTGCGCGGACCCGCGGGCGTGGTGTACGACCTCGTCGTCGATCCCGCCCATCGCCGGCAGGGAGTCGGTCGGATGCTGCTCGACGCGACTCTGGAAGTGCTCAAGTCGAGAGGTGCGCCCCGCGTCGTACTCTCGACGGCGGAGCGGAACGCCCCCGCTCAGCACCTGTTCGATCGCGCCGGCTTCCGGCGCACGATGATCGAGATGACCCGGGAGCTAGACGGCAACGCCTAAGCGCGGTTCGGATGTATTGAGAGGGCGAGTTGCTCGGACGTTGACGGGAGCAATACGGGTGCAAGCTCTCGGCAGGATAGAAGACTGGCAGAGAGGAATAGAATCGTCAGCAACACGCCTTTCATGCTACTCACTGCGAACCCCGCTTTGCAGCCAGCGTACTCCATCGTGCCATGACGTCCTTGTACTGCGCTCTTGCCTTTCTCACGGCATCAACTTGTCTCGCGGTGGGAGCGACATCGGCTTCCTGCATCGCCATCGCCGCTGCCATCATTGCCGCTCGTACACTCTCCAACGTGGGCGGCCCGCTCGGCGCCTGGCGTTGCCCGAACCCCGGCCTAGTGCCCCGCGTCGGTGGCGGCGCGATCGAGTCGATCTGCGACTTCAACGCAGCGTCGCTGGCACTCGTGAGTCGATCGGACATCGCGCGCGCCGACACGTACGTCGCGCGCAGCGCGACAGCTCCGTCGTACATCTCACGCGAAAGGGTCGCCACCTGCGCCATCGCTGGCGCGGGAGTCTTCACACGAGGGTCGAGCACGAGCTTGAGCGGCTGCGTGTAGGTCTTACCGTCGGCCACGAGGCGCACGGTGTATGCACCGGGCGGCGCCCAAGGCGTAGTCGTAACGAGGTAGGTTCGATGCGGGACCGCTCCGCCCTCCGACTGACTCGTGCTATCGATGGGATCGAAGCGCATGTCCCAGCTGAAGCGATGCATTCCCGCGCGTGACGAGAGCGCATGGTTGGGCGCCGCCCAATAGAGTGGAACCGAACAGTGCGGCGCGCTGGTATTTCGCTGGCAGATCTTGTTGTATTCCTCTGAATTCAGCGCCGGATCGGGCCCGAGAATCGTGTCGCTGCTCGAGTACGTGCGAATGACTTTCCCACCCGCGTCCACGATCTGGAGGTTGACCGTACCGGCATTGGCCCCAAGGTAGTAGTCGATGACCGCACCGGCTGGCGGATTCTCGCCCGCCGGAATCTCCGGCGGCCACGGCGTTGGATCGTTTTCCGCGAAACGGACGCGGACCGCTGTTGCAGGCTTCACGAGATATGATGAGGACCGCGCGCTGCCCCCAGTCCCCATCTCGCGCAGCGGCGTCACATTGTCGAGAATCCAGAAGCCTCGGCCGTGGGTCGCCGCGATGAGATCCGAACAGAGACAGGCGGAGTCGTCCTTCAATTGAAGATCGCGCACGGAGATCGCCGGCATGTTGATGCGAAGCGATTGCCAGTGGTCGCCATCATCGTAGGAGACCCATACCTGAGTGTCCGTGCTTCCATATAGAAGGCCCTTCACCCTCGGATCTTCGCGGATCGAGTTCGTCACGGCGCCCGGGGCGATACCAGTGTTGATCTCCGTCCACGTGCGCCCAGTGTCGTGCGTCCGCCACAGGTGGGGATTCATGTCGTCGACTCGCATCGTATTCGCGGCTGCGTATGCGGTGTTCGCGTCGAAGTGCCCCGCTTCAATGTTGAAGATGCGCGTCCATGGCTTGATCTGCGGCGGCGTGACGTTGGTCCACTTCACGCCACCGTCAGTGGTCACCTGTATGTTGCCATCGTCTGTGCCCGCCCAGAGGACGTTGATGTTCTTCGGCGAGGGCGAGAGCGCCGTGATCGTTCCGAGCGGTGCGGGTGTGACGCCGCTCGCGTACTTGCCCGCGTTGGCGGGCACGTCCCAGGTCTGCCGAGCGAGATCGGGGCTGATGCGCGTCCAGTCCTTGCCGCCATTCGTCGTCTTCCATACCGCGTTGGAGACGTAGTACATCGTGTTCGGATCGAGCGGCGACCAGTTGATCGGCATCGTGCGAACGTTGCGATTGTAGCTCTCGCCGTTCGGACCCTTAGCGCTCATGTCGGGGCCCACGGCCGCGGTCTGCGATGTCTTCCGGTTGTAGAGCGAAACACCTGTGCGCGCGCTTCCGTAGACGAGGTCCGGATCCTTCGGGTCCGGCGCGGCGATTCCATATTCCTGGATGTTCACCGGATGCCAGTCGTGGAACGTGATCATCCCGTCCGGGGAGCGACTGTCCACGCAGGCGGAACCCGAATCCTGCTGTCCGCCGCAGACGCGATATGCGAAAGTATTGTCCGTGGACACGTGATACATCGCCGCCGTCGGCTGCGTGTACCAGTTGCTCCACGACACGCCCCGGTTGGCCGAGATGACGCCGCCCTGATCGGAGATTGCGAGGATGATGTCTGTGTTGTTCGGATTGACCCACACCCGCTGGTAGTCATCACCTCCCGGCGAGCCACGCACGGCGGTCCACGTGACGCCGCCATTCTCGGAGCGCCACATGACGACCGATGCACTGTAGATCACGTTCTCGTTTTTCGGATCGACGGTGACTGTCGGAAGGTCGCCGCCGCCGATACGCGCGAGCGGGCGCGGATCCGTGACGCGAGTCGAGTCGCTTATGACGGGAGCCCAATGCTCGCCGCCGTCGGTGGTCTTGTAGAGGTTCACCACGCCGGTGACGCGGTTGGTCGGAGTCGCCGTCGATGCGAGCGCATAGATCACCTTCGAGTTGCTCGACGCGATCGCGATGTTCGCCTGAATCACGCTGGGAAGGCCGTTGGTGAGTTGGTTCCACGTCGTGCCGCCGTCGGTGGACTTGAAGACGCCGTTGGCTGCGCCACCGAATCCCTGTCCTTCGATGAAGCTTTGCTGCTGCTGCCAGAGCACCGCGTAGACGATGTTCGGATTGACAGGATCGATGCGCACGTCGTTGCCGCTCGTGTACGCGTCTTTGTAGAGGACCTTCTCGAACGTTTGTCCGCCGTCGGTGGAGCGGAAGATTCCGCGCTCCTCGTTTGGACCGTAGGGATGGCCGAGTGCCGCGACGAAAAGGCGGTTGGGGTTTCTCGGATCGACGTCGATGTACGCGATCATCTGGCTGTTGCGGAGGCCGAGGTGCGTCCATGTCTTGCCGGCGTCGGTGGACTTGTACATGCCGTCACCGGTAGCGAGATCCGGACGAATAATTCCCGCGCCGCTCCCTACGTAGATGATGTTCGGGTCGGATGGCGCGACTGCGATGGCACCGATCGAGCCCGTGGGCTGGTCGTCGAACAGCGGGAACCAGTTGGAGCCGAAGTCGGTTGAGCGCCAGATTCCGCCATTGTCGAAGGAGATGTAAAAGGTGTTCGGTTGCGACGGCACGCCTGCCACGGCGCGCCCTCGGCCCGCGCGAAACGGTCCGACTTGGCGCCAGTGCATCTCGGCCGTCGGATTGACGAGGGACTGCGCGTCAACAGCGGGGCCGAAGGTCGCAAGTGAAGCGATGAGAAGGCTTAGACGTAGGGGCGACGCGCGCACGGATTAATCCTCGTGAAATGGACCGACTGTCGAGATAACCTGACGAGAGGGGGGGTGCGTCGCTAGAGTGTTGTAACTGCACGGTGCAATCGGTGTTGGATTGAGCTCGAGAGAACAGCGCGGCGCCTCCTCTGTCCTCCGCCGCGGTGGCGGTGCAAATTGGCGTCTCGCCATCCACCGGCCGTCACCAATCGCCTGGACCGCTCAGTGCCCAAAACAATGTGAAAGATTCGACCTGAGCTTCGTCTTATGATGGACGGATCGATATCGAACTTTCATGCCCAGCCCTCTCCTAATGCGTTGCGCGCTCCTCTTCCTGACTGCCCTGGCATCTGCATCGATTGGCGGAGACGCGGCTGCCCAAGTGCAGCCGGACCTACGAGGTCGCCCGCTCTGGGCCGACACCACGGGCGAATCTGGTGTCTATCCGATCGGCGATGCGGTCGGCGTCTATCGAGCGGTGCTCGACCTCCTTTTTGTCGACGGCGCAGAACGTCCACGCATCATCGTCATGCACGACACCGCCGAAGGTCGCGGGGGAGGGCCGTGCCCGATTGCGTGCGACCGAAAGTGGCCGCACAAGTCGAAGATCGACACCGCGACGGTGCTGGCGTTCGCCAGACTCAGTCCGAAGCGGCCGGTAATTGTTCCGTTCGGGTATCCGATTCCGATCGCGTTCCTATCCTACGAGGGTTACAGTCGGCTCAGGAACGAAATAATCCTTCGACTGCAACGCGCAGGTCGAATTGCGTATCCGGAGGCTCCCGAGTTCGCGGCCGAATTCGAGAAGACCTATCCGGGCGCGTGGGGCCACCTCACGCTTAGCAAGGTTGGGTTCAACAAGACACACACCGAGGCGCTGATGCAGGCATCGCTCTGGTGTGGTGATCAGTGCCGCAGCGACGAAATTCTCTTTCTGCGCAGAATCGACGGCCGTTGGACGGTCGTCGAAAGAATCCCCAACGACGCGGAGGGCACACAGGCTTGGGCGGGAATGCGCTATCGAGGCCCCGCCGGCGACAATCCAGCCGCATCCGAGATTGTGCTCGCGGCAGCAGGGTTAAATGCCCGGCGAGCGGGCGAAGGTGACGATGCGGCGGCCGTGTATCGTGCCGTGTTCGACAGCCTTTACAGCTTTCACGGCGAATCGCCGCGCCGGATCGTCGTCAGCGACTGGTTTCCCGTTGATCCGACGCCGCTGCCAGTGCACAAGCGACCAATCGACCCCGCAACTCTGACGCGATATATCTTTTTGCGGTCGGTGCGTCCGCCGTTCGACGCCAAGCTTGGTTATCGGCTACCGGTGTCGGTGCTGCCGCGCGATTCGATTCAGGTTCTGGAGAGACTCGGTGGCGGTGGGCTGGAGAGGCAGGCGACCGAGAATGGCGAATGGGAGTCTCCGTTCTGGCTGGCGTTCAGACAGCGATTTCCCGGCGCCTGGGGAATGCTCGGCTACACTCGTGTGGCGTTCAATACGGGGCGGACTCAGGCGCTCGTCTTCACGAACCACTCTTGCGGACAATCCTGCCGGAACGCCGATACATGGCTGCTCGAGCGACGCGGCGAGAAATGGCGCATCGGCGAGCGCATTCCGCGCGAGAAGGAGACCGACTGGCATCTCGATCCCCTGCGCTACCTCGGAGTGGACGCCAATCCAAAAGCATATCGTCCTCGCCGCATCCACGGGCGCTTCGTCGCCGCTCCATCCGGTCGTCCGCTTCGTCAGTTGGCGGTGATGGTGAAGCGCGGCGAACGCTCGTATCGAATGGTCACCGACCTGGCAGGGCGATATTGGGTAGACTCGCTGCCGTTGTTGGGCCCGGTTGAGTTCAGAGTCGACTGTCCCAACCCACCGCTACGCAAGCCAATGTTGGTGGGTGGAACGCTCACCCGCGCGGGACTCGATACGACGATTGATGTCACCGTCGATTTCGGACGGTGTCTGCTGAATCGGCCCGCCCGTGCGTTGGCCGGCCCGATCGAGGTTTGGCCCGACGCCAAACGCTCAATCTATCCGGACGCTGAAGTGGCAGCGGTGTATCGGGCTGTGCTCGATTCGGTCTATCCGCCGAACGGATTGCCCAAAGGTCCGATTTTGCTCCATCCGATCACGAGCAGCTTCGCCGAATTTCCCTTCCAGAATGCTTTCGTCGCATTGCGCATGGGCAACGAGATACCGCGACTGGAGCGACAGGGCGTGCTCGATGCGTCGATGGAAAAGAACATCCAGAAACTGCCGAAGGATTCGGTGTGGCTGCGACCTACGTTTGAGTACAGGCGGCCAGTGATTGTGCTTCAGCCTTCACAGACGCGCTTTCTTTACGCGCAGGGTGAAGATTTTCGTGAGGTCCAGCCGGCGCGCGACGTCGGTCTCACCACTCTGGCGAAGCAGGCCTATCCCGGCGCGGATGCGATTGTTTCATTTTCGCGGGTTGCCTTCAACGATTCGCACAACCAGGCTGTGGTGCAGGTGAGCGCCGGTGACAATCCGGGATACGCGCGGTGGGGCGAGATCATGGCGTTGCACAAATCAGGAAACGCCTGGCGTGTAGTCCGGCGTCACCTCGAGAACGGCAAGACATCGGGTGAGAGAGTAGGCGATCGGTGCCTGCCGACGGACGCACCGACCACCACTCCGACGGTCGAACAGCTCCGAACGCTCGTCGGCTACGCGGACATTACCGTCAATCCGACATCCAACGGAATGCGCCCTTTTTCCGGATCGGCTCGCTACAAATTCACGCCCATCGACAATCCGCCGCAATTGAAAAACGCAGCGCTCGGCCTCGCCACAGTTCAATTCATTGACTCCCTCGGCAAGCCGCGCAAGAAGCCGATTGGACCGCTCGACGTTAACGGACATGTGACGTTCTTCTACGAAGGCCGGCCGCAGCCGAAGGACCAACTCGATGGAGGCAGCAGCTCAACTGAACAGTTCACCATCCTGCGCGTGAGCGGCCGCGAGTTCTTCGGCTTCTGGTCAAGCACGCCCGATGGCGCCATGCCGTTCGTCGGATACTTCTGCGGGAGATTGAGATAACTGGCGCGATTGAGACACACTTGGCCGCGCCCGTCTGCTGCAACGTTTGTTAGGCAGCGCGACCGAAGACGCGGCGCCAGTACCAGGCTGAAAAGAGAACCAGCGGAAGGATCACAGCCAGGCGATAAACCCAGCTACTCGTTATGAAGGACGTATCTGTACCGGGTATGGGAGCCGGAGGATGCCGCAACGTCCACCAAATACCGATCGCGCTAACGAGCCAAACCCACGCCAGCACTACTGCGACAAGAATTAGCAACGCGACCAGAATTCTCAACACGCGAAACTCAGTTAGACTGACTGACGCCTTAGTTCAGCTGCAAGCACATCTAACAATGCGCGCGTAGCGCGCAATCCAGAAGTGCTTGTCAGCTGCAACGTTCGTTAGCCTGCGCGGCACAAAAAAACTAGCGTGTGCATGCACTGATATCCTACTTCGCGCCGAGTCACGGCCGACGCCTCCAGACGCTGAGTTTCTCCTCTCCATCGGGCTCGCGCAGCGTAACACCGCCGACCGGTGCAGCTCGGGAAATCTGTTGGCAGAGCTCAATTGCTTGCGATGCACCCGTTGCGACGAAAGTGCGAAAATGAGTGGAGTCACCCGCGCGGTATGCCACCATACGAGCCTCGATCGGTCTACCCTCGTAGCCGGGGAGTCTTGATGGTCCGACGTTGATCCATGCGGTATCGCCTACTTGCGATGGCGCTGAAGGCGCAAAACCGATAGATGTAAATGCACGCGCGAATCTATCGGCAACGGTGTCGAGTGGCAGCGAAGTGCGATAGACAGCCCACCAACAATGCTCTTCGTCCAGCGAGACCGGGACGACCGCGACTTTAGGTGGCGAAGCGTTGCAGGCATACACGGAGACACCGAGCGAGATTGCGGCAAATACCGCGAGGGAAGAAGCAATCCTCATCCCCATACCTTAAAAGAGTTCTGGTCAGGCTAACGCTTAGTTCAGCTGCAGGCACACTACCACCATCGCGGCGAAGCCGCATCCGAAAAGTGCTTGTCTGCTGCAACGTTCGTTAGGCGGTGCGCGTCAGAACTGAGTTATTGCGAAGCTTCCAGAGGAAGAAGCACTGTTCCACCCCAAACACCTGACACGGCCGTCGTCGTAGTGACCACCGCGTTGATTCCATACTTGCCGGCAGCAAAGGACGCCAGCGTGTCAGCGGGGAAGACGCGTGTCAGCGTCGCGGTAGCGCCGGGAGCGAGGTCGAGCGTCGGGCCTGCTGACTTGCACCCCATGGAAGGGTCGAGCGAGCCGACCTGCTCACCCGTCGGGTCTGGCAATAGCCGAACGAAAAGAGGGCATTGCGCGCCGTTAACTAACAGGATGTGGGACTTGGTTGAATTTCGGAGCAATGCGGATACTTCAAGGTCCTGCCCGCCCCGCGCATTTGGCATTGGACGCGAAGTCACAGTGATTGAAAGTGTAGGCGGCGCGACCCTTAATCCTGTGTCATTCTCAGTTGGTGCTTTCGACGAGCATGCGAGAAACGAGAGCACGACAAATCCGGTTACCATGTTACGCATTGGACCTCCAGCTGCCCGAGACGTACTCCGAACAAAAGCAAAACGTCGGCCGAAATAAGGCGGATTGGCTAAGGAGACCAGAATTCGGTCGACGCAAGTAGCCGATCTGCATCTGCCTAACTAGTAATTGTACTGCTCGTTTATTGTGCAGAGAAATAAGAATCCTGCAAGCTGTATGCGAGATAAGCAGGCCGAGAGAAATGCTGAAGGACGTAACTCGTTGCAGTTCCGTCGCTACGCAAAGACGACCCTGAGCGCGAGAATCTTATCTCGCACACGGCTCGCAATGTAGCAATGCGAGAAACTACCCGAGAGATATGGAAGTCGGAGCGACTGGTCCGCGCTCTCGAAGTATCGCGATACCCGTCACAAACGATCCGCCGGACTCTGTACGCCGAGGCCACCCCGATTTAATAAGTGGGTACGCGGCCGCCGGCCACACGCGCGGCAAGGTCGGCATCGCAATCGGCGGTTAGGCAGCCGCATCGTCCGCGCGAAATGGTCGAATGCGCTAGGTTAACCTTCCCGTGAACGCAACCTCAAACGCATGACGAATCCATCCGGAATCACACACCCGCTAATTCAGAAAGTACTCGCCGATAAACCGCCGATCGCCAAGCTGATTGGCTTTGTCATCGAGGGAATTGGAGAAGGCCGGGCAGTAGGCTCGATGGAGGCAGGCCCGCAACACGCCAATCCGATGGGCACATTGCACGGGGGCATACTCTGCGATCTCGCCGATGCGGCGATGGGAATGGCGTTCGCTTCGACGCTGGCCGCGGACGAAGGCTTCACTACGATCTCGCTCAACATCACCTTCTTCCGTCCGGTCTGGAAATCGCACCTGCGCGCCGAGGCGCGCGTCACCAATCGGGGCAGGAGTGTGGGGTACGTCGAGTGCGATATCACCGATCAGAACGGGAAGCGAATCGCGGCGGCGAGCTCGACGTGCTTCATTCTGCGCGGCGAAGCTCACGGCCGGGAGAAGTCGTCTTGATTCGGCGTTAGGTGCGCATGCTCAGCGCGTCTTCGCAACCGGGAGCCGACGCGCTCGAAGCGGCGTCACCGCTCGCGCCTCGAAAATGCCCCAGGCGTCCGGTACCCGCGCTGCGCTCGTCCTTATGTACGTAGGGAAATGCAAACGCCGATCGAAGGCGATCTGAACGTTGCCATCCCTCTCGGCCGCGTGTTCGAGATTGGCGTAAAGTCCGTCGATGCTGAGCGTGTTCCAATCAGTGAGTGGAACAGATCGGCCTGTTCTGTCCCACGCTCTGAGCGGCTCGCCGCTGCGGACTTCCATCAATAGCCAGCCGCGAGTTCCCGGACAGAAACAACCGACTCTCAGCAAGAACCTGTAATCGCGCGGTTTCCTGGATCGCCAACGCTCGCGTTCTCTTCTGATCAACGTACGCAGGTCTTGCCGCTCTTCGGTCTTTTGCAAGTCGAAGGCTCGTCCCCGGGCAGAGGGGAGGATGTTGGGGGCAGTGTCCCTGAAAAAAACGACGACACTGGGGTCCGGGATCCCGACGAGCGCCGTCGTGTCTTTTTTGACCTCCGGGCGAACGTCAGGCTGTCTCTCCACTGGGGGCTGTGTCTGCACTGGGGGCGGTTTCTGCACCGGTGGCTGTTTCTGTACCGGAGGCTGTTTCTCCACCGGAGGCTGTTTCCGCACCGGAGGCTGTTTCTGCACCGGGGGCTGCCGGTGACACGCGACGGCAATTGCTACAAGGACCGCCAGAAAGATTCGGAACGTGCGACTCATCGAATAGATCCTGCTCACAGAATGTTGAATGATACAGCAACTACGCTCAGATTCGCAGGCGTTTGACGATCGCGGCTACGTGTAGCGCGGTGGTGTCCAGCGTGGGAACCTCTGCCACTACCGGCGCCGACAAAAGCAGAGTGAGCTCCGTCCCTCCCAGAATGACTCCGTCGATATTCTGCTCTTGCCGGAGGCGGCGGACAACCGAGATCACTCCGTCTCTGGTCTCGTCACGAAAATCGCCCTTGAGCAACTGGCCTACATACCGGTCATGGATCCACCGCCGCTCTTCGTCGTTCGGGGCCACGATCGCGATCCCGCGCCGCGCAAATACGCCGGGGTAGAAGGCTCCTTCCATTGTGAAACGGGTGCCGAGCAGCGCCAGCCGGTGCAAACCGCGGCGAGCACCTTCTTCCGCGCACGCTTCGACGATGCTCACCATTGGGATCGTCGAGCGGTCGACCAGCTCGTCGAACACGACGTGCGGAGTGTTGGCCGCCATCGCCGCGAAGTCGGCGCCGGCGGCAGCGAGCCGGGCGAGCGAAGCCGCCAGATATTCGATGAGGCCTGGCCTGTCGTGCTCGACGAGACGCAATCCGCGGTCGACGTCGAGACTGTCAATGACGATCGATGGCGAGGATGAGGGAGACTCGCGCTTCCACTCCTCCAGAATGCGGCGGTAGTAGTCTATCGTGGATTCGGGTCCCAGCCCGCCGACGATTCCAAGTATCGCCACCTATTGCGCCCCGTCATGAGTTGGTCTCAGCGCTGACGGGTGTAATGTAGGCCCACGACGCCGGTCGGATATGGCGTCGCGGATGTCAGGCTGAACGTCGCATTCAGGCCACTCGGCAGCACCCGCTTGCCACTCCCCAGTGTCACCGGATACAGGGTAAGGTGCAGCTCGTCGACGAGGTCATTCGCAAGCAAGGCATGAACGAGCTGGCTGCTGCCGTCGGTCACGATATTCCTGCCAGACTCCGCCTTCAGTGCGCGCACCGACTCGATCACGTTGTCGCGGATGATCGTGGTGTTGCGCCACTTTGGCTTCTTGAGGGTCTTCGAGACAACATACTTCTTAGGCGCGTTCATGAGATCGCCGAACGGGTCGCCCGGAGCCATGGGCTCGAACGCATCGGCGTGCGTCACGTACGTACGCCGTCCCAGCAGAATGGCATCCACATCCTGCATCATCGCGAAGAAGGCCCTGCCGATGTCGTCGTGCCAGTAGGGAAGCGTCCAGCCGCCGTGCTCGAATCCCCCGTCTCGATCCTCATCCTTGCCACCCGGCGCCTGCATCACGCCGTCCAAGGTCACGAACTCGTGAATGATCAGCTTTCTCATGGCTCCTTCCGTCAGTTGAGTGCCTTTGCGAGCCTCGGTTACTAACACGTCGAACGAAGCCGCGCGCTTTCGACAAGGAATCTCAAGGAAAAATGACCAGGAGAATTTGGACACCGGGACAAACACAGTGCAATTTGACCTCGACTTCTTCGCAGCGGGAAGAATGAGAGTACGTCGTCTGATGTCGTATTCCCTGGCGCCATTGATTCTCGCAGGCTGTGGCGGTGGCGATTCAAGCGGGCCAACTCCTCCAGTCCCGCTCGTCTGGTCGAACGTGTCGAGCGGGACGACCCAGAACATCCACGGCGTTTGGGGCACGTCCGCATCCGACGTGTGGGCTGTGGGTTGGTCGGTGGTCAGTCATTACAACGGCACCATCTGGACGAGCTTTCCGATCAGCGCGAATACGATCGCCTTCGGCGTCTGGGGCACCTCGCCGACCAACGTGTGGCTTGTCGGTTTTGATGGAACGCCGCTGCACTACGACGGTGCAACCTTTACCAGGGGCCCGGCCCTGCCGATCCTGTCCTTGCAAAAAGTCTGGGGTACCTCGGAGTCTGATGTATGGGCCGTCGGACAGGTTGGAACCATCCTCCATTACAACGGGGTGAGCTGGTCGACCATGTCGACCGCCCAAACCCATTGGTTCCGTGGCTTGTGGGGCTCTTCGGCGTCGGACGTATGGGCCGTCGGGTACAACGATCAGGCGCCCTATCCCCCGATCATGTACCACTACAACGGCACAAGCTGGTCGAGCGTCTCTACGGGAGTTGCGCAGGGATTCTACGGCGTCTGGGGGACCTCCGCGTCCAACGTCTGGGTCGTTGGGAATGGCGGGATCATCCTGAATTACAACGGAACGAGCTGGTCGACAGTCCCGAGCGGTACGACGCAACCCCTTTTCAGCGTCTGGGGCACCTCCGCATCCGACGTGTGGGCGGTCGGCAGCTCGAGGACGATCCTTCACTACGACGGATCGAGCTGGTCTACCGTGAGAAGCGAGACAACCGACGTTCTCTTCGACGTTTGGGGAAGCTCCGCCTCCAACGTTTGGGCTTCCGGCACCTCGGGGACGCTGCTACACGGCGCGCCGTAACTCGTCACGGATTCGAGCCGGTTAATCCGCGGCCGAGTCCATCCGGACACAAAAAGATTCTCAGCGGCGTGTAGGAACATGACTTTGAGTAGGCTCCCACAACTCGAGATGCTCCGCGCCGAACGTTCTTACGCGACGAAGTTTCTAATAAGGGATGCCAAAGATCTAGTCGCACTTACGCTGCGAGACTGCAGTCCGTTCTCGAGTAACAGGAGGATACATGCCGGCTCGTAAATTCGGTGCCATCGTCGCGGTCGTCGCCGCCCTGCTCATAACCGCGCAGCTCGCGGCCCAATCCAAGCCTGGCGGTGTCGACGAGCTCGAGGGTCTCTGGATAGCCGAACGCTGGTTCGGGCCCGTCGCGCGTGGACCGATCGTGATCCGGCGGACCGGGTCGGCGTACACCGCGGACATGGTTGGCCGCACTCTTCCGGTTCGCGTCGATCGCGGTGAGCTCTTCTTCGAGCTCCCCAACAATCAAGGCAAGTTCAGAGGCAAGCCGCAGGACGGTGGCGCGATCTTCGGCTTTTGGATGCCTCCCAATTCTCCGACCGGAATGGTACGGCCGTCGCCGGTCACGCTGCGCGCAGTACGTCCTGATCTGTGGATTGGACAGGTCGTGCCCCCCGAAGAAGACACTTTCACTTTCTATCTCCTGGCGCGGAAGCAGCCCGACGGGTCAATGAGCGCTTTCCTGCGCAATCCACAGCGTGACATGGGCGCGCTGTGGCGCGTCGACCGGATCGCGCGCGAAGGCAACGTCGTCAAGTTGATCGCAAGATCCTCCGGACAGAGTGCCACGGAGAGCGACGTAGCAGTCGGGACGTATAGCCCCGACGACTCTGTGCTCGCCATCAATTTTCCTCAGCGCGGCGGATGGTATGAGTTCAGGCGGGACGGCGAGAACAGCGATTTCTATCCGAGAGGGAGAAACCATGCCCCCTATGGCTATGTTGGCGCGCCGCTCGCCCGAGACGACGGCTGGCCCACCGCCACCCTGAACGAGGTCGGCATCGACCGCGCTGCAATCGAGAAGGTGGTGCAGGGGATCATCAACAGCCCGATGGAATCGACCCACAACCTGCAGGTCGATGGCGTGCTGATCGCGCGTCACGGCAAACTGGTACTCGAGGAGTACTTTCACGGCGATCACCGCGACAAGCCGCATGAAACGCGGTCCGCATCGAAATCCATGACGGCGACGCTCGTCGGCGCGGCGATGTACGCGGGCGCGCCGCTCCGGTTGTCCACGCCAGTCTATCAGATCATGAACGGCGGCTCGTTTCCAGCCGATCTGGATCCGCTCAAGCGCGCGATGACGCTCGACCACCTCCTGTCGATGTCGTCCGGCTATTTCTGCGACGACTCCAACCCGAAGGCGCCGGGAAATGAGAACGGCATGTGGGAGCAGGAGGCTGAGCCAAACTTCTACCAATTCGCGCTCAGGCTGCCGATGGCATCGCCGCCCGGCGAGAAAGCCATCTACTGTAGCACCAACCCGAATCTCGCGCTCGGAGTGCTGGCTCGTGCGACTGGAGAATTTCCGCTGTACACATTCGACCGATTGGTCGCCGGCCCGCTCAAGATCCGCGATTACGGATGGGGCACCGACCCGGCTGGAAATCCTTACGGTGGTGGGGGCGCCCATTTTCTGCCACGGGACTTCATGAAGATCGGCCAGCTGATGCTCAACGGCGGAACGTGGGACGGACGGCGCATACTCGCCAGGGATTTCGTCGCCCGTGCGTCCTCGCCGCTGTTCCAGCTCGGGGACAAAAAGTACGGCCTCGCCTGGTGGGGGATGGATTTTACGTACAGAAATCGGACGATACACGCGTTCGCTGCCCTCGGAAATGGCGGCCAGCAGCTGTTTGTGTTCCCCGACCTCGATCTCGTCATCATGGTTTGGGCGAGTAACTACGGTGACAGAGTTTTCTTCACCATTGGGGACGACATCGTCGCAAAGCAGATTTTGCCGGCGGTGAAGGAAATCGGCGGCCGATGAGTCATCGGCTAAGCTGTTCTTCGGAGGGTTAGCGCAACTCACTTTCTCGTGAGCGCACGGTGTCTGGCTTCCGCTGTGGGTTCCAGGAATGCGTCTCGTCGCGGGCGTAACGCAGCCAGGCGTATAGCGCGTCGTAAATCACGAACGCGCTGCGAATCTGTTCGTGGTCATCGGTGTAGAGGCGGGACATCCCGAGCGAGATTGCGAGAAGTCCAGCGCATTCCGGGGCGAGGCCGAGCTGCGCAGTATCCGCGCCTCGCACAATCACCGCGAGCGATTCAAGCGATGGATCGTGGAGCTCGTGCCGCTTGAGGAGCGCATCGAAGCTGCACAGCGGCCCATCATGCGACAGCTCGACACCCTCGACGTCATACGGTATCGCGTCCACCTCTCGCGCCACTCGCTGCACCTCGTCCGCAGGTGCGAAGAGGAATTCTGCTCCGGGGTCGATGAAGCGCTCGATTAGCCACGGGCACGCTACGCGATCGATCTTGGGACGCTCTCGAGTGATCCACCTCATGAGACTCTCCAGTCGAATGTCACCACAATTCATCCAAATGACGGACGCGGCCGAGCAGTCTCACTTGCGTCGTTTATGGAACGACGCGTACAGATCGTCGAGAAGGGCGCTTCCGCGCTCAATGCGCGCTGAATCGTCCTCATGCGCATCGGCGATCCCACGAATCAAACTCGCGATGCCGGCCGTTTCCGGACGTCCGAAGCTTTCGTCCTTGCAATCGATGTCGTGAACGATCTCCCCGATTGCCGTCACCGCGCGATCGTTTACCGCGAACTTCCGCGAGAGCGTCTGGAACGTGCAGTTGTCGCCCACGTGCGTGTACTCGGCCTCGAACATGTCGAACCGCAATTCAGACGAACGGCGCTTGTACCCGCGCGCCGGTACGAACTTGAAATTCGCGGCAGGATCGATGAAACGGCGGATCAGCCACGCGCTCGCGATGCGATCGACATAGACGTCCTCTCTGGTCACCCACGTTTGGCCAGGAGTGACACGATCCGCTCGAGTATGGGGCTCTGAATCAGGATCCTGCGGATCACCCACCTGTGACTCCAGCATTGCCTCTACCTCCTCATCCGATAATCCCTCTACGAACTCGGCTTCAGCGATCATCGCGTTGCCGCCTTCCGATTCGATCTCCTGTCGGAGCCAGTGAAAGTCTTCGAGCGCGTCGCCCGTGTTGGGAAGGAGGTAGACGGTCTGTTTGATTGCGACGGCCCCGATTCCCCTCAGACGTCGACGGACTTTGACGCGCAGATAATCGGGCTTGGGCGGCAACTGGTGGATGAAGAGAAGCCAGCGCACGACAGAAGGCGCCCCTTGCGGAGAAGGCCTCTCTGAATCATTCATGATTCAACTGTATCATTCGACATCTCTTGCGTCAAGAGCGGCCCATGGACCAATCGATTCGCCTACTCACCAAATCGGATGTCGAACGTCTTCTGGATATCCGCTCGTGCATTGACGGAGTCGAGAACGCTTTCCGACTGAAAGGAGAAGGCCGGCCCAGTCCCGGCGGAATACTCGGAGTGCATGTCGCGGGCGGTGGCTTTCACGTCAAGGCGGCGATGCTCGAGCTGTCCCGGCCCTACTTCGCTACGAAGATCAATGCGAACTTTCCTGAGAATCCGCTAACCCGTGGACTGCCGACGATTCAGGGCGTGCTCATGCTCTTTGATGCCAGCAACGGGCGACCCCTCGCGGTGATGGACTCCATGGCGATTACGACACTTCGGACCGCGGCCGCGAGCGCCGTCGCGGCAAGCTTCCTCGCCCGCCGCGAGGCTCGTACCGCAACTTTCGTCGGGTGCGGAGTGCAGGCGCGTGCACACGTCGCTGCGATCTCGGCCGTTCGCGAGCTGCAGCGAGCGTTCGTATTCGACCTGGACGCGGGAAAGGCAACCATATTTGCCGCGGAAATGCGGACGCTTCACGCATTTGAGATCCTTGTTGCGACTGATCTCGGCAGGGCAACGAGAGATAGTGACATCGTAGTGACCACCACGAGCGCCAAGAGGGCGTTTCTAGGGCGCGATCATCTTTCCAGCGGCGCCTTCGTCGCCGCAGTTGGTGCGGACAACGAGCATAAGCAGGAAATCGAAGTCGACCTATTGCACGCGAGCGTCATAATTGCCGACGATCTGGAGCAGTGCGCGACAATCGGTGATTTGCATCACGCGCTGGATGCCAGGGTCGTCACGCGCAGCGATGTGCGGGCGACTCTCGATGAAGTCGTCGCCGGTGTGAAGCCGGGAAGGATCAGCGAGCACGAAATCATCATCTTCGACAGTACGGGCATGGCCATAGAAGATGTTGCCGCAGCATCCATTGTTTTTGAGCGTGCGATTGCGGATGGCGCCGGACTGGATATTCAATTGGGGAATTGAGCTTCTGTGGAAACGCGCAGAGAGTCTTCTGACTTGGGCGGTGCCAGGATTGAGATGTGAACCACGGCAGATCGTTGGACGTTCATCGCGAGTGGACTCAAGACGATCAGCGGAACGTTTCTGATCCGATCGGGACATTGATACTGTAGCTGGTCACCTTCGCCACTGACACCACCCGTCGCGATCCGTCAGAGAGCATCTCCGTGATTCGCCATCCGATGGGGATCCAACCCCATCGTGCGTCCTGTTGGTAGTCGATGTCGATGTCCACGATCATTTTCTGCTCGAAGGACATCACGTACCGGCTGACGAGGAAATTCCGCTCCGGCTCGATCCAAAGGAGAGTCTTCCAGCCTGAAGGATCGTGTCTTTCTTCCAGGAGGAATGTCGACTTCCCTCTGTAGAATGACCGTGACAGATTGGTGATGGCGCGATCGATGAGCCGGTGTCCCATTACCGGATCGAGCGGTCGAAACGCCATTAGGATCGGTCGGGTATCCAGGTTCTGCGCGTCGACGTTCGCCGTCGTTTGAGTGATGGTTTCCGGCGGATGGTCCAGGAACGAGCTGAGGCGAGTCGTTCCGATCCGGCCGTCAAAGACGGTGACGTACGAATAGTGGCGTCTCACCCCCAGACCCCGATTCCCTCCTTGTCGCGCGACAACGTCGACGCCATCCGGTTCTTCCTTGCGGTCGAGCTCGAAGCTGTAGCGCATCTTGTTGCCGGCCACCGCGAGGGTTTTGGCGACGATGTAGCTTCGGTCGATGAGCAATCCTGGTATCGCGGACCGTTCGCGCTCCGGATACCTCGGATTGGAGAGCCACCCTTTTGGATGGGTTTGTTCTTCCGTCCAGACGAAGCGGAACGTGTTGACTGCGCCCTGACGCTTCTGCCACGCCGCGATGATCTCGGATTTCGCTGGAACCGGCTTGCTCCGATCGCGCTGCCCGAGCTGCAGTCGCCCGGATTCGCCCTGTTGTGCAAGTGCGAGAGCCGCGGGGAAGGCGAGAGCGCCGATGCCGGCGAGTCGGATCATGACCACGCTACGCGGTCCGGCGCTTCGAACACGTTTTCCATCCTCCTTTGATCGTCGCCGGCATTCAGCGATCCTCCGAGCTAGGTCCGGGGTGGCGCTTCGGCAGGTCCTGGAGTGGTGTAATCCTCGACGCAGCGCCAGCGTCGGTCTGACTCCCGCCGCCACACAGTGAGATAGCGGCCGACAATCTTTGTCACTTTTCCCGCGGGGTCCGGGACGCTCATCTCGTTGGTGCCGGTTGTATATCCAAGATCGCCAGATTTTGAGACGACAGCGCTCTCGGGCGTCCAGGTGATGTGAAAACCGGGCGCGGCGAAGCTACTGATGACCATCGACCGGAGTGCGTTCTTGCCGCGCACGACTGGCGCGCTTGGCATCGCGACGCTTGCGTTCTCGCTCCAGAACGTGACAACACTGTCCGCATTGGTTCCGGCTGAGGCCACCTGCGACCATGCGCGGTCGGTGTTGATGAGGGCTTCGGCCTCGCGACTCGAGTCGACCCCGCTCCGGCAGCCGGCACCAAGAAGTAAGATCGCAACGCACGCAATCCTGGTCATAGAAGTCTCTGCTTAAGAGGAGTTTTTGGCGTTACTGGACGGGAGTCGATGCTCGGGACGGGTAGAGCTGAGGCCAGATCCTCTCTATCACTGTGACGGTCACTACAGTGATGACAACGTCAGTCCAATGGAGTGGCCGCTGTCCGGTGAGTACAAAGGCCCAAGGGTAAAGTGAAAGAATCAGCGCCATCACCGCACCTGCGCGCGAGCGCCTCGCCAGCAAAACGCCCGTGAGGATAAGCGCGGCCGACATCGCAGAGAGACTCACCAGGGTCATACCAAATGACGGGTTGCCGGATGAGGGCTGCACGCCAGCCGCATAGGCCACGAGCGCCAACACCGCCATGACGAAGAACAGAAAACCACCCAGCTTGTAAAACCAGGCGATCAGCCGGAGCCACATCAACGGTCCACTGGAAACCGCCGCTTGAATCTCTTTGCCCATGGTCAGGTCAATCTACTCCGAACCACGCGGGCGCGAACGGCCTCTACAACCTTCTTCCCGATCAGGGTGTGCAGGCTGAACTCGGAGTCGCTTGTGATCCGCCTGGAACGGTGATCTGCCACCCAGCCGCGCTTGCAGGCACGAACGCAGTCGTGCTCGGACCCGCTTGGAACCGCGACGAAGAAGGTGGCTGAGCTCCCAACGCCAGAGATTTAGCGCTCGTCCATGTAAACGTGGTCGTATCCATCCTTCCGTCAGCTCGCACCCCGATGACGTGGAACGCTGCCGTGGGCGGCAAGGTGAGGCATGCCTCCGAGGCGGTGATGAGTCCGAGATCCAACGACCAAAACCCTCCTGGCGTAAGGGGCTGGTTACTCGGGAAACCAAGGACTCGCAGCGAGTCGCAGTGGCCTCCCTGACAGGTTCCGTTGGTGACGAGCAGCGTCACGCCGGCGCGAGGTTCAATGCTCCCTGAGCAGGAGACAGTGAAGAAGAGAACCCAGAGAATGGTCGGGAGCCGCCCGAAGGGAAAAGCGGTCTCGCTCCTGTTGCGCAGGCTAGTCATTGTTGGACCTCCAACGTGTGTCGACGTTTTTGTTCTTGTCCGGCTAACGCCTCGTTAGCTACAAGCACATTACCACCATTGCGGCGCAGCCGCGTCCACGCTTTTCAGGCAGCGGACGTGGGACACTTGATCCTGGCAGCATGAACGTCTACGCGAGGTGGCACCCAACCCTCGACGCGGACATCCGTAATGTATGTGGCGCTGCCCGAGAACCCCTTGCCAGATGGCCAAAGTGTTACGTCCCAACCAACGAGACCATCGAGCACGCGAACAATCAGAGTGTCCCCCTTGGCCTTCCAAGTACTCCTGCGTGTCCACATCTCGCGTTGGCGTCGCGGGAACAGCGGGCGCGTCACCGTGCCACTATCATCGAGTTGCAGGACATACCAGGCGGAATCACCCTGCTCGCGAGCTCCGGAAGCCGAATAGCCTAACGGATGCTCGAAGCGAAAGCACTCGGGCAAGATGCGGGCAGACACCATCCCACCAGAGATCGTAGTCCCCCCGGAGATAGGTCTATCCATTTGCCACCTGCCGGCTTTCTTGCGGAGCAGATAGTTGACGCTGGTCGAAATCATTCCGTACGTCGTGCCGCACATTTGTTCAGCCGCGACGATCGCGCTGTCGCCCATCACGTTACGGACGCTGAGGCGAAGCAGATATCCGTGATTGCCTGGCGCGGGATCCGACGGACAAAAGAGTGGGGTCCCCGGGGGCGCTAGCCGGTATCTCCCATTCCGCACGAGATGCTTGAGGATCGATTCGGTTAGGGGGTCGGCGAAAGCCAGGTATTGCGGTTGGACGGGCTCAAACGAAAAGCCGTGTGAGTACGCCGAGGCCAACGGTCTTAAGAGATTGGCCTCGGATGATCGGCGTTGGCAGCCGATCATCGGCAGCAAGAGGAGAAACAATCTCGATTTGGCGTTCCCCATTCTCAGCGACCTCGGACCGGTCCAAGCAGGTCCCAACGGTTTCCCTCAATATCCAGGAATACCGCTACCTGTCCGTACGGCTCAATACGCGGTGCCGTGAGGAATCTGACTCCCGCCCCAACCATTCGTGCGTGCATCTCCTCGAAGTCATCAACGCGGAGAAAGAAACCGACCCTGCCGGCGAACTGCTCGCCGACGAGCGACGCCTGACGCTCACCGTCGGCGCGCGCGAGCAAAATGCCGGTAGCACCGCCGACCGGGCGAACAACCACCCAACGCTTCGCTCGCCCATCATTCGTCAGCGACGGAACGTCCTCCACCAGCTCGAACTGCAGGACATGCACAAAGAAATCGATCGCTGGTTGGTATTCCCGCACGATGAGGGCAACCCATTCGAGGCGCGGCATGCAAGGTTCAACGTCTCAATGTTTCCAGGGCCTGTCAACGTGATAACCGCATTCCTCTGGCCCCAGGGCGCGGATCAGAACCACTTGCGCCGAATTTGCGCGGTCAGGCACAGCGTCGTAGACCATCAGCGCAGTGGAGATGCCGGCGGGTTGAGTTGCAATCCAACGGAGCTCGCGCGCCGGCGACTCATGCTCGTAGTGGCACTCGACTGGTCGTCCCAATGTCTCAGTGAGATCGCCTTCCATTGAACGGAAAGCCTCGAAGGCCGCGAGGCCATCCGGATGGCTCCAGTCGCGTCCGACTTTCACCACGTGAGCCGCGCCTGTCCAGTTCACCCAGCCCCAGCCGTTGCCAGCGACACGAACGCATCCCTGCGGAGTTTTGCCAAAGTCCAGGTGCCTCGCGGGGCTGCAATACGAGGGTTGCGTCGAGGCGACGATAGAATCAGCGTTCTCGCGCAGTGGGCCTTCGAACCCCTCCGGCAGGACAGGCGTACGAGGGGAATACACCGCGCAAGCGGTGATGGACAGCGTCGCAGAAATGACGACTGCGCGGCGACGATGGGAGTGCATATCTTTGCAGCTAATGGGAGCGAGCAGTTGCGACATCGCGATACTTTCTGTTGTCCGGCAACCTCAACTCGCCGACGAGACTGTCCCCGCGAATGGTGAAGCGCCACACGCCATTCGACATCGTGCAGGTGACCTGCGAGCTCGACCCGGCCGCGCGGCAGCCGAGGATGCCCATTTCCTCCTCCTGTCCGTTCACGATCTTGCGCGCGTCGAGCGACAGGCTGTCGCTAGCATTCACACGGGTGATGCGATAGACGACGATCTCGTCGTGGCAGGGCGAAGGACGCACTCGGCACAACGACGTACCGCGCCAGACGCCGACGGGATTCGACGCTGCCGCCGGGGCCTGCGCAGCCGCGGTGTGCGCGGACAAGCACGCGTCGGCGACGACGAGCGATGCAATGACCGCGTAGCGTCCAATTCGAGACAGCTTCGCCTCGATCAAGAACGTGGTTCCTCGTACAAGCCGAACTCGTTTCCCACCGGATCAGCGAAAGCGGCAAAGGCGCCCATGCCCGAACCGATAGCGGTACGCGGCGTTAGCACCCGCCCACCTTCGCTCTCGATCCGCTTCAAAGAGTCAGCGATATCGTCTACCATGATGTACGTCCGCGTGCGCTCATCCGGCGTCCGATCGCTCTCCTTGACCCAGGTGCCGCTGACTCCACCGGTGTCATCGAAGGCCAACTCCCCGTCTCCCCGTTTCCTGACCTTCCAGCCGAAAATAGTGCTGTAAAAGTCGGCGGACGCTTCGGCGGTCTTCGCTGGAATTTCCAGGTAACAGATTTTACCGTGAGGCATACGGTCTCCATCCGCGAGAAATGCGGCCAGTCGCTGTCTAGTGCCTTACATCAACTGCAGCACATTTAACAATTGCGGAATCATTCGGCCAGGGTGTACCCCTGTGTCATGAGAAGCACGGTATGCCATTCTTCCCAATACGCGCGCTGGCGAAGGCCCCTCCTCTGTCCACCGCGGGGGCGGCGGTGCAGATTGGCGTGACGCCGTCCGCAGGTCGTCACCCTTGAGCTCTGGACCGCCCATGCAACGACTCATTTCGCTCGCGCTTCTACTCGCTTCGGTCTCAGTCCCGGTCGCAGGGCGGAGCCAGGATTCCCGCGTGCTCGTCTTCTCGAGGACGGCCGGATTCCGCCACAGCTCCATCGGAGTAGGGCGCACCGCTATTCGAAAGCTCGGACAGGAGAATGGGTTCGCCGTCGACACGACGGAAGACGCGG
>Ga0193723_1000052_pt1 | contig 32932 bp, 34 predicted proteins | sample H2m2metaG_FD_143042 | JGI IMG/M metagenome (GOLD analysis project Ga0193723, IMG submission 143042) | Soil microbial communities from a riparian zone of the East river system, Colorado, United States - H2m2 | ecosystem: Environmental > Terrestrial > Soil > Riparian zone | place: USA: East River...
CTGCGCCGCCAGGCCGCGAGCGCCTCACCGGCCCAGGCATACCGATCCGCTGCTGAGGGCGCTTCCGGCAACATCAAGTGGACGATATTGTGTTCGTCGAGCGCGGCGAAGCGAGCGCGCGCCGCCGGATCGATCACGTCGTAGGGCGGCGCGATCAAGCGGCTGAGCCTGTCGGGCTCCGCGTATCGCTCACCGCGAAACGGCACCACCAGCTCTTTCATCCGGAGTCCCCGTGAGCTTTCGCGAATCGCAGGACGCCGTCGACCGTTGGGTCGGCCAGTTCGAGGAGGGGTACTTCTCTCCCCTCGCCAACGTCGCGCGGCTCGCGGAGGAAGTTGGCGAGCTGGCGCGCGAGGTCAATCACCATTTCGGGCCCAAGACCAAGAAGCCCGACGAACAGGTCGGCTCCATCCCCATGGAGCTGGCGGACATCCTGTTCGTGGTGATTTGCATCGCCAACTCGCAGAAGATCGATCTCGACGAGGCGTTCGGGCGGATGATGGCCAAGGTCACCGCCCGCGACGCCGGCCGCTGGACCAGGAAGGCGCGCTGATCTCCTCGTAGATGCGTTCGTACGAGACGAGCCGGTCCACATCGAATGCCCCCTCCGCCCCGGCGCGCCGCACGGCGCACCCCGGCTCAGCCAGGTGGCGGCAGTTGTCGAAGCGGCACTGGTCGAGATAGGGCCGGAAGTCCGGGAAGCAAGCGCCGAGGGCATCGGGGTCGATGCCCCAGGTCGTGACCTCCCGCAGTCCCGGCGTGTCCACGACGTACCCCAACCCCTCCAGCGGCACCAGCTCCGCCGCGGTCGTGGTGTGCTTCCCCTTGCGCCACTTCTCGCTGATCGCGCCGACGCGAAGCTTGAGCCCCGGCTGCAGCGCGTTCAGTAAACTCGACTTGCCGACTCCCGACATGCCCGTGAACACCGAATGCCGTCCACGCAGCAGGTCGCGCAGCGCTGGGAGGCCTTCGTCCGCTTTCACCGAGGTGGGCAGGACCTGGTACTCGGCAGCCGCATAGCGCCGAGCCAGCGCAGCGGCGGCGTCCCGATCGAGCTCGACCTTGTTGACGACGAGGACTGCAGGCAGGCCGTTCGCCTCGGCGATCACGAGGAAGCGATCGACTTTGCGGGGGCTCGGCTCGGGGTCGGCCGCGGATGCGACCACCACGACCTGATCCACGTTCGCCGCCACCGGCTGCGAACGGCGCGCCCCACCACCCGTCCCCCCTTGGGCCGCGCGACGCGCGAGCACAGAGCGCCGGGGCCGGATGCCGGTGATCGTCGCGCTGGTGCCTGCCGCCTCAATATCGAGCTCCACGACGTCCCCGGGGACGACGCGGTCGTCATCGCGGTGTTTGAGCTTTCCCCGCAGCGTGGCGGTCACTTCGCCGCCCTCGGTGTGGACGCGATAGACGCCGCCCTCGCGCACGAGCACCACGCCCGTCGTCATGTCCGTCCCTGCTCCACGCACCGATCCAGGTGCTGCTTCACTTCGCGCAGGGTGAGCGCCAGCACCGGTGCGAGGGCGGCGTCGGGCGTCGCGCCGAAGGCGAGGTAATCGGTCTCCAAGTGACCCACCGGCTTGTCGCCCCCAGCCCAGCGGACGAACAGCAGCGCGGCTCCGTAGCGACCCGTGGTGTCGGCGGCGACTTCGTCCACCCACGGTGAGACGGAGTACGACTGGCCGTCCGTGCCGCCGAACGCGGGTGGGCGCTGGTGGACGGCCTGATAGCCGCCGAGGGTCGTGTCGTCGATCACTTCCGCCGTAGGGACTCCTTCACGACGTTGCCGACGATGAAAACGATGTTGGCGGGGCGCTCCGCGAGGCGGCGCATCAAGTACGGATACCAGTGCGTGCCGAAGGGCACGTAGACGCGGACGTTGTAGCCGTCGCGGCGCAGCGCCTTCTGCAGGTCGCGGCGCACGCCGTACAGCATCTGGAACTCGTAGCGCGCGGGCGCGATGCCTTTGCTCGTGGTGAACGCCTTGGCGTGTGCGATGATCTTCTCGTCGTGCGTCGCGATCCCGGGGTAGTGCCCGTGCTCGAGCAGTCGCTCCATACAGGCGACGTAATTCTTGTCCACGTCCCGCTTGGCGGGGAAGGCGACGTTCTCCGGCTCCTGGTACGCACCCTTGCAGAGGCGCACGCGCGCGCCGAGCGCGATCATCGCGTCCACATCCGCGGCGGTGCGCCTCAGGTACGACTGTAGCACGACACCCACGGCGTTGCCGAGCTCCGGATAGAAAACGTCCGTGAAGAGCTGCAGCGTCTTGGCGGTGTAGGTCGACTGCTCCATGTCGATCCGGGCGAACGAGCCGTACTGCTTCGCTTTCCCGATGATGTCGCGCAGGTTCGCGACGCACATCGCTTCGTCGATGTCGAGGCCCATCTGCGTGAGTTTGACCGACACGTTGGCGTCCGCGCCGGCGGCGCGGATGCGCTCGAGGGTCTGGAGGTAGGTGTCCCGCGCCTGGCGCGCCTCCTCGGCGTGCAACACCGATTCCCCGAGCAGGTCCAGGCTCGCCGACAGGCCGGCGGCGTTGAGGTCCCGCAGGGCCGCGACGGCGGACTCGACGGTTTCGCCGGCCACAAAACGCGACGCGAACCGCCGAGCCAGGCCGTTGCGGCGCACGAAACGAAAGACCTGCGGCTGCTCGCTGAGCCACAGGAGACCGGCGCGCAGCATCAGCGATAGAACTTCGCGTCGCGCCGGGCAAGATCCTGCAGCACTTCGCAGGGCGCGAACCGCGGGCCGAGGCGCTCGGCCAGCCGCTCGAGGTCGGCGACGAGCCGCGCGGCGCCCAGGTCGTCGGCGTGGCGCAGCGGGCCGCCGCGGAACGGCGGGAAGCCGAACCCGAAGATGGCGCCGATGTCGCCGTCGCGGGGGCTGCGGACGACGCCCTCCCCCACGGCCCGGGCCGCCTCGTTCAGGAGTCCCAGCACCAGACGCTGGAGGATCTCGGCGGGCCGGGGGCCGCCATTGGGGTGGACGCCGAGCAGCTCGTACACGGCCGGGTCGACCCCGCGCTTCTTGCCGCCTTCGTAGATGTAGAACCCCCGCCCCGACTTGCGCCCCAAACGGCCCGCCTTCACGAGCGCCGCCACTCCGGCCGTGGGCTGGAGACGGTCGCCGTACGCGGCCAGCATGACGTGCGCCACCTTCTCCGCGACGTCCAGGCCGACTTCGTCGAGCAGCGTCACCGGCCCGACCGGGAATCCGAACCGCACCGCCATCCCGTCGATGTCATCGATCGACGCGCCTTCGGCGAGCAAGTGGCCGATCTCGTTCGCGTACGGCGCGAGGATACGGTTCACCCAGAACCCGGGGCTGTCTTTCACGACGATGACGGTCTTCCCGATCCGGCGTCCGAACGCCACGGCGGTGCTCACGACCCCAGGGGCGGTGTGCGCGCCCGGAATCACCTCGAGCAGCGGCATCTTCGCGACCGGCGAGAAGAAATGCATCCCGATCACGCGCGCGGGAACGCGGGCGGCTTCGGCGATGCTGGTGATGGGAATCGTCGACGTGTTGGACGCGAAGACGGCCGTGTCCGGGGTGGCGCTCTCGAACTCGCGCAGCACCGACTGCTTGACCGTGATCTCCTCGAACACCGCCTCGATCGCGAGCTCGGCGCGCCAGAATCCGGCGTAACTGTCGCCGCCGGAGAGGAGCGCGATGAGCCGGGCGTGCTCGTACTTCGTGATGCGTCGCCGTTTCAACCGGTCGTCCAGGATGGCACGCGCCTCGCGCAGTCCGTGCGCGACGCGTGCCAGATCCGCGTCCTTCATGCGTACATCGACGCCTGCCTGGGCGACGGCGGTCCCGGCGATCCCCGAGCCCATGAAGCCGGAGCCCACGATCCCGAGACGCTTCACCGTCACCGGCGGCGGAGCGCCGGCGACGCCGGGGTCCTTCTTGAGCTGATTGGTGGCGAAGAAGATCTGGACCAGTTTGCGCGAGACATCCGTCACCGCGAGCTGCCCGAAGAGCTGCGCCTCGCGCTTCAAGCCCGCGGCGATGCCGTGCTTCAGGCCGTACTCCACCGCCTCGAGCGCCGCGAACGGCGCCGGATAGTGGCCGCCGGTCTTCTCCGCGAGCTGCTTGCGCGCCGCGCGGAACACGAGGCGGCGCCCCAGCGGATTGCCGTCGAGCAACCAGCCGACGAAGCCGCCGGGACGCCGGCGCTTGGGGCGCCACCCGCCGGCCATCCGCCGCGCGGCGGCGAGCGTAATGGCGTGCAGGATCGAGGGCGGCACGAGTTCGTCCACCATGCCGAGCCGGAACGCCTTCGCGGCGCGCTCGGACTTGCCGGCCAGGATCATGTCGAGCGCGGCGCGTGCGCCGACGAGTCGCGGCAGCCGCTGGCAGCCCCCCGCGCCGGGCAGGATGCCGAGTTGGATCTCCGGGAGGCCGATCTGGGTCTTCGGGTGGTCGGTCGCAATGCGGTAATGGCAGGCGAGCGCGAACTCGAAGCCGCCGCCCAGGCACGCGCCGTGGATGCCCGCGGCGACCGGCTTGGGAAACCGGGCCGCCTGGTCGAGCATCTCCTGGCCGTCGGCCGACAGCCGCTCCGCTTCGGCGGCCGACGTGAGCTGCACGAACTCCTCGATGTCGGCGCCCGCGATGAAGTTGTCGGGCTTGCCGGAGAAGAACGCGACCGCCTGGACGCTGGCGTCGTTCGCCAGGGTCTCGAAACACGCGCGGAACTCATCCTTCACCGCGCGCGAAATCATGTTGACCGGTTTGTCCTTGCTGTCGAGGACCACGATAGCGATCCCGTCCTGGACCTCCCAGGTCAGCGCGGGCCCGCTCGCCCCTTTTCCCCGGGCTGCCACTAGCGGCGCTCCAGGACCAGCGCGATGGCCATTCCGCCCTGCGCGCAGATCGACACCAGGCCGAACTGCACGTCGCGGCGCCGCATCTCGTTGGCGAGCGTCGTGACGATGCGCCCGCCGGTCGCCCCGAACGGATGGCCGATGGCGATCGACCCGCCCATCACGTTGATGATGTCCTCGTTGATCTCCCAGCCCTTCGCGGCGAAGCCCTGGAGGTTCGAGAGCACCTGAGCGGCGAACGCCTCATGGATCTCGATCAGGCCGAGGTCCTTCCATTGGATACGAGCGCGCTCGAGCGCGAGCGGCACTGCCCAGACGGGCGCCTGAAGGAGCTGCCAACCCGGATCGACGGCGGCGACCGCATACGAGCGGACGTAGACGAGGGGCTCGTACCCCCGGGCCCGGGCGGCCTCGTCACTCATCAGGAGGACTGCCGACGCGCCGTCGGTGAGCGGTGAGGAGTTGGCGGCAGTCACGCTGCCGTACTTGCGGTCGAACACCGGCCTCAGCTTTGCCATCTGCTCGAGCGATGTGTCGGCGCGGATGCCGTTGTCCTGCGTCACCACGGGGTCACCGGGCCGCGCTGGGAACCAGGGGACGATCTCGGCCGTGAGCCGGCCGTCCGCCGTGCCCTTCGCCGCCAGCTGATGGCTGCGCAAGGCCCAACGGTCCTGCGCCTCCCGCGCGATGCCGTTTTCCTTGGCCATCTTTTCGGCCGACTGGCCCATCGACTCGCCGGTCGATGGTTCGGCGATGGCGGGCGAGACCGGGACCAGGTCACGCGGGCGGAGCTTGGCAAAGGTGCGCAGCCGCGCCCCGAGCGACTTAGCCTTGCTCGCTTCGACGAGTATGTCCGCGAGGCGGCGGGAGGCGAGGATCGGGACGTCGGAGAGCGATTCCACGCCCCCCGCCAACACGACGTCCGCGTTGCCGAGGGCGATCGCATCGGCGGCGTCCGCCACGGCCTGGCCACCGGAGGCGCAGGCGCGGTTCACGGAGTAGGCGGGGATCTCTTTGGGGAACTGGGGGAGGAGGCTCACCTCACGCGCGACATTCGGAACGAGCGGTGAAGCAACGACCTGGCCGAAGATCACGTCGTCCACGTCCGAGCCGTCCAGGTTCGTGCGCTCCAGCAGCTCCCGCGCCGCGTGGCGGGCGAGATCCACGGCACGGGCGTCCTTGAGCGCCGTCCCCGCTTTGCAGAACGGCGTGCGGCAACCGGCGATCACCGCGACGCGCCGTCCCTTCTCAACCGGCATTAGATTCTCCCCCTCGTTGACCCCGGGGCATGGCCCCGGGGTTCGCGACGAAACCTACCACCACCCCCAAGTGGAGGGGAGTTGGCCGCGGAGACACCGTTCTCCCATCAGACGCGCGCCGCCGCCTTGTCGTCCATGGCGGCGGAGCCGGTGGACCTGCTCGTGATCGGCGGCGGCATCACCGGCGCCGGCATCGCGCGGGACGCCGCGTTGCGCGGCTTCCGGGTCGCGCTGGTGGAGAAGGGGGACTTCGGCTCCGGCACGTCGTCGCATTCCTCACGGCTCATTCACGGCGGCATCCGGTATCTCGAGCACCGAGACTTTCGTCTCGTGTTCGAGGCGAGCCGGGAGCGCCGCGTGTTGCTGCGCATCGCGCCGCATCTGGTGCGGCCCCTGCCGTTTCTGTTCCCCGTCTACCGCGGTGGGCGCGTCCCCGGCTGGAAGCTGCGCGCCGGCATGTGGCTGTACGACGCGCTCGCCGCGTTCCGCAACGTGAAGACCCACCGCTGGCTCAGTCCCAAGCAGGTGCGCCGCGCCGAGCCCGCGCTGAAAGACCGCGGCCTCACAGGCGCCGCACTCTACTGGGATGCCCAGACCGACGATGCGCGGCTCGTGCTCGCGACGATGCGGAGCGCCGCCCGGGCGGGCGCCCTGGTCGCGAACTACGCCGAGGTGACGAGCCTCCTGAAGCCTGACGGGCGCGTGCGCGGTGCGGTCGTACGCGACGTCCTGAGCGGCGAGACACGTACCGTGCGCGCGCTCATCGTCGTAAACGCCGGCGGTCCGTGGGTGGACGCCCTGCGCCGGATGGACGATCCCGCGGCCCCACCCCTGCTCCGCCCCACGAAGGGGGCCCACGTCGCGGTGCCCCGCCGCCGCATCGGCAACGAGCGCGCCATCACCCTGTTCTCAGCGATCGACGGTCGTGTAATGTTCGTCCTGCCGTGGGGCGAACTGTCGTACATCGGCACCACCGACACCGACGCCGACGCGTCTCCCGACGCCGTGCGCGTCACCGCCGACGACGTCACCTACCTGCTGCGCTCGGCGAACGCGGCGTTCCCCGACGCGCACCTCGCGGCGAACGACGTCGTGTCGGTATGGGCGGGGCTGCGACCCCTGTTGGGGCAGGATCCGGCGGCGGCGCCGTCCCAGGTTTCGCGCGAGCACCGCGTCGTCGAAAGCGCACAGGGCCTGATCACCATCGCGGGCGGCAAGCTCACCACCTATCGCGTGATGGCGCGCGACGTGGCCGACCGTGTGGCGGCGCGCCTGCACGAGCTCGACGGCCGCCCCACCGCCCCGCGCCCCCCTACTGACCGCCTCCCGTTACCTGGGGGTGAGGCCGCGGAGCTCGACGTCCTCGTCGAGGGCGCGCGGGCGCGCGGCGTACCGGAAGCCACGGCGCGCCACCTCGTCGCGAGCTACGGCAGCGAGACGCCGGCGATTCTGAACCTCGTCGATCGAGATCGCGCCCTGGGAGACCCGATCGTGCCTGGCCGGCCCGAGATCTGGGCGCAAGTGGCGCACGCGGTCGAACGGGAGATGGCGCTACGCATCCAGGACGTGTTGGTGCGGCGGCTGCATCTGTTCTACGAGTACGCGGAGCAGGCCACGGCGCTGGTGACGCCGGTCGCCCAACGCATGAAGAAGCTCCTCGGCTGGGACGAGGTCCGCGAGGCCGAGGAGCTGGTCGATTATTTCCGCCTGGTCGAGCGCGCCCGGATGTTCCGGACCGAGCTCAAGACTTGATCTTCACCCGGGGCCGCACGTGGACGCGGACCCGTGGGTTGTCGTCGTCGTCGATTTGCCGCAGGGCCCACGTCGCGGCCCGGCGTACCGCGCTCGACGCATCCTGCTGGGCGGCCCTGAGCGGCTGCAGCGCCAGCGAGCTTTCGATCTGGCCGAGTGCCCACGCGGCCGCGACGCGCACGTCGATGTCGGGGTCCTTGAGTGCGCCGACGAGCGGCTCCACGCCGCTCGCATCTTCGATTTCCCCGAGCGCCCACGCCGCCAGGACGCGCACATCCGAGTCGTCGTCCTTGAGCCCCACCGCGACCGGGGTCACGCCGCTGCCCGCCTCGATCTGGCCCAGGGCCCAGATGGCGGCCTTGCGCACGTCGATCACGGGGTCACGCACCAGCGGCCCCAACGGAGCGACGCCCTGCGCGCTTTCGATCTCCCCCAGCGCCCACGCCGCCGCTTGACGGACTCTGGGCTCGTGGTCCTTGGCTGCGGTCGCAAGGAGCGGGACCGCGGCCTCATCTTCGATCTCTCCCAACGCCCACGCAGCCGTCAGACGCACGTCGAGCGCCGCGTCGTTCAGCGCGTCCCCCAGTGGCCGGACGGCGCGCACGTTTTCGATCTGGCCCAAAGCCCACGCCGCGATGCGACGTACCTCGGGTGCGCGGTCCTTCAGGGCACGCGCCAGGGGGTCGATCGCCGCCGTCTCTTCTATCTCGCCCAGCGCCCACGCCGCGCGAGCTCGCACGGTTACCTCCGCGTCACCCAGCGCGTCGCTCAGTGGGCCGAGCGCACGGGAGTCCTCGAGCTCGCCCAGACCCATCGCTCCGGTTTCACGCAGCCCGGGCTTCGCGTCGCGCAGCAGCCCGAGGAACAGGTCGTAGGTGCCCGCCGGGCCGTGATTCCCCAGCACGCGGGCAGCGATGTTGCGGATGCAGCGGTTGTCGTCCCGGAGCACGGCGCGGAAGGCGCCGAGGGTGGGCGTGTCGATGCCTGGGCGGTGGCCTCCGTGCATGACGTCGCTCATGACGCCCGCCATCCCACCGCCGCCACCGGGCATCGGCATCGGCGTGGGCATGGGCCGCGGCATCGGCAGAGCGGCGTTCGCGTAGTCGTGGCCCTTCCCCCAAAAACCGCCGTAGTTCGCCAACGACTGCCCCGCGAGCTCGCACACTGTCGAGTCGCTTGCCTTCAGCTGTGAGAGGACGCGGGCTACCTCGGTGGAGTCGAGGAGGGTGGGTGTCTGGACGGCGAGCAGCAGGACGCCAAGGAGTAGTGTTTGCATGACTGCTTTGATGATCGGGCCCCTCGAAAGGTTGCCGCCTTCAGGAATGCCGGTATAATCTGGCCTGTGAGACCCCCCCGCCTCTTGCTCTTCCTGGGCCTCTGGGCGGCGGCCGGCTCCTGGGGCGCTTGCCGCCCCGAGCCACCGCGCCCACCGGCCGACGCGGGCGTGATCCCCGCGGGTCCGCTGGGTGACGCCATCCGCCGGGGGCGCGCGTTGCTCGTCGCCACGCGGGACAGCCTCCCCGCGCACGTCGGCAACCGGCTGCGCTGTGTGAGCTGTCACCTCGAGGAAGGCCGACGCGAGAGCGGCTCGTGGGTCGGAGTCTTCGCCCGGTATCCGCAATACCGCGCGCGCAGCGCCTCGATCGAGACGATCGAGTACCGTGTGAACGACTGCTTTCGCCGCAGCATGAACGGCGCGGCGCTCGATCCGGCGAGCCGCGACATGGCCGACATCGTCGCGTATCTCGCGTTTCTGTCTCACGGGACTCCGGTCGGACCGGTGCCGCCGAGTACCCGATTGCAGCAGTGGGCCGCGTTCACGGCGGATACGGCGGCGGGCGCTCGAGTCTTTGCGACGACCTGCGCCAATTGCCACGGACCAGGCGGCGAGGGCACCGCGGGGGCGCCTCCTGTGTGGGGCCCCGCGTCTTACAACATCGGCGCCGGGATGGGGCGCGTGCGCACAGCCGCCGAGTTCATCCGTCGCAACATGCCTTTCGACCAGGCCGGGACGCTCACCGACCAACAGGCTTTCGACGTCGCCGCGTACGTGAATGCGCATCCCCGTCCCGACTTCCGAGGTAAGGAAGGCGATTGGCCCAACGGCGATCCCCCGCCCGACGTGGCGTATCCCACGCGGGCGCAGCAGAAGAAACCGCTTCCCCGTTAGCTCACTTACAGGAGGTTACCCGATGTTCGGTCTCGACCAGCTCAACACCCACCGGCGTGGATTCCTCGGCACACTCGCTGCTGCCGCCGCCGCCGGTCTCGCCAGCCTGACGCCGCTCGGGCTGCAGGCACAGCCGCGGCGCCGCGAAACCAAGGGCTCAATCGACCCGAGCTACGGCGCGTGGCTTGGCAAGATCACCGGGCAGCACAAGATGCTGTTCGACGCGCCCGAGGTGAACGGCGGGATGCCGGTGGTTTGGCCCCGCGTCTGGCTCAACACCACCAACGACAACTACGGCACCACCGACGCGCAGAACTCGGGCGTCATCGTCCTGCGCCACGCGGCGATCCCGCTGGCAATGCAGGACGCGCTCTGGGCCAAGTTCAAGTTGGGCGAGGTCTTCAGCCTAAAGGACGGCGACGTGCCGGCGACGCGTAACACATTCGCGAAGCCCCTACCTCTGCCGATCGGCGGCACCGGCGTCGAGCAGCTGCTCGCCAAGGGCGTGTTGATCGGCGTCTGCAACGTCGCGCTGACGATCTACAGCGGCGCGGTCGCGCAGAAAATGGGACTGGACGCGGCCGCCGTGAAGGCAGAGTGGGTGGCCGGTCTGATCCCGGGATGCCAGGTGGTGCCGTCCGGCGTGCTGGCGGTGAGCGGCGCGCAGGAGAAGGGCTGCGGCTACTGCTTCGCGGGGTGATGCACCGCTGCATCGCGTGACCTGAGTCACGGGCAGGCGGGTCGCGGCGCGGGATATCGCGAAACTCCGGTTCGGTGTGGGGTACACACGAACGCACCGCAACCGGAGGATCGGACAATGATGCGACGCATCCTGACGGCGGTCGTGCTGCTTGCCAGCGCGGCCGCAGTCTCCCGCGCCGCGGCGCAGCGGTCCCATTTCGGGCTGCACGGCGGCTACAACTTCGACATCAATGAAGGGCTGATCGGCGCGCAGATCCACATGCCGCTCAGCCGGTCGATCGAGCTCTACCCGTCGTTCGACTATTACCTGGTGAACAGCGGCACCCTGCTGGGTTTCAATGGGGATCTCAAGTTCCGCACGCCGGGCACACCGCTGTACGTCGGGGGCGGCCTCAACGTTCTGAGCGGGGGCGGCAACTCCGACACGGGGTTCGACCTGTTCGGGGGGTTCGAGACACGTTACGGCCGCACGCATCCCTACATCGAGGGACGCGGCCTTTTCCACGACACCTCATCGTTCCAGTTGCTGTTCGGGATCAATATCACGCTGTATTGACGGGACCCGTCGGCCCCTCGGAGCCACGGGCGTAGGCGTATCCGCGCAGCGTCGCGTACACGAAAATGAGCGTCCCGGCGACGCGCACGGCGGTACCCACGGCCTGATCCTGCTCGAGCAGACCGAGCTGCTCGAGCAGGTAGGTCCAATCGTGCTCCCCGCCCCCGACGAGCGGCAGGTCCTGCGCGCGCGCGTCCTTCACGTAGACCGAAACGTTCCAGCAGTTCTGCGCGACCCACCAGGCCGCGACTGTGGCGGCGTGGCGGTCGCCTTGGCGCCAGAAGTACCACACGAATGCGGCGGGAAAGAGCAGCTGCAGCAGCGTGCCACCGAGCACGCCGAGGAACTCCCCGAACGGTCCGAAGACGATGTGACCCGTCTCGTGGATCGCGAGATCCACGTGGTCCACAAGGCCGTAGTGGCTGGGGACAACGAGGTAGTACAGCCCGTACACCGCCAGGATCGCCGTGAGGGTGAGCCGGCCCCGGGACGTCGCCGCAACGCCGGCCGCGCTCAATCGCGCGGTGCTTCCTGCAGGAACGCCGCCGGAATGGGATTGTCCGGCCGCTCGCCGTCCCAGATCGCAGCGGCGATCCACCAGCGCGTGCCGTCCCAGAAGAGCTCGATGCTGTTCACGCCGCGGCCGAGGACGGGGCCGTCCGCCGTGCGGCGGAACGCATACGTGCTGAATACGTGCACGATGTTGCCGAAGCGGCGCGTGACGCGGTGAATCTCCTTCTCGAAGAACCCCTGGCCCACCATCCACGGGTCCGAGTCCTCGACGAATTGCTGGTGGTTCATCACCTGCGCGACCGGCGCGCCGTCTTTCACGCTCATCGCGACGAACTTCACGCCCGGGATGTAGAGCGTGCGGTCCCGGGACCACTCGCGCGGCTGGCCCGCGGGTCCGGAGATCACGTCGTAGAACGCCTGAATCATCCCGTCGATCGTGGCCACGTCGGCCGGTCGCGCGGGAATCGGCGCCACCGTCACCGCGCCCTGCGCGGCACCCGAGCCGGGAGCGGCGCACAGCAGCGCGACCGCGGCGGTGGTCCCAACGGCTACCGACAGCAAGTTGCTCATTTCCACCCCCTGAGGCTCCGCACGAAGTCGCCCACCAGCAGGAATTTTTCGAAGACCGGCACCCCTTTGCGCTTCCGCCCAAACTCCGAGAACAGCTCCCGCAGACGGCCGCGGCGCGTGACGTAGAACCGGAAGGTTTCCGCAAAGTCCTCCTGCGGATGCGTGGCGGCGTAGGCCGTGACGTAGTCAGGGAGCGTCGTGGTGACCCCGCGGCGCTCGAAATCCACCCACTTCGAGTCCGCCACCCGATACGCCTTCCGCACTTCGCCGAAGGCACGCCGGAATCGCCCCGTCCGGGTAATCGACCAATGGTGAAACAGGAACGAGTGGCCCAGCTCGTGCAGGATCAGCCCCGTGAGCATGTTCCAGGAGATCTCGTCGCGGAACCGCTTCCCCGTCACATAGCGACGCTCCACCTCGATGACCTTGGGGGAGCGGTGCGTAACGCCGGAGACCCCGGGCCGCAGCAACACGCGGTAGTCCCAGTCCTTGATGCGGGATACGACCAGCAGCCGGCGCACGCGCCGCAGCGCCCGCGCAATGAGGTCGCGCCCGGTCGCGTCCTCGCCGCACCAGGGGCAGGCGTTCATCCAGTCGTTGACGCCCTTGCTGCAATGCGGGCAGATGTTCTGGTAGGCCTCATAGCGCCACTTCTCGGGCCGGCCACACCAGGGGCAGAAGCGCATCGGATACATCACGCCGCCGCCGCACCCCCATCGACAGCGCCGGTCGTACTTGAATCCCTTGGGCGCCTTGAGCGGCTCCTCACTCGAGTGCGCGTCCGCGATGTCCCGCCCGCACCAGGGACACGCCGAGAAGGCGTCGGAGACGATCCAGCCGCAGTAGTAGCATTCCGCCCCCGTCACCTTCTGGGTGTCGCGCCAGTCCAGGCGGCGGCCGCAATCCGAGCAGTACGACCAGAAGCGCTCCACCTCGGCCCGGCACGTCGGGCAGCGCAGCTCGGGGGTCGGCACCTCGCGGCGGCGCCTAGCGGCGGGCACGGGCCACCGCCTCGTCCACGATCCGCTGGACGAAATCGTTGTACTTGAGACCCGCTTTCTCCGCGGCGTCGGCCATTTCGTTCTCCACCGCGAGGAAGGGATTGGGATTCACCTCGAGCACGTACACCTCGTCGTCATGCGCCAGGCGTAGGTCCACCCGGCCGTAATCCTGCAGCCAGAGCGCGTGGAACGCGGTGGTGCAGATGTCGCTGATCTTCGTCGTCAGCTCCTCGGGCAGTCCCTTGGCGAACACGTTGCGGATCTTCTTGCGCTTGCGGTACTCCTCGTCCCACTTCGCCTTATAGGTGGCAATGCGGTGCTCGCTCGTCTCGGGCTCCCCGAACGTCAACTCGACCAGCGGCAGCACCTGGACTTTGTCGTTGCCGATCAGCCCCGCGTACAGCTCCCGCCCCTCGACCAGCTCCTCCACGATGGCGGCCTGCGTGAACTTCTCGTGGATGAAGCGCACACGTTCGGCCAGGGTGTCGTCGTTCTCGACCACCGACGCCTGCGCGATGCCGACCGACGCGTCCTCGAGCAGCGGCTTCACGATGAGGGGAAAGCGCAGCTCCGAAGGCCGGACCAGCTCCTCGCCCGAGTGGAACTCCGCGAACGCCGGGACGCGGAACCCGTGATAGGCGAGGACCTTCTTGGTCAGCGACTTGTTGCGCGCGACGAGCAACGCCGTCGGCGGCGATCCCGTATGGGCGTAGCCGTGCATCTCGAGGACGGCAGCAATCGCGTACTCGTGGCGCGCGTTGCCGCGGAACGCCTCACAGCCGTTGAACACGATCTTCGGCCCGAACTCGGCGAGCCGGTCGATCAGCGGGCCGAGCTCGTTCCCGATCCCCACCATCAGCACGTCATGTCCGTTGGCGAGCAGCGCGCGCGCGACGTCGTACTCCGCCTCTTCGACTTTGGGGTCCGCCATGTCGCGCTTGTAGTCCGCGTCGCCCCACTCGGGGTGCAGCGCGTCGAACACCACTGCGATCTTCACGTCTGCACCCGCGCCATGTCCCGCCCCACGGTCCGCAGCGCGATGAGGATCACCGCTCCCCCAAGGACGCCCACGGCGGGGAGCAGCAGCATGGCGGTGCGCAAGCTGCCGGACCGGTCCGACAGGTAGCCGATGAGCGGCGGCGCGAGCGCATCGCCCGCGAGGTGCGAGAACAGCACAAACGCCCCGAGCACGGACGCCTGCACGGCGGGCGGCACCACGTCGAGGATCACGGCCGCCAGCGGACCGTTGTACCACGTATAGAGGAAGTAGGTCGCCATGACGAGCGGCGCGAACCAGCGCAGATCGTCGACCATGATCAGCGCGACGCACACGGGGCCGCCGAGCACGAAGCCCGCCCCGGACGCGAACACGCGGCCGCCCCTCCACCGCTGCTGCAGCCGGTCCGCGACACGCCCGCCGAAGAGCGCGCCCAGCACGCCGCCCGCGAGGCCCCACACGCCGAACTGGGCGCCGACCTGCGCGACCGAGATGCCGTGTTGCCGCTGCATGAACGCCGCCGCCCAGGCGACGAGCCCATTGGCCGCAAACGTCACCATGGCGCCGCCCACGAATATCCAGATCAGCGTCGGGGTACGCAGCACCAGCGCGGCGGCGTGCTGGAACTCGTCGAGTGCGCCCGCGGCCACCTCGCCGGCCTCCGTTGTGCGGCGCACGGCGGCGGGAACCAGGCGCCACACCGTCCAGGCCACGCCGGCACTGATGCACACGCCGAACACCGCGGCGTCCACTTCGGCGGGAATGCGCTGGAACAGCGCGAGCACGCCTGCGAGCAGCGCGCCGACTCCAGCGCACACCGCCAGGGGCAGCACGTAGCGAATCACGCCGCGGACCCCCCGCTTCCACCAGCGGCGCAGCGCCTCCGCCACGGGCGGCGGGGGGCGGCGGTCGAGCTCGCGCAGACGAGAGGCGAGCAGGGCAAGTATCAGACCGGGACCGCCCATGGCGATGAACGCCCAGCGCCATCCGTACCGCTCCGCGATGACGCCGCCGACCCAGATGCCCAGCACGCCCCCGAGGGCCATCCCGACGGAGTAAATGCCGATGGCGAAGGCCCGGCGCCGGCCCCGGTAATACTGGGCGATGATCGCCTGCGAGGCCGGTCCGTAGCCGGCTTCGCCCACGCCCACGAGGGCGCGACAGGCGAACAACTCCCAGAACCGGTTCACGACTCCCCCCAGCGCCGTCGCGGCACTCCAGATCGCGACGCCCCAGGTGATGACGCTGCGGCGCGAGCGCAGGTCGCCGATCACGCCAAGGGGCAGGGCGGCGAGGGAGAGCACGATGATGTACGCCGAGCCAAGCCAGCCCAGCTGCACGTCGGTCAAGTGCAGGTCTCGCTTGACCGGCTCGAACACCGCGAACACGACGTTGCGGTCGAGGTAGTTGAGGAAGTTGATCAGCGTGAGCAGGCCCAGGACGTACGCCGCGTACGCCCGGGAACCGCTCGGAGAGCCTTCGCCGTCAGGGAGCGCGCCCGCCAGTGGCCGCCTCCGCGCGCGCGTCGCGATCCGCCTTCGCCTCGAGATACGACTCGGTCAGCGCGCGCATCAGCTCGCCGCGCTGGTGGTACAGGCGCCGGAGCTTCCGCGGCTTGCGGCGCGCGAGCGCGTACGACGCGAGGATCGGGAAGCCCACCGTGTTGTCGAGATAGCAGACCACCGTGTCGGGGAGCTTGTCGGGATCCACCTTGCCCCAGCTGACCGCCTCAGACGGCGTCGCACCCGACAGGCCGCCCGTGTCGGGCCGCGCGTCGGTGAGCTGCAGGTAGTAGTCGTGGCCCTTCTCGCTGATCCCCAGGACCTCTTGGATCTGGGGCTCCGTCTGGAGCACGAAGTTCTTCGGGCTGCCGCCGCCGATGATGAGGACACCGCTCTTGCCACCGTGGGTCTTGGCGGCAAAGACGATGGCCGAGGTCTCGTTCACGTCGGCGCTGACGTCGAAGCGCAGCTGGCTGCCGCTCAGCGCCTGCTCGGCGACGTTCATCCCGATGGACGAGTCGCCCGGCGACGATGTGTAGATCGGCACGCCACACGCGTGCGCCACGCCGAGCACGGACTTGCGGGAGATGCCGAGCGCCTTCTCTCGCTCCACGATGTAGCCGCCCAGCAGGTAGTGGTACTCCGCGGTGCTCATCGGCCGCTGGAATTCCGCGCGCGCGGAAACCTCCCGAATGAATCGGTCGGTCGACAGGAGGACATCGTAGTGGAAGAAGATGTCGTAGATGCGGACCACGCCTTCCTCACGCAGCACCACGTCGTCGGCGAAGGGGGTGCCCCGGTGCATCGACATGCCGAGGCCGAAGTGGGCGTCGTGGTACAGATTCGCGCCCGTCGAAACGATCCAGTCGAGGAACCCCGCCTCGATGAGGGGAATGATCGTGGACATGCCGAGCCCCGCCGGTGTCATCGCGCCCGTAAGACTCATCCCGACCGTCACGTCGTCCGCGAGCATGCGCTCGGCGAATAGGCGGCAGCCTTCCGCCAGCCGCCCCGCGTTGTAGGCGAGGAAAGCGTTCTCTACCAGCTCGGCAGTCGTCTCCTTGCCGGTGATGGGCTTCGGATCGATGCGCGCGCCGCGCAGGAATTCGCTCGTCATAGCGCTTGATAGGCGCGGCTGCGGCGCTCGCGGGCGTCGACGATCCACCGGACCGCCTCTTCGGGCTGGTCGGTGACCCGAAACAGCTGTAGGTCCTCGGTGGCGATCTTGCCCTCCGCCGCTACCCGGTCGCGCAGCCAATCAACGAGCCCCTGCCAGTACGCCCGCCCGAACAGCACCACCGGGAACTGCTTCACCTTGCCCGTCTGGACCAGCGTCAGCGCCTCGAACAGCTCGTCCATCGTCCCGTAGCCGCCGGGGAAGACGACGAACGCGGTCGAGTACTTCACGAACATCGTCTTGCGGACAAAGAAGTACCGGAAATTGATCGACCGCTGGACGTACGGGTTGGTGCCCTGCTCGAACGGCAGCTCGATGTTGCAGCCGATGGAGAGGCCGTTTCCCTCCTGCGCCCCGCGGTTCGCGGCTTCCATGATTCCGGGGCCCCCGCCTGTGATGATGGCGAACCCCTCCCGCGCCAACAGCCGCGCCGTCTCGAGCGCCCGTTGGTAGTAGGCGTCGCTCTCCGGCGTGCGCGCTGAGCCGAACACGCAGACGGCGTTGCGCACGTCGGCGAGGGTGTCGAACCCCTCCACGAACTCCCCCATGATGCGCAGTACGCGCCACGGGTCCGTGCTCGTGAAGGTTGCGCGCCGCTCCGCCGGGACCGGCGGGGTGGGCGTGAGGAGCCGTTCGTCCTCAGTGACCGCGATGCGCGGCGAGCCGCTCGAGCGCTGTGACATGGTCGTCCTGGACGTTATAGAAGAAGGGCGAGAGGCGCACGTGACCCGGGCGAGCGTCGGCGACGACGCCGCCTTCGGCCAGGTGCCGCACGGCCGCCGCGGGATCGGACATCGGGAGCATGACGATGGCCGACCGCGCCGCGGCCTGCGTCGCCACCTTGGGCGCGAATCCCGCCCCCCGCGCGCGGGCGACCAGATCCTCGGTCAGGGCCGCCGTCACCTGGCGAATGGCGGGCACCCCAATCTCCTCGATGTATTCGAGGCCGCCGAGCTGCGCGTAGATCGCGGCGAGGGCCGGCGTCCCCAACTCGAAGCGCCGAGCGTCGTCGTGGAAATCGAGGGCGTGGGGATCGAAGGCGAACTGCTGGCGATGCCCGAACCACCCCGCGGTCGTGGGCTGGAGCCGGCGCGCCAGCTCCGCCCGCACGTACAGGAAAACAATTCCCGTACCACCCAGCAGCCACTTGAGCCCGCCCGCCGTGAGGAAATCCACACCCGCGGCGCGGGCGTCCACCGGCACCTGCCCCACTGACTGATACGCGTCGACCAGGCAGAGAGCGCCCTTCGCGTGCGCGACGTCCGCCACCGCGCGGATGTCCTGGATGGCCCCGCTCGTGAAGTAGACATGCGATGTGGCAACGAGGGCTGTGCGGTCGTCCACCTCGCGGGCAATAGCGTCGACCGGGACCGTCACGCCGTCGGGGCTCTCCACGACGACCACTTCGATGCCACGCCGCGCCTTGGCGAGCCACTGGTACGCGACCGTGGGGAAATCGAGAGAAGTCACGACGACCTTGGGCCGCTTGCTGTAGTCGAGCGCTTCGGCCACGGTGCTCACCGCGACCGAGATGCTCGGCGCCAGGGCGATCTCGGCGGGAGCGGCGCCGATCACGGCGGCGTAGCGAGCGCGCAACTCGCCCAGCGCCGCCCACCACACATCGTACCAGGCGGACGCGCCGCGGCTCTGCCAGACGTCGAGGAATTCGGCTACCTTGCGGCGGGTCCGCTCGCCCAATGCCCCGAGCGAGCAGGTGTTGAGATAGATCCGGTCCCGGAAGATGGGGAATTCGTCCCGGTAGCGGGCCAAAGGATGGGCGCGCGCCGCAGGAGCGCTTGCCAGCGTCATAGCCGGTCAATATACAGAAGGAATGCAGACTCCCGCGAGGAGTTGGTCGTCGTTCTACGCGCACCTGGCGCTGCGCGCCGCTGTGAGTCCCCGGCTCGCCGTGGACCTGCTGCGGCTCGCCTGGAGCTTTCGGGCACGCGATTGGTGGCGGCGTCCGCCGTTCCTGCCGCTGCCACCGCGCGCGTACACGCGCTGGCGCATGTTCACGGCGTACGGAGACGAAGACGCGATCCCCCCGGTGGCCGATGTCGTCAACTTCGCCCGCTGGCGCCGGGAGACGATGGGGTTGTGAATACCGTCGAGCAAAGCGCCTTGGTCAAGCGGCGAGGCGATGCGTTGGGATTTGCGGCCGTCGGAGTCACGTCGCTCGAGCCGAACGCGCATGCGGCCGAACTGGACCGCTGGCTCGATGCGGGGCACGCCGGCACGATGACGTACCTGCATCGACAGGCCGACAAGCGGAAAGAGCCGGCGCTCATCATGCCACAGGCTCGGACAGCCGTCGTCACGCTGACGAACTACTGCCACGAGACCCCGCGGCATGGCCGCGGGGATCGCCACCCTCGGGTGGCCCAGTACGCCTGGTCCGCCGACTACCACGACGTCCTCGGCGCGCGGCTCGAGCAGTTGGCGACGACGATCCGGGAGATCGCTCCCGGCACCGCGACACGTTGCTACGTGGACGCCGGGCCCGTGCCCGAGCGCGAGCTGGCCCAGCGCGCTGGCCTCGGCTGGATCGGCAAGAACATGATGCTGATCCACCCGGAGATCGGCTCGTTCACGTTCATCGGCGTGGTGCTCACCGACGCCCGCCTTGCGCCCGACCTGCCGTTCGACGTCGACCGCTGCGGCACGTGCCGCCGCTGCCTCGACGCCTGCCCGACGAACGCGTTTCCCGAGCCGCACGTCCTCGACGCGACGCGGTGCATCTCGTACCTCACGATCGAGCACCGCGGGCCGTTCAACGACGAACAGCGCAGGGACGTAGGGGATTGGGTATTCGGCTGCGATGTGTGCCAGGACGTCTGCCCTTGGAATGTCAGTTTCGCCCAAAGTGCGACGGACGCCGAGCTCGCTCCGCGCGCCGACGTGCGGGCCCCCGACCTGGCCGCGTTGCTCGAGATGGACGAGGACGCGTTCGCGCATCGGTATGGCGACACGCCGTTCGCGCGCCCCGGACTTGCGGGGATGCGCCGCAACGCCACGGCGGTACTCGCGCGCAGGCCAACCGCGTGACTGAGGCGATCAACGATCTCCAGCGGTGTCTCGCCGACGGGCTCGCGAAGATCGATCCCCATCACCGGCTCTTCGGCCGGCCGGTGAGCTATCGCGTGATCGACGGCCAGGCGCTCGAGGTCACCTATCGCGACGTCGCCGGGATCGCGGATGCGGAGCTGCAAGGCGTGAAGCGGCTCATCGGCCGTGACTGTTCGTGCACCGTGAGTCCCCAGACCGCCGAAAGCGTGACCGTGCGGTTCGTCGTGTCCCTCAAGTAAGGCGGAGGAGTTCGTGGACGATCGGGTTATCGGCATCGGCGGGATCTTTTTCAAGGCCAAGAACAAGGACAGCCTCCTCGATTGGTATCGCGAGCACCTGGGGATCGACGTGCAGGAATGGGGCGGCGCGATGTTCTCGGGGATGGGTCAAACCGTCTGGAGCGTTTTCAAGCAGGATTCGGACTATTTCGGGCCCGGGTCACAGCGGTACATGGTCAACTACCGGGTCGCGAACCTCGGCCGCATTCTGGCGCGCCTGAAGGATGAAGGTGTCACCGTCGAGCCGCGAGTTGAGGAATCGGAGTTCGGAAAGTTCGGGTGGATCCTGGACCCGGAGGGGAACCGGATCGAGCTGTGGGAGCCCCCCCCGCCCGCCGCGACGTGAACGATTGGAGGATGATCATGCGCCGCCTGTTCGTCGTCAGCCTCGCCTGTCTGCCGTGCGCCACTCTGGCCGCCCAGGAGCCCTACAAACTTCCGCCGCGCGTCATCGTCGACATCCTCGACACGCCTCCCCTCCCGGTCGCGAGCCTATCGCCCGACCGGCAGTGGCTGCTCCTGCTCGAGCAGCGCAGCATGCCCACGATTGCCGAGCTGGCGCAGCCGATGCTCCGACTCGCGGGGAACCGGATCAACCCGCGGACGACAGGGCCGCAACTGCCCGGGCCCATCACCGGACTCGTGCTGAAGCGCGTGGCGGACGGCTCGGAGCGGCGTATCACCGTGCCCGCACCCGCGGCCCTGTCTTTCGTGAGTTGGTCGCCCGATAGCCGGTCGATCGCCTTCGTGCAGACGCGCGACTCGGGGCTCGCCCTCTGGGTAGCCGACGCCGGCACGGGACAGACGCGTTCGCTCACCGGCCCGATCTTGAACGCCACCGGCGGCCCGCCGTGCCAGTGGATGCCGAGCGGCAAAGCACTGCTGTGTGAATTCATCGCCGAGGGCCGCGGCCCCGCCCCCGTGGCTCCGCAAACACCCATCGGGCCCACCACGCAGGAGACCAGAGGCCACGCGGCGCCCGCACCGACGTACGAGGATCTGCTCAAGAACGCGAACGACGAACGGCTGTTCGACTACTACTTCACCGCCCAGCTCGCCCTCGTTGACGGCGCCACGGGCGCGCGGACGCCGGTGGGCGCTCCCGCGATCTTCGATCGCGTCGACGTCGCGCCCGGCGGCGAGCTCGTGCTGGTTGCGCGGACCGTCCGCCCCTACTCGTACCTCATTCCCGACGGGCTCTTCCCCAAGGAGGTCGAGATCTGGGACCGGCGCGGGCAAGTCGTACATCGCTTGGCCTCGCTACCGACGGGGGAAGGCATCCCCATCCGTGGCGTGCGCCCGGGACCCCGCGCCATCACGTGGCGGCCCGGCGTCCCCGCGACACTCGTGTGGGCCGAAGCGCTCGACGGCGGCGACCCGCGCAACAAGGTCGACCGTCAGGACCGGGTGGTGACGCTGGCCGCGCCGTTCGCGGGAGAGCCGATCGAGATCGCCCGGCTCGCCAAGCGCTACGCCGGCATCCGGTGGGACGCGCAAGGCACCGGCCTGCTCGAGGAGTACGATCGCGAGCGCCGCTGGGTCAAGACGTGGATCGTGGACGCGACGAAGGCGCCGGTGTTGCTGTTCGATCGCAGCGGCGAGGACCGCTACGGCGATCCCGGTGCCGCGCTCATGGGGTCAACGGCCGCTGGCGATGTGGCGCTGATCCGCAACGGCGATTGGATCTACCTCGCTGGTGCCGGCTCGTCACCGCAGGGCGACCGTCCCTTCCTTGACCGCTTGAACCTCGCCACCAAGAAGGCCGAACGCCTGTGGCGCGCCGATACGGTGCACTACGAGGCGGTCGTTGCCTTGCTGGACGACGCAGGGCGGAGCTTCATCACACGCCGCGAGTCGCGCATGGAGCCACCGAACTACTTCGTGCACCAAGCGCGCATGGCGCTGCGCGCCTTGACCGCGTTCAAGGATCCCGCGCCGCAGCTCACGGGCATTCAGAAGCGCCTCGTGACCTACACCCGCGAGGATGGCGTGCCGCTGTCCGGGACGCTCTATCTCCCCCCCGGATACACACCAGGCACCCGTCTCCCCGTCGTGATGTGGGCCTACCCGACGGAGTTCGCGTCGGCGACCGCGGCGGGGCAGGTGACCGCCGCGCCCAACCGCTTCAGCATCATACGCGGACCGTCGCATCTCTTTTTCCTGACGCAAGGCTACGCGGTGTTCGACGACCCCAAGATGCCGATCATCGGCGGCGACACGGCCAACAACCATTACGTGGAGCAGCTCGTCGCGAGCGCGCGAGCGGCGATCGACAAACTCGTCGACATCGGCGTCGCCGACCGCGATCGCATCGGCGTGGGCGGGCACAGTTACGGCGCGTTCATGACCGCCAATCTGCTCGCGCACTCCGACCTGTTCCGCGCCGGCATTGCGCGCAGCGGCGCCTACAATCGCACGCTCACCCCGTTCGGCTTCCAGAACGAGGATCGCACGTTTTGGCAGGCGCGCGACGTCTACCTGCGGATGTCGCCGTTCATCTACGCGGACAGCATCAACGAGCCGCTGCTGATGACACATGGCGAAGCCGACAACAACACCGGCACCTTCCCGATCAATTCGGAACGGCTCTTCGCCGCCATCAAAGGCCTGGGCGGAACGGCGAGGCTCGTGATGCTCCCGAACGAAGCGCACGGCTACGCCGCGCGCGAGTCGGTGCTCCACACCCTGGCCGAGATGATCGAGTGGTTCGACCGCTACGTGAAGAACGCCAGGCCCAGGTCACCGCGAGTCAGCAGTAACTAGCGGCCGGCCACCTGCTGGACGATGTCGTAGACAAAACGGACACCGAAGCGCAGCGCCTCGATGCTGACCCGTTCGTCGTTGCCGTGGACGCCGCGCGAGTCGGAGACGGTGAGCGGGAAGGGCCCGAGCCCATAGCTCGCGATTCCCAGACGCCGGAAGTAGTGGCTGTCGGTAAACCCGGCGAGCATCGGTGTGGTCACGAGCGCGCTCGGATGCCGAGCCCGCGCCGCCGCCTCGATGGCGCGGAACAAGTCGGTATCCGTCGGACTCTCGGTCGCGGGCCAGCTCGGCCCCTGCGGGCTGAATGTCACCGCGGTGTCCGCCACCACCCGCTGCAGCTCTTCGAGGAACGCGGCCGGCTCCTGCCCCGGGAGCAGCCGCACGTCGAGCGCGGCCGTCGCGAGCGGCGGGATCACGTTGGTCTTGTCGCTCCCTTTGAGCCCCGTGATCGAAATCGTGTTGCGGAGCAGCGAGTTGTAGGTGAGATCGGCGGTGATCACCCGCGCCGCCAGGGAGTCGCGTAACGCCAGCCGGATGTCGGCGAACCAGCGACGTCGGGTCGAGTCGGGCTCGATGCTCGCGAGATCGCGGAAGTAGCGCTCTACCGTCGGCGTCATGACGAGGGGCGTGCGCCAATCGGCGATGCGGCCCAGAGCGCGGACCAGGCGATGGACCGGATTGTCGGGCGTGGGACGCGAGCCGTGCCCCGGCGTCCCACGCGCCGTCATGTCGAGCCAGAACGGCGACTTCTCCGTGGTGCCGACGCCGTAGTAGTCGACACCGCCCCGATCGTTGGCGCGGGTGGTACCACCTTCGGTGATCAGGAATTCCGCGTCCCGAATCAGGTCCGCGTGGTGCTCCGTGAACCACCCAGCGCCCACCCCTGCCCCGATCTCTTCATCCGACGTCGCGAGGAAGATGACATCGCGCTTCAGCGGCACCCCCGCCCGCTTGAGGATCAGCAGCGTCATCAACTGCGCGATCCCCTCCCCTTTCATGTCGAGCGCTCCTCTGCCCCAGATGTAGCCGTCCCGGACGGCGCCGCTGAACGGATCGACCTGCCAGTAGGCGGGCGACGCCAGAACCACGTCCATGTGATTGAGGAGGATGAGCGGGCGGGCGCTGCCGTCGCCGCGGAGGCGCGCGTACAGGTTCGCCTTGCCGGGGGCCGGCTCGAAGATCTGCACCTCGATCTTCTCGCGCCGCAACATGGCGGCGAGCCACCGCGCCGCGACCATCTCGTTGCCCGGAGGGTTGGTCGTGTTGATCCGCAGATACTGCGACAACAGTCCTGCCGCTTCGTCACCCAGGGCGCTCCACTCGGCGTCGCCGCGCGGCGCGGCGATCAGGGCGACACGCGGCGGCGTCTCCATGACCGGGGCCGACGATGGCCCCGCCAGGGCCGGGAGGGTAGGCGCACCGCCGGTGGCGCAGCCCACGGCCGCGAGCACACAGATGAACAGCGACGCGGCCCGGTGCACCAGAGAGACCCCAGTAAGGAAGAGAGCGCGAAACTACGGGCACCTGTGCGCCGCGGCTAGAGCGTCACCGTCTCGCCGTGCGCGATCTGGCGGTAGCCCTCAGGGGGGAGCCCCGCCTGATGCCACGCGGCGCGCGCCCGCAGGGGCGGCTCGTCCATCGCCTCGTCGGTGAGCTTGAACGTGCCCCAGTGGATCGGGATCATCACCCGGGCACCCAGCGCCCGGCACGCCTCCACGGCCTCTTCGGGGTTCATGTGTATGGCACGCATGAACCAGCGGGGCTCATAGGCGCCGATCGGCAGCAGCGCCAGGTCGAAGGGGCCATGCCGCTCGGCGATCGATGCGAACTCCGGATGGAACCCGGTGTCGCCGGCGAAGAACACGCGCTTACCCTGAGGAGCGGCGAGCGCCCACCCGCACCATAGCGTGGCACCACGGTCCCCAAAGCCACGGCCGCTGAAATGCTGGGCCGGCGTGCAAGCCGCGTTGACCGCACCGACCTGGTTCTGCTGCCACCAATCGAGTTCGGTCACGCGACGCACGCCGCGGTGTTCCACGAACGCCGCGAGGCCGAGCGGCACGAGCCACTCCGCATCGGGTTGAGCCAGCGCCAGGCGGCGCACGGTGCGGTCGTCGAGGTGATCGTAGTGATTGTGCGACTGTAACACGATGTCGATCGGTGGCAGCGCCGCGAAGTCGATCGCCGGCGGCACCCAGCGCCGCGGCCCGGCGAACGAGACCGGCGACGCGCGCGCGCTCCATACCGGATCGGTGAGGATGTTCAAGCCGCCGAGCTGCAGCAGTACGCTGGAATGCCCGACCCATGTCGCGGTGAGAACCTCGGCCGGCGCGCGCGGTAGGTGAAAGGTGGGTTGCACGCGACGGATGAACGCCGCGGGATCGGGGTCCCGGGGTCGCGGCCGCGTCGTGCCGTGCACGAGCTTCCACTTGATGACGCCGTTGAACGCGGGGGCTGAAGCCCCGACCCACGGGTTCTGGAACCCGCGGCCGGGGCGGTGATGGGACGGGGTCACGGGCCGAAGAAGGTAAGCAGCGGCCGACGACATTGCTACCCGGCTGCCGCTGGCCCCAGCCGACGCCGTCAGTGAACCGTGACCGTCGCTTGACCGACTTTCCCCTCGATCGTCGCCCGAAGGACGGCGGTGCCCGCACCCCGAGCTCGGATTAGGGCGTACCTGGATGCCAGACCTTCGATCACGAACACCAGGCTGTCCGTTCCGAACCAAGACACTTCCCGGTTGACCTCGTTCCCCAGCGAGTCCCGAGCGAAGGCATAAAACGCCGCCGTGTCTCCGACAGCGAGCGTGGCGTTGTCGGGCTCGATCGCGACGGTCGCCACGGGCCCGCCACCGGGCGGCTTCGTGGGTGATCCAAAGACTTGAACGGTGACCGTGTCACTCAGCCCGCCGCTCGCTGCCGTGATCGTGGTGAGACCGGCCACCCGGCCCGTGACCACTGCCGTGGCGCCCGTTCCCGTGACGGAGGCGACGGCCGTGTCGCTGCTGGTCCAGGTCACGCTCGGATTCGGAACCGGGTCGCCGTTCGCGTCGCCGACGGCGGCGTGCAGGAACAGCGACCCGCCGACACCTATGTTCGTGTTGTCGCGAGGCCAGATGCGTATGAACGGGCCGCCGTCCGGATTGGCCTTCGGGAGAAACAGCACGGGGGTCGTCACCTCGTCCTCGCCCGCCACCACCTGTACGTTCTGCGCGAGGGCCGAGCCGACGAGCGGGTTGGCAGGCTGCTCCGCCCGCACGATGTACGTCCCGGCGGGGAGGAAGGCGACCCGGTAGTATCCCGCGAAGGTGCCGCCCGAATCGGTCCTGGCGGTCGCCACGAGGGACCACGTCTCCCGGGCCTGTCCTGGATCGCCGACGTACACCGAAACCGTCGCGTTCGGCACAGTCGCGATCGTCCCCGTGTAGTCGCTCGCGACGGTGCCGCCGATCGTCCCTGTGGTGGCCGCATCAACCGCGCGGAGCTGCGGGACGAAGGTAAAATCCCTCGCGCCGTAGAAGTCGTACAGAAAGCTCCGACCGACATCGAAGTCGATCACGATCTCCGCGCCGCTCAAGGCGACGTTCATCGGATACTGCACGACGGCGTACACGGCCTGCTCGTTCGATCCGGAGCCGTTCACCCAGTTTACGCGGGCTCGGGATCCGTCCTTCCATACGATCGATGACTCGCTCGTGTCGATGGTCATCCGGATCATGTGGTACTGGCCCGCCTGCAATTCCCGCTCCCCGAGGAACGCGGTCGTGCCTCGTCGCAGTTGCAGAAGGTTGAAGGCCCGCCTCGGCTCGGCCACGACCACCCATTCCCCGGCGGCGGGCCCGACCTGGGCCTTGGCTTCGACGCGAACAACGTAGACATTGACACTCGCCACCGAGTCGTGCGGGAACGGTGCATCCGTGAGCAGCACCCGCGCGACGGGTAAAGTCGGTGGAAAGGTGGTGTCGTCCTGGTAGCACGCTCCCCCCAAGCACAGGGCGGCAGCCAGCACGGTCGGCACGAGGCGCTGCGGCATGATCGACTCCCTTCGCAAGGTCCGCGTTCGAACCAGTCCACCCCGGATACCCTGCGGTCCCCGGCTCGCGTCACACGGCCCGCGCCGGTGTATTGTGACGCCAGGCCTCTTTCCATGGGTAAAGAGAAGGTGGGGACGAGCGACGCCGACCTCGTACGCCGCGTGCGGGCGGGCGATACGGGCGCCTACGCCGCGCTGGTCGCGCGCTACCGTGATCGCCTGGGGCGCTACGCCGTGCACATGCTCGGCAACCGGGAAGAAGCGGAAGAGGCTCTGCAGGACGCCTTCGTGCGAGGGTATCGCTCCCTCGGGCGATGCGACTCCCCGGAGCGCTTCGGCGCCTGGCTGTTCGGCATCCTCGTGAACCGCTGCCGGACGGCTGGGGCCCGCGCGGCGCGCCGCAGGCGAGTGTTCGTGCACGATGAAGCGGCGTTGAACGGCGCATCGCTGCCGAACGGCCCCAACGCGCCCAACATGATTGAGCGGGCGGAGTTCGAGGATCTAGTCCGGTGGGCCCTGGGCCGGCTGACTCCTGAGCACCGTGAGGCCTTTCTCCTCAAGTTCGTGGAAGACCTGGAATACGAGGAGATGGCGCGGCTCACCGGCGCGGGCGTGTCGGCGCTGAAGATGCGCGTGAAGCGCGCCCGGGAGCAGTTGCAGGTGATTCTGAGGGAGGCCGAGCATGTTTGATCGCATCGTAGCGCATTTGCGCGCGCCGGTCCGCATCGACCCGGCATTCGACGAGCGCGTGATGGCAGAGATCGCGACCCTGCCGGCACTTACGCCGGTTCGGCCGGTGGCGGCGTGGCGCCGGCTCGCTCCGCTCGCTGGGCTCGCGGTCGCCGCGACGGCGCTCGTCCTCATCGCTCGCCCCGCCCCGTCAACCCGGAGGCTGCAGTTCGTGGTTGACGCCCCCCAGGCGGCAACCGTGTCGCTCGTGGGCGACTTCAACGATTGGGACGCGGCGCGCACGCCTATGCGTCTCCTCCGGGCCGACGGCCCCGTCTGGTCGGCGGTCGTGCCCCTCGCGCCGGGACGCTACCGCTACGCGTTTCTGGTCAACGGCTCCCGCTGGCTCCCTGACTCCGCCGCCCCCGCAGGGTCGGACGACGGGTTCGGCGCGCCCAGCTCGGTCGTGACGGTGAGCGGGACATGAAGCGCGTCGCGCTCCTCGCCGTCTTGATGGTGGCGACGCGCGCCGCCGCACAAGAGCCGCGACTCGAGCGGGTCGACCCGGCCGCGCGCGCGCCTGTCGCCGCCCTCCTCGACTCGGCGCGCGCCACGGGGTTGTCCACCGAGCCGCTGATCCAACGCGCACTCGAAGGCACCACCAAGGGCGCGCCGGCGGACCGGGTGATTGCGGCGGTGCGCCGCCTCGTGGCCGACTTGGGCCGGGCGCGGGAAGCGCTCGGACCGAGCGCCGCGCCGCCGGAGATCGAGGCCGGCGCCGCCGCACTCCGCGCGGGCGCGCCGCCCTCGGTCCTCACGCAGCTTCGGGTCGCGCGTCGACCGCCCCTTACGATGGCGCTCGCGGTGCTCGCGGACCTCGTCGCCAGCGGCGTCCCGGCCGACCGCGCCGCCGCCGCCGTCCTCACGCTCGCGTCGACGGCGCGCGACGCCGATCTCCTCGAGTTCCGCCGCGCGGTCGAGCGCGACATCGCCCTTGGCGCTCCGCCAGCCGCAGCCACCGCCGTCCGTCTCGACGCGAGCGCGCGCGCGGCCCGGCCCGGCCGGCCGTAACACCGCGGCGGAATGATACTCCGCCGAATCGGGTGCACCGCGCTGGTGGGAGGCGCGTCCATCTTGTCGTTTCCACGCACCGCGCATCCCCAAGTCAACGCCACGGTCGATCTCGGCGCATCGGCAGTCCGTTACGACGGCTTCCTCCCATCCAGCGCGGCCGCAGTCACACCGACGTTCACGTGGGACGGCGCGCGCGGCGGGCTAACTATTCGAGGCACATATCTCCGCTTCGAGGGCGGCAACCGGAGCCTCCAGGGGTCGGTGGGGGCCTCGGTCTTCACCCAGCCGGTGCGCGGCTGGCGCGGTGAGTTGTCCGCGTCGGCCGGGGCGTCGAGCTATGCAGGGTTCCCGAGTTTCTGGCATGCGCTCGGCGACGTCCGGCTGCATCACGACAGCGACCGCCACGGACTGGTGATCGGCGCCACGGCCGGCCGCAGCTCTTTTGGCACGACACGGCCCGCGCGCCCCGTCGCCGCCGCGTCGATCGCAACATGGCTGCGTCGCGACCAGGTGGCGGTGCTGGCCTCCGTGCACCGCGCGTTTATTGGGGATACGCAGTATAGCGACATCGATATGACAGTCCGCGCGCGGCAGGGAACGTTGGCGCTCGAAACGTCAGTGGGCGCGCGGTTTTGGAGCCGGGGAGCGGGGCGAGGCGTGTTCGGCGAAGGCAGCGGCACTCTCGCCCTCACCGAGCGGATCGCATTGGTCTTTTCAGCCGGCCGCTATCCGACGGACCCGATCCGCGGGAGTATTGCCGGCCGCTACGCGGCTGCCTCCCTCCGTGTGCGGCTGCACTCACTGCCCCACCGGGATCCTCCGCGATTGGTGAACGGCAGCGGCGCCAGCGGCGATCCTCCCGCGCCCGTCGCACTGGCCGTGCGGCCGGAACGAGACGGACTAGTGCGTCTGATCATTCATGGGCCAGCCGCCGATCGCGTGGAAATCGCCGGCGATTTTACCCAGTGGCAGCCAGTACTGCTCGCTCCAGCCACAGGGGGAGCATGGGAAGCCCTCCTCCTTATTCCGCGCGGAGTCCACCGGATCAATGTGCGCCTGAGTGGCGGGGCGTGGCTCGCCCCGTCCGGTACCACGCGCGTCCACGACGACTATGGTGGCGACGTTGGAGTCTTCCTCGTTCCCTAGCCGTGCCCGCCCGCCATGCGCGCGGCCTCCGGTCTACGCCGCAACGCCAGCATCGCCCACACGCCGAGTGCTGGCCCGATCGCCAGCACGCTCATGCTCCAGCGCCAGCCGATCGCCCGTGCCACCGCCGGGAGCAAGTAGATCGTCGCGCAGGTGAGCAGAAAGCCCAGGCTCGTTTGCAGCGTCAGCGCCGTGCCCACGTAATCCGGCGGCGCGAGCTCGCTCACGGCGGTCGAGAACTGCGCTGAATCGGCCACGACCGTGACGCCCCAGATAAGGAGCAGCGGCACCAGCGCCGCAAGCGGCCTACCAAAGAACAGTCCCACCGCGATGGCGCAGGTGCCCGAGACGACCATGGCGGCACTGGTCACGAGCGTGCGCCCCCAACGATCGGCGTACCTCCCGCCGAGCCAGCACCCGATCGCGCCGCTGCCGACCACGACGAACGTGATTAGGCCGGCGAGCGCGGTCGTCTCGGTGCCAGCACCGCGGCGTAATCGCTCGCTCGCGGCGACGAACACCGCCATCCACGTCCACATGGCATACAGCTCCCACATGTGCCCCAGGTACCCGAGGTTCGCGAGCAGCACGGAGCGGTCGCGCAGGATGCGGGGCGCGGCGGACCAGGAGAACGGGGGTGAGGGCGCGGCGAACGGGCCGTCGTGCGGCACGAGGAGAACGAGGAGGCCACCCACCAGCGCGCTCGCCGCGGCGATGCCGAGCACGAGGCGCCATGCTTCGGGTGGAGCCGCCCAGCGCACGAGATGTGGTGCGGCGGAACCGAGAGTGAGCGCCCCGACGAGAATCCCAATCGCCCACCCCCGCCCTTCACGGAACCAACCGGCAACGATCTTCATGCCGGGTGGGTATACGCCCGCCAGCGCGGCGCCGGTGAGCATGCGGCACGCGATCCCCACGCCGGGACCGGGTGCCAGGGCGACGCACACGGTGGCCGCAGCCGCGAGCGCCGCGGATCCCGCGACGAGGCGGCGCGCGGACCACCGATCGGCGAGCGTCAGCACGGCGCTGACGAGGGCGCCCGCCACAAAGCCCAACTGGACCGAGATCGTGAGCCAGGCGGTGCCGGCGGGCGAGAGATGCCAGACGCGCGTCAGCGTTGGAGCGACCGCGGACGCGCTGAACCAGGGTGCCATCGCCAGCAATTCGGCGGTGGCCAGAACGGCCAGGACGCGCCGCGGCGTCACAATCCGGTCGGGTGGTCGAGAAACACCCAGGGGATTGAATACTTCCGGCTCACATGCTCAGCGAGAGCCTTCACGCCCACGGTCTCGGTCGCGTAGTGCCCGGCGTAGAACACGTTGACGCCCAGCTCCTCGGCGTCGAAAAAGGTCCAATGCTGGCCTTCGCCCGTCACGAATGTGTCGAGTCCGGCAGCGGCCGCCTGGGGAATGAGAGAACCCCCTGCCCCGGTGACGATGCCGATGCGCCGTACCTGTGACGGACCGAAAGGGAGGACGCGTGGCGTGGCGCCGAGCGTCGCCGCGAGCGTGCGGGAGAGATCGTCGCGCGACGCGTTCAGCTCACCCCACACGCCGATCGGTGCGCCTCGATACGACCCGAACTCGCCGCGCGCAGCGACACCGAGCAATTGAGCCAAGCGTGCGTTGTTGCCGACGTCGGGGTGGCGATCCAATGGAAGGTGGGCGGCATAGAGCGCGATGTTCCGCGCAATCAACCCGGCGACGCGGCGGTAGGCCGGCCCGACGAGCGGCCGGAGCCCGCCCCAGAAGAGGCCGTGATGGACGAGGAGGCAATCCGCTCGCTCCTGGTCCGCCATCCGGATCGTCGCCTCGCAGAGATCGACCGCTGCCGCGAGTCGCGTCACCTCACCACTGTTCGCCACTTGAAGCCCGTTCAGCGCCTCGGGCGGATCGGCGACTTCGTCGCGGAGACGGAGATAGTCGTCCAGGTAGCCGGTCAGTTCGTCCAGGCGCATCAAGACACCGTGGCGACAGTATGGAACCATCGGCCAGTCTTCCACACGACAGCATCTTGTAAGCTGTTGGTACTCAACGAAATAGATAATCCACACGCGTGAAACGGTGCCGTGTGGATAATCCCCTGGTGCTGCCTAGAACGTGGTCGACGCGGCTTGCCGGCCGGGGCGCTGGCCGCGCTGCGGCGGCTGGCCCGCATCCTCGCCCATCCGCAGCACGCCGTTGATTTCCCCGCCCTCTTGGACGAACAGCTTCTTGGTCGCGACGTCGCCGTGGACGACGCTGGTCGCTTGCAGCTCGACGCGTTCCTCGGCGTAAATCCCGCCGCGCACTTCCCCGCCGATGATCGCTTCCCGGCTCACGACGTCGCCCTCCACTTCCCCGCCCTTGGCGACGAGAACTTGCTTCGCCGCCTGCACCGTGCCCACCACAGTCCCTTCTATCTTGACGACGCCGTCGGCGGAGATGTCACCCACGACGCGCATGCCGGCGCCGATGATCGACAGTCCCGTGACGCCGTCGCCGCCGGCCCCGCCCTTCTCGGTGAACAACGCCATCTCAGTTGCCCTCCTTTACGAACGTGAGCGGATCGAGCGACTTCTTGTCGCGCCGAATCTCGAAGTGCAGATGGGGTGCGGTCGACCGCCCCGAGCTGCCCGACAGGGCGATCACCTGCCCCGCCTGGACGTCGTCGCCTTCCACCACGATAAGGCGGGAGGCGTGTCCATACATCGTCTCATACCCGGACGGATGGCGCAAGAGCACGAACAGTCCGTAGTCAGAATCGTACCCCGTAGCCGCGACCGTTCCCCCACCGGAGGCGCGCACCGGCGTGCCGGCCGGCACGGCGATGTCGATCCCGGGATGCGACTCTGCCGCGTCCCCGGGACGCACCTGGCCGCGCGTCAC
>Ga0193723_1000053_pt1 | contig 32879 bp, 24 predicted proteins | sample H2m2metaG_FD_143042 | JGI IMG/M metagenome (GOLD analysis project Ga0193723, IMG submission 143042) | Soil microbial communities from a riparian zone of the East river system, Colorado, United States - H2m2 | ecosystem: Environmental > Terrestrial > Soil > Riparian zone | place: USA: East River...
AGACGGTGGAGTCAACCAGTCCAGGATCGTTGACCAGCATGAGCAGCACCTTGCCATGTAGATCGACATCCTTGTAGTCGTCCCACTGCCATTCAGGAGCGCGGATTCCGTAGCCGACGAACACGACTTCCCCGCCCGCCGCGATATCGGCTTCGGGCCGCTCGGCCCAGGCGACGAAGGCGTCGCGGTAGACCAGGCTGTCAGGCGAGGTGCCCGGCTTGCCCCACACCAGCGTGGGCTGCGGGGTCATCCCCACGAGCGCAACCGGCTGGAAGTAGGTCCCATTCGCTCCGGCAGGCTCGAGTCCCAACGCCTGGAACTGCGCGGCGATGTATGCGGTCGCGAGCCGGCCGCCTCGCGTAGCGGGCGCGCGGCCTTCGAGCAGGTCGCTCGCGAGGAACCGCAAGTGGGCGTCGATGGCGGTCGTGTCGACCGGAATGGACGAGGGACGCTGCGCCATTGCAGTGCTCGCCGCGAGTGCCAGCATCGTGACAGCATCCCAACATTTGTTCTTCATTGATTGCCCTGCTCCTGTGAAAGCGCGCATTTAACGGTGTCGATAGTACCGGGCCGGTGGCTCCCGGCTTCGCTGGTCAGGACCAAGGTTGAGTCGTCGAGAAAGTCGATCGCCTCGCCGCCGATTTCGAGTCCCGCGATGTTGCAGGGTCGGTCGCGGGCCGGCAGCAGCCGGCCGCCCACGCCGGAAAAGAAGAGGTAGATCTCGGTATAGGTGCGTATCGCCACGAGCCGGCCGTCGGGGCGGATAGCCCCCGCGGTGACAACGCGCCCAGCCTCGGAGTTGGGGCGGATATCGAGAGTTTGTACCAGGGTCGCCACGACGATGTCGGACGTCGTGTCGGGCGTGCGCCAGGCTCGGCGGTCGACCCTATACACGCGAATCGCGCTCCCGCGCGTCGTCCCTTTGCTGATGAGGTACACCGCCGTATCGCGTGGCGAGACGTAGACCGCCTCGACGTCGTGCGCGCCGTCTGGATAGCGCAGCCGCAGGACCGCAGGCGCTCTCGTGGTGCCCGACGTGTCACTCGCCCGCTCCGGTGGCGCGGGTTCCGGAACTGCATAGATCGTGACGAAGGGCCGGAATTCCAGATTGTCTCCGGTATCGGCGAGATACACACAGGTCGAAGCGATCGATTTCGGGGAACGGGGCTGTAGCGGAAGGGCGACCGGGCAGGGGCCAAGGGAGATGTCCTCCCAGTCGATCGCGTCGGCGCCGGGCACGAGTAGGGCGCCTCGATCGGTACCGCGCAGGTCTGTTGCGTAGAGATACGGCCTATCGCCCGAATCGTTATGCGTCCACAGGACGTCCGGGTACGCGCGACTTACCGCCACGCCGGAGCTTTCGATGAGGCGAGGGCTCTGGAAGATCGCTTGAAGAAAGAGCAACGCGGTTGCGAACATGAGCGTCCAAGAAGATACTTCGCTTATGCGCGATGCAAACGTGCGACTGAAGGGCCGCATCCTCTATCTCGCCGAGGATCCGGGCTTTGTGCGCGCGCAGCTCGAGGGGAACGATCCGCCCTGGACGCCGACGACCAAGTTGCGCGACGACATCTCGACGGACGAAATCACCCCTGCCTACATCTGCTACTACTACGACGAAACACTCGGCGAATTCCCCTACCTCGGTCTCAAGTGCCGCGACGAGTTCCCGATTGCGCGTGGTGCCGTGAAGCGCGGCGGTTTCGTCGCCGCGGTGAGCGGCAAGCGGCGGGGCAAGGGCTCATCGCGCGAGCAGTCGCCCTACGCCGAGATGTGCGCCGGCATTAAGCTCGTCGTCGCCGAAAGCATCGAGCGCATCTATCGCGAGAACTGCCAGAACCTCGGCGTCTTGACGACGACCGACTTCTCGATCCTGGACAAGGTCAAGCGCGGCGAGGATATCCCGCTCTCCACGTTCACCGCAGGCGAGGGCGAGATCACCCGCGGCATCATCGAGCACGGCGGCTTGTTCAATTACAACATGGCGCGCCTGAAGGGCGAGGTCGTGCTCCATCCGCCCCAGACGCCGCGGCGGCCGATGACGCTCGGCGAGAAAATCCTCGCGCGTCGCTGGGTCGTCGATCCCGCGAAGGGCAAAATCGGCGTGCCCGCGGTGAAGCCCGGTGACGAAGGCTTCGTGCTCACCGACATCCGCTTCAGCCACGAGTATGTGACGCCGATGGCCGCAATCTTCTTCGAGCAGCTCGTGGGGAAAGACGCCAAGGTCAACGATCCCGGCTCGATCCTCATGTTCAGGGATCATCTCACGTTCCTGCCCGAGGCGATGACGCCGGAGCGCGTGAAGGAGGGGTTGCTCGACGTCGCGCTGCAACTCGAAAAGAAACAGCGCGAGTTCGCGACGGCGCAGGGCATCAAGCTGTACGGCGAGCTGCGCCTCGGCCACCACGGCTCCGAGGCGATCTGTCACTCGAAGATTCTCGAGGCGCATGCGCTCCCCGGTCAGGTGATCATCGGCTCCGACTCCCACACGCCGCATGCCGGCGCCGTAGGGTGTATCGCGTTCGGTGTGGGCACGACCGCCATCTTCAATTCCTGGATCACCAAAGACGTTCGCCTCCAGGTGCCCGAGACGGTGAAAATCGTGATCAGCGGTCAGAAGCCGAACAACGTCACCGCCAAAGACTTCATGCTGGAAGTGCTGCGCCACCCGTACGTCAAAACCGGCAAGGCGATCGGCAAGCTGGTCGAGTACTGTGGCGATGCTGTCGAATCGTTGTCGGTAGATGAACGCGCCACGATGACCAACATGACCGCCGAGGTGGGCGGGTTCACGGGCTACGTCGCGCCCGACGAGAAGACCGTCGAATACCTGATGGATTACCGCACGATGTCCCGCCAGGAAGCCGCGCAGCTGTGCGCGGGTCTCACGAGCGATCCGAACGCCGAGTACTGCGAGATCATCGCGATCGATGCCGCGAGCATCCGCCCGATGATTGCCCTCCCCGGCGACCCCGGGAATGGGCTCTACATCGACGACGTCGCCCAGCGGATCAAGGTCGACATCGCCTACGCGGGTTCCTGCACTGCCGGCAAGAGAGAAGACATGGACATGTATGCCCGCGTGCTCGCCGAGGCGGCCGGCCGTGGCGAGCGAGTAGCGCCGTGGGTGCGCTTCTTCATTCAGTGCGGGTCGCAGGACGTGAAGCGCTACTGCGAGGAGCGTGGCTACCTGGACGTGTTCCGGCAGGTGGGTGCGACGTTCCTCGAGCCCTCGTGTGGTGCCTGCATCAATGCGGGGCCGGGGGTGTCGAAGACGCGCGAAGAGGTGACGATCAGCGCGATCAACCGCAACTTCCCCGGGCGCTCAGGCCCCGGTCAGCTCTATCTCGCCAATCCCTACACGGTCGCGGCGTCGGCCATCACCGGCTACATCACGGTCTGGTCGCCTGGAAGGGTACTGGAGACTGCTCGCTAGGGCAGGGTTCCGCGGATCTGGACCTTCACAGCGCGTGCGCCGCTCCCAAAGTCCAGTGCGGATGTCACCGTCGTCGTCGAATCCGGAACCAACTTCGCGGTAATCGTGAAATCTCCGTTCACCGTGCCGCGAGCGACGTTGAACGTCGATGTCCCCTGCTCAGTGCCATAGTGGCTCGACGTCGAATGCAAATGCCCACCCCGCGAGAGCCATTTGGTTACCGTCGAATCAGTGGCCTGGTGGATCACAAAACCGGTCCCCGTGCCCGCCGTATCGAGCGTGAAGCGTGACCACAGCGAGTCCGTGACCGGCGCGCGCCCCGACGCGAGCAGGAAGAACACCGTATCCATCGTATTCGTGGCGGCCTGGTAACCTTTCCAGGCCAGGATCGCGGTCAGATTGCTCGTCACCTGCGACCCGCCCTGGGTCGCATCGATGTCGAACTCTATTCCTACGACCCGGGTAGTGTCCGACCCCGCCGGGATGCGCGTTGCGCGATCCATGAAGGGGAAGACGAGCGCCGACATCAGCGCGTAGAGGCCAGAGTCACCGGTGAACGCCGGGTCCAGAGAGGTGTCGTGCAGGAAGGCGGAGTCGAGCGCCATGCGGACCGCGATCAGCTCAGGTCCGGGAATCGCGTCGGGATCTACGCCGCCGGCATCGGAGCACGCGGCGAGCACCCCGGCGAACGCCAGGCAGAGCAGCGGTTTTCTCATGTGGGAAATATGGCGCTACTGCGCACCGCCCGTAATCGTCACGATTTGATCGCGATAAGGGCGGAGTGAATCGCGCTGATAGACACTGCGGGGATTCCACAGCACCCAGGTGTCGATGCCCAGCTCTTCGGCGGCGCGAATCTGCTCGCGAATCTCATGCGGTGTGTACCGCGGCTTGCGCCGGCCGAGCGTGAAGGCCTGGAGATACGGACGGATCGTCGCCGCTCTTGCGAGAGGCCGTGACCGCTCGAGTGCTTCGCTGAGCGCGTTGCGGACGACGCGATACGGCTCGCCGTTGGGCCACGCGAGTCCGTAGCTGCCCTTGTAGTAGTGGCTCGGATAGACCATCGGCAACACCACATCCGCGATGCTGACGAAATCTTCCCACACCTGTCCGATGCCGAGGTCACCGGTGGCCGATGACGTCAGGCCGAAAATGTCGAACGTGACCGGGACGCCGAGCGGCTGAATCCGATGCGCAAGAATCGCGATCCCGGCCTGCACGCCCTCGCGTTGGGTCTCATGCGGCTTGCGCGCGGCGAAGACCGCCTCCGCCATCGCTTCCTTCGGCTCGTCGGGGAAGCGAACGTAGTCGAACTGGACCTCATTGAAGCCGAGCCGTACGGCTTCCTGCGCGAGCTGCGCGGCGTAAATCCAGACCGAGTCGTTGTAGGCGTCGACCCAGGCGATGCCGATCCGGTCGCGCCACAATCCGCTGCCGTCACGGTTTTGCACCGACCACTTTGGCCGCCGTTCAGCGAGGAGTGGGTCTTTGGCGACGACGATGCGCGCGATGGCGTAGATGTCGTGCGCGCGCAGCGTGTCGAGGCGCGACTGCACATCCTTCGTGCGCACGCACTTCGTTGCGCCGATCTCCTGCGCGACTTTGACGTCCGAGGGGTACAGCAGGCAACCGGTATCGTCCTTGATGTCCACCACGAAGGCGTTGATCTCGGTCGAGTCTGCGAGCCTCACGAGATGGGCGAGCTTGCTCGATCCAAAGGCCCACGCGTTGACGTACAGCGCCTTGATCGGTTGCGCGCGTGCATTGTCGAACAGCGGATCAGGAAGGACGTAGCGCAGCTCGACGCCGCGCAGCTGCAGAGTTTCCGGCGACGTTGGCAATTGCTGGGCAAAAAGGCCGCGACCAAGAGTCGCGGCCCAGAGCAAGAGAGCGCCTGCCTGCCGAGCCAACTTCATAGGGGCAACCAACATAGGAAATTGACCCCTGGCCGGGCAAGGATCAGGGTCTCAGTTGAGTCGTAAGCTGTTGAATAGCAATGGGTAAGTAGCAATGCTCTGGCCGCGGTACTGCGGTCTCATTCCGAACAGGATGACGTGTCCTGTTCCTTGTTGCACATCGAGGATCGCCGCCTTTCCAGCGATGCGTTCCGGGTGCAGCACCCAGCCCGAAAGCAAGACACGCGCGGGATCTTCCGGCCAGCGCCCGATGACGTGGGTTACGCTCGAGTCGAGCACCTCGAACGCCGGACTTCCCTGAAACCAGCCGATCGCTTCGCGCGGCATGCCGTGCCCGACGGCACTCGCGGTGTCGAGCTCGAGCCGAAAGATCGAACCCGGTGCGTAGAAATCTTCGTCACTCACGGCCTCCAGCACGTTCCGCACCGGCAAGAGCAGCGCCTGGATCGCGAACCGGCTCGCGTCGTTCAGCGCGATAAGTGTCCCGCCGCTTACGACGAACTGCCGCAGCGCTTCGCTGCCGTCGGGGCCAATGCCCCCGGTGTACGGTGCGGGATAGCGCGGCGGCAAGCCTTCGAGAATCTCGCTCGGGCGTTGGTCGGGCAGGATGACCACGTCGAACTGATCGCGCAGCTTGCCCGCGCGGACGACTGAATCGACGAGCGACGTGTACGGCACCTTCCAGGTGTCGAAGATCCAGCGCGTCCAGCCCTCGTCTATTGTCGCGTCGTAGGACTTGTAGAGTCCAATGCGAATGGAGTCGCGCGCGAGTGGTGAAGCCGGGCTCACCGAGCGCGGAATCACCGGCGCCGAGAGCGGCACTCGGAGCGAGTCGTTCGCGACGATTGCCGTCAGGCCCATCAGCATCGGCAACGTATGCGCCGTCACGTCATACGGTCGCTCCGGGGGCCCGCCGGGATATTGCCGGCGGTCCGGATAGTGCTGCGGCTCGAGCAGGGTCTTCGCGAACGCCGCGTACGGTTGCCGGAGCACGATCACGTAGGTTCCTGCCGAATGCCGCTGGCCCTGGAGACTGAACGACTGGCCGGCGGTGCGAATCTCGACGCCGCCGCGCCGCAGGATGCCCAGCATCGCGCTCAGCGCCACCGAGTCCTGGCGTGCCGGGATCACGTAGGCGTACGGCCATTCCCGCCAGCCGCGGATCGCGTGCGTCTCGACGGTGAAAAAGTTGGCCAGCCACCGCTCACGCTCGCGTGCCGCGTGGACGAGCAGCGCGTAGGCGCCTTCGGTCTGGTAGGAGACGATGTCGCGGAGCGACCAGCGGCCGCCGCGCCACGGGTTCGTGAAATTCCACGACCGTTCGCGTGGATTGTAGCCGCGCTCGCGCGCCTGCAGGCGATCGAACGGGATCTCGACTGGCGTCGCGAGGTCGGCGCTCGCCGTCTCGGAGAGAATCCGCACGCCGCCGTGGTAGTGTTGATACGCGCGCGCGGGCGTCCAGGCGTCGTACGTAGAGTTGATCGAGATCCCGGTCTTCCCCTGCCCGCCCAATTCCCACGCCATCGCCGTGCCCAGCGCGTTCACGCCATCGATGAGCAGCGGATCGACGTTCGGCTCGACCGGATCGAGGTAGGGGGGCAGAAACAGCCGCGCGCCATTGGGATCCATCTGATGGATGTCGTGCACGATCTGCGGGTGCCACACGTTGTACAGCGAGTCGACGGTGAGCTGCGTCTCGACCTGCGTGAACGCGTACCAATCGCGGTTGTTGTCGTGCCCGGTGTAGTGGTGGTACAGCTCCGGCGGCGAGGTACCCTCGGCGATCGTCCCGAGCGTCCGGTTGTACCACTTAGCCACGATTGTGACACCGTCGGGATTCAGCGAGGGCACGAGCCAGAGAATCACATTGTCGAGGATCGCCCGCGTCGTCGCGCTGGTATCGGTCGCCAGCCGGTACGCCAGCACTACTGGCGAGAGGTGGCCGCCGACCTCAGTCGAATGGATGCTCGACGTAATGAGGACGATCGTCTTGCCGCCCTGCAGCGCGTCACGCGCCGCCCGGCTGGTACGGAAGGTTCGAGGATCGGCGAGGTTGGCGTTGAGCTGCCGGTAATAATCCAGCCGGCGCAGGTTCTGGGGACTCGAGATCACGAGCGCAATGAAGGGCGCGCCGAGCGTCGTCTTCCCGAGCTCGCGGTAGTCGACGCGGTCGCTCGCCTTGGCGAGCGCCTCGAAATACCGCACCAGGACCGGCCACTCGACGAGCTTGCGATCGTCCCCGGGCTCGAACCCGAGCACCGAGCGCGGTGTGGGGATGACGGCGGCGCGGGGCGGCGCAGGCGCTCGGCGAGTCCGAGGCCTTTGGGCGAATGCCGAAACCGCCAGCAGCATCACTGCCAGCGCGAGGAGCAAGCTCTTTCGAAACATCAGTGCTCGCTCGTCGTGGCCGCCGGCCCCGCCTCACCCGTGCCGATCCAATGCGCGAACCAGGTGCGAATCCGCTCCAGCCGGTCGACGAGCAGCCACGGCGGGCCGGTGCGCGACAACCCGTGGAACGAGCGCGGATAGCGGACGAATTCCGCCGGAATCCCGCGCTTGCGCAGCGACATGAACAGCTGCTCGGCATCGGTGATCGGGACGCGCTTGTCGTCCTCCGAGTGCACGATCAACATCGGCGTCTGCATGTTGCTGGCGAACTTCATCGGGGACAACACGCGGTAGAGGGAATCGCTCTCCCACGGCGCGCCGTTGAACTCGTAATCGGTCAGCCCCTGTGCGTCCGACGACCCATACCAGGAGTACCAGTTGTAGATCGAGCGGTCCGTCTGCGCCACGCGGAATCGCTGGGTGTGGCCGACGATCCAGTTGGTCATGAACCCGCCGTACGATCCCCCGAGCACCGCCATGCGGGTCGTGTCCACGCCGCCTCTGGCGCGGGCGATCGCGACATCGACGGCCTGCATCAGGTCCTGGTAGTCCTCCATGCCCCACCGTCCCCGTGTCGAGAACGTGAAGGCATGTCCGTAGCCGGTAGACCCGCGCGGGTTGGTGAACAGCGTCCAGTAGCCCTGACCCGCGAGCATTTGGAATTCGGGGAAGAGGACGTTGCCGTAATTCGAGTGCGGCCCGCCATGAATCGACAGCACGAGTGGATACGTCTTGCCCGGCTGATAGCCGTACGGCTTCATCAGCCACCCTTCGATCTTCAGTCCGCCGACGCCCGTGAACCAGAACGTATCGGCCGGTATCACCGTGACCTGCTTGAAGAGCGAATCGTTGAAGGTCGTCAGGCGCCGCTCGGCGCCGCCGAGCGCCGCGACGTACAGCTCCGTCCCATGCGTGACGTCACTCGCCGTATAGGCGAGCGAACGAGTGTCGGTGCTCAGCGAGAAGCCGCGCAGCTGTCGCTCTCCGGTGGTGATTTGACGGACCGCGCCGCCCGTCGGTGAGACTGCGAACACGTGCACGTTCCCGTACGTCTCGGCGAAGAAGTAAAGCGTCTTACCGTCCGCCGACCACGCAGGGCTACTGGGGTCGAGGCTCCACTCCGATGTCAGATTCCGGGCCGGACCGCCGGTAACCGGAACGACGCAGATGTCGTTCTCCATGCCGCGGCCCTTCGAACACACGAACGCGATCGTCCTGCCGTCGGGCGACCAGGCAGGCGAGCTGCTCTGCACGAAGCCGGTGCGCAATGCGCGCACACTGCTGTCGGCGAGCGTGTACAGGAACACGGCAGGCATCGCGTCGTCGCGGACTTCCTGGTTCTCCGTCGAGTCCTGCTCAAACGCGATCGTCTTGCCGTCCGGCGACCAGGCCGGCGAACCTTGGCTCAGATCGCCGCTGGTGAGCTGGCGGGGTAGGCCGCCCGCGCGTGTCACGAGGTAGAGGTGGCTCGGCCGGCGCGTCTCGCGCGGCGGCAGGTAGCCTCGCTCATCGGCGACGATCGGGATCGACGTGTAGACGCGGCCGTCGAAGCGCTTCGGATCGGGGCCGCGCGTGATGGCCGTCGGTGAGACGCGGCTCCGCCACGGCTCCTTCCTTAGACTGTCCGGCTCCTCGCCGCGCCAGGTATATGCCAGCCATTGGCCGTCCCGCGAGAACACCGGCATCGCGTGTACGCCCTTGATCTGGAATGCTTCGCCGCCGGGTGCGGACGTCCGCAGGAACCAGATGTCGTCGTCCGAGCCCTCGCGTTTGCTCGAGAAGGCGAGGAGCGATCCGTCGGGCGACCAGCTCGGGTTCGATGCTTCGGTCGAGGGGCTCGTGTACCGGAACGCGGGCGCCGCGCCGTCGGCCGGCGCCATCCAGATCTCGTTGTGGCGCCGGTCCTTGTCCTCGACGACGGTCGTGACGACGAACGCCACCCGGTGGGCGTCGGGCGACAGCGCCGGGTTGCTGACGGCAGTCAGCCCGTAGTAGTCGGTGGACTGCCAGGCGCGCGCCTGACTCTGCAAGACTGCGGGAATCAGCAGGACAGCGAAGCAGGCAGCATGTTGCAAACGCATACGCGGCTCGAGAGGATCGGGGCGAGTGAAAATACAAGGGGTCAGGACAGTTTGCTTGTCCTGACCCCTAAGCTGTCTACCACTGCGGCGTCTGCTGCGTCTTGCTCCTAGTTCAGCTTGTGTAACTCCACACGCCGGTTCTGGGCTCTTCCTTCCGGTGTCGTATTGGGTGAGATGTATCCTGACGCACCGAATCCTCGCGCCCTCATACGCATCGGGCTCACGCCTTTGCGCGCGAGGTAGTGTTGCACGGCCCCCGCACGCCCCATCGACAACCGCATGTTCATCAGCCTGCTGCCGGTCGCGTCGGTGTAGCCTGCGATCTCGATGCGAATCTCAGGATTCGCGACGAGCGAAGCCGCCACCTGATCGAGCACTGCGTAGGACGACGCCGTCAGCACCGACCGGCCAGTCTGGAAATTCACGCCCTGAAGGATGAGGGTTGGGCGAGCCGGCGGGGCTCCTGGCGCCGCCGGCGCATGCTCTTCGAACAGCAGCAAGCAGCCGAATTGATCGACGCGCGAACCCTTGGGCGTATTCGTGCAGCGGTCCTGCGAATCGACCACCCCGTCGCCGTCGGTGTCGTGCTCGCTGGGGCAGCCGGTCGCGTCGACCTGAATCCCGGCCGGCGTGTTGGGACACTTGTCGAGATTGTCGGGCACGCCGTCCTTGTCGCTATCCAACGGGCAGCCCGTCGCATCGACCGGCGTGCCGGCTGGGGTGTCGGGGCAGCGGTCGATGCCGTCGAACACCTTGTCGCCGTCGGAGTCCGTCGGGCAGCCGTTCGCATCGACGGCGGCGCCGGCCGGGGTGTCCGGGCACTTATCGACCCCGTCCCAGACGCCGTCATGGTCCGAATCGATCGGGCATCCGTCCGCGTCGACCTTCACGCCGGCCGGAGTCGATGGGCATTTGTCGAGCAGATCGTTCACGCCATCGCCGTCGGAATCTGGCACCCCGGCCGGGGCGGCCGGGACAACCGGGGCAGCCGCGCCGAGCGGACAACCCTTGGCGTCGACCGCAACGCCCGCCGGCGTGTCGGGGCATTGGTCGATGCCGTCGAACACCTTGTCGCCGTCCTGATCGTGCGGGCAGCCGGTCGCATCGACCGTGGCGCCCGCCGGGGTGTCGGGGCAGGCGTCGATGCCGTTCAAGACGCCGTCGCTGTCGGCATCGGCGGGACAGCCGCGATTGTCGACCCTCGCGCCGCGCGGCGTGTCGGGGCAGGCATCGCGCTTGTCTGCAACCCCGTCATGATCCGCGTCCGCTGCGGGCGCGGCATCCGGTTGGAAGAAGGCAAATCCTGCCGACCCCACGAGGTGTGTGGCCTTCTGGCCGAATGTGCTGTTCGTTTGGGGCGTGTAAATGCCGCGAGCCTCGACGCGCAGCGCGACGCGCGAGCTCATGAAGAACTTCGCGCCGGCGCCACCGTGGAAGCCGCGGTCGGTGAAGTGATACGGACTCGTGCCGCCAAAATCGAGAATCGAGTAGCCGCCGAGGACATAGACAGTCATCCGGCTGGCGTTGAGGGTGTTCACGACGAGACTGGCGCCCCCGATCAAGGGCTCGATCTGTGACGTCGTGCTGATGTCGTGAGGCGATTGGAAGAGCGCCTCGATCTCCAGGCCGAACATGGGCGTGACGGCGTACGAGAATCGCACGCCGCCCCCGAGCTTGTCCGAGAGACCGAACGCCTTGTCGTATTTCGTGAATGCGCCGAACAGGCCGACCTCGTAGCGACGATCGTACTGCGCCTCTAGCCGAGTCGCCGTCAGGGCCATCAGCCCGAGTATCGGGGCGAGCTTTCTCACGTTTGGCCTCCGCCTCAGTTAGTCTGCCGCAGCTCGACGCGCCGGTTCTGCGCGCGACCGGTTGCCGTCGTGTTCGGAGCGACCGGCTGGGACGCACCATACCCCTTGGCGACCATCCGCTCCGGAGCGACGCCCTTGCTCGCCAGATACGCGCGCACGGCATCGGCACGTGCCTGCGACAGACGCAGGTTCGTCGCCGAGGCCCCCGTGTTGTCGGTGTGTCCGCCAATTTCGATTTTGATGTCGGCGTTGGCGACGAGCGACGCCGCCACGATGTCGAGAATCGTGTACGAATCAGGCTTCAACGCCGAGCGGCCCGTCTCGAACGTCACGCCGCGGAGCACGACCGGCGTCTTGGCCTCCGTAAAGAGGATCGGACAGCCTGCCGCGTCGACACGCGTGCCTGCCGCCGTGCCGGGACACTTGTCCTTGGTGTCGTCGACGCCGTCCCCATCGCTGTCGGAGGCGCGCTGGCACCCCGCCGAATCGACTTCCGTGCGGGGCGGCGTGTTGGGGCACTTGTCGATGCCGTCGGGCACGCCGTCGTGGTCGCTATCGACCGGGCAGCCGGTCGTGTCGACCGTCGCGCCGGCGGGCGTGTTCGGGCATTGGTCGGGACCATCGGGGACGCCATCGCGGTCGGAATCCGTCGGACAGCCTTGGGCGTCCACCCGCGCGCCCGTCATCGTGCCCGGGCACTTGTCGATCCCATCGTACACACCGTCACCGTCCGTGTCCTTCGGACAACCGCGCGCGTCGACTTCGGCGCCCTCGACCGTGTTGGGACACGCGTCGAGGCCGTTGTAGACCTTGTCGCGGTCGGAGTCGCTCGGACATCCGCGTGCATCGACGACCGCACCAACGGGCGTTCCGGGGCATGCATCCTTCCGGTCGGCGACCCCGTCCTGATCGGCGTCGCGCAATGCGCTCGGTCCGGTGAAAATCGAGAGCCCCGCCGAGGCGATGATGTGTCCCGCCCAATTGCCACTGGCGAACCTGGTGCTGGGCGAGTAGATCGCCCGCCCTTCAATCCGGAGGGCGACTCGCTCGCCCAAAAACAGCCGGTCTCCAATCGCACCGTGCACGCCGTTATCGGAGAAGTTGTAGCCTGCGCGGTCGCCGAACTCGACCCGGGTGTAGCCGCCGAGGACATACAAGAGGTTGTGCTCGTTGCCCGTGTTGAGCACGAGACTGCCGCTCGCCAGCGTCGCGGTCGCGTTGGTGCCCCCGGCATAGGGTGTCGGCTGCTGATAGCCCAGCTCGAACTCGATGCCGACGCTCCGGCTGAAAAAGTAGCCGAGTCGCCCGCCGCCCCCGATCTGTTTGCCGAGCGCGAACGCGCGGTCATAGCGCGTGTACGAGCCGAACGCGCCGATTTCGAACTGGTGCGTATGTTGACCGACACAGAGGACTGGAACGACGCTGAGACCGAGCAACAGCAGTGGCGTCCGCGAGCGCATGTCTCTCCCCGGGGTTGACGGCACTTCCACTTTAATAATCGGTCCCGCGTGAAGAAACCCCTGTAGCCCCGGTCACCGGCCGCCGGGTCTAGGGGTGGCCGTTTCCGCCGCGAATGAACCGGAGCGCCTGGGCGAGCTGCTCGGCGAGACTGGACAGTTCGGTGGCGCCGTGCGCGAGGTCCTGGATGGCCCGCAGCTGCTCGGCGGCAGCCGCGGCGACCGCTTCCGCTTCCTGACTGGACGTCTGGGCTCCCGCGCGCGCCTGCCCAAGCGACTCGGTGATTCGGGTCGCCAGGTCAGCGCTCTGGCGCCCGACCTCCGCCACCTGCTTTCCGGCGCGCGCGGTCTCGGCGGCGGCCTCCGCAATCCGATCGAGGTCCTGGACCCAGGCTGCGGAGCCCTGGACGACCTGGCCGAGGTCCCCCCGGATCCGCTCGATGAGCTGTGCGGCGCGGTCCAGCGCACGGCGCGTGTCCTGCACCGCCTTGCCGACGTTCCGCGCTTCGCGGCCGCTGGCTTCCGCCAGCTTGTGCACCTCATCGGCCACGACCGCGAACCCGCGGCCGTGAATTCCGGCGCGTGCCGCTTCGATCGTCGCATTGAGCGCCAGCAGGTTCGTCTGGTTCGCGACGAACCCGATCGTCTCGGAGAATTTCTCGACCTGCGCCGCGACCTCCCGCAGCCGCCCGACCTCGGCGGCGCTTTCCTCAGTCGTCGCGCCGAGATCGGTCAACTGGCGGACGGCGTTTTGGGTGGCCGTGCGCACCCGGTCGGTCGTCTTTTCCATTTGCGAGCCCGCTTCGCGCGTGCGATCGCCGGCGGCCGAGAGCTCGGTAGCTCTGTCCTTCAGTTGTCCGGCCTCGCGCGCGGCTGCGCTCACCAGCGCAGCGGCCTGTCCCGCGCCATGACTCGCGCGCTGGGCGGACGCGGCAACCTCCTCACTGGAGGCGTGGATCTCCTCGGTCGTTGCCGTGAGCGTCTGCACGTATTGCATCGTCTTATCGGAGGCGCCCGTCACGGGACGGAGCGAGCCGTCGATCGCGACCATCAGCGCGAGCTGGGGCGCCAACAGCTCGAGCAGATCGCCGTCCGATTGGCGGTACATCGAGGGATCGGAGTGCCGCACACTCCACAGGCCGACGAGCTGCCCCGCGTGGTAGAGCGGGACGAGCATTTCCGAGCCGGGGGTTTCGGCGCCGGGCACGACCACCTGGTCTCTGGCGAGGCCGTGCGCCACCACGGGCCGGCGCAGCCGCACCGCTTCGCCGCTCAAACCGGCATCGGCATCAAATCGAAATGTGCTTCCCGCTTGCGCGGCGGTGTCGGCGACGAGCTCCATCTGCCGCGTGCGCGCGTCGTAGCGGGCAAATCCCATCTGCTCCCACGGCACCAGCTGGCGTGTCAACTCCTGGATCCGATTTAGCTCGTCGGCGCGGACCCCGAGGCGCAGCACGTGCAAGCTGCCGGCCGTTCCCAGCGCGAGGGCCGTGAAGAGCAGAACGCGCGTCTCACCGGGAATCGTCGCGTGGACGGCGCCGAACCAGCCGACGGCCAGCGCCGCCGAAACGAGGTAGACGATCGACTCCCAGCGGAGGGTAAGCTGCGCGTCGACCCACGCGATCGTTTGGCCGAGTGCGAGCTCGAGGTAAAACGTGCCGTTGACGATGACCGGCAGCAGCACGATCGTGAGCGCGACGACCCAGGCATTGTCGGCGGCCAGCGCCGCCCCCGCGGTTGCGCCGCTAAGGCGGCCGTACATCAAGCCGACGAATGTCGACCCCGCCGTGAGATGCGCGGCGTTCCCCAGCGCCGTGCGCACTGGCAGGCGGCGCAGCAGCACGTCGCCCACGAGCATCGCGAACGGCGCCACAATCGCGGCGAAGGCCCAGCCACGATCGAGAATCGCAAACAGCATGACGCCGAGGACGTACGAGGAGAAGCCGTTACCGGGAAGCGCAATGCCGTAGCGGCGGGTGATCGCGGCGACGAGGATCAGCAGCGCACCGGCGAGCGGGAGGTTTTCGCCGGCCGGCACCCAGCCGTTGAAGTAGGCGGCAAGCCCGGCGCCGAAACTGACGAGCGCGGCGGTGGCAACGGCGATACGAACGATCAGCGCGGGCCGCATGTGCTGTGGCGCAAGGTCGGCGCCGTGGCGCGGTGTGTCAAGCGCGACTATCGTTTACGCCATGACCGTCACAATTGAATACTGCGTCATCTGAAACTACGAGCCTCGGGCCACCGGTCTGGCGGCCGAAATCCGCGATGCGTACCCGCACGCCGAAGTGCGGTTGGTTCAATCCTCAGGGGGCGTGTTCGAAGTCGACGTTGACGGACGCCGGGTCTACTCCAAGAAATCCACTAAGCGCCACGCCGAAGCAGGTGAGGTAGTGCGGCTGATTCGCGAGGCTGGCTCCGGCACGCAGTGAGAATCGCGATCTCCACCGGCGGCGGTGACGCGCCCGGACTGAACGCCGTCATCCGCGCCGCCGTGCTCAGCGCGGTGCATCGCGGCTGGGAGTGCGTGGGGATCAAACGGGGGTTCGGCAGTTTGCTCGGCGAGGCCGAGCTCATGCCGCTGGGCCCGCACGAAGTCCGCGGCATCACCCATCTCGGCGGCACGATCCTCGGCACATCGAATCGCGGCAATCCACTCAAGTGGCGGATGCAACGGCCCGACGGCTCCTGGGACGAGCGCGATCGGACGCAGGAGCTGCTCGATTCGTTCCGCGCTCACAGGCTCGATGCCCTCATCGCAATCGGCGGGGAGGGTACCCTCGGCATCGCGCAGGCGCTTTGGAAAAAGGGACTGCCGGTCGTCGGCGTCCCCAAGACGATCGACAACGACGTCGGCGGAACCGTCGCGACGTTCGGATTCGACACCGCTGTCTCCACGGCGACCGAGGCGATCGACAAACTGCACTCGACCGCGGAAAGCCACGAGCGCGTGATGGTCGTGGAGGTCATGGGCCGGCACGCCGGCTTCATCGCGTTGAACTCCGGCATCGCCGGGTCGGCCGACGTCATTCTGATTCCAGAGATTCCCTTTGACATGGACAAGGTCTGCGACAAGATCCGGCGGCGCGAAGCCGAGGGGCGGCATTTCAGCATCGTCGTTGTGGCGGAGGGCGCGGCGCCAAAGGGGGGCACCGTGTCGCTGATCGATCCCGCGGACGAGCGCCTCGGCGGCATCGCGGAAAAAGTGGCGCACGCGATCGAGCAGATGACGGGGAAGGAGACGCGATCGCTTGTGCTCGGCCACCTGCAGCGGGGTGGCGGCCCCACCACGTTCGATCGGATGCTGGCCCTGCGGTTCGGCGCGGCGGCCGTCCGCCTCGTCGCCGAGCGGCAGTTCGGGATGATGGTGGCGCTACAACCTCCGCGGATCGTTGCGGTCCCGCTCGAAGAGGCCCTCGCCCAACCGCGCCGCGTGCCGCTCGACTCCGACACCATCGCCACCGCGAGAGACCTGGGTGTCAGCTTCGGCGACTGAGACGGGACAGTTGTCGCAATCGCCGGACACAACGGCCTCGTCACGGCATCTCATAACATCCTATCACTTAAGCACTTAGAGCAGTCCCCCGACCTGGCACGCCTTTTCCCTAGGAGAGGCGCATCCAGGAGGTACCATGAAACGCATACTCGTCGTCGTTGGATTGCTGTTCGGTCTTGCTGGTGGCATCGCGCAGGCCCAAACCCGGGTCGGCGTCTCGCTGAGTTTTGGTGATCCGTACTTCGGTGGACAAGTCGTGATTGGCCAGCCGTATTACCATCGATACGCCCAGCCCTACTACTACCGGTATCGCCCGGCCCCCCCGGCCCGCGTGATCGTCGTCGGACCGCGCTTCCACGGCGAACGTCGTGGGGTCATCGTGCGGCCGTACCGACGTTTCGTGCACCGGCATCACCGCGGGTGGTAGGCCTCACCGCCTGTTCCCCCTCTCCACCACCGTGGAGAGGGGGAACGTCGTTTTAGGTGTTTGCTTTCTATATTCCCGCAGTGCCCACCTCTCGCGACCATTTCCTTCCCCCCGACCCCCAGGCCTTCCTCGCAGCCGAGCCATCCACCGGACGCGTCATTGTCATAGCTCCGACGCGGGCCGCCTGCGAAACCATCGAGCTCGCCCTCGGGCTGACGCTCGAAACTCTGCTCGAGCGCGAGCACGGCGATGACATTCGCCGTCTGGCGGGCGGTGGCCAGGGGTTTGGTGTCGTGGCAGGAACGGGGACGGGGAAGACGCTCGCCATCCGCAGCATGGCGGAGACGATTCTCAGGGCGCCGCTAAGGGTCGGAGTCGTCAATCGCGAGCGGGAAGCCACCCCGGAGACGCCGACCTGGAATGTCGTCATCGTCACCACCGGCATCGCGCGCCGCTGGTTCCAGGATGGCCTGATCACGGCGCGGGATACACTGGTCGTGGACGAGATTCACCAGACGTCCGCTGAGATGGAGCTGTGCCTGGCGCTGGGGAAGCGCGCGCGCTGCCGGTTCATCTGGCTGTCTGCGACAGTCGATCCGAGCTTCTATTCCGATTATCTCACCTCTGCGCAGGTCTTAGAAACGAGGGCGTTCGATCCGGCCAAGGCCGCCCAGGTCAACGTCCTGGCAGAGCAGCCCCTCGAATTCTTGAACGATCGTTTCATAAAACGTGTCCTGAAAGAGCGGCGCGGCGTGGGCGTCTTCGTCCCGACGCGCGCCGAGGTCGAGCAGATCGCCAAGGAGCTAGGGGACCGCTGGCCCAATCTCGCCACCGCGTTCTACCACGGTGGGGAGCCGATTCGCGTCATCCGGCCCTTTCTTGACGGTTTGGTCAAACGTCCATTCCTGCTGGCGATGACCGCGGCGGGCCAGTCCGCGCTCAATATCCGAGGCCTGGATACCGTGGTGGTCTACGACGCCCGCTACACGAACGTCGTCGAGCGCGGCAAGAACGTGCTGACGCGCGCCTACCTCGGTGCGAACGAGATCTTGCAGATGGCTGGTCGCGTCCACGGCCGAGTGCAGCACGGCGAGGTATACATCCTGAGTGACCGCGACCTCGTGTTCGAGGATCTCCGTCCCACCGCGCCCGAGTTCCAGCTCGCAGGCGACGCGGAGCGCGTGGCGATTACCTGCGCCGCCATTGGTGTCGACGCCACTGAGCTCGAGCTGCCTGTTCCCCTCGACCGGCGGGCTTACCGCAGCAGCGTCGAGTTGCTCACCGACCGCGGGCTCATAGAGCACGGCAGATTAACGACTTACGGCCGTGCCGTCGAGGCAATGCCTGTCGAGCGTCCCTGGGGAGAGCTGCTCTATCATGCGGAGCCGCCCCTCGTGCCGCTCGTCGCGGTCGCCTCCAACATTGAGTCGCTACACCGTATGACGAGAGAAGAGCGGCAACTGAGCGGCCTCATCGTGCCGGGCTCCGACCACGTCACGGCGTACAACGTCTACGCGGAAGCCGTCAACAAGCACGGATATCTCGGTGAAGTGTACGGGCTGTCACGTCACCTCTTTCGTGAAGAGGAAATCGAGCGCTGGGCAGAGGAGCGCGGCGTGCTCGTCAAAGCGATCGAGGACATCGCGCTCGGCACGGCATCCGTTTACCGCCAGCTCGAGGTCCCCCTCCCTGCCAAGATGCCGTACGGTGACCGCAAGACGCTCGAGCTTTTTGCTGACCTTTTGGCCAAAATCATGCCGTTCGACCTCGTGATTGACGAGCAGACCCCTGACGGGAGGGAAGCCCGCGTCAGCCGTAGCTCCGTCTCGGGCAGCTGGGGCGCCATCGCCGGATCGCTGCGGTACTTCGCCGACCGCTTCGGAGTGCCGCGCGCCAGCATCGAAGGGACTCAGATTCCGGAGCGTGCGATTCGGCGCTACGCGCGTAGGGGCAGACCCGAGGTGGTTTTTGAGCGCCAACGGCGGCGGGAAGGGTTGATGATCGTGCGGACCGTCGAGTACTTCGGCTTCACGCTCGACCGCGAGGTCGAACGTTTGCCGAGCCCGTTCCCGGAGGACCTCGCCGATTCAGCGCGGGGCGCCCTGGTCGACGCGCTGCTCGCAGGTGAAACACCTCACCCCGACCAGGGGAAACTCAGGCGGGCGCTGGAGCGGTTCGGCCACTACTGGCGCCGCTCAGGTGGCCGCCTAGACCAGGCCGAGCGCGAACGCGTCGCCGAGCAGATTGCGGCTCAGGTCTCAGGCGTGCATTCCTGGGATTCTTTTATCGGGACGCGGATAATCCTCGACCCCGACGCAGCCATTCCCGCGGGCGAACGGGAGCGGCTCGACGCCCTGCCCTCATCGGTCTTCTTGTATGGCGACCGCGTTCCCATGGATTACGACGTCGAGCATGGCGTCGGCGTCGTTCGGCTGCGGCTGAAAGAGGGTCAAGCGCGCCGCCTACATCAAAACGACTTGCCGCCGTTCGATCGGCCGGTGCGCTTTACCGTGACACGCGGCAAGCACGAGGCCGTGCGCGCCGGCTCACTTGACGAGTTACGGCAGGGGTTGAGGAGTCTGGGGAGCGCGCAGCGTGGGCGCGTGATGCGCGGCGGCCGTCGGCCCAGACGGCGTTAGCGCTTCGCGGTTACCTCGAGCAGGGTTAACCAAAGCGCATCATAGGCGTCTCTCGCATCAGCGAGCGGAACGCCCGTCGCCAGCGCGAGGGCGCAACCGTCCACGATGGCCTCCCGAGCTGCGTCTTCAAAGCCCGTGTTCCTGGCCGAGCGGTCAATCAGACCGGCGGACGAGAGGCTGATCCAGGCCCGGGCGGTACCATCCTCCGCCTGATGTCGGAGCTCCTCCCAGCAGGCGTCCAGTCCGGCCGTACCGGGGGCACTCCCGATGGCGTGCTGCAGGGCGGCGCTGCGCGACGTCGCGATCTGGGCGGCGGCGGCTCGCAGCAACCGGCCGCGTGATGCGTAGTGATAGAGGATTAAGCCTTTCACCACTCCAGCGCGTCGAGCGACGGCATCGAGGGTGAAGCCCTCGACGCCTCCACGCTGCAGCGTTTGCACCGCGGCAGCGAGGATGTTAGCGCGTGTGGCGGCGGCGTCCTTAGGCACGGTGTTTGTCCTGGCGGTCAATAATGGGAGTCAGTAAGGAGGGCGCAAGCCGAAACAAACCAGCAACCTTTTGCCCTATGAGCGAGTCTCATCTTGACACGAATCTAACAGCCCGGTTCATCCCGCATGAAACCTTGGAGACGCATGTTTTGTATGAGGATAACCAACCAATGATCGACAAACCCGTCAGCCCCGCGGGCAGCCTGCCTGCAACATTCTCCCCCCTGGTGCGCGCGGTCATCGATTCGGTCACCGAGGGCATCGTCATTTTCGACCAGCAAGGCCGCTTGCTCTACGCCAACGCGTCAGCCCGACGGGTGATCGACGGGCAGAACGGTGATGTACGCAATCGACTGCAGAGTCTCGGAGCCCGGTTCTCGCCGCTGAGGAACGGGGCGCAGAGTCTGGGCGAAGCGGCGATCCTCCCTTCGACTGGTGCTCTCACGCTTGCCGAACGCGAACGCCAGGCCATCACCGACACGCTGCAGGACACGAGCGGCAAGCTCGCGGAAACGGCGCGGCGGCTCGGCATCAGCCGCACCACGTTGTGGAGACGCCTCAAGTCCTACGGGATGGAAGGCTTCCGCGCCTCTCCCTAGGCTCCTAGCTTCTCCGGGGGATGGCCCCCCCCGACCATGAGCCGCAGCCGTTCGTCATCGAGGAATACGTCCGCTGGTCGGACGTGGACTTCGCCGGGATCATTTTCTACGGGTCCTACGTGCGGCTGTTCGAGGTCGCCGAAACGGAAATGTTTCGGCACTGCGGTCTCGCGTACGCCAGGGTGTTCGACGAGTACGACATCTTCCTGCCCCGTAAAGCCGTGCACAGCGAGTTCTACTGGCCGGCCCGCCTCGATGACCGCCTGCGCATCGCTGCCTATGTCGGTAAGGTCGGGACGAAGTCTCTGACGCTGCACTTCGACGTGCTCCGTCCGGACGCACGGGCGTTGGGCGCGGCAGGATGGATGGTGCTGGTGTCGGTCGATCGCAAGAAACTGAAGCCCACGCCGCTGCCCAAAGGACTGATCGCTTCTCTGGCGCCCCACACACTGAGCCCTGACGGCGCGCGGAAGTTTCTGGGAGTCGATCCATCGCCCCGCTGAGAACGGCCCCTGCCCTGCTCCTGTCGCTGCTCGTGGGTTGCGATGGCGCGAGCGGCGGCTCGAGGCAGCCGCTCCTGATCGATGCGATGGTCGCGTTTCCGCCGAGGGACACCGTCCGTTTTTCGCTTCCTGCGACGACACATCGCTGTGCTGACGGCCGAACGGTCTTGCTCGAGGCCGTGAGTCCCGAGGGCAGCGGCGTGCTCGTGCGCCTGCATTTTCGCGACAGCCTTGTGTCGGGTTCCTATCCCGTCGTCGCACCGGGCGACACGACGGCGCCCGGCGCCGTCGTCGTGGTGCGGTACCTGCTGCGCGACGCCTCGCACCAATTCTTCTTCGATACCGGCGCGGTTCAGGTGCGTCACGAGGCGGGAAAAGTCGCCGGGCGTATTCAAGGGTCGGGAACGGAGACGGGCATTCATACACCCACGCGCATCGACTACCGTGACGTTCCACTGCCGCTTGCGATCGACACCGTGCCGTGCGGTTTCGAGCTGTGACGACCCGCGATGTGCGGGTCGGCTTCATCGGCTCCGGATTCGCGCGGCGGGTGCAGCTGCCCGCGCTCGCGCTGGTGCCAGGCACCAAGCCCACCGCGATCGCGAGCGGCCACCGCGCCAACGCCGAAGCCGTAGCGCGCGAGTTCGGGCTGCAACATGTGTTTGCCGACGGCGTTGAGCTGGCGCGCTCGCCGGACGTGGATCTCGTGATCATATCGTCGACGCCCGATTCACATGCGCGCTTCGCGATCGCGGCGCTCGAGGCCGGGAAGCACGTCCTGTGCGAAAAACCGATGGCCATCGATGCGTTTGAGGCCGCGCAGATGGTGACAGCATCAGAACAGCATCCCGACAGGCTCGCCTGGATCGACCACGAATTGCGCTACGAGCCCAACCGGCGCCGGGCACGCGAGCTGATCCGTTCCAACGCGATCGGCGAGCTGCGACATGTCGAATTGTCGCTGAAGCCCTACCTGCGTGGGGACGGCCGGCCGCAGGCGTTCGACGCGCCGTGGAACTGGTGGTTCGACGCAGCGCGCGGCGGCGGCATTCTGGGCGCGGTCGGATCGCACCTCATCGACTTGTGCCGGTTCTGGAGCGGCAGCCAGATCACCCACGTTGCCGGGTTGGTCGAGACGTTCGTCACACAGCGCAAAGATGAGACCGGGGCGGTGCGCCCCGTGACCGCCGACGACTTCGCTAGCTGTGTGCTGCAAACCGGGACCGGCGCCGTTGCGACGATCACGCTGAGCACCGTCGCGCTCCACGGGCCTGGCCATCTCGGGCAGGTGACCGGCAGCGACGGAACGCTGCTGCTGAGCGGCGAGACAAGGCTCGAGCTCGGCAAATCGGGAGGACCGCTCGAAGACATTTCCGCGCCCGACGATCTCTGGGAGAAGACGAAGCCCAACAACATGTGGGCTCGCTCGTTCGTCCGGTTGCTGCGCGAGATGGTGCAGGTGATCTCGGGCGGTACCCCGCAAGGCGAACCGGCCACGTTCCGCGACGGCTGGCAGGTGCAGCGCGTGCTCGACGCGATCCGCGGCGGGCGCGGTGTCCGGTTAGATTGAGGCTGTGGAGCAGACCTACTTCCGCAAGGGATTCGGGCTCAAGGGAGCGATCGAAGGGGCGCTCACGGCCGACTACCACAGCCGCGTCGTCGATCGCATCCGCGCATCGGGGTACGCACTGGAGGTCGGGGAGCTGACGTTTCGGCTTGCCGGCGAGTTCGGCTTCTGTTACGGCGTGGATCGCGCCGTCGAGTACGCGTACGAAACCCGCACCAAGTTTCCTGACAAGCGCACGTTCCTCGTCGGCGAGATCATCCACAACCCGCACGTCAATCAAAAGCTGGCCGCCATGGGCGTCGCGATCTTGCATCGGCCGGAGGACCGAGGCGGCGAGTTCGACTTCAGCGCCGTCAGCGCCGATGACGTCGTCATCCTGCCCGCCTTTGGCGTCACGGTGCGTGACTTCGAGCGGCTGCGGGCCCTCGGCTGCGTCCTGGTGGATACGACCTGCGGATCGGTGCTCAACGTCTGGAAGCGTGTGGAAGTGTACGCGCGCGACGGCTTCACCGCGTTGATCCATGGCAAGAACTACCACGAAGAGACGAAGGCCACGTCGAGCCAGGTGAACAAGTACCCGGGCGGCAAATACCTGGTCGTGAGAGACATGACCGAGGCCCGCATCGTGTGCGAATACATCGAGGGGCGGGGGACGAGGGACGGGTTTCTCGAGCAGTTCAACGGGAAGATGACTCCAGGCTTCGATCCCGATCGCGATCTCCAGCGCGTCGGCGTCGCGAATCAAACGACGATGCTGTCGGGTGAATCGCTCGCGATCGCCGCCGAAGTCGGCAAGAGTATGGCACGGCGCTGGGGAGCCGAGACGGTCGCGGAACATTTCCGCACGTTCGACACGATCTGCTCGGCAACGCAGGAGCGGCAGGATGCCGTACTCAAGTTGATCGCGGAGCCGCTCGACCTCATGATCGTGATCGGGGGCTACAACTCGAGCAACACGACCCACCTCGCGGCGATCTGCCACGAGAAGGTCACGACCTACCACATCGAGGACGCAGCCTGCATCGATGTCGACGACGGCAGCATCCGCTATCGCCCGGTTGGCACGCACTCCAATGAACAGCGGCACGAACGGTGGTTGCCCGAAGGACGGCTGACGATCGGCATTACGGCGGGGGCCTCGACGCCGAACAACAAGATCGGCGAGACGATCGAACGGGTCATCGCGCTGCGCGGGGCCACCCTGACCGAGGTTCTCGGCTAGACAGGTTTCGGGTATATTTCGGGTATGCCGCTCTCACGCTTTCATCCCGTCATTGAACGCTGGTTCGCGAACCGGTTTGCCGAGCCCACTGAGCCGCAGCGCGGCGCCTGGCCCGTCATTCAGCGGGGCGGTGATGCACTCATTGCGGCGCCGACCGGCTCGGGCAAGACGTTCGCGGCGTTTCTGTCCGCCATCGACGGGCTGGTACGGCAGGGACTGAACGGTGAGCTGCGCGACGAGATCCAGGTCGTATATGTCTCACCGCTCAAGGCACTCTCGAACGACGTTCAGAAAAACCTCGCGGAGCCGCTGGCGGAAATCCGGGCTGCGCTGGCGGAGCAGGGGCTTCCCGACGTCGAGGTGAGAACGCTGGTCCGCACGGGCGACACGCCGCAGTCGGAGCGGCAGGCGATGCTCAAGCATCCCCCGCACATCCTCGTCACGACCCCGGAATCGCTCTACCTCATCCTCACCTCGGAGCGCGCCCGCGAGATGTTGCGGTCGGTCCGGACGGTGATCGTCGACGAAATCCACGCGGTGGCCCGCGACAAGCGGGGCAGCCACCTGAGCCTTTCGCTTGCCCGGCTCGACGCGCTCATCGGCAAGCGACCGCAGCGCATTGGGCTCTCCGCCACGCAGCGGCCGATCGAAGCGATCGCGCAATTCCTGGTCGGGACCGGCCAGCCACAGCCGACGATCGTAGACGCAGGCCACATCCGCGAGCTTGACCTTGCGCTCGAGATCCCGTCGTCACCGCTCGAGGCGGTGATGTCGGCGGAGGTATGGGAAGAGGTCAACAGCCGTATCGCCGAGCTGATTTCGCAGCACCGCACGACGCTCGTGTTCGTGAACACGCGGCGCCTCGCCGAGCGGCTGGCGATGCAGCTCTCGGAGCGGATTGGCGCCGAGCACGTCACGAGTCACCACGGCAGCCTGTCGCGAGAAAAACGCTTCGAGGCCGAAGAACGGTTGAAGCGCGGCGAGCTGAAAGCCCTGGTCGCCACCGCGTCGCTCGAGCTCGGGATCGACATCGGCAGCGTCGATCTCGTCATTCAGCTGGGATCGACGCGATCGATCGCCACGCTGCTGCAGCGGGTGGGCAGGGCGGGGCACCGGCTTGGCGCAATTCCGAAGGGGCGGGTCTTCCCGCTGTCGCGTGACGAGTTGATCGAGTGCTCGGCGCTGTTGCGGGCGACCCGCGAGGGCCGGCTCGATCGCCTGATCATCCCCGAAAAACCGCTCGACATCCTCGCTCAGCAAATCGTCGCAGCCGCCGCGGGCGAAGAGTGGAACGAGACCGACCTCTACGAGCGGATGCGTTCCGCCTATCCCTATCGCGATCTCTCGCGGGCCGAGTTCGACGCCGTGGTCCAGATGCTGGCCGAGGGCTTCACGACGCGCCGCGGCCGGCGCAGTGCGCACATCCATTACGATGGCGTCAATCACAAGCTCTCGGGACGCCGCGGTGCGCGGATCGCCGCGATCACCTCGGGCGGCGCAATCCCTGATCTCGGCGACTATCGCGTCATCCTCGAGCCGACCGAAACGTTCGTCGGTACGCTGAACGAGGACTTCGCGATCGAAAGCACGCCGGGCGACATCTTCCAGCTCGGCAACATGTCGTATCGGGTCGTCAAGGTCGAATCGGGACAGGTTCGAGTCGCGGACGCCAAGGGTCAGCCGCCGACGCTGCCCTTCTGGCTCGGTGAAGCACCCGGGCGCACCATCGAGCTGTCGGAAGAAGTCTCGAGGCTGCGCCAGGATATCGCCGACCGGCTGGACGATCCGCCGGGCGCGATCCAGTGGCTCGTTGCAACGATCGGTCTCAACGAAGCCGGTGCCCGGACCATCGTCGAGTACCTCGTGGCCACCCGTCAGATCCTCGGCACGATTCCGACGCAGAAATGCCTGGTGCTGGAGCGTTTCTTCGACGAAGCCGGCGGGATGCAGCTCGTACTGCACGCGCCGTTCGGGAGCCGGATCAACCGCGCCTGGGGACTCGCGCTCCGCAAACGCTTCTGCCGCAGCTTCAACTTCGAGCTGCAGGCGGCGGCAACGGAGGACGCGATCATCCTGTCGCTGGGGCCGCAGCACAGCTTCCCGCTCGAGGATGTCTTCCAGTATCTGAAGCCCGCGACCGCGGAGCATCTCCTCGTGCAGGCAATGCTCGACGCGCCGGTGTTCGGGACGCGCTGGCGCTGGAACGCGACCCGCGCGCTGGCGGTGCTCCGCTTCCGCGGTGGCCGGAGAGTCCCGACGCCGTTGCAGCGCATGGAGGCCGAGGACCTGGTCGCAGCCGTCTTTCCCGATCAGCTCGCCTGCCCCGAGAACCTGGTGGGTGATCGCGAGATCCCCGACCACCCGCTGGTGAACCAGACGATCGCCGATTGCCTGCTCGAGGCGATGGATTTCCCGGGGCTGAAGCGCGTCCTGGAGGGCATGGATGGAGGCGAGTTCACGCTGATCGCGCGCGACACCACCGAGCCGTCGCCCATGTGTCATGAAGTCCTGAACGCACGACCCTACGCATTCCTCGACGATGCTCCGCTCGAGGAGCGCCGGACGCAGGCCGTGATCACGCGCCGCGGGTTGGATGTGAAAACGGCCGACGAATTCGGCAAGCTCGATCAATCCGCCATCGACCTGGTGCGCGAACAATCCTGGCCCGATCCGGAGACCGGGGACGAGCTCCATGACGCGCTCCTGATCATGGGCGCGGTGCCAAGCGTCGAGGCGGGAACGAGCGCGTCGTGGAAGGACAAGTACGACAGCCTGGTGGCCGGCGGCCGGGTGACCACTGTGGACGGTCGGTTATGGGTGGCGACCGAGCGCGTGCCGATGGTACAGGCAGCCTTTCCCGGTGCGCTCCACGAGCCCGCGGTCACGCCGCCGGAGCGCGACCTGGCGAAGGCCTGGACCCGGGAAGACGCGATTCGGGAGCTGGTGCGCGGGCGGCTCGAGGTGGTCGGCCCGACCACCGCCACAGATCTCGCAGATGCTATGGGAATACCGCAGATCGACGTCGATTTTGCCCTGGCCGCCCTGGAGCATGAGGGGTTTGTGCTGCGCGGGCGGTTTTCGGCAGGTGTTCAGGAAACCGAGTGGTGCGAGCGCCGGCTGTTGGCGCGGATCCATCGGTACACCCTCGATCGGCTGCGCAAAGAGATCGAGCCGGTGGCGGCTGCCGACTTCCTGCGGTTCCTCTTCAAGTGGCAGCGTCTTGCGACGGGATCGCGCGCCGAGGGGCCCGAAGGTCTGGCCGCCGTTCTCGACGTGCTCGACGGCTTCGAGCTGGCGGCGGGGGCGTGGGAGTCCGAAGTGCTGCCGGCACGGCTCACCGACTACGACCCGCTCTGGCTGGACGGCTTGTGCCTGTCGGGTGAAATCGCGTGGGGACGGTTAACCGCGATTCGAAATGCGGAAGTCGGAATGCGAAATCGCAAGGTCGGGCCGGTGCGCTCTACACCGATTGCACTGTTCCGCAGAGAACGCGGGGAGATCTGGCGAGCCGGGAGCCCCGAGGTCGATGCCGCGACGCTGCCGTTGTCATCCACCGGCAAGGCGCTGCTCACGGCGTTCGAGTCGCGCGGCGCGCTGTTCTTCGGCGACCTCGTCAACGCGACGGGACTGCTGCGGACGGAAGTCGAGAAGGGACTCGCTGAGCTGGTTGCGTGGGGCCTCGTTTCGTCCGACAGCTTCGCCGGACTCCGCGCCCTGCTGGTGCCGTCGGATCGCCGCCGGCCGCTCGGTGGCGGCTATCGGCGCCGTGGCAGGATCGCACCGTTCGGGGTCGAGACCGCGGGCCGCTGGGCGCGGACGCACGGCAGGCCGCCGGTAGCGGAAGCCCAAGTTGCGGAGACGGTCGCCTGGCAGCTCCTCAGGCGGTACGGCGTCGTGTTCCGGCGGCTGGTACAGCGCGAGACCCTGCTCGCACCGTGGCGTGACATCCTGCGCGTCTACCGGCGCCTCGAGGCGCGGGGCGAGATCCGCGGCGGGCGGTTTGTCGGCGGATTCTCTGGGGAGCAGTACGCGCTTCCCGAAGCGATCGGCCTGCTGCGCAGTACCCGCAGGGAGCAGGGAGAAGACGAGCTGATCGCCGTGAGCGGGGCCGATCCGCTCAACCTGGTCGGGATCCTCACGCCGGACGAAACGCTGCCCGCGATCACGACTAATCGCGTTCTGTACCGCGACGGCGTGCCGATTGTCGTGAAAGAAGGAGAAGGGAAGGAGCGGTTCCTGGTTGATGTCGCGGCCGAAGAGCGCGACATCCTGCGCGGCGCGCTGCTGCGGCGCCGCCCGGCGCCGCTCGTGCGCGCCTACCTCGGCAAGAGTAAGGCGGCCGGCTAGGCTTTCAACTTCTCGAGGTACTTGCTCCGCAGCTTCGCGACCTTGGGCGCGATGACCGCGCGGCAGTAGGGCTGGTTCTGATTCCTTCTGTAATACTCGCGGTGGTACTCCTCGGCGGGATAGAAAGCCTTCAGCGGCTCGAGCTTCGTCACGATCGGGTCGTCGAACACGTGCTCAGCCTCGAGCTCGCGCACGACCTCCTCGGCGATGCGCCGTTGCTCTTCATCATGATAGAAGATGGCCGAGCGATACTGCGTGCCGACGTCTCCGCCCTGGCGATCCGGAGTCGTGGGGTCGTGGAGCGTGAAGAAGACGCCGAGCAAGTCGTGGTAGGAGAGCTCATCCGGGTCGAACGTCACCTGCACCACTTCGGCGTGTCCAGTCGTCCCGGTACAGACGGCCTCGTAGCTCGGATTGGGCAAATGACCGCCGGAGTATCCCGAGACGACCTTGGTGACGCCGCGTAGCTGCTCGAAGACCGCTTCGAGACACCAGAAGCAGCCGCCGGCGAGTGTAGCGAGCTGAGTTGTCATGCTTTCATTCTCGCCGGTGCGTCAATAGGCGGCAAACGTGATCGGCTGACGAATCGTCACGGAGGTCGCGCGTCCGTGGATCCGGGCCGGGCTGTAGACGGACGCCAGTACCACCCGCTTCGTCTCCGCATCGAACACGGGATTGGGGCTCTGCACGACCCTGACGGTTGCAGGAACGACGTGGCCGGTCGTATCGAGAGTCGCTTCGACGATTGCCGTCCCACCGACACGCAGCGCCTGCATTTCGGGGGCATACCGAATCGGCGGATGCGAGATCAGCAGGGGCTGCTCGTCCACGGCGCCAACCGCGGCGGGACTGCCGAACGGGGATAGCTTCGCAGCCGGCTGGGTCCCGCCGCGGCGACTGATGCGAATCGAGTCCGCGAGGCGTTTCACCACGGGGGCGAGGTCGACACCGCGCGTGGTCAGCTCGCGGTAGCCCGTGATGCCGGCGTCGAAGGCGAGCGCCGCGAGGCTGTCGCGTCCCTTCTGATGCAACGCCGTCCCCCGAACGAGGAGGGCGTAGACGCGCTCGCCGGCGGTGGGCTGGTTGAGACTGTCCAACGCTTGTTCAGTGAGTGCCAGTGCGCTGTCGGCGTGGTGGGCGTGCACTTGCTCGCGCGCCGCCGTTATCAATCGCGTGGGATTCTCGGGGGTGGGCGGGTGCAGATCGAACCCGACGGTCACTTGACTCCGGACGGCCTGACCCTTGCGTCGCCCGGGCGTGAACTGGGCGGCGAGCAGCATCTGCTGCAACGGCTCGTCGAACGCGGGATCCGGCGACTCGAGCACGGTCAACCCGAACCCCTCGGCCTCGCCAAGGGTGTCGATGACCGCGCGGACGAGGGCATGCCCTGCCACGCGCCGGCGCATGAGTTCGGGCGGATAGGCGAGTTTAGGGCCCGAAAGCCACGACGCCCGCTCGTCCAGCTCACTGTCGGGGTAGACTCGGAACCGTCGGGCTTCCGATTCGAACACATCGGAAAGTCCGGTGGCGATCTGATCCAGGCCGTTGACTCGCAGGGCCGAATACAACGCGAGCGCAGCATGGAAATTGACGCGGGAGAGGCTGTCGTTGCCGCGCAGGTGCGCGAGAATCGCCCGCCACACAAACACGTGCACCGTATCCATCAGGTACGTCGATGCTCCGAGTGCGTGGTCGAGCGCGGTATCGGCTTCGTCGAATTGACGCGCGGCGATGTGCGCACGGGCGGTCGTGATGAATGCGTCGGTGCGGCCCTGCGCGGCAAGTGCGGGGACAAACAGGACGAAGGCAATCGCGAAGCAGAGACGGCGCAACACGGTATCGACTACGCTGCTTAGGCGGGCCCGGCGGCGTCAACCCCCGCCGATCAATGCGTCATAATAAAACGTGCTACCACCTGGTTGTAGTAGTTGGGGTTGCCCGCGTGCGGCGGATGACCCGCACCGGGAATGATGACGGTGGTGTCGCTTTTCAGGCACCGGGCCAGCTCGTCGCTGATGAGCTGGAGCGTGCGGGGGCTGCGCTCGCCTCTGACCAGGAGCACCGGCGTCGTGATCCGTCCGAGCTCGGCGCACGTTACGGGGGGTAAATACTGCGCCCGCTCGGTGAGCATTTCTCGCCGCATCTCGAACGTATGCGCCAGCATGTCGGCGCGCGCGGCGGCTGGGAGGCGATCGAAGGTACCGCGCCCCGCCAACCCATCGACAAACAACCGGATCCCGGCGACGGAGTCTCCGTGCGCAAACGCGGCTCGCGCCGGATCGAGACCATATGTATAGAAGGCGCGCCGCGCGGCATCCCCCTCTTCGGAGCCGGTCAGCAGGGAAAAGATCGGCGGCTCCGCTAGCACGAGCGAGCGCACCAGCTGTGGGTGGTCTCGAGTCAGCTGCAGCGCCGTGTAAGCGCCGTACGACGAGCCGACGATGTTTGCCGGCGCGAGATCGAGCGTCAGGAGCAAGGCCGCGAGGTCCTCAGAGTGCAGCTTCGGGGAGTACGGCTGGTCGTCGTTTACCTGGGGATTGGGGGGATGGTAGCGACGACTGTACACGAGGACGCGATACACCTGTGCAAAGACGTTTTCCTGGCCCGCCCACGACCTGAGGTCCCCCAATGAGCCATGGACGAAGACGACCGGCGCGGCTCCGCTGTCACCCGTGAGCCGATAGGTCAGGTGCGTGCCGTTGAGGTCGAGCGCGTGGAGGGTGCGCTCGAACGTCCGCATCGGTGGACCGGCCGGCGGCGCATCCGCGGGCGCCGCGTTCTCCGGGCCCGGCTTGCCACCGCAGGCGATGACGAGCAGGCAGCACAACGCGATTCGCATGTCTACAGGATGGCGATTGAGAAACCAAAACGCCATCAGCCGACGAGCCACGCAGCGGCGGCGGCCACCTTTTGCTCAGCGCGCCAGCGCGCTACGCTTTCCCCAAGCGCTGTGACCTTGTGCTTGGCCTCGCTTGGGCGTAGGCGCAGCGCCTTCCCCAGCAGCTCATAGACGTCTCGCTCCAACACCACGCGGACCCTGATGTCGCATTTTTCCAGGCCATCAACCAGGACTGTGCGGAACAATCGCCCCTCGGACGCATGGGCTCGCATGTGTTGGTTGGCGATGGAGGCCGGATCGGTAAGTGAGGAGGCGACGACTGCCGCGCTGCGCAGGCGATGCGTGGCACGGTATTCATCGAGCAAGCTCTTGATCGTGCGACGGGAAAAGCGCTCGATGCCGCGGATCAGGCGCGTGACTTTCGCCGTGTCGGTTTGGGCCATGCCGAGGCCGGCGTGGTAGGGTTGACGCGAATTCGCCACGTTGGGATCGGCCAGCTCGATTACCCGGCTGTCGATGACGGTGGGTGCCTTCGCCGAGTTCGCGATCAGTACGGCCGCAGCCCAACCGGATTTCACGCGGAAGCCAATGGTGCAGGAACTTCGAGCGCTCATCCCCAATCCTTGGAACCTGGTGCGACGCGACGCATGGCGCGGAGAAACTGCATTGGAGGTTGGTGGAGGTTGTCGAGGTTGGTGGAGGGCGCTTTCACACCACGCATTTGGAGCCCTTCGACTCTCTCCGCCAGCACATTAACCGTACCGTCGTCTTTGGCCAATTTGCCGCTGACAAGCACGAACGGCTCACCACGGACCGCGGCGCGGTAGCGATCGTAAACGTCAGGCCGCACGATCACATTGGTCATCCCCGTTTCGTCTTCGACCAACATGAAGACGATTCCTTTGGCCGTCTCGGGACGCTGGCGGGCGACGACGAGGCCGGCCACCTGGCATTTGACACCAGCTTTGAGATTTCCCAGGTCCCGGTTGAGTGTCAGGTCAGGTGGTAAGGCGTTCCGTACCAACGACAAAGGATGCCCGCTGGCCGAGAAACCGAGCGTGGCGTACTCGGCCAGCAAGCGCTCGTGGGCGGCCAGCCCGCCGAATGCCAGCTGTTCATGGGGATGATTCAGGGCGAGCTCGAGCTGACGCCGGCCACGACCGTCACCCGATCGGGAGGCCTGGGGCGGCAGCCAGAGGCCGACCTGCCAGAGCAGCTCGCGTCGGGTCAGACCAAATCCGTCGCAGCCACCGACCCACATGAGGGCTTCGATGGCTGTGCGTTTGAGCTTTGGCGGCGCGCGCCGGATGAAATCGCCGACGCTCTGGAATGCGCCGTTCTTCTCCCGTTCCTCCACTGTGGCGGTCGCCGACTCTTCGCTCCAGTGACGAAGGAAGCCCAAACCGATTCGCACGGACCCCGGACCGTGGGCCTGGGGCACGTTACCCTGGCTGGTTTCGACAGTACACCAAACGTCGCTGACGTTTACATCCGGTAACCGCATCTCGATACCGTTCCGCATCGCGTCGCGGCCCAGCGCGTCGATCGAATAGAAGCCCATCGGCTGATTATTGAAGAGCGCGACGTAGTACTCGACCGGGTGATAGTGCCTGAGCCACGCCGACTGGTATGCGAGCAATCCGAACGCCGCGCTCTTCAATACTCA
>Ga0193723_1000054_pt1 | contig 32686 bp, 26 predicted proteins | sample H2m2metaG_FD_143042 | JGI IMG/M metagenome (GOLD analysis project Ga0193723, IMG submission 143042) | Soil microbial communities from a riparian zone of the East river system, Colorado, United States - H2m2 | ecosystem: Environmental > Terrestrial > Soil > Riparian zone | place: USA: East River...
GGCGTTCATTGTTTCGCCGGCTACCATCTCGCCATTGATCTCGAGCTTGAGATCCTGAAAAGCCGCACCCTTGGGCAGCGGGAACATGAAATCCGCCTCCCCGACTCGGCTTCCGCGATTCACAAACGTCTCGGTGATCTCGTAGCGCAGCACTCGATCCACGAGCTCCACCCGGACATCGCTGCTCTGGCGGAACACCGCGGGCGACGTGATCCCGCACGCCCGCATGATGCATGGCCTTCCCCGTTCGCACGGTGGAGGGACAGGGCACGGCCACGGACGTGGCGGACCCTCCACTATTTGGGTGGAGGCGAGACCGGGAATACAGAGAGCGGCTATCAAAAGGAGTGAGCGCATAGAGATTCCAGTAGAATGGGTTCTACTGTGGGACGTGTCTCCCGGGCTCCCTTGCACAGCCGGCGCTCACCCTGACAGTTCGCCGGAGCTAAGTCCCTCCAGAGGGGGCTAACTGGCCTTAGGACGCTTCTTTCGGCGTTTCTGCAGGTCTCGCCGTTCGTCCACTCTCACCTCGAGCAAGCGGTGGTCGGCGCGAATCATCGTCTCCTCGAAGCTCTCGCCGTTCCGCCGTGCAGCCCATCCCATCGAAAACGGCACTGGCGCGGACATCGGTGCGGCAGCACGTAGGCGTGCGGCGACGTTATCGGTCTGTTCCTGACCCGAGTCACAGAGCACCACCAGAAACTCGTCTCCGCCGACACGCACCACTGCCTCTTCAGCACGGACGTGTCGCATTAGAAAGCGCGCCATCTTCACCAGAACGCTGTCGCCCTCGGCGTGACCGTTGGTGTCGTTGTACTGCTTGAAGTGGTCGATGTCGAGGTAGATGCACCCAAACTCTCCCTTCGGCTGCGCCTCGCACTGTCGCGTGACCGTATTCAGATACCGGCGATTGTAGCAGCCTGTGAGCGGATCGCGGATGCTGAGCTCGAGAAGCTGGGTCTGAAGCTCCTTGCGCTGAGTGATGTCAACGAGAATTCCGTGGCAGTATTTCTCGCCGGTTTTGGGATCAATCGAGAGAAAAGCGCTGTCGGTGACCGTTCTCACTTCCCCGTCGCGTCGTGTAAGCTGAAACTCGATGTCCCTGACCGAGCCATCGCGCTCCAGCAGCGCCATCTCTCGCGCCCGTACCTCAGGCCGCACAAAATCACTGGTACGGGAACCCTTGAGCTCCTCCAGCGATTCGATCCCGAACATCTCCAGAAAGGCGGGATTCGCGTCGATGATCTCCCCATCAAGCGTCGTGATGTAGATTCCTTCCTTCAGTCGCAACGCCAGCTCGCTGAGCGTCTTAGGATCGCTCAGATTGCGAAAACTCTTCTGTTTTTTGGGCTTTCTCGGGGCTTGGGTACGACTCACATCAACGCCTCAGCAAACGGCATATCCGTTGCTTTAATGGAAGGGTAACGCGTGGTGATATTATGCCATCCAGACGAGAGCAGGAACAAGGTACTACACCCCTCTCCTAGGCAAGAATCGGTACGATGACCTTCCGTACCGCCGGTATTCATCACGTCACCGGCATTGCCAGCGATCCGCAACGGAATCTCGACTTTTACGCTGGCATTCTCGGCCTCAGGCTCGTCAAGCGGACGGTAAACTTCGACGACCCCACAACCTATCACTTCTACTTCGGCGATGAGCAGGGAAGTCCGGGAAGCATCCTCACCTTTTTCCCGTGGCCCGATGCCCGACGCGGAAGGCAGGGCGGTGGCCAGGTAGCCGTAACCTCGTTTGCGATCCTGCCCAGCTCAGTGGGATTCTGGATCGAGCGCCTGATCAAGAAGCAGGTGCAATTCGAGAAACCGGCCGCGCGCTACGAAGACGAGCGCGTAATCGCATTCAAGGATCACGAAGGATTCATGGGTGAGCTCGTCGCCCATCCAGCCGCGGATTCTCGTACCGGTTGGGCAGGAGCAGGTGTGCCCGCCGAGCACGCTATCCGCGGCATCTATTCGGTCACTCTCTGGCTCGATGCCAACGAGCTCACCGGGCAACTACTGACCAATACTTTGGGATTCCGGCTCGTGCGCGAGCAGGGAAGCATCTTCCGGTACGCCGCCGGCGATGGTGGTCCCGGTACCATCGTCGACCTGCGTTGCGTTCCCGGAATCTGGCGTGGAGTAATGGGAGCGGGAACGGTGCACCACGTCGCCTTCCGCTCTTCGAGTGAAGAAGAGCAGATGCGGGTTCGCACCGAGCTGGCATCACTCGGCTACAACGTCACTCCCCAGTTGGACCGTGATTATTTCAAATCGATCTACTTCCGCGAGCCTGGAGGAGTCCTCTTCGAGATCGCTACCGATGGTCCCGGATTCGCAGTCGACGAGTCGGTAGACATGCTCGGCCAGTCACTCAAGCTGCCGGAATGGCTCGAGCCCCGAAGATTCGAGATCGAAGCTCTCCTTCCCAACATTCACGCACCCCTCGAGCTGCATGGGCCCAACGCATGACTGACGATCTGGGCTTTATCCACCGTTTAGTGCCCGCGGAAGAGGCAGCGTCTGGTGAGACATTGATCGTGCTCCACGGAACAGGCGGCGACGAGAACGACTTGATCGGAATCGGTCAGGCGATTGGTCCCGGCGCCGCCATTCTGAGCCCGCGCGGTAACGTGTCGGAGAACGGCGCTGCACGCTTCTTCAAGCGTCTCGCCGAGGGAGTGTTCGATCCGAAGGAAGTGCGCTCGCGAGCGGAAGAGTTGGCTCGCTTTATTCGGGCCGCAATAGCCAAGTACGGCTTGGACGTAACCCGAGTCTATGCGCTCGGCTACTCGAACGGAGCGAACATCGCATCGACAGTGATGTTCATTGAGCCGGATCTGCTGCAGGGAGCAATACTGTTTCGTCCGATGCTCGTGTTCGAGCCGGAAGAGAAAAGTGATCTGAGCGGTTCCAGCGTGTTCATTTCTGCCGGTCGTATGGATCCGATCGTACCGGTGAGTAGCGTCGAGCGGTTGGTTGAGCTATTCGAGGCATCGCGCGCGGAAGTGACTCTCAAGTGGCAGCCGACCGGCCACAGTCTGGCGCCGAGCGAAGTTCGTGAAGCGGCAGGTTGGCTCGCCCTGCAACGTACGCGCGTATGAGCTAGCTTCCAGACACGAATTCCACCCGCGTGACACGCCGCATACACTTCATTTTCTGCCGCACATAGCTCTCCAATGTCCGAGCCAACCGATACCGCCTCCGCTCCGCGGTCAGCTCCTCCCTCTTCGTCGTCCTCCTCGGGTCAGTCACTCGAAGATCTCTGTATCAACGCGATCAGAGTTCTCGCGATGGATGCCGTGCAGAAAGCGGACTCGGGACACCCGGGCACGCCGATGGCGCTCGCACCGCTTGCCTACGTTCTCTGGACGAAGCATCTGCGCTACAATCCCGCGAATCCGAGCTGGCTCAATCGCGATCGCTTCGTCCTGTCCGCTGGACACGCGTCGATGTTGCTGTACAGTGTTCTCTACCTCACCGGCTACGATCTCACTCTCGATGATCTGAAGCAATTCCGGCAATGGGAGAGCAAGACGCCGGGACATCCCGAGCTTGGCTACACGCCCGGAGTCGAGACGACTACCGGACCGCTCGGTCAGGGAATTGGCAACGCCGTCGGAATGGCTGTTGGGGAGGCCCACCTGGGCGCCATTTTCAATCGCGACCAGAAGATCATCGACCACAACGTGTATTTCATCGCCAGCGATGGCGACATGATGGAAGGTGTGTCGCACGAAGCGGCTTCATTCGCCGGCCATCTCAAGCTCGGCAAGCTGATCGGCTTCTACGACGACAATCACATCACGATCGAGGGTGACACCGCTCTCACTTTCAGTGATGACACCGCGACGCGTTTCACGGCCTACGGCTGGCACGTGCAGCACGTCGCTGATGTGAACGACCTCTCGGCGCTCAATCGCGCTATCGATGCCGCGAAAGCGGAGACGTCCAGGCCCTCTCTCATCGTCGTCCGCTCTCACATCGGCTACGGAAGTCCAAACAAGCACGATACCGCCGAAGCACACGGCTCCGCTCTCGGTCCGGAGGAAGTCGCTCTCACCAAGAAGGCGCTGGGGTATCCTTCGCAGGAGCCATTCTACGTCGCGCCCGAGGCGCTGCAGTACTGGCGCGAAGCAGGTAAGCGCCGGGCGAAGTTCGAGGACGAGTGGAAGAAGACCTACGATGCCTACGAAGCGGGAAACGCAGGACTGGAGAAGGAGCTGCAGCGGCGCTTGAGCGGCGAGCTTCCGAGCGGTTGGGAGGAAACAATTCCCGTCTTCACCGCCAAGGATGGCAACGTCGCCAGCCGCGCTGCTTCAGGGATCGTGATCAACGCCATTGCAAAAAAGATCCCCGAGCTTTTGGGCGGCTCGGCTGATCTCGCGAGCTCGACCAACACAATCATCAAGGGTGAGCCGAGCTTCTCCGCCGAGAACTATGCCGGTCGCAATTTTCATTTCGGAATCCGCGAGCATGGCATGGGCTCGATCATGAACGGCATGTCGCTCACGGGCGGAATGATCCCCTACGGCGCGACCTTCCTGATCTTCTCGGATTATATGCGTCCTCCAGTCAGGCTCGCCTGCATCATGAAGCGCCACGTCATCTACGTATACACGCACGACTCTATCGGTCTGGGCGAAGACGGGCCAACACACCAGCCAGTCGAGCAGCTGAGTGCATTGCGGGCGATTCCCGACATGACGTTGATCAGACCGGCCGATGCATCGGAAACAGCGGAAGCCTGGCGAGCGGCGCTCAAGCATAAGAAGGGTCCCGTCGCACTCGTGCTCACGAGACAGAAGCTGTCATTCATCGACAGGACGAAGTACGCCGCGGCGGGTGGTTTGGCACGTGGAGCCTACGTGTTGGCAGATGCGCCCGGGGGTACGCCGGAAGTGGTTCTGATGTCCAGCGGTTCTGAGGTCGGGCTCGTGCTCGATGCGCAGAAGAAGCTCGAAGCCGATGGCATTCGAGCGCGCGCGGTGAGCATGCCCAGCCACGAGTTGTTTGCTCGACAGGACGAGACATACCGCAACAGCGTCCTGCCGAAGGGTATCAAGCGAATCGCGATGGAAGCGGCGCATCCCATGTCATGGTACCGCTGGGTTGGTGACGACGGAGTAATCCTCGGAATCGAGCGGTTCGGGGCGTCGGCACCAGCGGCAACGATTTACACGCACCTCGGCATCACGGTAGACCGAATGGTTGATACGGCGAAGAAACTCCTAAGGAAGAAATAATCTCTAACGCCAGCATGAAAGCTCTAGGCTTGCAGCTGTGCCTCTGATAACTCCCTGCTTCAGTTTTGTGGATGCCAGATCGCGTCACGGCCTCTACGCCGGGGCCGTGTGAACGGAAGCGAGCCAACTCTTCGCGACATCAGCGTTACGCTCAACCCCGACACTCCGGAGTGGCCGGGCGATACCCCATTCACCTGTGGATGGGCGTCGTTGATTGGGGCGGGCGCAAGCGTCAACGTGTCGTCGTTCACTTCGAGCCCGCACGTCGGTACCCACGCCGATGCTCCGCTACATGTTCGGGAAGGATGGTCCGGTTCTCACGAGCTCTTGCTGGACGCTTTCTACGGCCCCGCGATAGTCGTTGACGTCTCCAGCCTTACCAAGGAGATCGAGATGGAGGATTTGGAGAAGATTCAGTCGCTGCCATTCGTCGAGCGCCTGCTGCTCCGTACCGGACGAACCATCGCCAGCGGCGCTTTCCCAGAAGATTGGCCGACTCTCTCCGAAGCGTGTGTCCGTACCCTGCTCGGGCGTGGTCTTCGCCTGCTCGGCGTCGACTCTCCATCGGTTGATCCGAGAGACAGCAAGAACCTTCCTGTGCACAACATGATTTTTTCCGGAAATGGAGCGATTCTGGAAAATCTCGACTTGAGGCGGGTTACTCCGACGATGTACGAGCTCATCGCATTTCCGCTCAAGCTCATGGCTCTCGATGCCGCTCCCGTTCGAGCAGTGCTTCGACAGATAGTTGCTTAGACGTACGCTTCTTCTCGCCATAGCAATGGCGTCGCTGGCATTCTTGCTCGACGCGCAGCAGCAGGGCCACGCAAATAGTGAGTTGATCGTCCGGTTGCTCGACGTCGGCCAGGGAGACGCGACCTACATTACGAACGGAGCGAGCCGCGTGATCATCGACGGCGGTCCCAGCACAGCCACCTTCGGGAGATACCTGGACTCTCTCAATCTCAACAACTCCACGATTGACGTAGTCATCCTCTCACATCAGCACCTCGATCATTACAGCGGATTGCGCGAGCTGTTCAGGACCTCGAGGCACATTCACGTCCGCTACTTCTTCGAGAACAAGGATCCGGCACCTGCGGTGACTCTCGCAATCCTCCGCGATTCAATCCTTTCGCGCATGGACCACGACAGTCTCGTCTATCGCGACACCGACGATCCCTGTTCCAATGGCCAGAGCATCTGCACCATCACGATGACCGGTGGAGCAAAGCTGCACATTCTTGCTCCTCCCCCAAACGGTGACAAAGCCAACAATCGCTCTACTGCGGTCAAGGTGATTGGACCAGACTCGGCTTCCTTCACGATGTGGCTGGCTGGTGATGCCGAGCAAAAAGAGATCAACGGGTTCGAGGCCGTGGGCTACGCCGAGAATCCTGGAATGGCCGTGAACGTTCTCAAAGCCAACCATCACGGAAGCTGCAACGGAGTTACCGCTCGCTACCTCGCGCTCGTCCAGCCCCAGTGGGTAGTCGTATCATTGGGGGCCGGCAACGGTTACGGGCACATGCACGAGCAGGCAAAGGAGGTCTATTGGAACGCTCGCACACCGTGGTACCGGACCGACCAGAACGGGTCAATCACTATCCGATCGCCGGGTACGGTCGGCGGAGGATTCACGATCACTCCGGAGCGAACTGGAACCTACTTGAACGGGCCAAGTGACAGAATCTCCGGACAGTCGGGATGTCTTACTGACAACCACTGACGCACTGACGACTCGTTACTACCAACTCAAAACTTGCATCCCCCGAGAATCACCCCGGTAGCTAGTATCCTACAGCTTGATATCTCCTCCGCGATCGTTCTTCGATTTCCTCGACATTTGCCTTTCCGAGCGATCCAGCATCTTTTTCTTCGCTTCGGGATCAGTCTCGATGATCAGCACCGACTTCCCTTCTTTTCTCTCGTGCGTCACCGACAGGACATCGCCCTCTTTTGCGCCTTCGGGCAGCATCCATTGAGGAATGGGTGTAACCGTACGGCCATCCACTTCGATGGATGCCGCGCCGTCCTCGATCACATCGAGAACCCATGTATGCTTGGAAGTTTTGCTCATTTACCGACGCTCCAGAGCAGGTAACGCGATGTTTCTGAGTCTCGATATGGCATGTGCATTGCCATGACCCGATCTCTGCAGCACGACTCGCACCAATAATCGCAAATCAACTATGCACAGCGACTCAGGTCACACGACCTCCGTCTGGATGGGCACAACCGAAGTCCCGCAGTTCCAACCGCTTACCCAGGATTTGCGCGCGAACGTCTGTGTAATTGGAGCGGGAATCGCAGGAATGACGACTGCCTATCTCCTTGCACGCGCTGGCCGCGCGGTCGTACTGATCGACGATGGACAAATCGGTGGTGGTGAGACGAGTCGTACGACCGCTCATCTCACCGCTGCGCTGGACGACCGCTACTACAACATCGAAAGGATCCACGGCGAGGAGGGAGCGCGCGTCGCGGCCGAAAGTCACATGTCGGCCATACATCGCATTGAGACGATCGCATCGATGGAAGACATCGATTGCGATTTCCAGCGCGTCGAGGGCTACCTCTTTCTGGGAGGCGCCAGCCAGCGCAAGGACCTGGAGCGCGAGCTGGCGGCTACTCATCGCGCCGGAATAAACGATACCCAGCTGGTGGACCGCATTCCCTTCAGCTTCTGGGACAGTGGTCCCGCGCTAAGATTTCCGCGACAGGCCACCTTCCACCCTCTCAAGTATCTCAAGGGTCTCGCGCGAGCAATCCTTCGTGATGGTGGCAAGATCTACACGGGAGTGCACGCGGAAAAAATCGAGGACGGCGAGCCCGCCCGCGTCACGACGAGCGAAGGACACGTGATCGGCGCCGACAACGTTGTCGTGTGCACCAACACGCCCGTCAACGACTGGCTCATCATCCACAGTAAGCAGGCGGCTTATCGGACATACGTCATTGGTGCGCGAATTCCGAAAGGATCTGTGCCGCACGGCCTCTACTGGGATACGCCGGATCCGTATCACTACATCCGCATCCAGCAAGGTGAGGACAATGCCGGTCGTGAGCTCGAGTACGATATCCTGATCGTCGGCGGCGAGGACCACAAGACCGGTCAGGCCCATGATACCGACGAGAGATTTGCCCGCCTCGAGCAGTGGACGCGCGAGCGCTTCCCGATGATTGAGCGCATCGAATACCGGTGGTCAGGCCAGGTGATGGAGCCCGTCGACTACATGGCCTACATCGGAAAGAATCCCGGCGGTGACGAGCACATCTACATCGCCACTGGTGACTCCGGGAATGGGATGACCCACGGCACCATTGCCGGCATCATCCTCAATGAGCTGGTGCAGGGTCGGAGACACCAATGGGCCAGGCTCTACGATCCTTCGCGCGTCAAGCTTCGGGCAACTCCCGAATACGTGAGGGAAAACCTGAACGTCGCCGAGCAGTACAAGGATTGGTTCACCAAAGGCGACGCCGATAACATCGAAGCCATCAAGCCGGGTGAAGGAGCCGTTCTCGGAACCGGAAGGGGAAAAATTGCCGTCTACCGCGATGAGCGCGGCAACATCCACCAATTCTCAGCGGTGTGCACACACCTCTACTGCATAGTCAACTGGAACGACACCGAGAAGACGTGGGACTGCCCGTGTCACGGAAGCAGGTTCGACCCCCACGGAAAAGTCGTCAACGGTCCGGCTATAGTCGGGCTTTCGCCTGTTGGCTCTGCACCGAAGAAGCCGAGCGTAATGTAGCCGTAACGCTGTGGCGCTTCCCATCGTCGCGAAGATGGATCCCCTTCTCAGTCCCGTTTCCATCGACGCTCAGCTCGACGGCCCCATTTTGTAGTCCGTCCGGATTCTCGACGGTTATCTCGTACGTCGATGCTCCGAAGCGATACTCGATGGTGAACTCCTTCCAGCTCGCCGGGATGCAGGGTTCGATGAACAGCATCTCGCCACGCTGCTGGAAGCCGAGAATCGACTCGAGCGCGACACGATACATCCAGCTCGCGGAACCGGTGTACCAGGTCCAGCCGCCACGGCCGACATGTCCCTTCGCCGTATACACGTCAGCCGCTACGACATACGGCTCGACCTTGTAGATATCGACCCCATCCGGCGTGTCCGCGTGGGTGATGGGGTTGAGCATTTGAAAGAGCTCGAGCGCCCGGTCCCCATCGCCTTGAAGCGCAGTCGCAAGCACCGCCCACAACGCTGCGTGCGTGTACTGTGCTCCGTTCTCGCGCACACCGGGCAGGTATCCCTGGATGTAGCCAGGATCATGCGTCGTCTTGTCGAACGGTGGCGTGAGAAGCGTGACGATCCGCTCGTCTTCGCGAACGAGATACTTGTTGAGAGACTCCATGGCCATCCGTGCCCGCTCGGGCTTCCCCGCGCCCGAGATCACGCTCCAGCTCTGAGCGATCGAATCGATCTTGCATTCGTCACTGGTGCGTGAGCCGAGTGGCGACCCGTCGTCGAAATACGCGCGGCGATACCATTCTCCATCCCACGCCGATCTCTCGACCGCCTCGGCGTAGCCATCGGCCGTGGCGAGAACCTCGTCGCGCATAGCGGCATCACCCCGCTTCTCAGCGTGAGCCGCGAATTTCCGCAGCGTAGTGATCAGGAACCAGGCGAGCCATACACTTTCGCCCTTCCCCTCGATACCAACGCGATTCATTCCGTCGTTCCAGTCGCCGCTTCCAATGAGCGGAAGGCCATGCACCCCTTTGGTGCACGCCCGCCGCAGAGCCCGAACACAGTGATCGTAGATGGTTCCCGCTTCTCCAGAGTCTTTCGGAAGATCGTAGATCTCATGTTCGTCCGGATTGAGCTGCCGCATTGTCAGATACGGAACTTCGACGTCGAATATCTCCCGATCGGATGTGACGGTGAGGTAGTGATCGATCACGTAAGGCAGCCACACCAAATCGTCCGAGAACCGGGTTCGCACGCCTCGACCTGTTTGGGGATGCCACCAGTGCTGAACATCTCCCTCCACGAATTGACGTGATGCTGCTCGAAGGATGTGTTCTCTCGCTATCTGTGGATCGGTGTAGACGAAAGCCATGACATCCTGCAGCTGGTCGCGAAAGCCGAACGCCCCGCTCGACTGATACAGGGCGGATCGTGCCCACATGCGGCAGGAGAGCGCCTGATACAGAGCCCACCGATTCACCATCAGGTCGAACGTCGGCTCTGGAGTTCGTACCTTGATGGTCGCAAGCCTGTTTTCCCAGGCCTCGGTGTTGGCGCTCACCGCCTGGTTCGCCGCCGCCGGCGCACGATGGCGCGCGATGATCTGCCTCACCGCGTCTTCGCTTTCAGCGGCACCCAGCAGCATCACGATGTCGCGGCTTTCGCCGGGCTCCAGCACTACGCTCACCTGCAGGGCGCAGCACGGATCGATCGTCGCACCGATCGAGCCCGACAAGCCAGCGCGCTCGAGCGCCGCAGGACTCGAGATCGTACCATTCCTGCCAAGAAACTCGCGTCGGTCGGCGGTATAGTAGGCAACGCGTTCGCTCACCGATGCGAAAGCAACGTTTGCCGCGAAGTCCGCATCGAAGTAGTTCCGCGCGAACATCGATTGCGTCTCCTCGTCGAACTCCGTTCGAACCTGGTACTGCGTTTTCTCGCGCGTGACGCCAAGCACCCACTCGAGGTACCAGGTGAGCGTTAGCTTCTTTCGGGTCTTCCCATCGTTCCGGAGCGTCAGAATGCTGATCTTCACCGGATCGGTTCGGTCGACTCCCAGCCGTAGCGAGCTGGCCAGTCCCTTGTGGTCGTGGTCGAACACCGAGTAGCCGGCGCCGTGTCGCACCCGATAGGGTGTCGGCTCCCGGATTGGGCATGGTGTCGCCGTCCACAGATCACCATTCGTGTCGTCGCGCAGGAAGACGCAGTCGCTCGACGGATCGCGCACGGGATCGTTGTGCCACGGAGTGAGGCGATAGAAAAAGCTGTTCCCCGCCCACGTCGTGCCACTTCCGCCTTCGCTCACCACAAATCCGCCGACTGGATTGCCGACGACGTTGATCCACGGTGCCGGCGGAAGATCGCTGCCCGTGAGGTGAATCTCGTATTCGCCGTTTTCGTTGAATCCGCCGAGACCGTTGAAGCACTGCAAGCCTGTGCCCGGATCAGCCGTCGCCGCATGAATCGCCACCGTGCCGAGCGGCACGATGTCGCGGTTCATTATCTCGAGCTTCGGAGGATATCTGTCCTCGACTCCCGGGAACTCGAGGAAGTTTCCGAGGCCCAGCCCGTCGCAGTTCACCTGCACTCTGGCCATGGCCTTGAGCAGCGTGATGTCTTCCGGAGTGAGAAGGTCGGCACGGCGCACGAACACGCCGCCCGGCCGGTCGAGAAGTCCCGCTTCGCTCGACGCCATCGCCGTCGCCAAAAGCTCGTCGCTCAGCTCCTGCATGTAGCTGAAGGGATGGACGTTGAGAATCACGAGGTCGCAGGTGATTCCCTTGAGGCGCCAATAGTGGTGCGTGCGCAGCAGCTGACGCACGCTCGGCATCCCGACAGCGCTCTCGATTGTCGCCAGAAGAATCGGCCAGTCACCTGAAACGCCCAGCGTCCACAGTGCCTGTTGACCGAGCCGGTTCTCCTCGACGGCGCTCTGAGCCGGGCGAAATCCCGGATGCGGGAACATCAAATGCCCGGCCAGATCCTGATACAGCGCCGCGTCCGCCGGCGCGATTCCCAGATCACGAAGCTCGGCCTGTGCCTGCGCCCACGAAAGATCGAGTGCGCGGCGAGCGCTGTAGGGATCGTGATACAGATCGGCGAGCTCGATTGCGCGCTCCTTCTGCTCGGTGACGAAAGTGGTGAACGCAACATGCGCCGAGGCGCCCGGCGGAATGCGAACGCGGACCCGCAACGAGAGAATCGGATCCAGCACCGCGCCGACCGTTCCACTCAGCTCCGCACCTTCGTCCAGCGCCGTCGCGTTTCTCACCGAGCGCCCACGCCCGACGAATTTCGCCCGATCGGTTTCGCACGTGACCTTGCCAACTGCCTCCGGACCGGTTGCGACGACGTGCGCACACCAGATCGACGCTTCGGTGGCTGAGCGCGGGCGGCGCGTTGCCAGTAGAGCCGCCTTCCCTTCGAGAAACTCGGTCTGCACGAACAGATTCTGGAATGCTGGGTGCGCCCTGTCCGCGTCGGGCGGTGCGAGGACGACTTCCGAATAGCTGGTTAGCTCGATCTCCCGTGTCTGCAGCGCCCGGTTCGTCAGGATGACCCTGCGCACCTCTGCGGCATCATCGGATGCAACCGCGATTTCGGTCACCGTGTCGATGTCGCCATCGCGACGGATGAACGTGATGCGGTCGCTGGCGAACAACACGCGGTACCATTGAGGCTCGGTGCCGGACGGCTGGTGCGCTGTCGACCATACGTGTCCCGTGCTCAGATCCTTGACGTAGCACCACTGGCCGTAGTTGTCGCGCGTCGAGTCATGTCGCCATCTCGTAATGGCGAGATTTCCGTAGCGGCTGAATCCGCCTCCGGCGTTCGTGATCAGCGTGGTATATGGCACGTTGCCGAGGATACCGACGACGGGCTGCGGTGTATGCGGCGTCTCGATCTCGCGCACGGCCGGCTTTTCCATCTCACTCGGCACGCGTGCCACATCATCGCCCTGAACGTCCTGCACCGTGAGGCGTCGAGGTATGCGCTCCTGCAGCACCAGCTCAGCCGACCTCACCAGCGGATCCAGATGGAAGCGGCGCGGCCATATTTGTCGGTTGAGCGCGTTGGTGAGCGCAACGATGCTCATGCCAATGTGGTGCGCCATGAAGGTGCATACGATCGTTTTCCGCGAGCCCGGCGACGGGCGCGTGTAGTCCAGCGCGTCGCGGAAGCCGTACGGTCCGAGCGCACCCTCCGCCTCGAGAGCCGTGAGATTCTTGAGCGCGTGGCGCGGATCCACCAGCATCGCCAGCACAGTGGCGTACGGCGCTACCACCAGCTCCTTGCTCAACCCGCGCTTGAGCGCGAGATCCGGCACGCCGAAGCCCCGGTACTGATATGTGTGCAGCCTGTCGCGCACCGCGTACGCGCATTCAGACACGCCCCAGGGAACGCCGCGCTCCGCACCGTAGGCGATCTGGCGCTTGACGCTCCCCTTGTGTGTCTGATCGAGCAGCGTGAACGGGAATGTCTGCATCACCAGCGCCGGCATCAGGTACTCGAACATGCTGCCGCTCCACGAGAGCAATGTCCTCGTCCCTGCTGCCGCGGTGAGCGAGCGTCCAAGCCTGAACCAGTGATCCACCGAGACATCGTCCTTCGCCACCGCCATGAACGACGCAAGCCGCGACTCGGAAGCGAGCAGGTCGTAGTACGAATTGTCTACGGTGTTGCTGCCGAGGTGGTAGCCGATCGTGAACAGTTTTCGTTTGTTGTCGTAGAGGAAGCGGAAATCCATTTCCACCGAGTACGCGTGCGCGCGCTCGGCGATTGCCCTCAATCGCTTCGTATCGAGGTCAGAGCACAACGGATCCTTCATCATCTCGTAGCAGGCCTGCTTGAGCGCGATCAGATGGCCCACGAAGTTGCCGCTGTCAACGGTCGAGACGTATGCCGGCTCCAGCACGCGCAGCTCGTTCAGGTCGTACCAGTTGAAGAAGTGACCGTGAAAGCGGCGCATCCTTTCCAGTGAGCGGAACACTTTCTCCACCCGATCGATCATGTCTGAGCGGGTGATGAAGCCAAGGTCGACTGCGCTCACGGTGGAAAGAAGCTGCAATCCGATATTGGTGGGCGACGTACGGAGCGCAATGATTGGCTCGGGATCTTCCTGAAAGTTGTCCGGTGCCAGCCAGTGAGTGTCTTCAGTCACGAACTTCTCGAAGTACATCCAGTGCAACTTTGCATAGCGGAGTGACGCCTGCCGCTCAGCATCGGTGAGATGCAGTTCGCCGAGAATCGCCGGTCTGCTCAACGCCAACGCGATGCTCGGGCTCGCCAGCCACGCCAGGACCAACGGCAGCGTCCCCGTCACGAACAGGAATTGTTCGTCAGGGCTGGAGGCTCCGCCAACGGTTACGTGAAGACCGATCAGTGCTCCCAGAGCCAGGCAGAGCGCTGCGACCGGCCACATCTTGCGCCACGTCTCCAGCTGCGAGCCGACACCCATTGTCCGCTCGACCTGCGAAGCGGTTTGCCATTCGAGCAGCTTTCGGTGACTGATGAACAGCCGGTAAAGCGTACGCACGATTGCATCGGCTGATACGACCGCCTGGTGCGGCAGGAATGCGACCGCCAGCGCGAACTGCTGGAGGTTTGTCATCGCGTCGCGCCCGACCGCCAGATAGTACGCGAGCCAGGACTGATCGCGCGGCGGTCGGACCAGCGAGATCATCAGCGAGAAGAGCCACGGAAAAGCGATGGCGGCCAGAACGATCGCCGTCCATTGGATTACAGGCCCCGGCAGCAGGAACCAGCCTGTGATCAGCATCGCCAGCTGAGCAATCTCGACCAGACTGCGACGCAGGTTGTCGAAAATCTTCCACCGGGAAATCGCCGAAAGGCGGTTGACCATTGGCCCGTCGGGTCCCGGAACTGTTCCCTTGAGCCAGCCAAGAAGCTGCCAGTCTCCACGAATCCACCGATGCTTCCGGCGCGTGAACGTGAGATACCGGGCCGGGTAGTCGTCGTAGACTTCGATGTCGGTCGCTAGTCCTGCGCGAGTCCACGTTCCCTCGATCAAGTCGTGGCTGAGCAGCGTGTTCTCGGGGAATCTGCCGTGCGTTGCTTCCTCGAACGCGTCGACGTCGTAGATGCCTTTTCCTGTGAAGCTCCCCTCGCCGTAGAGATCCTGATACACGTCGGACACGGCGGTCGTGTATGGATCGACACCTGGATGCCCGGAGTGGATCGCCGCGAAATACGAGCGATGCGCGCTCGTGAGCGACACGCCGACACGAGGCTGGATGATCCCGTAACCCTGAGTGATGCGCCCGACATTGGGATCGTACTGCGCACGGTTCAGTGGATGCGCGATGGTGCCGACCAGCAGCTGGGCGGCGTCCCGCGGCAACACGGTATCGGAATCGAGCGTGATGACATATCGAACGAAACCGAGTCTGCTCGTGTCGCCGACGACTGTCGTGAACGCGTCTTTCGCTCCCCCGCGAAGAAACTTGTTGAACTGGGCGAGTTTTCCTCGCTTCCTCTCCCAGCCCATCCAGACTCCCTGCTTCGGATTCCACAGCCGCGGTCGATGAAAGAGGAAAAACACATCCTCGCCCGGCAGCCCGTACCTCAAGTTCAGTGATTTGATGCCAGCGGTCGCGGCCGCGAGTATCCCTTCGTCGTCGGGTCTGTGCTCAGTCGCCGCGTCGGTGAAATCGCTCAGAATCGCGAACTGCAGGTTGGGATCACGATTGGCGAGATACTGAACCTCGAGGTGTTCGAGCGCTTCCTCCACACCGTGAACGCTTCCCAGCAGCGTTGGTACGACCACTGCGGTCATATACTCTTCCGGGATGCCGTCGTCTCTCAGCTCCAGCTTGGACATGAGACGAGGTGGCATGAGCAGTGTTATCAGCTGGTTGATGACACTTATCCCGATTTCGCTCGCCGGAATCAGCGAGACGAGAGCCACGATCACCTGGACCATTACCGGCGCGGACTCGATCGCCTCCAGAATCACCGCGACCGCCAGCGTCGTGAATAGCGTTATCCCGCCGAAGTACAGCGTGTTCGGGTGCCGCTGCGTCCATCGGTACAACCACTCGCCCGGAGGCGGAGTGTAACCGACGCGTTCCTCGAGAACTGCGCGGCCTTTGTCGACCAGGAAGTAGCCGACGTGTGCGTGCCTCACATCGGTGGGATCGGCAAGCTTTGCCAGCGCCAGGGTCTCGCTTGCGATCTCCTCCTCGGCTCGCTTGACCCGCTTGGCGATGTGCTCGACGATATGTCTGTAGTGATCGCGCGTTCCGAACGTCATCGATGGGTAGTGGCCGCTCGGATCCTGGCGCAGGAGTTTTTCGGTCGCGCTCTGTGCTTCGACGAAGTCCTTCCAGTCGAGACGCGAGATCGTGCGAAGACTCGTGATGCTGTTCGCGACCGTGACCTGGGTCAGCGCCACCCGGCGATTTGAGCGTGTTGCGGCTTCTTCCGCGCTCGGCCCATCTTCGGCGATCCACTGCTCGAGCCAGATCAGCGGTGTGAAGTTCGTCTGGTACGACCGGACCTGCTGAAGAAAACGCGCGACCCACGTCGGCGTGAATGGCGGATGGTTATCGACGAACGAAGCGAGCGCCGCGGCCAACGCCTGCTGGGATTCTTCGCTCGCCTCACGCAGCGCAGTCGCTGCCTGATCCGCTGATTCCACTTCCTGCAGTCGCGCTGCGACGCGCAGAGCCATTCGCCTGATGTTTTCGACGAGGCCGAGGCGGAGCATTGTGGGAATGGCCCACAGCTCACCCATGCGGAGCGCCGTGACGGTTTGATACTCACGCACGAAGAGCGTGATGTTGTCCAGGTCGAGGTGACCCTCGGTATGCGCGATGAGCTCGATCGCCACTTCGTACGCGCGCGGATATCCGGCTAGAGCTCCGGTCGCAAGCTTGGGAAGCTCCTCGTAGTAGCCCTTCGGGAGATTGGTCCGAATCTCCCGGATATGCTCCTGGACGATGTAGAAGTTGTCGAGAAGCCAGTCGCCAGCCGGGCTGATATCGAGACCGTGCTCGGCGCCGGTGTTCAACTCATGGTAGACCCGGTCCAGGACATTCCTCGTGTCCTCGAGCCTGAGGAGCAGAGGTCCTACCCCACGCTGCTTCTGCGCCGGAAGGAGGTGATGCCCCCGTGCGACTGCGCGCGCTCTTTCGCCAAGCCGTTCCGCACCCAGCACTTCGCCGCGAATCGGGCCGACGAGCTCTTCGCCGGCACCGTTGCGCGAACGGCCGAATAGACGACTCAGGATTGTTGGTGGAGCCTTGGGCGGGATTGCTGTTGCCACGTCACTTACTCAACGCCAGAGATGTGCCGCGCACGATCGGGGCACGTCCGCAAAAATACCCCGGTTGCTCTACTCGGCGTAATACGCCTGAATGCAGAGCGTCACCAGGCGCTGGCGAATACGTTCGTACTGATCCGCGTTCTGCGGTCGCAGTGCTTCTGCCAGCGAGTTCCACAGTTGCTTGAAAATAACTATCAGCTCCTCGGGAGGAATGCTCTGCTCATGCGCTTCGCGAGCGATTTTCCGGAGAAGATCTGCGAGTTCTGGAGTAGGGCCATCTGGCAGTTTCAGCTGCTCAGTCAGCGCAGTCCGCAACTCCTTCATGGTGCTTTCCGAGAGTGGGCTCACGGCTTTCGAGCAAATAGTTTTACCGACCCTCCGACTGGTGGCGAAGAGGGTGGACATCTGTTCCTAGAATATCTAGGCAGTACCGTCGATACGCTAGAATCCGGAGGTCCGTAAGTTGCCGACTACTTTCGTCCCTACTTTGGCTGGTTGCGTTGAGTTCGATTCTGATTCTCGCGCGCGAAGAAGTCGTCGCGGCGCTGCTGGGTATGTTGGTGGAGATTAAGGGTTTTCAGCCGAGATTCCTCGGAAGAACAGAGCCCGTCGAGGATGCAATTCTCCGGGAAAAACCCCGCGCGGTGATAATAGACTGCGACCACCCGGAATGCGGGGAAGCCCTGCTGGAAACCATCAAGATGGCGGGAGCGCTACCTATTCTGTTCAGCCCCTACCGGATGCAACCCGAGGTACGCTCGGTCGCTGATCGTCACGGGCTCAGGTCGTTTACCCTCCCTACCGATGTGGGGACCTTCGGAAAAATGCTGGACGCCTGAGCGCTACTCCTTCTCGTGCCAGGAAGAGAGCTGTGCTCGGAAAACAGGTTCTCCACTAGCGGAAGCGTATTCCCCCGTTGAGGCGGAACAGCGTTGCATCCGACGGCACTGAGTAAACCTGCAGGCCGACATCGATTATCTGGCGGAGAACTGCTGTGACACCACCAAAAACCGATCCGCGAGTAAGGGGATGTTCGAGCTGAACTTCCGTCGCGTCCACGCTCCCATTGGCATCTGTGAACCCGACTTGAAAATGCGGGTCAATCCTGTTGGCGCCGGCACCGCCGTAGAACGAGAACCTGCCCGCACCCGGAGCAAAGCCTGCTGCGATCTCTCCACCGAACATGTCGGGATGGAAGGTGTCCGTGGACGGATTGGTACCGTAGCACGGGCTCGAGGGAGAGCTTTGCTGCAGCTGCGATCGCGGGCACGTTATCGCACCTTTGACGTTTCCGAATGTGCCGTGTATGCGCAGCATTACGGTCGTTCCGCTCAAAGCCGGCCCGACGGCAAGATGACGCGCATGTGATACCGCGAAGCTGAAGAGATTCGGCTTCGCTCGAGCAATCGTGACCGGAGGAAGGTAAGCCGCCTCGAGCGCGAAGCCGAAGGGGCCGCCGATAGTGATTCTGGGTCTCCCAAAAACCGGTGAAAGCGAGGTGTGCTCGCTCTTTTGCGTGAAGCACGCTCCAGTCTGCTCGATCGCCCGGTCTGGCTTGGGGATGTACTCACCCTCGCCCCCAATTCTTATGCTGCCAAGCCGCATCTCTTGGGGAGCGGTCGCCATGGAAAACACGATAGGAGCTGTATAGAAGGCTAGAAGCTTCCCTTCGTTGCTGTCAGTTCTTACCCTGCACTGGGCGGCCGCCTGGTGATAGGCGACAAGCATAATAACTACGACGAACAGACTTCGACGCATTGACGCTCCTGTCATGACCGGATTCCAGCGAGGTACAAACGTAGAATACTTAAAGCGGTCCGGCGATGATGAGTCGGCAAGAGCAGGCATCAAAGGCGTGAAGGGATATCTCCAACAGGTGAAGGTCGTCGTAGCAGCTTGAGCACGAGCGATAGCGCACTCAACGCCGGGAGACTTGGCGACCGTAAGTGCGGAGCATGCATTCGGAGTAGAATGCGGGATGTTCGCGGTAGGCACTCCAACCGGGATTGGTGCGGGTCATGATCGCGTCATAGGCCTGGAACAGCGCCACCTTTTGCCTCGCCTGATCTCTCGATCGATTGGCTGCACGCGATGCCAGCGCGTATCCAGTATAGTACACGACGCTCCACCTGTGCTTGCGACGTGACTCGGCCACGAGCAGCCCAGCCATTCGGTGATCGAAGTGGTCGTGAGGATTCACGACGACGCTCGGATCGCTGGTGTGAATCGTGACGGTACGGTCCGCCGAGCCCTCACCAACCAGGGTAGCCACGGTTGTTAACAGGTCCGCCCAACCGTTGTAAGCGGTGCTACCGTCGAGCGCTGACATGGATGTGATGCGGTTCCCTCGAAGTTTGCGCAGGCTTTGATACGAGTGACTGGCGAAGCCCATTCCATCTCTCCGTCCGTCGGGCAGACGAAGAAAATAGGATTCCGTATTGCCGACCGTACATTTCCTGATCACATGTTCGAGAGCCCTCGTCGTGGAGCACTGGCCAAAAGCGCTATCTGCTGCCGCAGCGGTTGCGACGCGTGTCGACTCGAGCGCACCTCGTTCCCGGGTTGTCCAGTACAAAGAGTCTCGTCCGTCATCGCCCGCGGTGAGATAGATGAACGCCACCGGTTTCCCAGTTCGGACCCGTTTTGCGACGACATCCCCCATAAAGAGCTGCCAGTCATCCTGGTGGGCAACAAGAACTACATCGACAACGGAGGATGGGTTTGATACATAACTAACACGAACTCCCGTTCGAGCGCTGATGGGTAGCGGGAAACGGGTAACAGGCAACGGATAACGGGCAACGGGTAACGTTTCCCACCCGACAATCGGGAGGAGTCCAATCAGGCAGGACCACCCGGAGAAACTGCTGAACAATCTCACGCCTCGAACATGATCAGATTGCCGGTCATCTGGGGAAGAACTGTTACCCTACAAACGCAAAGTGGGTGCGCAGCTCACCGCGCACCCACTTGTTAGATTACTATCTTCTAAGCCCTCAAGAGACTTTGATCGCCTCTACCTCGAGGTTGATTTTCACGTCGTTACCGACCACCACTCCACCGGTCTCGAGCGCTTGATTCCAGGTCAGACCGAAATCACGCCGATCGATCTTGCCGCTCGCGCTGAATCCAACCCTGTCTCCACCCCATGGATCTCTCGTCCGGCCCTCAAATTGGACCTCGAGCGTGATTGGTCGCGTTACATCCCGGATCGTCAGGTCTCCGGTAAGCTTGAACTTCTCCTTGTCGCCCTCGATTTTGGTGCTCCGGAATTTGATCTCGGGGAACAGCTCGGCGTTCAGAAAATCCGCCGAACGCAGGTGCTGATCACGCTGATCTGTTCGCGTGTCGATGCTTACGGCCTTGAGCGTCGCTTCAACGGAAGAATTCCCGAGGTTCTTTTCGTCGCTTACGATTGTTCCTTCGACGTCCGTGATTCTGCCCTTCACGGTCGTGATCATCAGGTGCTTGGCGGAGAATTCGACCAAGGTATGTGATGGGTCGAGCTTCCACGTGGTCTTTGTCCCTGTTGCGGGAGCCGTCTCAATGGTTGCGGTCATGCTTTCCTCTCGATCTGGCACGGGTTGAATTGGCAGTTAGCTGCTGCTCGCAGACCCTAACTACCCACTGGACTTACTGTCTATAAGCTAGTATACTTTAGTAAGTTACTTGTGTCAAGCACCAAACTTCTTAACTTCTTTTCATGGCCGAGATAGTACCTCCCGTTTGTGCCCGGTTTCACCGCGCTGTCGAGCTCATCGGCAGCCGATGGACGGGTGCGATCATTCAGACCCTCCTGCAGGGAAAAACACGGTACGCGCTAATCAAGGCCGCGATTCCCGACATCACAGATCGAATGCTGTCGGAACGCCTTCGATCCCTGGAAGGGGAGGACCTGGTGACCCGGTGGGTGATTGGCGCGACCCCCGTTCGCGTCGAATACGAGCTCACCGAGAAGGGGCGGTCGCTCGAGAACGCCCTGCGCGAGATCGGAACCTGGGCAGACCGTTGGTTTCCACTTGAAAGCAAGCCCGACCATGGTGTAGTCGATGAGTCCGGTCCAGGCAACGAGACGAGGAATCGCCGATCCCCAGCAGCCAAGGGTGCCTGAGCCGGCAGCTTTCCCCTCTCCGTCGATTATGTTTTGATCGATCCATTTCGAAATGGATGGCCATCGCCGCGGAGATATCTCGAATGCGCACGCTGCTCTCGTCGCTCCTCATTTCAACGACCGGTCTTGCTCTCTCACCAGCGCCTGCCGATGTAGCGCTCCGAGGTTTCTTTCCCCAGTCCGTTCAGGCGGAGCGCGAACTCGAAGCACGGTTCAAAGCGCTGCCCGATCCGGCACGAATGAGAGAAGCCATGCGCCTTTTGAGCGCGCGTCCACACCATGTGGGCTCTCCGTACGACCGGACCAATGCCGAATGGATTCTCAACCAGTTCAAGTCATACGGTTGGGACGCGCACATCGAGAACTTCGACGTCCTCTTTCCGACTCCCGTTGAGCGGGTCGTCGAGCTCATTGCACCGACGACGTTCAAGGCATCGCTCCAGGAAACGCCATTGGCGCTCGATCCCACATCGAGCCAGCAGAACGAGCAGCTGCCATCGTACAACGCCTATTCAGCCGATGGCGATGTCACCGGACCCCTCATATTCGTCAACTACGGCATTCCCGCCGACTATGAAGAGCTCGAGCAACACGGCATCTCTGTAAAGGGCGCGATAGTCATCGCGAAGTACGGCGGATCATGGCGGGGAATCAAGCCAAAGGTCGCTGCCGAGCATGGCGCGATCGGATGCCTGATCTACTCGGATCCGAGAGACGATGGTTACGCCGGCGGTGACGTGTTTCCGTCCGGACCCATGCGTCCAGCACAGGGTGTTCAGCGCGGGTCAGTCGCAGACATGCCGGTATATCCAGGCGATCCGCTCACGCCCGGCGTAGGCGCGACCAGGAGTGCGAAGCGGCTTGCTGTCGCTGATGCGCCGACCATCACCAAGATTCCCGTTCTTCCGATTTCCTACGGCGATGCACAGCCGTTGCTTTCGGCGCTCGGTGGGTCGGCTGTTCCCGCGGCATGGCGCGGAGGACTGCCCATCACTTATCGCTTCGGCCCCGGACAGGCGAAGGTTCATCTACGCGTCAAGTCTGACTGGAGCCTGAAGACGCTCTACGACGTGATCGCAAAGCTTCCTGGCAGTACCGAACCCGATCAGTGGATCATTCGCGGTAATCACCATGACGCATGGGTGAACGGCGCCGAAGATCCGATATCCGGACTAGTCGCTGAATTGGAGGAAGCACGTGCATTGGGTACCCTTTACAAGCAGGGATGGCGGCCCAAGCGCACCATTATTTACGCCGCCTGGGATGGTGAGGAGCCAGGCCTTCTGGGTTCGACCGAATGGGCGGAAGCACACGCCGACGAGCTCAAGGCGCACGCCGTCGCTTACCTCAACAGCGATACCAACGGCCGTGGCTACCTCGATATCGCGGGATCGCACTCGCTCGAGAAGTTCATCAACGGCGTCGCCGCTGATGTCGAGGATCCGGAATCGGGCGTCAGCTCGTGGAAGCGCACCCAGGCTTCGAGGATCATTAACGGATCTGCCGATGTCAGGCGCGAAGCTCGTGATCGCGAGGACCTTCGTATCAATGCTCTCGGGTCGGGTTCCGATTACTCGTCCTTCCTCGATCATCTCGGAGTTGCGTCGCTCAATCTTGGGTATGGTGGAGAAGACGACGGTGGGATCTACCATTCCATCTACGACGACTTCTACTGGTATACCCATTTCAGCGATACGTCCTTCGTCTACGGTCGCGCGCTTGCCCAGGCTGCTGGTGTCGCGGTTCTCCGTCTTGCGAATGCGGATCTACTTCCGTTCGCGTTCACCAATCTGGCGGAAACCATTCAGACCTACATCAAGGATCTCCAGTCTCTCCGCGACAGACGAGCGGAGCAGATCGCCGAGCGGAACCGGCAGATCGAGGAAGGAGTCTTCAAATTCACAAGCGACCCGCGCGACCCGGTCATTGCTCCCCAGCGACAGCGACCAGCACCACAGCTGAACTTCGCTCCGCTTCTCAACGCGCTGGACTCACTCAATCACGCCGCCTCGCGCTACGATCGGGCCTATGCTCGCGCCGTATCCGCAGGGCGGTCCACTGTGGCGAAAAGAGTGAACGAGCGGCTGATCCAGGCTGAGCGCGCACTCACCTCGACGGAAGGGTTGAAAAACAGGCCGTGGTACGTTCACATGTTGTACGCGCCTGGTTTCTACACCGGGTATGGCGTGAAAACGATACCCGGAGTTCGCGAGGCGATCGAGCAGGGCCAGTGGGAGGATGCCGATCGGGAGATCGTACGCGCTGCTGCTGCCGTCGAGCGTGAAGCAACCCTGATCAGCGAGCTGGCAACCACTCTTTCGCCTGGATCTTGAGCAGTCAATACCACAAACACTAAAACGGGGCAGCTCGAGATGAGCTGCCCCGTTTGTTTTTCACTACGCTTGCAACGGATTCGGTGAGTCAGCGTTGCATTGTGGATGCTTTTTTCACCAGATCGATGAGCTCGCTGCGCCACCCGTCCTGGTCCTCTCCCAGGGTCTGCCTGACCGTCTCGATGACATCCCTGTACGAAGCGTTTTTCCTGTACTTCGATTCTCTGAGCAGCAGGCCGAACTCCGCAACGGCGGAAGCAAATCGAAAATCCGGCGTCTGGACTTCCGAGTCGTCGAGCACGACCCGCGTGATCATGTTACTCCTCGATGCATCTGGCTCCTTGTAGCGGAGCTTGAGCGTGAGAAGTTCTTTGCTCTTTGCCGTCGGAAGCTGTGTACGTATCCGCTGATACCGTAAGCGGGTTGCTTCTGGAAGATCCGGGTCGGTTTCCACACCAGCGGGAATGATCTCGTAAAGAGCGGTGACCGTGTGCCCGGCTCCCATGTCGCCTGCATCTTTGGCGTCATTCGCAAAGTCTGCATCGTTCAGCAAACGATTTTCGTAACCTATCAAACGGTAGGCGGCAACACGCGCCGGATTGAATTCCAGTTGCAGCTTGACGTCCTTTGCCACGGTGCGAAGCGTCGCTCCAAGCTCGCGAACGAACACTTTCTTTGCTTCGAGAAGATTGTCCACGTAGGCGTAGTGTCCGTTTCCGTGATCCGCGAGCTTCTCCATCTTGGAATCCTTGAGATTGCCCGTGCCGAAGCCGAGCGCAGTGAGGAACACGCCCGACGCACGGCGCTCCTCTATCAGTCGCACCATTTCGGCATCGCTCGACACACCAACGTTGAAGTCTCCATCAGTGGCGAGTATCACACGATTATTCCCACTCCTTATGAAGTTTTTCTGCGCAACGTCATATGCCAGTCGTAGCCCCGCGCCTCCGGCTGTCGAGCCTCCGGCCTCGAGCCTGGCGATCGCATCCAGTATTGCGGTTTTCTGGGAGCCGCTGGTGGACGGGAGCACCAGTCCGGCATTACCGGCATAGACGACAATCGAGACGCGATCCTGTGGCCGAAGCTGGTTCACCAATAGCTCGAACGCCGATTTCACCAGGGGCAGCTTGTCGTCCGACTCCATCGATCCCGAAACATCTATCAGAGGAATGGATTTTCGTCGATTACATCATATGACTCGGTGTTGGAAGATCGCCCAGCGATATCGGGCGCGCCTTGAGACCTATCATGAGCAGCTGGTGCGACCGATTCCACGGCGCCTTTCCCAATCCGGTAACGATCGAGACGGGTTCCGATTGTGAGGGATTCGGATACGAGTACGGGAAGTAGTTCACCATCTCCTCTATGCGAACCGCATCCTTTGGCACGGCTTGACCGGAGTTCAGGAATCGTCGGATGTTGCTGTACGACGCGCGATCCACATCGACTGAGAACGTGGACAACGGGCGATCGCCGGCAAGTAGGAATGGATTTTCGTCGATTACATCATATGACTCGGTGTTGCCTGGCTCTTTCTGACGCCGTATGTCGCCCGGCACGTTTTGACGCATCACATCTGACATGGTCGGAGCCCTTACACCATCTGCTCGACCGCGCAGGGTGATGCCGCGCATGGATATGCCGGTCGTCACAACAGCACCGAGCGCCGTTGACGATTGATTGAGGGCAAAATCAGCAACGATTTCGATCCGGCCGGCCACTGCGATCGAGGATGTCGCCGGCATATATCCAATTCGCCGAACGACAAGTCGAACGGTGTCTGCCGGGGCCTTTTCGACCACCAGCCTGTACTGTCCGCTGCCATCGGTCGTCGCGGAATACTTCGAATCCATTACGCTTATCGCTGCCCCCGCGACGGGTTTACCCGTGCTCGCGTCGCTCACGCGTCCGTGAATCGCGAGCGGGGCCCGGGTTGACACACCGGGAGTTGAGAGGATGAGAGCGCTACCGAGGATGACGAGGCGTGTATGCATGGCGACTCCGGGAGAGATTTCTATGGAGACGTACTCCCCGGATGTTCTTGCACAGTTTCGCCATTACAGCTGCAAAAGCCGGCTAGCATCGTTTCACAAATTGAAGTCTCTTTCGACCTGAGAACATGTTCCTGCCCCTCCTTCAGGCGCCGGCTGCCGCGCCCCATGCCGACACATTGGCTCCAGTGGTGTTGGCGCTCGCCGTCATACTCGCCGCCGCCAAGCTCGGCGGCGACGCCGCCGAGCGCATCGGCCAACCGGCGGTGCTCGGTGAGCTTGTCGTCGGCGTACTCGTCGGCAACTTGTCGCTGGTCGGCATTGATTGGTTCCAGTTCATCGCCGCCAACTCCACGATCGAGGTGCTGGCGCAGCTAGGCGCGGTCATCCTCCTCTTCGAGGTCGGCCTCGAGTCCACTGTGCGCGACATGCTCCAGGTCGGCGCTCGGTCGCTTATGGTGGCGGTGCTCGGCGTCGTGACGCCTTGGGCCTTAGGCTGGTGGATAGGTGCGCTGCTGCTGCCCGAACACAGCGTCTACGTGCATGCCTTCCTCGGCGCTGTACTCACCGCGACCAGCGTCGGGATCACCGCCCGTGTCCTCAAGGATTTGGGACGCTCTCAGTCCCCGGAGGCACGCATCATCCTCGGTGCGGCTGTGATCGACGATGTACTGGGACTGGTCGTGCTTGCCGCCGTAGCCGCCGTTATTGCGGCTGCAGACTCGGGGGCGGCGCTCTCGTACGGCGCGCTCGCCCTTGTACTGGGAAAGGCGCTCCTGTTTTTGTTCGGCGCCCTCTCCCTCGGTGTCGTCCTCTCGCCACGGCTCTTCAGCTTTGCGTCACGACTGCGCGGAAGTGGGGTGCTCCTCGCCACGGCGCTCGTCTTCTGCTTCACGCTCGCCTGGCTGGCATCGGCAATCGGGCTGGCGCCGATTGTCGGCGCTTACGCCGCAGGGCTGATCTTGGAGGACTTGCATTACCGCGATTTCGCAAAGGAGGAACGGCAGCTCGAGGATCTCGTCCGGCCAATTTCGTCCTTTCTCGTTCCCGTCTTCTTCGTGCTGATGGGGATGCGCGTTGACCTGACCACATTAATGCGACCTGAGATCCTCGGTCTGGCGATGGCGCTGACCGTCGCCGCAGTGCTCGGCAAGCAGGCTTGCGCGCTCGGCGCTCTGGGTGCGAGGCTCGACTGGCTGTCGATCGGGATCGGCATGATTCCGCGCGGCGAGGTCGGGCTCATCTTCGCCAACATCGGCCTGACGCTCGTCGTGCGCGGCGAGCGTATCATCGATGCGGCGACCTACTCAGCGGTCGTGATCATGGTGATGGTGACCACCCTGATCACGCCGCCGGCTCTCAAGTGGAGCCTCAATAGACAAAGATCACGTTAGCGCCGATCGTCGTTTGCTTGTCGGCGAGCGTGCCCCGCTTGGCGAAGATCGGTTGGTTCGCCGTGTCGTAGCGCACTTCGCCCCGCAGCAGGACGTGATCGGTGAGCTTGTATGCTGGCGTGAACGTTCCCTCTGACATCGTCGCCTTGGTTCCCGTTCCCAGGCGCACACCATCTTCGTCATGAAACGTTTCGCCGCGCAGCGCCACGGAGAACTTGTTCGTGAACGCGAGCGTCGCATAGCCGGCGATTCCCTTCCACGTCGCGTCGGACCCTGGATTCACGATGCTGGTACCGTTTTCGATCCCATAGTCGCCGTTCACGCCGAGCGTTAGCGTCTTGGTCGGCTTGAGTATGGCCACCACGTCGAACACGTTACGGTTTGTGTGGTTGTCGTTGGCGATCTCTGCTCCCCCTATCCAGTTCAACAGCACGCTGAGTGGCGCGACCGGCGTCAGGGTAAGCTGCGCTCCCACAGACTTCGAGCGGTTATTGTCGCGCAGGAGGTCCCAGCCGTTCACCACTTCGACCATCGCGGCCACCTTGCTCGAGAAGGCGTAGCTCACCTTGACACCGGTGTGTGTGAATGGAATGGCGTAACCGAAGAGAATCGACCGGCTGTAGTTGTCATTGTAGCCATCGTACCCTTCGATCACCTCGTAGCCCATGTGCGTTACGTACTTCCCCACGTCGAAGCGCAGACCGGAACCGAGGGGCGCGATGTAGCTCGCGAAAGCCTGCTGCAGGTCGAACTGCGCAGCGTTCTGATCCTGTGTCTTCGTGATCTGAGGGATCGAGTTGCCCGCGGCGAAGTCCACGCGAAAGCCGGCGTCGTTCGGCTTGGATGCTGCGATCTGTACCACCAACTCGGCGACATCCAGATTGAAGGAGTTGTCACTGAAGTCGAAGACCCGATAGCTGGTCGCGCCGGTTGTCGGACGGTTGGAGTTGTACTGGTAGGCGGTAGAGACGAAGGCATTGACCGCGAGCTCGTCGAACCATTTGGGGAGCGCTGGGGCAGCGCTGGCAGCGGGGGCTGTCCTGTCTGTGGGCGTCTTGCCGGAATCGGCATGCGAAGGAGCGGCAGCAATCAACTGCGCGCCTTGCGCCTTGGCGTCCTGCCCACTGGTCGCTGTAGCAGCCGAAAGTGCGAGCATCGCACCGGCAAAGCGGATCCTGCGGGATGGGCCGGCTCTCGAGGGGGGAACCGAAACGCGAGCAGCCGCTGATATTCGATGAAGCATCTCGACCTCCTTGGTTAGTGGTACGTACAACGACGGAAAAACAAACAAAAAGCCCCCGCATTCATCGATCGAAACGCGAGGGCATTGAAAATCGAGCTGTAGCGCTGGCTACATGGCGGCTCTACCCGGAACGTTCGATCACGTCCCACAGATTCTGTGGGAGCGGGCGATTATTCCCGGGATTAAAAACAGAGACGCGACGAGCAGAAATCATGACTGGGGCAGTGGTGCGAAGGACATTGGCAATCCCGAACGCGGGCAAGGGTATTCCATCACGGTTCGGATGTCAAGACAATTCCAGACTTGCACTCAGTGGCTAGGGACGGAATCGAACCGCCGACACGCGGATTTTCAGTCCGCTGCTCTACCAACTGAGCTACCTAGCCGGCCTACAGTTTGGAAAGGACAATTAACCCAATCGCGATCTTCTAATCAACCGGCTTTGGATCAGCGCTTCTTCTCTCGCTTGGTTGCGCGTCCCGGTGCATCGATCGCTTGGGCCAGCAAGTCCTGGAGCTCTTCGTCCGTAACGTTGGCCCAGCTGGATTGGCGGCGGGGAAGCCGTCGACGTTGTGTGCAATCCAGTCCCTCAAAACAAATCCACCCATCCTGAAAATCGCCCAGGACGCCCCGCCCGCTCGAACTTGCTCGGCTAAGACCTGGTGTCACAGGCCATGCTCGCCACATGCTTCCAGTATCGTCCCTGAATTCGCGAACGCGCGTCGGCGATTCCTCGCCGCGCCCAGGAGTGCCTGATTCGCCAGAGCCACTCTCGACTTTAAGATCGGTATTGCTTTTAGGATCAGCAGCTTTGCTGATTGTAATTGGATGCTCGCGCTCGGCAGGCGCCCGACGCTTCATCTGACGGCGCACTGTGATGGTCTGCTCCGCCGCAACTGCAGCAGCCAGAAGTGCATCCTCGAGGCGCCGTATCTCCTGGGTTGAATCCGTCGAAAGGCCTTTTGCTTCGGCCTCGCAAGCTTCACGCAGGCGGCGCCGGAGTTCTGATTCAGCGTCGGCTAGAACGGGCTGGAGCGGATCGGATTCGGGGGGCAGAGATGATGGCATGGGTTCAACACGCTGTTCAACGAGAGTTACATGTGCAAAACTGTTACCACCGTCCCGCGGCGTTTCAGCGAGCGGGCGCTTTGCCATGTACTGCCGTGATCACCGACTTGATGCCGCCTCGAGTATTGAAATCCCCAACCACTCGCATCCACTTGGGTGACGAGCTCGCTACGAGATCATCCAGAATCCGGTTTACGGCGCGCTCGTAGAAGATTCCATCGTTTCTGAAGCTCCACAAATAGAGCTTGAGGCTCTTCAACTCGACGCACTTTGACGCCGGAATGTAAGTGATTCGGATTGTGCCGAAGTCGGGAGCACCTCCCTTCAGCAGTGCGAGCTCCTCGGCATCGCTTTCGATCCCGCCCACAGGGCACAACGAGGTGAACTCCGAACAATCCATGTGGATCTCGTAGTCACGGTCGGCGTACGGATTTTCGAATGTCTCGAGGAGCTCTGGTCTTGGCATCCTCGAACGATGCACAGATGACTGGCGCGGATCAATCCGCGGCGGAGCCATCCCCGGGCACGACTCAGATCGGCGTCGCTATCATTCGTCCCGCAGCTTGCGCGACATCTCTTCGAGGAGCCGGCGCTCCTCCTTCGTCAGGCTCTCTAATCCCCGCTGGGAGATCTTGTCCAGCACACGATTGACCCTCGCGGCGTGTTCCTTCGGCATTTCCTGTTTTGGTGCGTGCGTGAGCGGCTTGCTCTCGCGAAGGACGACAGCATTGCTTCGAGTTACGACGTCGTCTTCTCCACGCGCGCGATCCCGCATCGAAGACCGTGCACGTGGTACCGCGCGGGGCATGTCCTCCGATTCATCCGGCACTGACGATACCCAGCCTCTCACCCGATCGAGCCCACCGAGTGAGTAGAGCTTCAGAAAGAGCCAGCCAAAGCCCATTCCCCCCACGTGTGCGGTCCAGTCTATTCCCGAGCTCGGCGACAATGCAAAGACGATGTTCATCGCGATCATGGCCGCAATGAGCCAGCGCGATTTCATCGGGATTACGCCGAACAGGTACACCTCGTCGTCCGGCCAGTGGAGCGCGTACGCGACCAGAACACCGCTGATCGCGCCGGATGCCCCGATTACCGTGGAATGCTGCGCGAACAGCAGGTGTGCGATGCCGCCGCCGATTCCGCACCACAGATAGAATTGAACGAACGCGCGCGTTCCCCAGACATGCTCGAGCCTGGGCCCGAACATCCACAGCGTGAACATGTTGAAGGCGAGGTGCGCCAGCCACGCGTGCACGAACATGTACGTGACGATGGTCCACCACGATCCGGGGAATTGAGCCGGGTTGAGAGCGAGCGCCGAAAACATCCCATCCGTCCCGAACAGCGTGAGCTGCAGGAAGTACACGCCGATGTTCAGCGCCAGCAGCCACTGAACTGCGGGCGTTATACGGGGAGATTCCGGAGACAATGTTGCTTCGTACTGCTCGCTCATGCAGACCTTCTACAAAGGGCCTAAATCCTAAGACACAGCACGCGCCGAAGGGTTCCTGAAGGAACGCCTATTTAGAGGGCGAGCTTGACTATCCGCTCGCACAGCTCGGGGAAGCTAATTCCCATCGCGGCTGCGCCCTGTGGTATCAGACTGAGCTCGGTCATTCCGGGCAACGTGTTTGCCTCGAGGCAGTAGAATTCGCCCTCGGTTGTCAGCCTGAAATCAATGCGCGCGCATCCCCCCAGTTTGAGAGCCTTGAACGCCGCCAGAGCTTGCTGCTGAACCCTCCCCGTAGCTTCCGGCGACAGCTTGGCCGGGAACTCTTCGGTCGCCATGCCCGCGGTGTACTTACACTCGTAGTCGTATATCTCGTGCTTGGCGATGATCTCACCCACCGGTAGTGCGACCGTTCCGAGAACCCCCACGGTCAGCTCCCGGCCAGGCACGAACCGCTCGATCATGACTTCATCGTCGTACTTGCTCGCTTCCCGAATCGCTGCCAGCAGATCTTCCCGCTTCTTGACCAGAGTGAGCCCCACCGTGGATCCCTCCTTCGAAGGCTTCACCACCACCGGCATTCCCAGCATTCCCTCTACCTGCTCGATGGTGGCCGGTGCCATTAGCCAATCGGCAGTGTTTACCTCCGCTGCACGGAAGAGTTTTTTCGAAAGATCTTTGTCCATCGCGAGCGCACTCGCCAAATGTCCGCTTCCCGTGTACTTCACGCGTGCCATGTCCAGCAGCGCCTGGATAGTCCCGTCCTCGCCCTGTCCGCCATGAAGTCCGAGGAAGACAACTTCCGCATCCTTGATTTCCTTCATCGACGTCAGATTCGGCAGGAACGTTCCCTCGGCGAATTTCGACAGTGACTCGAGCGTAGGTGGCTTGGCGCCAACCTTTCCGGTGCTCAGCTCACGCTCCTCTGCATCGCTGATTACCCCACGCGCCGGATCGAGCGCCGTCACCTTGTGCCCGCGACCGCGGAGCGCCTGCACTATGCGGATTCCCGACGCCAGTGAGACATTCCGCTCTGAGGATGTCCCACCCATGAGTACCGTAATCTTCATTCGTTCAATTTTCCTTGGTTAGCGCGACATCATGAAGTGCAACATGTCGGACCGTGTTACGATCCCCTGTACGACGCCGTGTTCCTGCACCAGAACGGCAGGGTTCGATTTGGAGAGAAGCTTTACGACGCTGTCGACAGGCTGATCGGATGCAACCATGGGAAACGGTGAATCCATTATCTCGCTCACGGTAGTGTCGAGCAGCTTCGGGTTTTCCAGGCTCTTTTGCGATAACGACCAGTCGCTCACCGACCCAATGCAGTTCGCGCCATCCATTACTGGAAGCTGGGAGACATCGTGCAGACTCATCAGCCCAATCGCCTGTCTTACGGTCGCGCCAGGCGGGACGCTCACCACCGAAGGAGCGGTTCCATTTTTTCTGCCGAGCACACTGTGAAGGGCAACCTTCGGCGTATCGAGCATCTGGTTCTCACGCATCCACTCGTCGCTGTAAAGCTTCGATAGATAGCGTTCGCCTGTATCGCACAGGATCGTCACCACCATTGCATTCGGATCGTTCAGCTCGCGGGCGATTTGAAGCGCGATTGAAGTGATGAGCCCCGACGAGCCGCCGACGAAAAGCCCTTCCTCCCGGGTCAGGCGTCTTGCCATCGCGAACGATTCCTTGTCGCTGACGGTGTGGTACTCGTCGATCAGACTCATGTCGAGCGTTCCCGGAAGTTTGTCCTGCCCGATTCCTTCGACTTTGTAGGGTGTCCCCTCGATTTTGTTCTTTCCTTTGCTGCGCCAGTACTCAGCCAGTATAGAGCCGGCGGGATCC
>Ga0193723_1000055_pt1 | contig 32664 bp, 30 predicted proteins | sample H2m2metaG_FD_143042 | JGI IMG/M metagenome (GOLD analysis project Ga0193723, IMG submission 143042) | Soil microbial communities from a riparian zone of the East river system, Colorado, United States - H2m2 | ecosystem: Environmental > Terrestrial > Soil > Riparian zone | place: USA: East River...
CGTGGCAGTGGCAGCAGCGAGAGTTCGGCCTCCACGATTATTCCCAGTGTGCCCTCGCTTCCGATGAACCAGTCGATTGGATCGTGGGCAAACGCGTAGCCGACGGTATTCTTCTCGAGATCGGATCGTCGGAAATCCAGCAGCTCCCCGCTGGCCATGACCACCTTGAGGGCACGCACATGCCTGCGTGTAGCACCGTATTTATAGGTTCGCGCCCCCGAAGCATTGCAGGCAATTGCTCCTCCGATCGTTGACTCTTCTTCGCTCGTCGGATCTGGTGCGAACAAAAGGCCGGCCGCGGCTGCGGCTCGCTTTATTTGCCCGACCAAAGCGCCTGGTTCCACCTTGATCGTGCGCGCCTTCTCGTCGGGAGCCGAAATCCGGTCGAGTGAGCGAAGCGAGAGCAACATTCCGGTATCGGTGATCGAAGCGCCGGTGGTGCTCGTCTGAGCGCCCGCACAGGTGATGGAGATGCGATCGCTTACCGCCTTTCGCACCAGTTCCATGACATCATCGACTGATTCTGGCCGCGCTACGAGATCCGGAAGAAGATGAAGCCCCGACGCATCCGCCTCGTAGGTCTCCCGCACGTTTCTGTCGCTACTTATGCTGGCGCTCACCCTGGTTGGAAGCAGACGACCGCGGCGGACGAAACTTCGGGAAGACGAAGCAGGGATTCGCGGATCGCCTCGCTCACGTTTCCGTCGACAGACACTGCCGCCAGTGCCTGTCCCCCCTGCGCGAGCCGAGCCTGGTGGTATTCCGCGATGTTGACTCCGGCCTCACCCAGAAGAGTACCCACTCGGCCGATTACACCCGGAACGTCGTTGTTGGTGAGAATCAGGAGTGTATCCCGCGGTTGAATATCGACGTGAAACGCCCCGATCCGGGTAAGCCGCGGCAGAACGCCAGGTTGCGCCGTCCCAGCAATCGCGATTTCCCGCATCCCGCCGCTCAGTCTCACTTCAATGCCGTATGGATTGTCCTGTGATGGAGTCTCGGTGGTAGAAAGGTCGATGCCGCGACTCACCGCGATTGCCCGGGCGTTGATGAGGTTGAGCCGCTCCTGCTCCACGGTTCCTTCGAGAAGACCACGCGCGGCCGAAGCGAGCAGCGCACTTCTCGCCGCCGTGAGAGCCGATCCGGAACGAACATCGACGCGCTGTACCGCGCGAGTGCCCTGAGTAGCGAGGATTGCTCGCCCGACAGCAGCAGCGCGGCGAGCCAACGTGAGCGCGGGCTCGACATCTGCCCATTGTCCGCCTACATCGGCGACGTTGATCGAGCGCGACAGCTCTCCGCTCAACAGCGCATCGCGCACGGCAATGCACACGTCTACGGCAACGTTTCGCTGCGCTTCCGTCGTAGATGCTCCGATATGCGGTGTGAGCAGAACATTCGGCAATAGTCGAAGCGGGTGATCGGCAGCCAGTGGTTCTTTCTCATATGCATCTACGACAGCGCCTAGCAGGTGTTTGTTGTTTAGAGCTTCAAGCAGTGCACCCTCGTCGACTATTCCGCCTCGCGCCATGTTGACGACGATCGAGCGCTGAGGAAGCCGTGCAATCTCCCGCTTGCTGATCATCCCCGTTGTTTCGTCGGTAAGGGGAGTATGGAGCGTCAGGATGTTCGATTGCTCGAGCAGAATGTCGAGCGACTTTGCCTCCTGGACCCGCAATGCTTCAAAGCGTGACTGGGCTATGTATGGATCGTAAGCAATGACATTCATTCCGAACGCGCGGGCACGAGTGGCGACTTCTCCGCCAATCCGCCCCAGACCGACGATCCCGAGAGTCCTGCCTTTGAGCTCGGATCCGAGAAGAGATGATCGATCCCACCTTCCGGCTTGCATCGACGTGGCAGCGCGCGGTATGTGTCGAAGCAGCGAAATCACGGCGCCGAAGAAAAGCTCGACTACGGCAATCGTATTTCCGGCCGGAGCGTTGATGACCGCTATCCCGAGAGAGGTCGCTGCTTCGAGCGCGATGTTGTCGACTCCAACGCCTGCACGACCGACGACCTTCAGCTTTCGTGCTTTCTGCAGCAGCTCGGTCGAGATGCGCGTAGCGCTGCGCCCTACGATCGCGTCGTAGTCGGCGATACGGGCAAGGAGTTCATCCTTTGGCAGCGTCGGTGCTTCATCGACGATGAGCTCCGGCTCGGCCGAAAGGATTGCCACGCCTTCGGCATCGATCTCATCGGTGACGAGAACACGATAGGTCACTATTGCCGAACCAGTTTGAGCAGGGAGGAGAGGGACGGACGTTCAATATCGCTTGGCCTAACTGACTGCCACAAGCGAATAGACCGATTACTACCGCCCCGTCCAACCACTCCAGGTATCTTCTTCTGCTCCGATAGTGAGTTGATTAGCGTTTCGGACGAGGGGCATCCGGAGCAGGAGAGGGTCCTCGGACAGCTTCTCGAGCCAGCGGTCGTCCGAGAGCTGAGCGTAGCGCAACCCGAGCTCGTCAAAGCGTTTTGATCCCTTATCGACCAAAGCCATTACGCCGAACTTTTGGGCGAATCTTCGCAGCTCGCCGAGAGCGGCCGGTCTCTCCAACAAATCCACGAAATGGGTCCTTATTCTTCGTTCCGAGAAGAAACGGAGAGCCTTACGCGTATCCGCGCTTTTCTTGACTCCGAAGATCTGGACTTCCATCGCCCTTGCCGAACTTTGAATGATGAGTGACGAAAATTGATGAAGCGCGAGATAATCTATACGCCTGCCTGGTGGATTCCTGGCGGACATTTGCAGACTCTCTGGGGAAAATTCTTCCGGCGCCAGCAACCTGCGCCAACCACGCTCGAGCGGTGGGATACCCCAGATGGCGACTTCATCGAGCTTCATCGATTGCGCGCCCAATCCGACGCACCGCGGGTTCTGCTGCTCCACGGCCTGGAGGGCACGGTTCGCTCTCATTACGCGCAGGGGCTGCTCAACGAAGCCGCGAGGAGAGGCTGGGGCGCTGATCTCCTGATATTCCGATCGTGCGGTTCAGAGATGAATCGCGCCAGGCGGTTCTACCACTCAGGTGAGACGACCGACACCGCCTTTGTGCTCGACAGGATCTCGCGCGAGTTTCCGGATTCTCCTCTTGCCATCGCCGGCGTTTCTCTCGGAGGAAATGTCCTGCTCAAGTTCCTGGGCGAAAAGGGCGACGATCTGCCACCTCAATTAAAGGCGGCAGCCGCGATCTCGGTCCCGTTCGACCTAAGTCGCTCCTCCAGGCGAATCAATCGTGGACTCTCTCGCCTTTACCAGCGCTTCTTCATCAACTCGCTTCGCAGGAAGGCTCAGGAAAAAGCGATCCGATTCCCCGATCTCGCTCCAGCCTCTCGAATCGCTGGACTCAAAACGCTGGAAGACTTCGACAATTTGATCACCGGTCCACTGCACGGTTTTCGGGATGCCCGGGACTACTACGAGCGGTCGAGCTCCTTGCCGTGGCTCGAGCGAATTAAGCTCAATACGCTACTATTAAGTGCTGTCGATGATCCGATGCTGCCTCCGGAAGTCCTCGACGAAGTTCGTGAGGTAGCAAGGAGGAACACGGCCCTCCACCTGGAGTTCGTCGACCGCGGCGGGCACGCTGGTTTCATAGCTGGCTCCCTACCGTGGCGTCCGTTTTATTATGCGGAGTATCGTGTTGGTGAATTCTTAGCCGCACAGTTTGCTCGCGCCTCAGCGAGTCATGGATCGGCCAAACAGAGGAGTGGATGATGAGTGCCCAATCTGCTGTAATCAGACTAGCGTTGACCATCTCGTTTCTCGGCGTCGCGTGCACTACCAACAAGGTGGTGCCTGCCACTGATTCGCATGCCGCCGCTGATCATGCCATGCCACCATCTTCGGTTTCGGGCGTCGTCGCAACCGACAATCGTGGACTCCCACCCGATGCATCAGGAGCGCTCGCCCGGCTTAGCAGCTCGCCACGACATGCGGAGTGGGCGGTGATCCGCACGGGTGGTGGAGACAGCGTTCGCGCCTGGGTCGTCTACCCGGAGAGGAGCAGCAAGGCACCCGTGGTACTGGTCGTCCATGAAATTTTTGGATTGTCCTCATGGATACGGAGCGTTGCGGACCAGCTTGCTGCCGATGGGTTCATTGCGATTGCCCCCGATCTGCTGACGATGAAGAATCTCCCCGATGGTCCGGACAGTGTTGTGGCTCCACTGGCACGAGGAGTGATTGGAAGCCTGGATCCGGCCTGGGTTCAGAGACAGCTCGACGCGGTCGCCCAATACGGCATGTCCCTTCCTGCCGCGGAAAAGAAATACGGCATTGTCGGATTCTGCTGGGGTGGTGGTACTTCCTTCGCGCATGCGGTCCATGCGCCCGGCCTTGGCGCGTCTGTCGTCTACTATGGAACCTCTCCGAAGACCGCGGATCTCGAGTCGGTTCGCGCGCCAGTGCTCGGCTTGTATGGCGGGAATGACGCGCGTGTGGATGCTACGATTCCACCCGCTGATTCAGCGCTACGTGCGCTCGGCCGCACCTACGTCTACAGCATTTATCCGGGAGCTGGACACGGCTTCTTGAGACAACAGACGGGAATGGAGGGTGCAAACATGACCGCTACCCGCGCGGCATGGCCGGCGACTGTTGCCTGGTTCAAGAAATATCTGGGATCCTGACTCTTGCAGATTTCAATAACTGATCGAAGAGTAGCTTCGAGCTCGTGACCACCCTCAGGATTCTTTTCCTGGCGTCGTTCATCGGCGGCCTGGTGCTCGCCGTCTTCGCAATGCTGCACGGGGTGGAATACGCTCGCCGGAGACGAAACCGGTCACAAAGACCATCTGCGTTTTTCAATCTGCCCGCCGTCGCCGCATTCGCCGTCGGGTTTGGAGCCGTAGGTTACCCGCTCGCGTCACGAACGATACTGCCCGCCTGGGCCATTGTCTTGATCGCAATTGCTGGAGGCGCGCTGGCAATTACGGGAATGATCACGCTATTGGCACAGTGGGCACTGCGCGGACTTGCCGCACCATTCTCTGCGGAAGAATACGAGATCCAGGGACAGCTGGCGGTGGTTACCCGAGAGATTACTCCCGCCGGGGAAGGTGAGATCTCTTACGACCGTCTCGGTAAGCGCGAATTGGTACCCGCGCGTTCCCTCGGCACGAAGAAGCTTGCTATTGGTTCCGAGGTTGTAATCGACAGAATCGAGGACGGAGTCGCGTTCGTCGAGGAGTGGGCCGTCGTAGAGCAGCGCCTCTAGGTGCTCCGACCTTTCGCTCCGCGAGCATAGAGAGTGAGCCAGTCGGGCCAGTTCCCACTCAGCTCGAAGAAGTCGTCGAAATAGACGAGGCCACTCGTCTCCAGCGCATCGATCAAGTCCGGCAACATGTCTTCCGATGGCAGGGGGCCAAGAGCGATCAATCCGTCCTCGACCCGAAACTCCTCGTCTGTAAGATTGAACCTTTCATCGATGACCGCTCGGGTTAACCCGTTCCGCTCAAAAGCGCTTTGACGGATGAGCACCACCGCCCGACCATGAGATAGTTCCAGGGGCATGATTAATGTTCGACAAGAGACTAACTACCCAGCGATCCTTCTGCGCTGTTTATCTTAATGTATGCCGTCAGCCCAGAATTTTGAGACCGAATTCGACGTCGTAGTCATTGGTGCTGGTCATGCCGGCACTGAAGCAGCCGTTGCGGCAGCTCGTCTCGGAGCTCGGGTCGGGCTCATAACCAGCGCGCTCGAAACGATCGGCCAGATGTCGTGCAATCCCGCAATCGGTGGCGTTGCCAAGGGAACCGTTGTCCGCGAGGTCGATGCGCTCGGAGGAATCATGGGACGGGCGACTGATCTCGCCATGATTCAATTCCGCATGCTCAACCGCAGCAAGGGGCCTGCTGTTTGGGCTCCCCGCGCGCAATGTGATCGCGGGCTCTACCGGCGCGCGGTTCGCACTCTTCTGGAGCAGCACGGAAACCTGCAGACCGTGCAGGGTACGGTTGCCCGCCTCGTGCTCGACCTGAGTGACCGGCGTGTGCTCGGCGTCGAAACGCTCGAGGGACGACGGTTCGGTGCCGGAAGCGTAGTAATCACGACCGGTACTTTCCTGCGTGGCCGAATCCATATCGGCACCGAGACACACTTGTCCGGCGGCCGAGCGGGGGAAGGGGCGACAACCCACCTCGCTGAACAGCTCGAAGAGGCCGGGCTGACGGTTGCTCGATTCAAGACCGGAACTCCTCCGCGCATAGACGGACGGTCTGTCGATTTTTCGGCGCTCGAGACACAGGAAAGCGAGATCGAGCAGTTTGACTATTCCTGGTCGCACTTCTGGCAATCGAAGCGCCGAGAGGGTGCGGCAACACGACACCCTGTGCAGATGCCTTGCTGGATTACGTATCTCGAGGCGGACGGCAAGCGCATCATCAAGGACAACATTGCGAAGTCGGCGATGTACGGCGGCGTTATTTCGTCACGCGGCCCCCGATATTGTCCTTCAGTCGAGGACAAGATCGTAAAGTTTCCTGACGCCGAGAGACATCAGCTCTTTCTCGAACCCGAAGGGCACGACACTTCGGAGCTTTACGTCAACGGACTGTCCACATCACTTCCCGCTCCCGTGCAGCTAGAGATTCTGCGATCCGTGCGCGGACTCTCAGCTGCGAAGATGAACAGAGCGGGTTATGCGATCGAGTACGACTACTATCCCCCCACCCAGCTGGATTCATCACTGCAGGTAAGGTCGGTCCCGGGTCTCTACTTCGCCGGACAGATCAATGGAACCACTGGCTACGAGGAAGCAGCAGGCCAGGGACTGGTAGCCGGTGCGAACGCAGCGCTCGCGACACAGCGCGAACGCCCGCTCGTGCTCGGCAGAGAAACTTCCTATATCGGAGTGCTGATCGACGATCTCGTGACGCGTGGCGTCGACGAGCCCTATCGGCTGTTCACTTCGCGGTCAGAGTTCAGGCTTACCGTAAGGCAGGACAATGCGCTCAGGCGTCTCGGTCCGGTGGGCCTCAAGCTCGGGATTTACAGCAGGCCCGAGGAAGAAACGATCGAAACGCGATTGCACCATGAAGACTCGGCACTGAGGCTGGCGGAAACGACGAGTATCAGTCCGGATGAAGCCGAACCAATCCTATCAGCTGCACAAAGTGCCGAGCTTTCACAGGCTGTAAGAGTCATAGATGTCGCGAGACGACAGGGTGTCTCGCTTCAAAAACTCTTCGAGGCTGTCGGAGTCGGGGCTGAGATTAACGGCGAGGCCCTTGTCACGGCCGATCTCGAAATCAAGTACGCGGGTTATTTCGAGCGTGAGAGAGCGCAGGCTGAACGGATGCGCCGCATGGGCGATTTTTCACTTGATGCGGATATCGAGTACGGCGAAATGCGATCGCTTTCGCTCGAGGCCAGGCAGAAGCTCTCGAATCTCAGGCCGGGCTCCCTGGCGCAGGCTTCGCGCATTCCCGGCGTGAGCCCCAGCGATCTTCAGAATCTCGTCATCGAGATCGAGCGGCGTCGACGAATAGCGGCTACACCGTAGGCGCGAGCTGAGGCGACTTCCACTGGATGAGAAGCACGGCAGCGGCGATGAGAATCCCGCCCACGAGGGTCGCAGTGCTGAGTTGATTCCCAAGAACCAGTATCCCGAGTGTCGCCGTAAAGAACGGCTCGACCGTTGCGATGATGGCGGTTCGCACGGGTCCCAATACGGACAGACCTTTGATGAGCGTGAGGAACGCAATTACGGTCGACACGAGGGCGAGCACAAGAATCTCCGACCATACCGCGGCGCCGGGGGGAAGGAAAAGCTCGCCCCTGACGAGGGCGGCAATCACGAAAGCGGTTGCCGCACCGGCTATTAACAGAAACGTCGCAATAACGGGTGGTATACCTTCCTGTACGTGCTCGAGCGCAGGCAGATAGACAGAGTAGAGCAGGCCTGATCCGAGAGCCAGCAATACTCCTATCGGATTGAGCTTCTCGGTTGGTACGCCAACCATGATCGCAACCCCTGCCAGCGCTAGTGCCAGCGCTATGATGCGCACTGGCGTAAGCCTCTCAGTTCTCCGAATCGCGGCGACTAGTGCTACCCACGCCGGATACGTATAGAACAGAAACGCGAGTGGACCGACCGGGATGTACTCGAGCGCGTGCAGGCTCAAATAAGTGATAAGCGCCTGGCCACATCCGCCAATCACCAAAAGCTGCCTCACCCGTTGCATTGGAACGGCACGAAGCTGCCGTGGTCGAGCGATAGTGCCGAGCAGAATCGCGCCCAACAGATATCGCCACGCCATCGCTGTCAGAAGGGGAACCCCCGCGCCGGTAACGAGAACCGTGAGAACGGAAATCGAGCCAAAGCTGAGCGCTGAAAGGATGATCAGTAGTGTGGCACGACCGATCGATGCCTCTGATGATTCCATCGAACGAATGTAGCTTTAGCCGATATTCAAGGCCATTTTCAGTTGAAGCCGTGTTAGAGATCCGCGTTGTGCACGCGGTAGTGTGCGCGTCCGCATTTCTCACAACCCATCCAGCATGACGTCGTCGATTCCTGCAGAACAGTCAGCGTCTGTTCCATCGGTTGAACGCGAAGAGGATCAGGACCTCGGTTTCGGCGCCGAGGTTGCCAGAGGAACGCGTCAGCGGCTGTTAAATCCCGATGGGAGCTTCAACGTTATTCGCGAAGGGCTCGATCCCTTCGCGTCCATGAGTCTCTATCATTGGCTGCTGACGATTTCGTGGCTGAGATTCATCGGATTCATCGTCGGTACGTATGTGGTCGTCAATGCTGTTTTCGCGGTGGCGTTTTTGCTTTGCGGGCCCGATGCACTTCAATCCAGCTCCGGTAGTTTCGCGGGACAGCCGTTCTATCGAGCGTTCTTCTTCAGCGTCGACACCTTCGCGACGATCGGCTACGGAAATATTATTCCGGTTGGCGTAGCGGCGAACACGCTCGTGACGATTGAAGCGCTGCTCAACATCCTGGGCATAGCACTGGCGACGGGCGTCATTTTCGCCCGTTTCTCACGGCCATCCGCAAAAATCCTTTACAGTCGGAATGCTATAGTCGCTCCATACCGCGGCACGACTGCGCTGGAGTTCCGCATCGCCAATGCGAGAAGCAGCCAATTGATCGAAGTACAGGTCCAGGTAATTCTCACCAAGATTGAGCGAGTTGGCGGAACAACAGTCAGAAAGTTCTACGACCTTGACCTGGAACGACATCGTGTGGTGTTCTTCGCGCTGAGCTGGACCGTGGTCCACCCGATCGATTCCAACAGCCCGATGTGGGGTTTGACGCACAAGGACCTGGTCGATTCGGATGCTGAGCTTCTGGTGCTTCTGATCGGAACCGATGAAACGGTATCACAGTCGGTGCACTCGAGATCTTCCTATAAGGCGGACGAGATTGTCTGGGGCGCAAAATTCGCAAACATGTTCTTGCGCACGGAGGCCGAGGGTATAATCGGCATGAACCTGAGTCGGATTCATGACATCGAGATGGTGTACTCTGGATAGCGCCTTGATTTCGAGGCGCCGGGAATTCTAACCACCAAGGGAAAAAGCTATGAAGATCAGTAATTGGCCCCTGCTGGGTGTTATGTTAGCGCCATTAACGAGTCAGGCACAGGACATAAGGGCGCCATTTGAGCAGGTGCCGCAGATCGCAGTGACGGGGCGCGGAGAAGTAAAGGTTTCGCCGGACAGAGCAACGATTCAGATCAGCGTCCAGACCCGTGCGCCGACAGCCGCAGGCGCAGCTGCGGAAAACGCAAACAAGCAGCAAGCTGTGCTCACGGCTCTTCGGGCGCTGGGTCTGGGTAACGATCAGCTCTCGACGATCAATTACAACGTCTATCCGGAGCAGCGTTACGAGCAGGGGAAGGAGCCGGTGATCGTTGCTTACAACGTCACGAACACAATTCTCGCCGAAGTCCGGAAGCTGACTCAGGTCGGCCCGGTCATCGATGCGGCTCTATCGCATGGGGCGAATATGATCACATCGCTTCAGTTCTACGCTTCCAACACCGAGGCGGCGCGTCGAACAGCAATAGTGACTGCGATCGAAAAAGCGCGAGCTGATGCGGAAGCGGCGGCCAAAGCTGCCCGCGGAACACTGGGCACTTTGCTCGAGATCAGCATCGGTTCGTACTCGCCTCCACCGCCCCGACCGGTGATGATGATGGCGAAGCAGGCTCAGGCAGATACTCCGATAAACCCGGGCGAGGAGACGCTTGCTGTTGAGGTAAGCACCCGCTGGAAGTTCATCCCAGGACAGTAAACGAGTTTCCACGTGGAACATATTTGACTGTTTCACGTGGAAACCCTCCGCTTCGCTGGGTAGATTAGGCGCCATACCTACAACGGCAGACAGTGGCGCGAATCATAGCAATCGCAAATCAGAAGGGCGGAGTGGGAAAAACAACGACAGCGGTGAACCTTGCCGCCAGTCTCGCTGCCGCGGAACAACACACCCTTCTCATCGATGCTGATCCCCAGGGGAATGCGACGAGCGGCGTCGGTCTCCAGAAGGAAAACGTTCCTCTCAGCCTGTACGACGTTTTGGTCGGGAACTCAGATCTGCGGTCTTCCCGGCAGACAAGCGTACAGTTCGAGAAGCTCGATGTGGTGGGCGCCACCCCGGATCTGGCGGCAGCTGAAGTGGAGCTCGTCGACAGAGGAGACCGCGATCACGTTATGCGGGACGCCGTTCAATCTCTCCGGGCCGACTACGACTTCGTCATCATAGACTGTCCCCCTTCGCTCGGCCTGATCACGATCAACATGCTCGCCGCGGCGGATGCGCTTCTGATCCCGCTCCAGTGCGAGTACTACGCCCTGGAAGGCCTTTCCCAACTCCTCAATACAGTCCACCGAGTGCAGCACAGCGCAAACGAAAAACTCGGTATCGATGGCGTTTTGCTCACCATGTACGACTCACGCCTGAATCTCTCGAGACAGGTAGCTGAAGACGCCAGGGAGTATTTCGGGCCGAAAGTGTTCAGCAGCGTGGTGCCAAGAAATGTCCGGCTGGCTGAAGCACCAAGCTTCGGGAAGCCGATCATTTTATACGATGTCGCTTCGGTTGGTGCACAGGCCTACATGAATGTCGCGAAGGAGCTGATTCAACGAACCGCGCAAGGAGACGATGGTGGCCACTGAGAGAACACCCAGGCGATTGGGAAGGGGACTTGAAGCCCTCCTCGGAAACGCAAGCGGTTTGGCTTCGAGCGATGAAGGCGCACTGAAATCCATTCCAATCGGACAAATCGGCCGTAACCCATTCCAGCCTCGGCGGGAATTCAACTCGGAGGAGTTGGGTGAGCTTCAGGAGAGCTTGAGCTCGAGCGGCCTTCTCCAACCGATAACTGTCAGACGCCGACCAGGAAAGGATGGGTTCGAGCTGATTGCCGGCGAGCGCCGCCTTCGGGCCGCTATGAAGCTCGGGTGGAAGGAGATTCCGGCAATCATCAAGGACATCGATGACAGGACGGTTCTCACCCTGGCTCTCGTCGAGAATCTTCAGCGCACGGATCTCAATCCGATCGAAGAGGGCGAAGGCTATCACAGACTCTCCAACGAATTTGGCCTCACGCAGCAGCAAATCGCGGAAACGGTCGGAAAGGACAGAACGACGATCGCAAATATGCTCCGTGTTCTTCAGCTTCCGGAGGTTGTCAGGAAGCTGTTACAGGATGGCCAGCTCACAATGGGACATGCGAAGGTCCTGCTCGGCCTTGAGGACCCAGCTATGATCGCAACTCTGGCTCGCGAAATTGTGAACGAGGGTCTGACCGTGAGGGAGGTAGAGAAACGCATCCGTGAATCCACTGTGCCCCGCACCGGGAAAAGGGCCGGGCGCCCACGGTCAGTGGATCGGTTGCCCCCCGAAGTCAAACGCGTTGAGGACCGATTACGTCGGCACCTCCAGACAGATGTGACAGTGAGCGTCGGAAAGAACGATCGAGGTACGCTCACACTACATTTCTACTCAGCAGATGACCTTGAACGACTGCTAGACGTCATGCGAATTCCAGACTAATCAACAGACTTGTTAACCTGAGTCGTAACTCATTGTGATATAAGCAGTTAGCGTACTGTGCTGCTCACGAGGACGGGGTTCTCCACACAAATATACACCTGAATTTATGAACCAATCCTCAGACCTTGCAGCCTTTGCAGATGAGCTTCTGCAGACCTCAAGCACGCCGGACTATCCCAACGCGGTTAACGGGCTTCAGCTTGAGAATCGCTCCCCCATTCGGAGGATCGCCGCGGCGGTGGACTTCTCTACAAGGGCAATACAGGGCGCTGTGGAGAAGGGCGCGAACTTCCTCATCGTTCACCACGGAATGTTCTGGAGCGGTATCGGCCCATTCAGTGGTCCCTCGTATAGAACTCTCCGGATGCTGATGGAGAATGACATCGCCGTCTACTCTTCACATTTACCGCTCGACCGTCATCCGACACTCGGCAACAATGCGCGTTTAGCGTCCGAGCTTGGGCTGACTGTTACTGGCTCGTTCGCACGCTTCCAGGACATCTTCATCGGAGTAAGCGGCGAAAGTGACATCGAAACAGCTTCACTCGTTGCACGGGCTCGCGAATTCGTGAAGAGCTACGGTGATGTGCGTACTTCGGTAGTCCCGAGTGGACGGCGCACCAAAAAGTGGGGAATGTGCTCTGGCGCCGGTGCTTCAGCCGAAACGCTTAGCGAAGCTTCAACAGCAGGGATCGACACTCTGATCGTGGGCGAAGGGCCACACTGGACCGCGATCCATGCCGAGGAACACGAGCTCGCAATCATTTACACGGGTCACTATGCGACTGAGACACTCGGCGTTCGCGCGTTGGCGCAACATCTCGCCGAGAGGTACGAGGTGCCGTGGAGTTTTGTGAGCGCGCCTACAGGACTTTAGGATTACGGATCCGTCGTCGTACAAGGCGCATCAACAATCCGTGTAGGCACTTCTCCATACTGAACGCCATTGTCCGGAAGCCGTGCGCTCGAGCAAGCCCAGTTGCCGACCATCGTCGTTCTCGATGTTAACGACAATGGCTGGTCTCCTGGACGATCCTATCAGTACGGCCGCGAGTACCTCAGTCGCTTGCGTTGTCTCTTCAGCGCCTGCCGTGCGGCTGTAGTAGGCAGGAGTATACTTGCCTGTGGTTGCCGCAGGTCTTTCGGCAATGATGAATAGATGCTCGAGCCTTGGGTTGGCTTCTTCGTTCACGCTGCGAACGACATCCGCAATGACCACTTCTATCGAATCGAGCCGGAAGATATAGGCTGAACGCACCCTGAACGGCAGCCCCTGGAAAGTCGGATCAGAAGCGATCGGCAAAGTAGCCGCTGTCCGCGCGAGTGATGCAGCAAGGGAAGCTGAATCAGTACTCGACATTGCTTCGATCGAATCGAGTTTGATCGCCTGAGCGTGTCCGCTCGCGAAGCCCACCCGCCACCCAGTACTGGCGGCACGTACTCCAGCCAGCGGCCAAGCGTAGCAATCATGCGTGCTATCAGATGGAATCGCAGCTACCGATTTTGAGCTCTGTAACTTTCCTGCTCGTCCGAAGAGATCGAAGACGAGGCCACGGACAGGTGCAGCCGTTCCCTGAATCGCGGCAATCGAACTGTCGCTGACGTCTGGTAGTATCACCGCTGCGCTATCCGCGCTGTTCCCCATCGAAACAAGCATTAGGGGTCCCGCATCTAGATCCCAATTCGTACTGTTTCCTGGGACCGAAGCAGATATTGGCGGGAGCGATCCTCGAGTTGAGTCGCCAGCGCCTCGACCGCTATCGCGGCAGGCGAGCACACCAAGCGCCAGTAACCCGGCACGGAGTAAACGCATATGATCCAACGTCAGGAGTGATTTGGCGTTCGCCTTTCTCAGCATCGAGACTACCCATCCCAATGCTACGTCACCATACGTATTCGAGCAAAGCGCTGGACGGTGTAGTTTCAGCTGTGGGTTACCCATGCTGAGATACCACCGACACAATCAATGGCATCGATGACTTCGACATTGAGCAATCCGGCAGGTCATAGCGGCGCAACCGTCAGCATCGTTGCTCCGGGAGATCTAAACCCTCCTTTGGCTCCGTTTAGGGAGCGCCTGAGCTGGGCGCTCTACGATTTTGCCAACACGGTTTTCTCGATGAACATAGCCACGTTGTATTTCTCTGCGTGGCTGGTTGGAGATCTTGGTCACTCCAACACGATGTACGCCACCGTAAACGGAATTGCATCCGCGCTTGTCGTCGTTTCGATTCCTGTTTTCGGAGCAATCTCTGACGCTACTCAGAGACGGAAGCCTTGGGTTGTTGGCTTCACGCTCATCGCATGCATGTCAACAGTTGTGATGGCTGTTCTCGGGCAGATCGGGCTTCCGCTCATCGGAGAAGCTGTCACCGGCACAGTATCGCGTGCGATGATCTCACCGGGCATCGCGCTATTCGGAGTGCTCGCGGCATTTACGCTTGCGAACTACGCATACCAGGGTGCGCAACCGTTCTACAACGCGATGCTGCCGGAGCTTGTCCCGGTGGATCATCGAGGCCGGCTCTCGGGAATGGGTGCGGCATTCGGCTATGTGGGCTCAATAACGGGTGTCTTGCTGACATTCCCGTTTTTCACTGGTTCTCTGCCGCTGATCGGCGCCATTCCCGATCGCATCATCGGCATCCTGAGAAGCGTGATTCCCTTTACGGCTCACGGCGGTCGTGTTTCCACATTCGTCCCGACGGCGCTGATTTTCCTCCTGTTCTCTTTGCCGCTGTTCCTATTCTGCCGGGATCACAATGTCGTGCACGGGAAGAAACACGTGCCGTGGCGTGAAGCATTCCGGGATGTTCGCCAGACGTTGGAGGAAGCGAAGAAGTATCCCGGGACGGTGAGATTCATCCTGACTTCATTCCTCTACCAGGATGCGATGGGAACGATCATCGCAAACATGGCGCTTTACGCAATCTTCGCGATGGGGTTCGTGAAGGGCTCCGAGGCGACGCTTTTCATAATTCTTACGATTCCGGCGGTCATCGGGAGCTACGGCATTGGCCGCCTTGTAGATCGCTTTGGGCCGAAGCGAACTCTGTCCTGGGTTCTCTCAGGATGGGTCGTACTTCTCATAGCAATGATCGTCGCGCCTTCGAGAGGCGCATTCTGGATCGTTGGCGCGTGCATCGGTTTGATCTACGGAGGTGTTTCGACCGCTGAGCGACCTTTGCTACTCAGTCTGGTTCCGGATGTCGAAGCGGGCCGTTTCTTCAGCCTGATGGTTCTCTCTTCCCGAGCTGCGGCCGTAGTTGGTCCATTTATCTGGGCCTTGGCCGTGGATGGTCTCACTTCATCGATGGGGGTTGGCTTCGCTTATCGCTCAGGTGTCGCGACCGTCGCACTCGGAATGATCCTGGCACTCCTGGCATTGCGTGGAGTTCCTGACAACTTCAGGCGACAAGTGTCGGCGAAATGATTTACGCCGCCTTGAAATGGATTACAGGAATTGCCCTGCACTGGTTCTACGGAGACATCCGAATCGTAGGCAAGGAGAGAATTCCCGCACACGGGCCGTTGTTGATCGCGGTCAACCATCAGAATGCTCTCGTCGATTCGCTGATCGTAGGCTGGGTCGTGCCTCGCAGAATTGCGATGACCGCGAAGGCGACGCTCGCTGACAATCCCCTGATAGCATTTTTGTTCAGGATTCTGCATGTAGTTCCGCTTCGGCGCGTCAGTGACGAAGCAAGAAAGGAGAATGGTCTCCCGGTTGACCGGTCTCGCAATCGCGAAGCATTCACTGAGATAGTCAATCTGCTTGGGCAAGGCGGAGCGGTGCTCATTTTTCCGGAAGGCAAGAGCCACAACGAATTCGGACTGGAACCGCTCAAGACCGGACTGGCGAGACTTGCGCTTCAGGCTCGCGACAAGGGCATCAAGGGGATCCGCATTCTGCCCTTGGGACTCGTCTTCGAGGATAAGGGAACTCCCGGTTCCGCTGTAGGTGCACGGATTGGTGAGGCAATCGAGATGGATTCATGGTCAATGGCAGATCACACCGCGCTAACCGATGAGATTGCAAACCGGCTGCGTGCCGTGTCCGAAATAGCCGGCCTACCACCCAAGGGAAGCAGCTCGCACGAACCGCCCAAAGACTCCATCAGGGAGCGACTCATAGCGTCGGCTGCGTGGTGGGGACGTCTCACGCATCAGACGCCGGTAAGAATGGCAAGGAGTTTGGCCGTGAAACGCAGTACCAACGCGGACGAGCCGGCAATGTTTACGATTCTGTTTGGCATTGGCCTCGTGCTCGTTACCTACGTCATCCATCTCGCAATCGTAGGCGCCCTCGGACACTCGATCTTGATTGACGCTCTCTACTTGCTGGGTTTGCTGACCGGAGCATACTGGGCAGCCTTCGAGCAACATCCTCGACGCTACTAGTTCATCAGAGCTTCGTCTCGAGCCAGTTTTTGCCCACGCCGAGATCCACAACCAGCGGCACCGACAGCTGCGCCGCGTTTTCCATCTCGTATTTCACGAGCTCGCTCACTTGCTCCAGTTCCTCCGGTAATACCTCGAACACAAGCTCGTCGTGAACCTGGAGAAGCATCTTGCTCTGCAGCTTGCGTGTGCGGAGAGCGTCATCGATTCGGATCATCGCGATCTTTATGAGATCAGCCGCGGATCCCTGGATGGGTGAATTGGCAGCGACTCTTTCACCAAATGCGCGAATATTGAAATTCTTTTCACGTAACTCCGGGATATACCGGCGCCGGCCGAATATCGTCTGCACGTATCCTTTTTCCCGCGCGAATGCCACCATCGAATCGAGGTAGTTGCGAACGCCTTGAAAGCGCTCGAAGTAGCGCGCAATGAAATCTTTCGCTTCAGCGTGTTCGATCCCGAGTTGGAGGGAGAGTGCACGCGCTCCCTGGCCATAAATCGTCGCGAAATTGATCGTCTTGGCCCGGCTTCGCATGACGCTCGTCACCTCGGCCAAGGGAACGTCGAAGATCACTGCTGCGGTCTGGCGATGGATGTCATCCCCAGCCTGAAACGCTTCGACGAAAGCTGGATCGCGAGACAAATGTGCGAGAAGCCTGAGCTCGATCTGCGAGTAATCAGCAGCCACAAGGAGCCAGCCGTCACGTGGAATGAAGCCTCGCCTAATGTCTCGGCCGAGCTCACTGCGAATTGGAATGTTCTGCAGATTTGGATCGTTGGATGAAAGCCTGCCGCTGCTGGCACCTGTCTGATTGTAAGAGGTGTGTAACCGGCCCGTCTTTGGGTTGACGAGACGAGGAAGCGCGTCCAGGTAAGTGTTCTCCAGCTTGGACAATTCCCTGTACTCCATGAGCAGCGCCGGCAATTCATGCCCTGCTTCCGCCAGTTCCGTGAGAACACCAACATCAGTCGATGGGCCGGTGCTGGTTCGTTTGGTTACAGGGAGATTCAGTTTTCCGAACAGTATTTCCCGAAGTTGTGGATTGGAGTTGATGTTGAATTCCACACCAGCAGCTGCATAGATCTTCTTCTCCACGTCCTCGCGCCCCGCCTGAAAGCGCTGTTTCAGCGATGAGAACAATGGCAGGTCGATCGCTATCCCAGTCCATTCCATCTCGCCCAGCACTTCCACGAGAGGGATTTCCACACCGTCAAAGAGTCTGGTCAGCTGATAGGATTCCAACTGCGGCTCGAACACTCCCCGCATCTGCAGCGCAATGTCCGCATCCTCGCAGGCGTAGTCTCGCGCTGCTTCGACCGGACATTCGTCAAACGGAATTGCTGACCGGCCCTTACCGCACAAATCAGCGTACGATGTCATGGTATGGTCTAGAAACTCGAGCGCCAGCACATCCAAACCATGTGAGCGCCGTCCGGGATCGAGAACATAGCTTGCGAGCATGGTGTCGAAGTCGAGTCCGGCGAGTTTCACTCCCATCGAGCGCAATACCAGAAGGTCGTACTTCGCGTTCTGAGCGGTCTTTCGGATGGTAGGGTCCGCCAGAAGATCTCTCAGCGGTTGCATCTCCGCCGAGGTGAGGGCGGGCAGATTGCGGACACTGGTTGGTCTGTTCGCTCGCAGGATTCTGGCAGCGATGCTCAGCGAGTCGGTGTCGCTCTTCTTTTTCCTTGCGGGTGCTTCCGTGAATGGTTCGTCGCCTCCGCGAATCAGGCCTCGCTCTTCCGGCGCGTCGGTTGCCGAACGATCTCCGGCCGCATCGACGAGAAGTTCGCCCTGCTCACCCTGCGGCAGTTTGTGCTGGAATGGGAAGTAATAGGCCTCACCACCAGTAACAGCGATCGCAATTGAAACGAGCGACGACCGCAATGGATCGGCTGGCTGTGGACTTCCAGGATCAATCAGAGTCTCAGTAGCAATTGCTATCACTTCGGCGTCACGCGCACGCTTGATGGCGCGCTCCATCGCCTCGAGGGTGTCTACAGTTACGTAGTTGACGCTCTTCTGAGGCTTTTCTTCCGCTGGCGCCTGTACAGCCGAATCTTTCGCGAGCGCGTGGAATTCCAGCTCGATGAATAAGTCCCGCAGCCGATTGTGATCCGGCTGCTTTATCCGGAGCGAGTCGAGATCGAATGGAACGGGTAAGTCCTGGCGGATCGTCACCAGTTCCTTCGAGAGCCGAGCATTCTCGGCGTGCTCGAGGAGTGCTTCACGCGGGCGTTTCTTCGTGCTCTCCGCGGCGTCATCCAGGATGGACTCGAGGTGCCCGTACTGCTTCACCAGTTCGGCTGCCGTCTTGTCTCCGATGCCGCGTACTCCCGGAATATTGTCCGACGAGTCACCGACCAGCGCTAGATAATCAGTCACAAATTCGGGTGCGACGCCAAGACGTTCCTCCGCGTTCTCGACGCCAACCCAGTGTTCTTCGACGTTGGCTGGCCCGCCTCGCCCAGGATTCAGAAGCCAGACTCCCGGCTTCACCAGTTGCTGAAAGTCCTTATCGCCGGAGATCACGACCACGTTCACACCCGCTTCGACGCTTTTTGCTACGAGGGTACCGATGACGTCATCCGCTTCGAAGCCGGGCAGGGTCATGATCGGGATGCGGTACGCATCCAACATCTCGCGAATACGCTCCATTCCCCGATCGAAGTCGGACTGGAGTTCTTCGGTGAGCTTCTCACGCGTGGCCTTATAAGCGGGATATCGCTCGTGTCGAAAGGAAAGGCCTGAATCGTGTACCCAGCCGAGGTAATCAGGCTGATGCTTGGTGATCATGCGTTGAAGGAAGTTTGCTATGCCCCAGCTCGCCGAGGTGTTCTCCCCTTTGCTCGTAGTGAGGGGACGCGAGATCAGCGCGAAAAACGCGCGATAAATGAGGGCATACCCATCGACGAGAAACAGTCGAGGGCTTTCTGGACCATTCATGGAGTGAATATAAAACGCCCTCGTCTGGGAGGACGAAGGCGTTTTGAAATGAGCTCCTGGATGTGTTTACGGCTGCACGCGTCGGATCTTACCGCTGCTTTCGCGCATTGAGGGCGAGGAATTCGGCTTCACTTGGCCTGGTCAACCTCCACCTGCCGGTCTCCTCGTAGAATACGAGCTGTGAACTGTACTTGCGGTATTGCCAGATCTGGAGGCGAGTATTCTGCCCAACCTGCATCGTCGACATCTGGGCATTCACATTTCGCTCCAGAATCTGATCTGGCTCTCCCAGCGAGACGAAGACCATTCCCCGATCCGACAACCATCCCGGATTCCGATCCGACCTGAATTCGGCATTTGCCTGCTGAATCCGGCCGAAATAGTTCTGCATCTCTTCGTTGGTGGTGGTTTCCGGTACTGGGTCGGTCGCGCGTAAGAACTCCGCCCATACTGTCGCACGTTTCTCCAGCGGCGCTGTACGAAGCTGAGCGAGCTGGTATGGACTCGCGAAGAAGCGCAGATACCCGAGCATGTCCTCGAATGACATGAGAGGTATATCCTCGCCGAAGCTCACAAACAGCGGCGTCCTCGTGCTATCCTGCGTATCCCGTCGAGTGAATAGGATCTGCGCTATTCCAACACCTACTGTGGAGATCGGCACACTTACGATGCCGTTGAACAGGCTTCCTCTTCGCGCCAGCACTGCGGAGTCACGCCATAGCTGTGCTCCCTTGTCGTTTCGGACGACGAAGTCGATTGGAAGGCGGGTTCCCTGACCATATGCCTCGACATAGATCGCGACGGTACTATCGCGACCAAAGACGGCACTCGATCGCGGACTTGCAAGGAGCTGCGGCACCGAATCGAGGATTGATCTCCCCGCAGCTTCGTAAACGAGAAGAGGAGTGGAGAAGCGACCCGTGCTCAGCGTGGGGACCCTGATAGTCGCCTGCTGGGTGGCGGTGCGTGAGCCTCCCATGTCACGAACCATTGCCGAGAGACTGTAGACGCCGGGAGGAATGTGGAAATAGTGCTGAAAGATCACGCTCTCATCGGTCCGATTTATTTCCCGGAACGAGGCGACACGCACTATCTCCATCACATCGACGTTCGCTACCTCAACCTCTCCGCGATCTATGATGAGCTTCACCTCGTAAGGAGCGCGGTACCGATCCCCCTCTCGTGTGAATGTGAGCGCCTTGTTGGGGACTGAAATGCTCGCAAGAACGAGAGTCGTATCCGGACGAGCGCTTGCAAATGCAGAAATCTTCCCGACAAATGAGAGCGGACCGGGTGCCGCCAACAATCCGATCTGCCGGTACAGCTCACTCACATCCGAATTTCCGCCACCATCCGGTTGAAGGACACGCAGATTCGGTTCGGGTGTTGGACGAGTGACCGTCGAACTACATGCGCCGACCACAATCGAGGTCAGAGCTAGAAATCCAAGGGACCGTTTGGCGAAGATCAACATGAGTGCTTAATACCCTATCCGGTGCTGTCGGTTTCTATTAGCTTCGCGGCGTGTCTCGAGAGCAGATGGTCGGCACTCCCGTAGCTGGCTATACGATCCAGAAAGAGGTAGGCGAGGGCGGAACATCCGCCGTCTACCTGGCCGAGCATCCCAATCATGGCACCGTAGCACTCAAAGTGCTACGGGAAAAGCTACGCCAGGACAAGACAGCCGTAGCCCGCTTCATACGTGAGGCGAAGTACGGAGCGAGGGTCAAGCATCCCAATGTCGTCGAGACCATTGAGATAGGGCAAGCCTCAAATGGTCTTCACTTCCTGGCGATTGAGTGGGCCGAGGGCGAGATCCTGGAACGGTATGCAAAGCAGCACGCGCCTTTGCCGAAAGATGAGGTTGCAACGATCGTTTCCCAGATAGCGGCAGGGGTTCAGGCGGCACACGATGCGGGGGTTGTGCACCGTGATCTCAAGCCTGAAAACGTGATGTACGATCCGAAAACCAAGTGTGTGAAGCTCCTAGATTTCGGAATCGCGACTGATACGCAGCCTTCGGGTGACGAACGCCTGACTCGCGCCGGTTTCTTCGTCGGCACTCTCATGTACATAGCCCCTGAAGCTCTGTCCGGTGAGATCGTTACAGCCGCCGCTGACCAATACAGCCTTGCTACCATCGCGTATTTTCTGTTGACGCGCTCGCTGCCCTATACTGCAAAAGCTCCACGTGAAATGTTCACTCAGCTCCTCACCATGCCTCCGATTCCACTGAAGGATGCGGGAGAGGGAGATTTCAATTTCACACCGGCACTCGACGCTGTCATAATGCGGGCTCTTTCCCGCTCTCCCGTCAACCGCTACGCCAGCGTGATCGCTTTTGCTGAAGCATTTGCGGCGGCGGCGAACGTCGAACCCGAACAGCCGAAGATCCTGGACAAGTTCAAGGGCTTACTTAGACGCAGCCGATAGGTCTGCCGGGTCGACGGGCACCCAAAGAGTAAACGTCGAGCCTTTACCCGGTTCGCTCTCCAGCTCGACCATTCCACCGATGAGCCCTGCGAGCCGACGAGAAATCGAGAGCCCGAGTCCGGTACCTCGCTCTGCTGAGTGCCCGCGAGGACCTGCATCGACTTGCTCGAACTCCTCGAAGATCCGGCTCTGGTCAGCAGCATGAATCCCAATCCCCGTATCGATCACCTGGATCCCGATCCACGGGTTCGAAGGATAGGGCGGGCGTACTGAACCGGACGCGGCATCCGGAATGGTATCGACGAGACGCGTACGGATTACGATCCCACCTTCGTTGGTGTATTTGACGGCATTTCCGAGAAGGTTTACGAGAATCTGTCGCAGATGAGTAGGGTCAGTTCGGATGCGCGGCAGCGCCGCGCCCATGACGAGAGATAGGGTGATTCCTTTTTCGTTAACCAGGGATTCGATCTCACTGGCCACATCGAGAACGAACGGGCGCAAATCAATTGTCTCGGTGTGAATCTCGAGCCTGCCGGCTGCCATCTTGGCGAGATCCAGAACCTGATCAACCAGGTGGCGAAGGTGGTTTGCCGAAGCTTCGATGCGCTCGACCGGCTTCACCTGCCGCGGTGCCAGCTCTCCATACACGCCTTCACGAAGGAGATCGACGAACCCGACAATCGCGTTCAATGGCGTCCGAAGCTCGTGAGAAACGTTTGCAAGGAACTCGCTTTTCATTCTGTTGACACGCAACAGCTCTGAGGATAAGCGCTCCAGCTCCTTCGAGCGCTCTACGAGGCTGCGAGCCTGACGGCGTTCATGACGTATGACGAGAGCGAGACCAAGTACGGTTGCGAGGGATACAACCCACCCGACAAAACCAGTCCAATGATCGAATCCGATTTTAGAAAGCGCATGCATTGACTCCAATCATAAGAATCCATAACCTCTCGCACCATGACGGATCACCCGATGCTCGTCGCGCTTCTTGCCAAACGCTCTGCCAAACGCGGTGACTTTACGCTTGCTTCAGGCAAGCGGTCGACGTTCTACATCGATGCAAGGCTGACGACAATGAGCCCGGAAGGACTCTCTATAATCGGCCCGCTTGGCCTGTCAGTGCTTCAGCAAACGGGTTGGAGCGTGGACGCCGTTGGGGGCCTGACACTGGGCGCCGACCCGATCTCTTATGCGATCAGCTACGCCAGCGCACAGCACGATCATCCACTGAGAGCATTCACCGTGCGGAAGGAGGCCAAGGCTCACGGAACAGGGAAGCTGCTCGAAGGACCGTTCGAGAAAGGTGATCGCGTGGCTGTGATCGAGGATGTCCTGACGACTGGGGGTTCCGCGCTTCGAGCAATTGACGCCGTACGCGCGGCGGCTGGAACCGTCGTCGGGGTTCTGACGCTCGTCGATCGTGAAGAGGGAGGCCGGGAAGCAATCGAAAAGGCCGGCGTTCCTGTGGTCGCTCTGACGACGGCGAGTCAAATCATTCGCGCTCTCGATAGCAAATGACGCATCGGGCATAGTTTGCCCATTGCAGCTTTGACGGTTCTGAGAAAGCCTCTGATCACGAGCCGTCTTCTCCGCCTCTCCCAACGAGGTTCGGCCACGTCTTAGTCATTGTGTCGAATCAACAAATTCACGACACACTGTGAAGGGAGGAGACCATGTCATCCGACTCCAAGCACAATCCACAACGTCTACCTGTGTCGACGATCCTCACTCCACTCGAGCGGTCACGAGTCGATGCAGCAGCACAAGGATTGTGCGACGCACTGCACCGAGAATCGCTGGACGAGGTCATGTCGGATCTCAGACAGCAGAAGGCCAGCCTGGTTCTCATATCCGTCACACGCTACGGTACTCAGAGCTCCAGCCGCGTAGCGGCGATGGTGAGGGAGTTTCCCAGAGTACCAGCCGTCGCGCTGTTGACCGAGACACAGAATTCAACACCACATGCGACGCTTGCGCTTGGACAGCTGGGAATCCGGACGCTGGTAGATGCACGATTGCCGGCTGGATGGCAAACGCTGAGAAATCTTCTGGCAGTACAAGGCTCGAACGACCTGTTGCGCTCGGCGCTCGCACAAATCAGCCTCGATCTGCCCGGAGTGTCGAAGGATTGCTGGCGTTTTTTCGAGCTGCTCTTTGACACCTCGCCGAAAATCTCGACAGTCCGTCAGCTCGCGCGTCATCTGAACATTCTGCCCAGCACATTAATGAGTCGATTCTTCCGTGCAAAGTTGCCGGCGCCGAAACGCTACCTATCGCTCGCCAGACTGATACGTGCAGCCCGACTGTTCGAAAACCCGGGACTGTCCGTCGCAAGAGTGGCCAACCATCTCGACTACTCATCTCCTCAAAGCTTCGGCCGGCATGTTCGAACGGTGATGAGAATGTCACCGGTGAGGTTCAGGACCACTTATGATGGACAAGGCATGCTCCAGTTCTTCAGAACAGATCTCGTACTTCCTTACGTCGATGTGCTATCGACGTTCCGTCCGTCAGCAGCATACCCCGGGTGGATCCCAAAACCTCAACCCGGAGAACTAATCAACACTGTCAGTCATTCGTTATATTTGCAGTAGCAATCGGTCGGACGGTCGCGCATTGGTATCCTTGTGATACCTATTCGAGGAAAGTCCGGGCTCCAGTGGACAGGCTGCCAGGTAACACCTGGGCACGGACAGCGCGAGCTTTCCGTGACGGATAGTGCCACAGAAAAGAGACCGCCATCTTCGGGTGGCAAGGGTGAAACGGTGGGGTAAGAGCCCACCGCGCTCATGGTGACATGAGCGGCACGGTAAACCCCGGCTGGAGCAAGGCCAAATATGCGGCGAGAGGCGTCCACCTCGATCAAGACACCGCGGGTAGGCTGCTAGAGAGCATGGGCGACCGTGTTCGTAGAGAAATGATCGTCCGGAACACGCAAGTGGACCGACAGAACCCGGCTTATAGACCGATTGCCAACAATGTGACAACCTCCGAGGAGAGATTCTCGGAGGTTGTTTGTTTCTTCCAATGATCCCACAGCGAGAAGAAATGCTGGATGTTCTGCGAGGAAGGGCAGGCTGGACATTGCTGCTTTACGTCACGATCGGGTGCGCCAGCGCGCGAACATCGCCGCCTGGTACGCCGGTCGAGCTGCCAGCACCGCCGACAGTAAATCCTTCACCCGTTGGCTCGTGGACATTCAACTACACGCCGGGTGCTCTTCGATATCAGGTTTCCCGAAGCGCTGCTATCGAGAGTCAGTCAGACTCCGGGGCCAGTCATGAAGTATCGACGAACATCACTCGAGAACTTGTCACGCTGACGCCACCCGGAGACAGCGGAATCGGATTTACCGCAGTCATCGACACTTTCTCATCGACAACTCAAGGCCGAATTGGACCAGTGCAGCCGATCCAACTTCCAACACAGGTCACCGGAATATTCTCCGACAGTGGTCTTTCAATCACTGCTGACGACAGTAACAAATGCAATCCAGTCGGGTCTGCGATCGCTTCAGATCTCCACAATCTGCTTACAAGATTTCCAGCTCAACTTTCCAAAGGACTTGTCTGGCAGGATTCGGTGAGCACGGCCGGTTGCCAGGCTTCGATTCCTACGACTTCGCGCACGCTGAGATCGTATCTCGTTTCAGGCGAGGCTATGTACGAGGGTCGACCTGTGCTCATTGTTCAGCGAACAGACGCTATTCAGGCTCAGGGGGAGGGGGCCCAACAACAGCATCCGCTGAAACTGGGTGCCAGCGGTACCGGAAGCGCGACTTATTATCTCGACACGAAGGATGGTCACGTTGTCCGACTTACCGCAGAACAGGAATTGCTCCTGACAATTACCACCTCAGGCAGGGCGTATCAGTTCAAGCAGAGCTCAAAGCAGGATTTCAGGCTCTCGCCCTAGTCGACAAGACGCAGAGGCATCACCAGGCACATGTACGATGCTGGATCCTTCCAGCCTTCCGGCTCTATCGTCGCCGCTCTTTCAGGCGCCTTGAACGTCAGGCGAACTTCATCAGTGGGGATATAGCGCAGGATCTCGAGCAGATAGCTTGCGTTGAACCCGATGTCGAGCTGGTCCCCAGTGTAGCGGATAGGAAGCTCATCCTGAGCTTCACCAAGATCTGGCGTCTGAACACTGAACTTCAGCATTCCGCTGTTAAAGGACAAACGGATTCGATGTGTCTGGTCCGAAGCAATGACCGACATTCGCTTGAGTGCGCCCGATAAAGCGACCTTATCAGCAACAGCTACCCGGTCATTATCCTTCGGAATTACCTGCTCATAGTTCGGGTAAGGACCTTCGATAAGTCGGGTAAACACTGCCGTGAAAGGCGACCGGAAGCCAATGTGGTTATCTCCTCGTGCGATTTCCAACTCTTCCTCGGGTGGAAAGAGCCGACGCACCTGCTCGAGCGCTTTTGGTGGAACGATCAGATCACTCGCCGGCGCGTTCACCGAATCGATAGGCATTTCCATCTTTGCCAACCGGTGACCGTTTGTCGCAACCATTCGCATCTTGTCCGGCCGTAGCTCCCAGAGAACACCATTTAGAATTGGCCGGCTTTCCTCAGCAGAAACAGCAAAGGACGTATGCGAGATCAGCTGCTGCAGGTCACCCGATCGAATCCGCCAGCTTTCGTTAAACCGTACAGATGGGAAAGTGGGGAATTCGTCGCGTGGCAAACCCAAGAGCTTGAACCGTGAGCGTCCGCACTCGAGAGTAACACGCTGTTCCCCAACAGCACCGATTTTTACAGGTGCGGGTGGAAGCTCACGGGCAATCTCAGTCAGCTTCTTTGCAGGGATCGTCACAGCTCCGGCTACATCGACATCAGCCATGACTTCCGTGCTCACAGCAATGTCCAGATCCGTACCCGACAGCTTGATCCCTTTATCGGTCGTCTCGAGAAGAATGTTAGCCAAGACAGGAAGTGTCGTCTTAGCCGGAATGCTCGCAGCTACAGCCGCCAATCCTTCCTGAAGCTTTTCTCGAGAGATCGTAAAGCGCATTCCCTTCTGTCCTGGTGTGGAGTTCAGCTGCCGTACTAATAAGAGTCTTTAAAGAGATTCAAACTAGTAGCTGTAGTAGGTCATGTTGAGATCTGTGGAGTGGGTCTAACTTATGAAAGGAGCAGGATTTCCGCTATGCCGGATGATGTGTGGCGGGATGTTGGTAACCTCACCCCGATTTGATTCTCGACATCGATTCTATGAAGCAGTGATCCTTTCCACAGCAGGTGGTTGTCGGAAGTTGAAGGTTTCCAACATTCCACGAATGCGATTGATACGTGCTTTGAGCTGAGCATCCGCACTGATTCCTTCCTGGACTTTTTCCAGACTGTGAATGACGGTGGAGTGATCTCGTCCACCGAACGCATTACCGATCTCTACGAGCTGCGTGGCTAAAAGTTCACGCGTGAGATACATCGCAATCTGACGCGGGGTCGTGAGATTCTTGGTTCTCGTCTTTGAGCGGAGGCCATCGACGGTAACGCCCCATTCCTTTGCCACTGCCTGCTGAATTGTAAGGATCGTCAGGGTAGTGCTACTGTCCGGCTCGAGTCCTTCAATCGCGCGCAATTTGTCACGGAGCGCCTCGCGTGCAACATCGACGGTAATGTCCTTGTGTTTGAGAGATGCATAAGCGAGAAGCTTTATGATGGATCCTTCCAACTCCCGTACGTTCGATCGGACATGCTCAGCAATGAAGTGGATGACGTCGTCAGGGATGGTTAGCTCGAGTCGATCGAGCTGAGCTTTCTGCTTGAGTATTGCGACACGGTGTTCGAAATCAGGAAGCCCGATATCCGCCACCATTCCCCACTGGAATCGACTCACTAACCTGGCTTCCAGGCCCGCGATTTCTGATGGAGGCCGATCACTGGTGAGCACGATCTGACGCCCTGCCTCGTACAGAGCGTTGAACGTGTGGAAAAACTCCTCCTGTGTTGCTTCCTTCCGTCCTTTCAAAAAATGGACGTCGTCAATGAGCAGTAGGTCGGTTTCACGGTAGCGCCGGCGAAACTCAGGACCGGTTCGATCGAGCATAGAGCTAATGAGCTCGTTCATGAACTGCTCGGCTCCCACATATGTGATACGCGTTTCAGGACTACGCTTTAGGGTTTCGTGTGCGATGGCCTGCATGAGGTGTGTTTTGCCGAGGCCGGTGTCTCCATAGATGAAGAGTGGGTTGTAAACCTTTCCTGGGGCCTGACTTACAGCGTGGGCGGCGGCAGAGGCCAGCTCGTTGGACTTGCCGATGACAAAGAGATCGAACGTGTAACGTTCACTCAGTGGCGTAGAGCTGGTGCCATTCTGAGGCTGTGAGGGCTTGCCTGCTGTCGGAGGCGGGGCGACAAAAAAGTCCATCTGCGAACGCTTCTTTCGTTCTTCGTGAACGCGAAACGCTACGGTGAGTGGATGACCCAAAACTATTGGAGCGTAGCTCGACAGTAGTTCTGAATGCTTTGAGTCGTTCCAGTCTGCCGTAAACTGGTCTGGAGCTCCAACAAAGATGGTACCGCCTTCAATTGAAAGAGCTTCAGTCGGCTCGAGCCATGCTTGGAAGGTTTGATCGGGGAGCTCTTGTCGGGCGCGATCCAGGAGGCGTTTCCATACTTCAGCGGGGCTAAGCGACATGACGCGTCACGCTAGCCGTTCCATGTGGAAAAGTCAAACCGACTTGACGCGATTTCCTTCAGCTGACTTGACCTATCTTCAATGCTGGAATAGTTTTACCGGCTCTACACCGTAAGTGATCTTCTTGGTTTCCGGAGTACTGTAATGGGCAAGCCCACCTATCGTCCCCGCAACAAGCGCCGTATTCGCACGCATGGTTTCAGGTTGCGGATGGCTACTAAATGGGGACGTGAAGTTCTTAGCCGCCGCCGCAAAAAGGGACGCAAACGGCTTACCGTCCAATTGCCGACTAAATACGCCGGCGCGTAAGCCATTCGGCTTTCCTCGCAGCTCCCGGCTGACGAGAGAAGCCGATCTGGAATCCGTAAGGCGTACAGGGAAGCGGATGCAAACCGAGCGTCTGGAAGCTCGCGCGTCTGCTTCCCTGTTGCTTCATCCGCGGGTTGGCGTGGTCGTTCCGAAATACCGACGAAATATCGTGAACCGAAATCGCACAAAGCGGCAGCTCCGCGAGCTGGCGAGGACGCGAATACTGCCAGTTGCTGGAAGGGTCGATGTGCTGCTTCGCGCAAAGCCGGAAGCCTATGGCGCCAGCTTCGATCAACTCACTGTGGAAGTAGATGCAATCGCGAGGTGGGTTTCAGGAATTGCGTCGCATTGACTCATGCGGAAAGTATTCATGCTTCTGATCCGCGGCTATCAACTGGTGATATCGCCACTATTTCCAGCGAGCTGCCGTTACTATCCAACGTGTTCGGCCTATGCGCTCGAAGCCTTCGAACGCTATGGGGTGTTCAAAGGAGGACGGCTTACAATCAACCGGATCCTCCGCTGTCACCCCTTTCGGCCGGGCGGTTACGATCCGGTCCCTTGAATGGATAAGCGCTTTTTCTTGGCTTTGTTTCTTTCGCTCATAGTGATAGCAGTCTCCCAACTGCTGTTTCCACCGCCCAAGTCGGCAGCCAGAAGTTCAGTCGCAAAGGATTCGAGCAGCACGACGAGAGAAGCAGCGTCGTCGCCGCAAGCTGCGGTACCGCCGTCATTGACCGCCACGCCTTCACAACCTCGTGCGATCGCTACGAATTCCAGCACTGCTGCTGGAGGAATCGCGGTGACCGCAGAGACGACGGCCGTCAGCACACCGAGGGCGATCTACAAATTCAGTAACGTTGGTGCAGCGCCGACCTCGGTTGAGATGCGAGACTACAAGAACCAGTCGGCGTCCGGGGGTCTTGTCGACCTGGCTGTCACTGGATCTCCGCTTCTCGGATACAGAGTGGTCACTCCGACTGACACGATCGACCTATCACGGGTGCCATTCTCTCTGTCGCGGGCAAAAACTCCGAGTGGTGATGAGCTGCTCACATATAGCGCCGCGGTAAAGGGCCTGCCGGTCTCGATCGCATACTCGATTCCTCAAGACACGTCCGCGAGCTACGTCATTCACATGGTTGGTCATGTGGAAGGCGTCAAAGGCCAACCATATCTGGTTACAGAGATCCCAAAAACACTGCAGCCGACCGAGGTCGATACTGTCGGAGACCATCGAAGTCTGGCTTACAGCTTCAAGCCGCTGCGCGATCATGCGCGGAGCGTGCTATTCGGCGGACTTGATCCAGGCGAGAAAACCCTCGAGGCCGGCCCGCTCAATTGGGTAGCGATCAAGAACAAGTACTTCGTAATTGGAGTTCTTGCACCGCCAGATGGTGTGCCGTTCAGTGAAGTGACCCTGACGGGTGGACCGCGGACATCGAAGGTCGCTACGACTGCCTCGGCTAGCGTCGTACAGGCAATCAAGAATAGCGCGTTCTCATTCGATGTTTATGCGGGACCCCAGGAGTCACAGCGCCTCATGCGAATGGGCCGCGACTTCGATCACGTCAATCCGTACGGGTGGCGCTTCCTGCAGGGGGTGGTCCATCCGATTGCCTCAAAGGTGATCCAGGCCCTGCTCTGGATGCACAACCGGCTCAACCTCAGCTATGGATGGGTGCTGGTCATTCTCGGAGTTCTGGTTCGACTAGCTCTCTGGCCGTTGAATCAGAGCACCATGCGGTCGAGTCTCAAGATGCAGGAGCTCCAACCCAAACTCGCTGCCGCGCAGAAGAAATACAAAGACCCGGTGCAACAGCGGGAAGCGATCATGAAGGTCTATCATGATGCGGGCGTGAGCCCCTTTGCGGGGCTTACTGGATGCCTTCCGGCGCTGCTTCCCATGCCAATCCTCTTCGCGCTGTTTTTCGTTTTCCAGAATACGATTGAATTCCGAGGCGTGCCTTTCATGTGGCTGCACGACATCTCGGTGAAGGATCCGTTCTATGTCCTGCCCCTGCTGATGGGCGCTTCCATGTACGTGCTGTCCTGGATTGGAATGCGTAATGCTCCTCCCAATCCTCAGGCGAAGATGATGGGCTACATGTTTCCAGTGATGATGACGGTAGTGCTCTTGAACATGGCTTCGGGCCTGAACCTCTATTACACGGCGCAGAATATCGCTGCGCTTCCGCAGCAGTGGCTCGTGGCACGCGAGCGGGCAAGAGCACGGCCGGCAGGGTAGGGGAGAAGCATGCTGCGTGTCACGTATATTGGTCACGCAACGCTACTAATTGAGATAGGCGGCAAGCGCCTGCTCACGGATCCGAACTTCGATCCAGCTTTGGGGAAATTCCTTCCTCGCGTGAGTGCCCCGGGAATAGCGCTCGAAGCGCTGCCCAAGCTGGATGCAATACTGCTGACGCATGCCCACGCCGACCATCTGTCCTTCGACTCGCTGGATGCGCTTCCCGGCGACATTCCGTTGTTTGCACCGCCACCAATTGCCAAGTGGCTGGGGAAACAGGGCCACAGCCATGCCGTCGCGATTGCGCCAGGTGACGTGGTCGATATAGATGACATCAGGATTTGCGCAGCCTCCGCAACGCACAAGGGAAGCCGGTACGGAGTAGATCGCTGGCGAAGCGCAGCAAATATGTATCTTGTTGCAACTAATAAGACCTCTGTTTTCTTTGCAGGCGATACAGCACTAACGGCCGATACTACACACCTGGTCGATAACCACCTGATTTCTACTGGGCGTAATCTGGACGTGGCACTTCTGCCCATCGGCCACGCGCCGTGGTGGAAGCCTGGTTTTCGGAAAGGGCATCTGACCAGCAGTGATGCTCTGACCCTCTTCGAAAGACTCAAAGCCAGTTACTTCATCCCCTACCACTGGGGAACCTTCAACCACGTCACATCAACCGCGTTCGATGCGATCGACCGCCTGAGAGCAACTCTCCAGAACCATCCACTGCATCCTGCTGTAAAAATTCTGGAGCCAGGGACGTCATTCGTCCTGCCAACAGCGAGCCCGTGACCAGCGCAGCCAGGAGCATCGCGCAGCTCGAGGACACGATCGTCGCTGTTGCGACGCCGGGCGGTCGCAGCGCTCTCGCTGTGATCAGATTGAGCGGTCCCGATGCCTTTGCGATCGCGGCGAAGCATCTACAGCCCGCGCCGCCACAAATGCGTGCTACACGACTCTGCAGCGTCTACAACGGCGATGAGGTCCTGGATCAGGCGATAGTGACTTTCTTTCCGGGCCCCAATTCATTCACCGGAGACGATACTGTCGAATTCTCGACGCACGGTGGGTATCTCGTTCCGGCCTCCGTGATCGCCGCACTCGTTTCCTCCGGCGCGCGGCAGGCGTTGCCAGGCGAATTCACCCGAAGAGCTGTGTTGAACGGCAAGCTAGATATTCTACAAGCAGAAGCAATTGGGGATCTGATCGATGCCCGCTCGCATGCGATGCAACGCACAGCACTTGGGCAACTCGATGGAGGATTATCCCGTCGACTGCTGTCGTTAAGAGACAGTCTCATCGATCTCGAGGCGCTGATCGTCTACGACATCGACTTTCCTGAAGAGGACGACGGCCCCATCTCGCGGGAACGAGTGGAGAAAGCTGCGACGGAAACCGTCGCAGTTCTGAGAACGCTTCTCGCAACAGCTTCGGCAGGCGAGCTCATTCGGGAAGGCGCCGTCGTGGTAATTGCGGGGCGGCCGAATGTCGGGAAGTCCTCACTGTTCAATGCGCTGCTTGGGCGATCGAGGGCCATAGTGACGGAGATCCCTGGTACGACCCGTGACGCGCTCGAAGCAGTGATCGATAGCGGAGAATGGCCACTGCGACTCGTCGATACGGCTGGCCTTCGAGAGCCGA